>Ga0307931_1003164_pt1 | contig 10179 bp, 14 predicted proteins | sample OrgLakmetageno47_FD_201816 | JGI IMG/M metagenome (GOLD analysis project Ga0307931, IMG submission 201816) | Saline water microbial communities from Organic Lake, Antarctica - #47 | ecosystem: Environmental > Aquatic > Non-marine Saline and Alkaline > Saline | place: Antarctica: Organic Lake... | reverse complement strand
GACCTTGTTGCACCTGACGGCGAACCTTGCTGTAGGTGCAGTGAGGATGATATTCAATTTGAATGGGGAGTATTCCCTGTCACAACAGAGGAGGACGATGGTGTTTAAGAGAAAGAGTTTCAGTTCCATCATGGCTACGTTTACTAAGGCAAAGAGCGACCTTGATAAATACATAGGCGACACTATGGCTATTAAGGAGACAGCTCATCAGAAGGCACAGGATGCCACTAACAGAGAGAGTCTTTGTGCCATCGAGATTATGAAAGCAGAGGATGCAATCAAAGCACTGAACAAGATCATCGGTGAGTAATTAGGTGAGTAATTAGGTTGCATCAGAGATAGAAGAATCTGGAATCATTGTGGTTCCTCAAGTGCGATCCCGAAAGGAAAGCACAACAAACAACTTTAAGCATAGGAGATTATTATTATGAACTCAGAAAGAATCGTAGAAGCATTCGGTAAATTTATGGCAGAGCTTGATGGACAGATCGTTACCTTTGAGGACAAAGCCTCAGCAGAGACAGCGGTTGCTCTGGCAGAAGGCAAAGAAGATATGGAGCGTAGAGCTGCTGCTTACTGTGCTGCCCGTGGATTGAAAGACAAGAACGCTGTCGCCAAGACTCGTATTGTCATTGACTTCCTGGCCTTTGAAGCTTGCCCTGTTGAGGAAGTAGTAGAAGACTAATCGCAAGCCGGTGCTATCATGCCCCATCTCATACGTGAGGTGGGGTTATTTTTCTAAGGAGGTAATGAATGTCATTTGATTATGGATGCAAGGAGGAAGATATATCAAGGCCAGTAAGTAACTTGAAGGTGTGGCCAACCGATGGTATGAGGACAGCATTGGTAGATGCAGATGCCATACCCTATATCATTGGGTACACCAGTAACATACAGCAGTACCTATCAGCTAAGAGATCTAAGGTGATGCAGGATACTGAGGTGTGGGCTGACAAGATAGATCATGCTAACTGGATATTAAACAAGTGGGTTACTGATGCTGGTTGCGACTCAGCAAAGCTATACCTAACTGATGGAGCTAATAACTTTAGGATCAAGATAGCTGTCACTACTCCATACAAGGGACAGAGGATAGAGGACAAGCCACCATTCTTCTATGAGATTAGAGATTGGTTAATGGCAGAGCATGGTGGTATCATGTCTGACTGCTGTGAAGCTGATGATGAGATCTCTATTGAGGCATGGCGTAGGCATCTTCTGTTTGACTCAGAGCTGTGGACTTCGTGGCATCGTAAGTTCTCTGACTTTGTTATTGTCTCAGGAGATAAGGATCTTGGTATCATACCTGGATGGCACTGCCCACCTGGCAAGAAGAAGAAGTGGCATGAGCCGTTAGGATCTCTTGATCCAGAGTGGAGAGAGAAAGAAGTAGTAGCCTATCAATACTGGCCTCTGTTCAAGGGAGTGCCAAAGGATCTAAGTCTCTGCTACTCAGCTCACAAGTACCAAGGCAAGATGGTGATAAGAGATGCCAGCTTCCTTGAGACACCAAGAGCTAAATGGGAACTGGATCATGTATGGTACTTCAAGGGCAAGACCCAGGATACCTACGTGCGAGGAGCCAACAAAGGCAAGGGTAAGTTCAAGCGTATCAAGGTAGGCACTAAGCCTACTGAGTATCTTCATAAGCTAAGAGGTACAGGACTCAAGTTCTTCTACTCTCAGCTTCTCACCGGAGATGCTGTGGACAACTATAAGGGATTGCCTGGAGTAGGAGAAGTCAAAGCCTATGAGATCCTGGATGATGCTGGCTCAGAGCAAGAGTTAGTCTCACGTGTGAGACAGCTATACTTCAATCAATATGGAGAGGCAGGAGATAAGATGCTATTGGAGCAAGGCCAGTTGGCTTGGATGCAGACAAAGAAGGGGGAACTATGGAGCTTACCAAGTTCAAAAAGTCAGAGCTTTCCAGCGTAAAGAAGGAGCTGATCAAGAGACAGCATGGCCTCTGTCCGATATGTGGAGGTAGCCTTATAGGTGTAGCCTCTATGAATGTAGTGGTCGATCATGATCACAGTACAGGAGTAGTTCGTGCTGCTATGCACCGAGGTTGTAATGGAATGGAAGGTAAGATACTCAGGTTCTTAAAAACCTGGGGCAAGGCATCTACTCAAGCCCAGGTTGTCAAGACCTTAGAGAGACTGCTCAGCTTCTGGTCATTACATGCTACACCTCAGACAGAATGGATATACTATGGCTACAAGACGGCAACCGAAAAGAGGTTAGCCACTAATAAGAAACGCAGACTTGCTGCTAAAAAGAAGAGGGAGAAATAGAATGAACCTTAACCACCTTATAGTTAAATGGAACCAAGAGAGAGGACTATTGAACAAAGGCTTTGACCCTGCACTTGAGTTGAAGATGCTGAGCGAGGAGGCCAATGAGTTCTATAATGCTTACAGCTTTGAGCATAGGCTATGTGAGTACGCAGACTTCAAGTTTGTTAAGGCTGGTACTATAGCTAAGAATCATGCTCAGGTTGGTCTGTCTACTACCATGTTTGAGAATCATAGAGACAGGTTCATCCAGATGATGGAGTGGTCAGAGGAGGTAGAAGCTAACATGGTATCACTGCTTATCTCTGAGATGGATGAAATGGAGCGTAACGGAATTACCCTGAGTTCAAAGGCCCTGCAGCCCCTGGCAGATCTTGCACTGGCTACTGTCATTGCTAACAACAACCTCAAAGGTAAGAACAAGAACGCTGATGGTAAGGTTATCAAGGCAGAGAATCAGAAGAGTCCTGAGTATATCCTAAAGGAGTTGATCTATGACGACTGATCATTGCATATCATGCAAGTATGAGAACTTACCAAGAAGCCAGTACCCTTGTAGTTCCTGCAACTCAGGTGCCATGGGGGCAGCCGGTGCAAGCTCTATGCAGATTAGAGTAAGCAAGGTAACAAGCCCTAATCTTATGAGATGGGCCTGTGCCTTAACCATAGACAGTGAGTCAAACATGACTCTTGATAAGATATATGATAATGAGCATTCTCCTATGAGGACTCAGATCTTTGCTGTTACTATGCTTGGTATCCCTACCTTTGTATCAACTCACTTTAGAACTCACAGCCAAGGTATCACTCACTTCGTCAAGTCATTACGAGAAGACAGAGGAGGAGATGGAACAGAGAGCAGATGGACACCTACTAACCATGGTATGCTGCTCAATGCTCAATCATTGATTAACCTATCAAGGAAGAGATTGTGCCATAAATCTCATGATGAAACAAGGAAAGTGATGGATACTATCAAGATTGCAATAGATGATGTTGATAGTGAGCTTGCATTCAGGATGGTTCCTGATTGTATATATCGTAACGGATGCCATGAGGATATATCATGTGGCTATTATAGGAGGTGCAATGGGATACCCTTTTAAAACATCGTTCGCTCAGAACATATTTGATAACAAGTATGGACAGGGTAGGACATGGGCAGAGAATAGTAAGCTACTTGTTGAAGAGGTATGTGGTGACATACTACACCTTGAAGAACAGGCAGAGCTTATACAATACATAACAGATATGAAATTCATTCCAGCAGGTAGGTATCTCTACTATGCTGGACAAGAGAAGAGCTTCTATAACAACTGCTTCTGCTTAGGAGCTAAGGAGGATACCCGTGAAGAATGGTGCAGGATTACCCACAATGCTATGTCCTGTCTTATGTCAGGTGGTGGTATCGGTGTTGACTACAGTCTCTTCCGACCCGCTGGCTCTTACCTGGGGAGGACTGGCGGTACTGCAAGTGGCCCTATTCCTCTGATGAAAGTGATGAATGAAGTAGGCAGGAACGTAATGCAGGGAGGATCTCGTAGGTCTGCTCTGTATGCTTCCCTGCTATGGAGTCATGATGACATTGATGACTTCATCTTTGCTAAGGACTGGAGCCAGACAGTAAGAGATCTTAAAGCTAAAGACTTCAACTTCCCTGCTGATCTGGACATGACCAATATCTCTGTTAACTATGATGATGCCTTCTTATCTGCTATTGAGAATGAAGACACTAAGGCATGTACTGTATGGAATAACAACATCAATCAGATGCTGAGTACAGCAGAGCCTGGGATGTCATTCAATTTTGGGGAGAACAGCAAGGATACATTAAGGAATGCTTGTGCTGAGTTTACCAGTGAAGATGACAGTGATGTATGTAATCTCGGTTCAATCAACCTTGGCACTATCAGAGACATGCCTGAACTCGCAAGAGTATCCTACCTTGCATCTAAGTTCCTGGTGTGCGGTGGATACAAAGCTGATCTACCTTATGAAGCAGTAATGGAGACAAGGGAGAAGAACCGTAAGATAGGTCTTGGTGTTATGGGTGTTCATGAGTGGCTATTACGCAAGGGCTATAGGTATGAGATGAATGATGAGCTTGAGTCATGGCTTTATCTATGGACACAGGCCAATGAAGCTGGAGCTAATGCCATATCAGACGAGCTTGGTATTAACAGACCAAAGAAGTACAGAGCAATAGCTCCTACTGGAACTATAGGGATACTGGCTTCTACCACTACAGGTATTGAACCTCTATACGCAGTTGCATACAAGCGTAGGTACTTGACCGAGGGTACTAAGTGGAACTATGAGTATGTCATTGATGCTACAGCAGAGCATCTCATCCAGACATATGGTCTTAATCCTGATGAGATAGAGACTGCCAGTACGTTGGCTAAAGATCCAGAACGTAGGATCAAGTTCCAGTATGAGGTACAGAAGTTCGTAGATATGAGTATCTCTTCTACCCTTAATCTCCCTCCATATCAGGAGCAGGACTTTACACCTGAGGAGTTCTCTGAGATTGTTCTTAAATATGCAAGAGGTCTTAGAGGTCTTACTGTTTATCCTGATGGAGCAAGAGGTGGTCAGCCATTGACAGCAGTACCTTATGCTGAGGCTAAGAAGTCAGAGGGTATGATCTTCTTTGAGACAGAGGAGAAATGTAGTGGTGGCCTTTGTGGCATCTAACAGTCTCACGTGTGAGACAAGGAGGTATTATGCAATATGACAAGATGGTAGTAGTATCAATCAAAGATTGGGATACTTACAATGCAGTCCTGAGATTATTAAGAAGGAGGTAACATGATAGTAGGGGTGATATCAGACCTACACATACCTGGACACTGTGAAGATGCCTTGGAATTTATTCAAGACACCTTCGCAGATCATAAGGTAACAGATGTAGTGTGCACAGGCGATATAATTGACCACCATTATATAAGCTTCCACCCCTCAGAGCTTGATGCTGATAACTCATTTGATGAGTGGACTAAGGCAATGACAGAACTAAAGCGATGGGTGAAAGCGTTCCCTAACATGAAGCTATGCTACGGGAACCATGATATAAGACCAGAGAGAGCAGCTCATTCAGTGGGCTTAGCTAAGGAGCTATTCCTTAGACCTCTCAATGAAGTCTATGGCCTACCGGATGAATGGCTATGGAAGATGAGATGGGATATAGAGGATGTTATCTATGAGCATGGGATTGGTAGCAATGGTATGTATGGAGCTAAGAACACAGCCCTGAAGTTAGGCTCTGCTTATGTTCAAGGACATACCCATGCATATGGAGCTGTCTTTGATGTAGCTCAGGCAAGGAGAAGGTTCTCTGCTATGAATGTAGGAGCCTTAATTGATAAGGATAAGTACAATGCTCGATATGCTAAGAACATCTATAAGATAGAGATGTCTCTTGGCTGTGGCATCGTGCTTGCACCGGATGAGATGAGGTTTATACCTAAGAGATAAGGAGACATTATGAAAGACCCAAGGAGTCACAACCCTGGAGGATCTGACTACAGTCAGCATGATATACAGCCATGGGATATCTGGCTGAGTTACCAGCTTAACCCCTGGGATGCTGATATAGTCAAGAGGGTACTCAGAAAGAAGAAGGGTAACAAGCGTAGGCTTGACTATGAGAAGGTCATTCACGTAGCTCAGGAGAGGATCAGGCAGCTTGATGCTGGTTTAAAATAATATAAGGTTGCGTCAGAGATAATAATCATCAACAATAGGAGATAACTTATGAATGTATTTGAACACTTGGGACTCCAAGCAGACCACCGTAAAGGTCAGAAGATAACTCAGCATGTTAAGCATATTGATGAAGTACCAGAGAGCAAGAAGCCTTGGCCTATGATAGGTCAGGTTAAGAAGGATGGAGTCTATGCACTGGTAGCTAAGACTAACCATGGTACAGCTATCTTCTCAAGGACAGGTAAGCACTATACTAACCTGGAGAACCTTGAGTCTGAGATAGAAGCCAACAAACCTGGTGAGCTGATGGGGAGTGCTGTCTACATAGCTGAGCTTTGTAACTATGAATGCTCTCTTGAAGAGTTATCTGGCATGGTAAACCCTAACAGAAAGAAGGAGCTTACCCCTGAGCAGCTTGAGTTGATGGAGACTACTTACCTTGAATACCATGATTCATTGTTCTTGCATGAATTCAAGAACGGTTATTCTGCAAGGCCATATGCCAGCAGGTATGCATGGATGAGGACAAATCTACCTGACTTTTACATTGCACTTGATCTTTACATACTTGCCTCAGAAGAAGAAGCAAGGAAGTTTGCCAAGAAGTGCATAGCTAATGGAGAAGAAGGTATCGTACTCAAGCAATATGCTACTGCCCTCTCTGATTGGAAGGCAGGGCATAAAGGATACCGTATGGTGAAGATCGTACGAGGAGTAGACTTTGATCTTCTCTGTGTTGACACAGAAGAGGGCACAGGTAAGTACGCTGGCAAGATAGCTAATCTTCACTTCCAATGGAAGGATGGTAAGATAGTACAAGCTATGCTTGGTAAAGGATGGACTCATGATATGGCTGAGGATATGTTTAATAACCTTGCCACAGACTCACCAGTAGGCAAGATCTTTCAGGTCTATGCCTTGCAGGAAAGTAGCAAAGGGCTACTGAGGCTCCCCAAGGTAGGAGAGCTTAGAATGGATAAGACAGAACCTGACGTATAGGAGGGTAATAATTGGAAGGAGGATATAATGAATTTAAACGAGAGTATAGATGCCGTGGATCTGGTCGATAGACTGATGACACACTTCCGGTATGGAGTAAAGCCTGATGATAAGGATATAATCAAAGCTTATGAGCTTGGCATAAGTGTCGCAGCTCTTAAAGCATATGTAGAGGAGGTTGAAATTGGAGAACAAGAGACTGATGATGAGCCAGAGTGGAACGAGTATGGAGAAGAAAGCTAAGCCAGTAGTATTCCCCAGGGAAGTATTAAGCTTTCTTGAGACTATCTTGAAACCTGCTGACCTAAAGCATACATCAAGCCAAGCTGACTTCATACGCAATGAAGTTCTTAGAGAGATATCAGCTAAGGTCAAGCGATGCCATTACAAGAGGAGCTACTGATGAAAATAAGAGTAGCATTAGATCTTGATCTACTTGCATTGATCACTATTGCTGAAAGATATGCAAGTGAGCGTGATGGGAGGTGGTGTGCATTGGAGTTCGATGTAGATAGGGCGTTGCACTTTGGTGCTATGGCTATACAAGACCCCAACCAGCAGATCTTCATTGCCTATGAAGGCAGTAAAGTTCAAGGCTTTATGTGGGTTGCCCTTACCTCTCCTATTTGGTCTTCTGATATCATAGCTTATGATGTGTTCTTATATGTTCACCCTGAGCATAGGAACCTATCAGTAGCCAAGGCATTGGTAGATGAGTTTGAGGCATGGGCTAAGGCATGCGGTGCCAAGGCCATACATACAGGTGCTAACAGTGGTATCTTCAAAGACAATGCTGCTGCTGCACTATACGAGCATCTTGGCTACCAGCCAGGAGGCTATAACTTTTACAAAGAAATAGAGGAGGATTAATCATGGGAGGAAGTTCACCAGATATGCCAGATCCGGCAGCAAGACCGCAGAGGGTAGTTGAAGTAGACGCAGAAGATATTGAGATTGGAACCTCAGATATGACAGAGGGTACTGACCTAAGGACTCAAGGTAAGAGAGCCTTGACCAAACCCTCTGGAGGTAAACCTACCTCTGGACTAAAGATTTAAAAGGAGGTCTTAATGTCTTTATCCCTGTTGAAACAGATCAAGCAGGGTAAAGGTAGTTCAGTTGCTATAGAGGGTAGGTACAATCACCTATCCTCTGACCGTAATGGCTACTTAGACCGAGCAAGGGAATACTCTCGGTTCACTTTACCCTATGTACTCCCTGATGCTTCTAACCTTAACAGAGGTGGTGCTGCTAACCAGCATGGCTACCAAGGTATAGGCGCACAGGCAGTAAACCATCTTGCAAACAAGTTAACCATTAACATGTTCCCTACTGGTCGATCATTCTTTAACCTACAGTTTGATGAGGTAGCTAAGGCTAATCTCATTGGTGACGGGTATGATCCAACTCAGCTATCAGAGTTGTTAGTAGAAGCAGAGAACAGATGCACGACATTCCAGCAGAAGGTAGCAGCAAGGGTTGCCTATACTGAGGCTTTTAAGAACCTACTCATATCAGGTAACGTATGTATGTACCTTCCTGGTGATGGTTTCCTACAGGCTATCAAGTTAGATCGATATGTCATCCAGAGAGATCTGAGTGGCAAGATGACAGAGATCATAACTGTCCAGCAGAAGGCATTCAACACCATGTCAGAAGAAGTTCAGCTCGGACTGAAATCTATCAAGGGTACTGAGTGCCCAAAAGAAGATGATGAAGTTAAGATCTACACATGGGTTTATCGTAAGGATAAAGAAACCTTCTGTGTCATTCAGGCTGTCAATGATGTAGCTATCAAAGACTACCAAGAGATAGCAGAAGAAGACCTACCCTGGAAACCTCTCCGTTGGAATAGTACCTATGGAGAAGACTATGGTAGAGGACTATGTGAAGATCATGCAGGTGACTTCTATGTAATTGAGTTCCTGTCAGAGGCAGTAGCCAAAGGTATGGCTCTCATGGCTGACATCAAGTATTTGATCAAGCCAGGTAGTCAGACTGATATTGATGAGATATCAACTGCTCCTACTGGTGAGTGGGTGTTCGGTTCCTTAGATGATATTGGAGTCCTCCAGCTTGAAAGATATGCTGACTTCACACCTATCTCCAATGTATTAGATCAGTACAAACGTAGGATAGGCCAAGCCTTCCTGCTCAACTCAGCAGTAAGAAGAGATGCTGAGAGGGTGACTACTGTAGAACTGAGGATAGATGCACAAGAGCTGGAGACTTCTCTTGGAGGTGTCTACTCTCTACTCGCTCAAACCATGCAGTCACCATTGGCTCTACTCTACTTGAAGAGGGTAGGCTTTCCTCTACCTGATGGCACAGTTCTCCCTAACATTATCACCGGCCTTGAAGCCTTTGGTAAGATAGGAGACTTGGATAAGATAAAGCAGTATACAGAAATGATGCAGCTTCCACAAATGTGGCCAGCCCAGGTACAAGAAGGAACAGACTTCCTTGTCTACTCAAGAGAAGTAGCAGCAGCACTGAGCATGAAGATGCCCTGGACATTATCAGAGGAGCAGCTACAGGCTAAGAGGCAAGCACAAGCACAAGTACAACAGCAGCAACAGATGGCTGAGGCTGGCATTAATGCTGCACCAGAGTTGGTTAAACAAGTAGGGCCAGATATATTGAAAGGAGGTAAATAATGGAAGAGAACATAGCACCAGTAGAACCAGCAGTACCAGCAGCACCAGCACCACCAGCTCAGGAGAGTGTTGCCCCCGTAGTGGCCCCTGAGATTAAACCAGATGCAGTCGCACCAGTAGAACCAGCAAAGCCCACAGAGACCCCTAAAACAGGCTCAGAATGGACTCCGGTTACTGAGGAGATTACTATCCCTGGAGTTAAATATGGGGAGTACAATGTAGATGTCAAGATCCCTATCGAGATTGCTAATATGGCAGGAGAGAAGGGAGTAGATATTGAAGCTGTATCAAATGAGCTGTATGCGTCAGAGGATTTTAATCTATCTGAGGAGACGCTGACGGGCCTATATGAAGCGTTTGGGAAATTTCAGGTAGATACCTACCTCTCTCATATCAAGTCCTCTAACGACTCTATGATCAACTCTCACAAGGGTGAAGTAGAAACCAGAAGCAAGAATGAAGAAGCAGCCTGGAATGCTACCATGGAAGTCATGGGAGGTGAAGATAGGTGGGAAGAT
>Ga0307931_1003162_pt1 | contig 10179 bp, 10 predicted proteins | sample OrgLakmetageno47_FD_201816 | JGI IMG/M metagenome (GOLD analysis project Ga0307931, IMG submission 201816) | Saline water microbial communities from Organic Lake, Antarctica - #47 | ecosystem: Environmental > Aquatic > Non-marine Saline and Alkaline > Saline | place: Antarctica: Organic Lake... | reverse complement strand
CCAAAAGCCGCCTAGCCTTCGTTATTCAGCCTACATGATTCCATCTTTATGTAGAATGGCATTAACTTCAGGTAGGCAAAAGGCGTGATCGGCAGAAAGTTTCTACTCACAAACCGCATGCCGCAATTGCATCAATGCGCACCGCACCAAGAGATGGCTAGTAACATAAACTGCAGCAGTCGCAGTGGATTTCGCTTACCTTTTTTAAAACACGGATTAACTTCATATATACCATCTCGCCGCCACAGCCAATTAAACTGCTTCAGTGCCACTTCTTCTTGAAGTGGACCTTCAAATTAAACTCCGCTTGCGGTTCTCCTTGGTCCGCTGCCTTTCGAAACCACCGCATTGCCTCCGCGTAGCTCTGCGCCACGCCGCGGCCATGAAGTACTTTCAGCCCTAGATTATTTTGCGCCATCGCTTGCCCTTGTTCTGCAGCTTTTGTGTACCAATGCACTGCTTTTACATCGCTCTGCGCGACGCCGCGGCCATTCTCAAACATCAGACCCAGATTGTATTGCGCATTTGTGAAACCTTGGTCAGCTGCTTTCTGATAGTATTGCACCGCCTCTACATCACTCTGCTCTACGCTGCAGCCGACTTCATACAGGTGCCCCAGATTGTATTGTGCGTGTGCGAATCCTCGATCAGCTGCTTTTTTGTACCATTGTGTTGCCTCCGTGTCATTCTTCACCACACCACGGCCTTCCTGCAACAAGGACGCTAGATTGCACTGCCCTTCCTCGGTTCCTTGCTCTGCTGCATTCCTGTACCACCGTGCTGCTGCTGCATCATTCTGCACCACGCCACGTCCCAGGTCGAACAGAAGTCCTAGCTAGGTTGTATCGTGCAAAGGCATGCCCTTGATCAGCTGCCTTCTTGTACCACTCCGCTGCCTCGAAGTCACTCTGCGCCATACCGCGGCCATTGAATGAACAACTCTCAAATGCGCACTGCGCCTCCGAGACACCTTGGTAAGCCGCTTTTTTGTACCATTGCGCTGCCTTCACCTCGCTCTTTGCCACACCGCGGCCCTCCTTGAACAAGATTCCCAGATTGAACTGTGCCTGCGCATGCCCTTGGTCAGCTGCCTTCTTAAACCACCGTGCAGCTTCCCTATCATCCTGGCCCACACCGCGACCGCTTTCAAACAAAGTTCCAAGGCCGTACTGGGCAAGTGCCAAACCTTCTGCCGCCGCAGCCCGCCATCCGGTGACTACTTCGTCTACTTCGCGCTGTGCTGACACTGGGAGGGCAGACCAAGACGCATGGCCTAGCTCCACGAGCATTTCAACTAAGTAAAAACGACGGATGCATTCGTCATAGAGCGCTTCGGGTCCAAGCGGAATGGGGAGGCGGCACAATGGGCATACTTCATTTACTCCATATTTCCGTAATTGAGCTACGCACGTGCTGTGGAACACGTGAGTGCACGGCAGAGTGCACGCCGACGCCTCAGACAATGGATGCACACAAATGGTGCATTCGTTCCCATCATGAGATGCTGCGGAAGTTTTACTCGCATTAAGCTCCAGGGTAGATTGCTGTCGTGGTGCTCGGTCTGCTTTGGAGATGCAATAGTGCTTATTCAAGTGAGCCCGCTGGCAGTCCTTGCTGCAGTACATTACGAGGCTACACCGGGAGCATGCTGAAAGCCTAGGAGCATTAGTACTTCCTTCGGGGGTGGAGCAATTACCGCAGATCTTATCATTAGGAGCGGAGTTCTTCTTATTCTGCTTCTTAGACGCCATTGAGCACGTCCACGGTCTGAAGTAGCTACTTGGCTCTAACTGTAGTGCTACTGAGCTCTGTGCTGAGGAGTCTCGACGAGTAACTAAGTACTTACAGCTTACAGTAGACAGACAGTAGACGACTGACTGTGCTTATCTTTTGTTGGCGGTCCTCTTCGAATGGAGACGACTGTGACCCACTTCTGCCCGCAGCATTGGCTTCTGTGCCATTTGGGTTTGTATTAGTTCGAGTTCGGCGGTCCTCTTCGAATGGAGACGACTGTGACCCCCTGTAACAAAATTAGGTGAGTACATAAAACGTGAGAACGTGAGAACTGATGTGAGCGTTACGATTATGATGATGAAGGTGGTAAGGTGGTGCCCGACCGAAGCGTCCTAAGACCGAACGCCACACACCGCCAGCACGCCAGCAGTGCCTTAAACTCTTGCCTTGGCGCTGGTGTTGTCGCTAATTTCTGAGCTATAGGGTTACATTATATCCACAAGAATCTTTTATACTGCGGCCAGCTCTTACAGTGACAACGTGACTACCTACGTACTATTTGTAGCTAGGTGAGCACACATATTGGCTGAGGAGCTGAGGACCGCTATTATACCGAAAAGCATCATTAGCACCCATAATGTCGACCAAGAAGGGAGGCAAGAAGGACTCCACTCCGAACGGAAGGGTTTGCAGCAATTGTTCTGCTCCCGAAGGCAGTGCGAGTGCTCTCAAGCTATCGGCGTGCGCCCGGTGTAGCCTTGTGCTGTACTGTAGCAGGGACTGCCAGCGGACTCACTGGAAGGCCAACCACAAACAGCACTGCATCGCCAAAGCTGAACGGACACCGCAGCAGCAGAGCGATGCGGCTGTTGCAAACCATGACGCATCTAGTGCCCCAAGCACAGAGGGGAGGTGTGCTATCTGCCAGGACCAATTAAATGCTGCGTCGGCCACTACTCTGCCGTGCAACCATGTGTTCCATAAAATATGCGTGGCAGAGTTGCGGAAGTATGGAATAGTACAAGTGTGCCCATTATGTCGCGGCCCACTGCCTCCTGGGCCTGAAAAGATCCATGAAGAGGCCGCTCGGCGCTACATGGTCGTCCTTCGTCAAGCGGTGCAAGGCAAAGCGTCTTGGGCTGCTCTACCGGCTTCAGCACAACACGAATTAGATGCAGCGATTGCCGGGTGGCGAGCTGCTGCGGGTGATGGCTACGCGAGCGCACAACTAGCTTTGGGTGAAATGTTCGCGATCGGCCGTGGCGTAGCACAGAGCTATGAAGAGGCGGCGCGATTGTTCAAGAAGGCATCTGACCAAGGGCACGCGCAGGCACAGAATAATCTGGGGCGCCTTTCGCGCGACGGCCAGGGTGTGGCGCAGAGTAACGCCGAAGCTGCAAAGTGGTACTTAAAAGCAGCGACTCAAGGGCTCGCAAGTGCGCAGCACAGTTTGGGACTGATGTATAGCAATGGTCAAGGTGTGAAGCAGAGCAATACTGAGGCACTGAAGTGGTACAAAAAGGCTGCTGAACAAGGTTTTGGACCTGCGCAGTGTAATGTGGGGCAGCTGTACGCTACTGGTGGTGGTGGTGGTGTCGCACAGAGTTTTGTGAAAGCAGCACAGTGGTATAAAAAAGCAGCTGAGCAAGGGATCGCGCTTGCGCAACGCACTATGGGTTCTTTTTATTACTCTGGCCGTGGTGTGGAGCAGAGTCCTGTGAAAGCAGCACAGTGGTATCGAAAGGCTGCCGTACAAGGAGACGCAGAGTCGCAACATTTCCTGGCTCTTCAACTCTATGAAGGCCATGGTGTCGCGCAGAGTGATAAGGAAGCAGCGCTGTGGTGGCAGAAGGCAGCTGAGCAAGGGAATGCCGAAGCGCAGTTCAATTTGGGAGGTCTGTTTCAGGACGGCCGTGGCGTGACAGCAAAGAGCGACGTGGAGGCTGTGCGCTGGTATAAAAAAGCAGCTGACCAGGGGCATTCAGGGGCGCAATTTTGCTTGAAGGTTTTAGCCTCAATGGGCCGCGGTGGAGCTCAGATGTAACTGCATAGTTGCAATTGATTGTTCTTACGCATTGCAGCTGAGCGGCAATTTCGTTCCACTTCATTAGCAGTGTAGTTTTTTTTATACTGCATAATGCACTTAGGATGCAAATTTTTATAGTTTATGACCGGGGATGAAATGAGAGCGGAAGTGGAAGCACTGGCTCTGGACTCGGAACTCGAATACGGCCGGGCGGTAGATTCTAAACGCATTACATATTGCATATGATATAGCTCTTCTTTTTTTTCTTCTTTTTTGATAAGTGTGGAATGAGAGATACCTATATGCTAAAGAGCTCAGCTTTGGCCCATGGCCCTATTACTGAATGATATTTGCGATTTGTGAGGCAATGAAAGCCAATAAAAATTTATGGTTTTTGGTGAGATGAAAAGGTACACCTCAGACTTGAAATTTGAAGCGCTGGGAGGCACCTAGTGCCCCTATTCTTGTTGTTTTAACTGCCCACTCTACCAGAACATACCGGGGGTTTTTTTCGTCGTTATTTCTCTCTCTCTTGATAACCCCCTGTTGCCGAAAATTTTTGCTTCTTTTAAATGCGAGTGCGGACGAGAGCCGAAGGGAAGAACGCGAATTCTCCTCCTTGGGCCCAAGCAGGCAAGCGTGACCAAAGCTCCGCGAAACCATATGGGGCTGCCATCCCTACGTAGTGACCGTAGACCTGCCACATGTGAGAAGAAGAGGCGGGCAACGGATGCATTTGTGAAGTTCAATATTGTTGATGTACATACTCTGCCTTCTGGACACCAGCTGAAGCGTGTTTTACGCGTTTTACAGAACGCAATTGAATAATTATAATCACAGCTACTCGCACAGTTGAGGGTTTGCCCCGCGATAATAACTCGAATCATTCTTACCGCAATGTCAACTGTCTCAGCGCCGTCCACATCCAGGGTAAAAGTGTATTTGCATGCGTCGCCGCCCTGCCCACCGCCTAGCCGCCAACTGCTGCTGCTGCTGCTGCTGATATCCTCGCTATTAGCGCTTGCTCTCGAGCCCTTCGCGCGGCAAGTGCCGTGGTTGAGCTGAATCCAGCGGAAGTGGCCTTCGCGGTGCGGTGGCAGTACCTCAGACAAAGACCAGCTGAGAATGGGTGCCTTGGGAGAGTCACGCAGCACGATGATCTGATCGCAGAAGAAAAGTACGAGACGGCAGTCAGTAGTCAGTTGCGAAGAGTGTACCATCCTCTAACATTATCTTTGCTTGCTCTTCAATTGGTGCTCTTCAATTGATAAAGATTCCATACTACAATGAATGTATCTCTTCTCATGTAATACCATGTGGTCTGGCCCAGACACCGTCACTGTGATCCTTCGCCGAGCCCCCGCCTGAGGATGGAATGAAGAAGAGGACGAAGCGCCGTCACCAAGGAGCGCGGCTTGAGAGGTGATGCTCACGAGGGGTGGGTTCTGAACGAGGGCTTGGCCAGGCCTGGCCACGAGCTGAAGATGGACAAGGGGTGCAAAGAAAGAAGAAGAAGAAGAAGAAGAAGAAGAAGAAGAAGAAGAAAAAAAGAAAAAAAAGAAAAAAAAGCGTTGTTCAAGGAATATAATCATGAGATCCTTTCAAAGTAGGAGACAAAAGAGGGTGAGGATGAGGGGTGCGATCTGGGGAGGACTGCAGCCTAAAAAGTACCTGCGGCGGAAGAGGCGGCTTTGTCAGAGCATTTGATTGGTCGAAAGGGTTGTCATCCGTCGGCACGAAGTGACTCTTGAACAGCGCTTCGGCCACGGGAAAATACCTGCAAACAATACATGCAAGGACGACAGCGGGAATTCTAGTGTAAAATATTGTCAAAGCGCAATAGTCTCACAGACACTAATTGCTACAGACAAGCGCGTTATGAATCCATGAAATCGGCATTCAAAAGTGCAATTGACACATGCTTTACAAATAATGTGTATACCAAGGCCACTCGAGGTAGCAGTTGGCATCGTGGCATGCTTTTTGGAGGCTGTCGATGGCATAGCGCCCGTCGAGCTCGGGGACCTGAAGAGAAAAATAGGAGCAAAAGCATGTGACAAAAGGGGGTGAAGGAATACATCAACCCTACACAACGACAATTGATACGTTGGTGGAAGAATAGTTGGAAAACAGATAACATAGCAGCCAAGAATTTCAGCGTGCTCTCCTGAGGATTAGTGATGACCGCAGTGAACTTCAACTACGGTCTCACTGGTAGGAGAGAAAGGAACTCTCCCCCATCGAAGTTTATTTGATACATAAGAAACAGAAATGCACCTTATTAAAGCTCATTTGATTCCATCAAATTATTCCTATTCATTTCGCTCGCACCTCTCGCCCCATGGGTTGAACGCCACGACCATCCATAGCCGTTAGAAATACGCCGCTGCTTTCCGAGGAGGGGAGGCGTTCTTGAGTGGACGATTGCTTAAACAAATCCGACGCTGGGGGCACCACCTACGAGGCAGATAAATGAAAGAATGGGTCAGAAACGGAAAGAAACAAAGGAAGAAAAGATGAAATAAACTTAAAGCGATCACTAATGCAAAGACAAACACACGTAAGCAGGCGTGTTATCTTTCGTGCTGACGACTGTTTTTTTCTGCTCATGCAACTCAAGTTTATACCCACGCATACCTGTCGGTGAATGTGCTGTGCCCAGAACCTCTTGGGGCGACTGATCGAGTAAGCGGGGTAGACGTTGCGCCACATTAAAGCAACCTGGAAAATGAAGGGGGGGAGAGACAAGAGAGTGAATGCATACGAATGATGATGGCGGTAACGGAATCAAGAAAACTAAAAATAAGTTGTATTCAAAAATAGGCAAAACAACACATAGGTAAACAGGTATAGAGCGCGAGACAAACTCAAAGTAGCCATGCCTTCTCCTGATAGTTCGGGTAGTTTGGATTAATGCCAAGGCCCTATTCATAAGCAGGTTGAAGATACAATAAGGTACCGCCAAAGCAGTGCCAACGCCGAAAGCGCCAATTGCACGTGCCACACGACCGGACAATAGAGTAGACGATGATGACAAAGTGTTTGATCGCAGTAGTTGCTCAAATTGTTTGACGTTTACATTTACTTCTCCACCTTCATTTTTTTCGACATCCTTGGTAGGACCCAAAGCTCCTCCGTTGCCTTCTGAGATGCCTCCTACAATCTCACTGACGCTGTTGCAGCTCTCTTCTCGCGGACCCTTCTCAATTCTCTCTCCCATAGCAATTCCACTTTCTTCGTCCCCGTCTCCACTGCTCAAACTGCTCCCACTTCGGCTCCTGCCATGGCTGTTCCTTAAGATGTTGGTGGCTTGGGTATCAGCCAGAATGCTGCACACGTGGTAGCGTGATTTGGCCGCAGATTGCATACAAAGAAATGAGAAGATAAGAACAAATCGAATGAAAATTGACGATATGCAAAATTGCAAATAAAAATGTTGCGAGCACAAGTTTTGCGCTTTGCAATGAGGAAAACGGGTAGGCAACTATGATCTATCCTAGCACATTTTAAATTTTCACCTGGCAAGAGCGTCGGCTGCGAGTGCGGGTGTGCAGACCCCACCAGAGGTCAGGCTTACAAGGAGGGCCAGGAGGAGGGCGGCCAATAAGTCGGGAGGCACCGTCGAGCCGGAGCGAGCGAGCATCGGGAGGACCTGTGTAATGAATTACAGGAAATACCATGGTGATGATGATGATGATGTTACAGCTATGGAATGGAAGGAATGAGTGATTCAATTTCATTGTTTGGTGAAAAATGGATGAAGAGGTTTCAAAAAATTGAACAGGAAAGCGGCAGTCAAGCAAATACCCTCGTCGCATTTGCACACACACACGCGTATGTGCGTACACGCACCATTTTGAGGGCATGAATCGAGGCTTGGGCCAGATAAAGAGTGCCGGGAACAGCACTTAAAGTGCGCCCCCATGCCCACTTTGGGCTGTTCGGTAATAGAGCGAATGTTATGAACTCTCCAACCACCTGTTCAATTACGAAAGATTGAGGGGGTGCACGCACAGAAGAAAAATAGATGATAAGGGCTGGTGCATCTCAGAAGAAACAAACTGGTACCACGCCAGTAGATTGCGACAAAGAGAGGCGTGTAAGAAACAGTCCAATATTTCCGGTTGGATAATTGAAAAAAAAAAATGTTGCAATGTAAATTTCACACCTAGTAAAGTGGGTCCTGGGCATATCCGTCCGGCACACGCTAATATGGTATACTTAAATGGTACGCAAAAAATTGCTTTCTTGTGGTTGTGAATGCGCGACAGAGCAGAAATACAAAGCCAAGAAGAACTCCTACTTTGTGTGGTTGTTTCATGACTCAACGCGCATGCACTCAAAAGAACAAATGTACAACTTAAACCTAACAACTAGCCAGAACTAGACTATAAAACTCGCCCAGGGTAGCGCGAGGTAGCACGACGACATGCCACATGCAGCTCCCCCCAAGAGGAGGAATGCGAAGGGCGCGTTGCACGACGACCGCAGCCGCTGTTCGAGCTGCCACAACGCTTGGGCGTCGGCTGCTGCTTCAGCGGAGGAGGAGGTGCGGTGATTCAGGTCAACATCATTGTCGTCATCGCCATCTTCACCTTTTGCTTGCAGTGTGCTCCCGTCGTGATTGCTGTCTTTGCTGCTGCTGCAACCACTGTTGCTGTTGAACGTAGCCGAATCGGTCTCGACTTCATGCGCCACTCTAAGATTACACATGCACACACGAGAGGCTTGATTTACGAGCAAAAAAGGATCAAAAGAGAAGGAGAAGAAAAGAAGAGCTCGCGTACGCGCACAGGCACATTCACAACAGTAATATCCCCCAACCCCTCGATACACCTACACCACCCATCTAAGTACCTATCACCATCACCCATATTACACACTGCTGCATACCTGAGCTCATGGCGCAGGCCAGAATGGGGCGCTAGTAACCACTGACGAGCCGTGCGTGCTCTAATATATAAGCTTGCTGCCAGGGCTGGGCAACCGAACAAAATCCACGGCAGAAAGGACGCTTCCACCTTTCGGCAGCGAAAGGAAATAAGGAAGGAGGGTAAGGAGGCACAGTTGAATATTACATTCGTGTGCCAGATGTACGAGGTGGGGAGTAGGGGGTGGGGGGTGGGGGATATTCTTTTCAAATGAAACAGGAGTGGAAAATTTTGTACACCACCGATCGGATACAAGGCCAGTCTTTCATGACACTCATCTACGCGCAAATACATACATATGCACAAGAACACAGGCATCACAAGCAAACCACACACTCTCTCTCTCTTTTAGTCTCTCACCAGATTAGCAGGAAAGGGCACATGTTCTAAAAGGCCGTGCGCGCCATCTCCCAGACCGTTGGGTTCCGGAGACCCCGCGCCGCCGTTCCAAGACATGGGGGCTGTGTTGCCATACAGGTAGCCATGTGGTAACATATGAACCGTACGTGTACACGCAACACACATAGCACGAAGTTATAATACGGCACAGGACTACGGCAAAATGAATGTAACAAACGAACCTAGCGAGGGACATACCCTCAACTAAAAAGAGAATCCTAAGTGATTGGCACCACAGTGCGCAAATATAAATCTACTCACCAAAGCAAGCTAGCATCAGGCCACAGACGAGCGATGCTCCTAAGGCGGCAAACATTGCTTTGAATTCTGCGCCTACAGTCGCTGCTGCGGCCCGCCAGTCAACAAGAAATGGCTCCACGGAGGTTGAAGTAGTTTGAGAAGAAGTGGGAGAAGGTGATGATAGAGTGAGAGCGGCAGCATTGCTATTGCGACTGCTGCTGTTGCTGCCACTGCTGCTGAGCAGAAGCAAAACCAACCCCATGAGTCCAACGGACAAATGAAGCGGAAACGCCACGTAGGCTGGGTAGCTGATCCACCTACAGTGTAAAGTATGCATGTATTTGAATCAAAGAAGAAGTAAGAGTGAACGAAGATTGAAAAGTTAGGCCAGGTTGCAGTTCCTTCAGTTTCTGCGGGCTTTTACGGATAGGCATACATGGTTAGGTGTCAGATTATATCATTGTCATTTTTATGCTCGTGTGCATTTACCACGAGTGCAAGAAGTCAAAAAAGACTGCGCCGTTGTCCACTGGCGGCAACTCGAAGAGATAAGGCGGCAAAGGAGGCGAACTGACACTGCACCTGCTGCTATCAATCCCACCAGCAGGAGTACTAGAACTTGCAGTGGTTGACGAATGAGATGTCGACGAAGCAGCAGCAGCAGTGGCAGCAGTCGCTTTGGCCCCAAAGCTCGAACCAGGGGTGCCCACTTCTTGAAGAAACGCCAAGAGAGTGGAGCCTGCTTGCTTCAGAGTGGCAGGGGGCACGTGGTGAATGCCGTCGTGGACCTGCGTGTTTGATTGGAGAGTAGAAGAAGAGAAATGGTATTCGACTGATGCGTGCACTAGT
>Ga0307931_1003148_pt1 | contig 10209 bp, 7 predicted proteins | sample OrgLakmetageno47_FD_201816 | JGI IMG/M metagenome (GOLD analysis project Ga0307931, IMG submission 201816) | Saline water microbial communities from Organic Lake, Antarctica - #47 | ecosystem: Environmental > Aquatic > Non-marine Saline and Alkaline > Saline | place: Antarctica: Organic Lake... | reverse complement strand
CGCCGTGCCTCAAGTACCCCAACTGCCCGCGCTGCCCCATGATCCTCTCCACCATGTCGGAAGACGCCAAGGCAGCTGCGAATGCGACGCCGTGCTCGTGGTGCGGCGCGCGGCGAATGTCGCTTTATGACGTGCAACCCGAATCGCTGCTGGTGCCGGTGGTAAACATGACTATGTTTGAAGGTGTTCTTGAACGGGCACGGAAGTCCGTTGATTCATCCGAGCTTCAAAAGTTCGTAGACTGGACCCACGAATTCGGCCAGGAAGGCTGAAGCAAAGTTCAAGTTCGTGGCACATCCGCACATATACTTCTGGAATATTTTATCCTAACCCGAATGAGAAGCTAGCACAATCAAAACACGAGAGAATGGCCATAGGGTTATATCGATCGAAGTATATTAATCTGAATTATGAATAATTCCATTGCTACTGAGTTCAACCGAAATGTCAATGAAGAAAATAAAGCACTGGGCCAATTCCTTAAGGCAGGAGCTACGACCTGGATTTCCGCCTTTGTTGATTACCGAGCAAGCCAAGTCTGCTACAAATTCCCCGCGTACATCTAAATAAGTAGATAGCACAGGCACAGCGGATGTAGTAATCTTGCGGTGGTGGTAGTGCGCAGTGCGGTAGCAATGACAAAAATATGACCATACCGCCGCTTTCACTTCTTTGATAAAGGCTCCAAGGGGGCGGAATTAAAAGCCTAACAGATGTAGAGGAAAAAAGCAAAGCAGCTCAAAATAAGAAGTAAGAAGCCAATCAGGCACACATAGTTTGGCCACACGGGCATGCATACCTGATTAGCCCTTGTTTGTCCCAGTAGAAGCTGCATTGCGTCCTATTTCTAGCTACCATACCTCTAATTCTGGCCTTACGGGGCCTGTGTCAAACTTAGCCATTATACTTTAAGAGCGGCCACATCTCATGGCCAAGATTATGCTCATCTCGGGTAATAAGCAGAATGCACAACCATATTTGCCACGCCACAGGTGTTGTGACCTTTCTCGAGACGATAGTATCCTTGTTCACCCCAGTCAGTGCCCCAGCTATTCTTAATCAGCCAGTAGTCTGTACCATTTTGGGACCCAAACCCCACAGCCGTGACAGCATGATCAATGATGTTGGCATCACAATTTGCTGGGTTATCTATTTCTGCAGCCGAACAATACTCTGCATCAGCGACATTCTTGCAACCAACGATGCCACGAACATAATATTCCATCCCAACTGCATTCAAAGCAACACTCAGAGGTCCGTTTTTAGCCAATGCCAGGGCCACAAATTCTTCCGTGCCTGCACTCAATGAAACGAGGTCGACACGACCAACGTGACCAACGATTCCTGACGACGTATTCATGTCGCTTGTGCTTGCTTTGCAATGCGAACCATCTTGCGCTGGAACAAGTTCATAAGGATATATTGATTCACTCAAGATCCCTCCGATTTTCTCAACATATTGCATAGCAAAGTAAGGGAGACCACCATTACAGCCTTGGTCTTGGGAGTTTACGTCGCACGAAACAAGTTGCTGCTCAGAGAAAGCTTCAAGCACTCCTCTCGCTAGAAAGTTCTGACCTTCAATGTCTGCAATCGATGAAAAAGCCCAACAACTCCCACAACTCTACCGAAGAAGAAGAGGAAGAGGAAGAGGAAGAACAAGAAATCAAGTAATAGAGAAAATTCTGTTTTGAGTTATCTTAGAAATGTCTGTCGCAATAAAGAAATTACCTCCTGATTTTTTACTTTTGTTACTGCTCCAAGATTGCGCCAGTCGATGCTTTTAGGCATATTGTTAATTGATATATTTTTCAATTCTGGGTAAAGCTCACAGCCAGCACAATCACTTGCTTGTATCCATCCAGTACTAGACGTTGAATAAGTGCTCGTCGATGGGGCAACACCATCATGAAACGATCTATGCAAATTTTCAATCGGATTTCTTTTCATCTTTATTCTTTGCTTTTCGCTTTCAGTGTAGTCTGCATAATGGTTCATTGCAAAAAGAGCCAGGGGATGCTGCTTGTTCATAGCGTTGATAATATCAAGATTTTCCTCAAATATTTCTTTGCGCATTTTTTCTTCCTCATTGCTGGCATAGACTCGTTCAAAGCGACTCTTAAAGTAGACGAATTGCTCGTCGACTGAGTCGTTCTGTGCACCTTTCAACGAGTTCATCATTTCAACATCTTCTCTCTCTCTCCATCCTGCCGTGGCAGCTGGTTTATTGTCCTGAATTCCTGATTGTACGTTTTCGGAGATGGATGATGAAGTTTGAACCGTCAAGAGCGGCTTAAGAACAATCTTTCGACAAGGAATTGCTGCAAATAAAACACCAACCACAGCCCCAATCCCAATAGCCTTAAAGATAACCCAGAATGTGGTCAACGGCACCCCGGCGGGTTCAATTACGCTGTATTTACCAATCCTTTTCTCCGTCGTCGAAAAGCTAAACAAAACACAAATTAGTAATGAGACATTTATAAAATTCTTTTCATTAAGCACATGCCTTTTCAATCATTCTTGTTAAGATGGATCTAAGGATAACACACCTTGAATAATAAGGGAATGGCATTGCAGATCAAATGCGCGCACACCGTGGTGCCGTTTCCGGAAATCCGACGAACAGAAAACATCTGACCTGCTGTAATAATGCAAATGTGGCAAGTACAGTTGCATTAAAGATTTTGCTATGGTAATCTTGACTCCAAAACAAGATATGAGTTACCTTTGATATGATGTTTTGAGCAAGACAATTGTTTTCGCCAAGTTAAACTTGGCCTACATACATTCGTTCAGTTATTTTGTAGCTTGCATATTCACAAGTTCGTAGGAAATTAGCTTACCTTTTCGCAGATAGTACCCGAATACAGCTCCCATCCTTTCTATTAAAAATGGAAAATAGATCAACGAAGAGTTGATGTTTTATGCGACCACGACCAGGAAGTGCCTACCAAGGATTTTTGTCCGTCAGTCACTCCGTCCGTCACTCCGTCACATCACAGACACAAAAAAACCTTGCGTGCTTGTTCTGACACGTTGCCATATGCTAGCACGTGCTTAATAACATAGGTTAAACATTCATGTTCTGTACTGTAGTTTCACAGGTCAACTCCTGTCAGCTTTTAAATAACATCTCCATGGTAGGCTGCGTGCTTACACATACGCCTCACAAGTGTGATATCACCACAGCGTTCATAGAAGAGGTCGAGAAGGTAGAGCGCAAGCAGTGTGACAACATACATAGTTGATGTTTTGTACCGGCATCCCAAAAGTGCTGTGTGTCCGTCACTCAATCACTCTGCTACATCACAGACACAAAAACCCTTGCGTGCTTGTTCTGACACGTTCTCATATGTTAGCACGTGCTTAACATAGGTTCGCATACTTACACTATGGTCTCACATGTGTGACTTATGTGTGACTTATGACATGACGATAGCGTTTGTACGTACTGTATTCCTATACATAGTTCTGTAGCGCTGTGCAGCAGTAGGTGAGATCAACCATGATGTGCGCTGTGGAGACCTCGATGGTTTGAAGGTTGAGCGACGACGAGAATACCGCGAGGTCGTGCGAAGTGTGCAGTAACATGTAGCGCGTTACTTCCTTCAAAGAAGAGGTCGGCAAGGTGACGATAGTCAAAAAGTACTGGCGACTGAAACAACGATTCTACACTTCGACACCATCTCAAACTGTACACCTTCTGACACTTCTTGCACTTCCCCTTCAAACGATCGCCTCCAATGCAGCCTCACTTCGAAGGATCTTGCGGCACATGCCATTGCGCATCGCGCCACCATCTACTTCATCCATTCAAACTTCCTTCACGCTCTCTCACGACATCCATTTCAAGGTATCGAGAATCGACAACGGTATCGACATAAAAAAAAACCTTCGTTGATCGTGGCGCGGCGCACCCGCGCCGCTGCAGTCGACCGTGGTTCGTAATTCGTGTCCGACGTATATTTTTGGACGGACCCGTATATGGGGAGAGAAGTGTTTTCTGCTCTGTAAAATTCTGAGAGTTCAGAATTCTATATACCGTCTTCGCAAAAAAGTTTTTTTTCTTTCTTTTTTTTCTTTTTCTGCCATTCCTTTCCGTTTTGGGTCACTTCTTATCATCACTTATCACAAAGATACAGAGTGGTCTACTGTTCTGAATCGGCGAATGAATTCTGAACTACCTACGTCGTTAGGGTTGCGGAACCGTCAATTGAACCTACAAGCTGAAGTTGCTTTAGCTTTGAAGCAGTACCATAGCGCTTAGCGTAGTATCGGTGGCTTTCTACCTTAGCAAGATACTCGTAATATTCTTGACCTCGAGTGGATATTTCTTGGTCAATATCTCTATCGAAAAGCTACTTCTTGCGTCTATATAGGTTGAGTGTCGTACTTAAGAATAAATATTCTAAGTAAGAATAAATCATCTTTTACCTTCGAAGTTTTTAAATAAGCTTTAACACTTATGACTATTATGAAGGTTACAACTGTATTCGCATTCATTGCGACATTGTGTCGAATCAATTTTGGTATTGAGAACATATTGCAGTATTCAGGGGCCATCTTTATGAGTGAACCTGCTATTGAGCGAGTGCGAATATTTCGTCGTTATGCAATTTAATTCGGCTTCGGCGATAGTAAATTCTTCCATGACGGGTGTTCACATTACGATAGCAGTTTGGTACCGACAGATCACGGAGGCAACATGAAATCTGTGGTTGAGCATCTTCGATATCCGAGCAGTTTTGCTGCAGCTTTCTTGTGGGAACTTGGTGCACAAGAGAAAACGTACTGTATTCTTGAAGTCCACGGTAGTAACGACAAGTATTCAAAGAAGCGTAAATGCAGTCGAAATGCTCAACATTTCAACAGCATGGGCGGTCTGTATTATCTATCGCATATCCGCTCCTGTGCAGCTATTACACGATCTCGGTGCCCTGTGGGCGGATCTTCGGAAGTTAACGCAAGTGCAGCGGATGTCCTACATAAAGTACTATATATGGGCTTGGGGATTGAGCGCTGTCCTCAATGGATGCAGCATCTATCGTCAAAAAACAAATCATCTGAAAGTATTAGAAAAGCATATCTGTTGTTCAAGAGGCGTTCAAATCGTGAATTCGTACCGACAACTCCAAATGGCCATTGCGGTATCTATGCTTTGCAGCAGTTTCAGCATTTCTTTGACGGCATTCCTATATATTCAAGGTCAAATGATGTCTTTAGTGGGCGTACCCAGATGGTTCAAGCACTTCGACGCTATCGTGCCGACCTGTGTACTCTTCTCGGTGCATATCCAGACATGACCACAGATCAGAGTATTGCTTTATTGGGGGGCATGGTAGACGAACGTGCTGCTGTGCATGACTGCGTCAAGAATGATGTTGAGTATTGTGACAGTTTTGCTCATGTAGAGGGGCCTTTGGATTTTGTTGCCTGGAGCATGGAAGTGAAAAGAAACATTTGTGTTCTTAAGTATGGAGAAATGGACGTCGTGATATATTCAGGGATATCGTTGCCGCGCTCAATTTCTTTGGATGCCTTTAACCCTGACTGCGAAGATATTGTACTGTTGTACAACGCTGGTCACTTTGATAGTTTGATTCCTAGTACTAGTCATCATGACCAAGAAAAAGCTAAAGATTTCGTGACTGAGTTTGTGAAAAACAATAAGAGCACTATCAAGTAAATGTCAATGATGCTGATACCTTGAAGTTACCAAGGGATTACATTGATGATTTTGTTTCCGAAATGCAGCGGCTTCCAACAGTTTATGAAATAGAAAGCGTGCTTCTTCCTCGCGTGAATGCTAGTCGTCAAGAAGCTTACAAACGACCGCTTAGAATCTCTGCTCTTACGAAGTCGATTCATGAGTGGAAGAAGGAACGCTGTCTATACCTCTATTCTAACCCGTGAATTCTCAGAATTTTGGCGCAGCCACCCCGCTAAGGGCCTAGTTCGTGCTGTCGCACACCAACGGGGCGAGGAGGACCACGGGCACAAGCACGGGCACCACGAGAAGGACGCGCGCCGAGATACCAACAACACACCTCCTGTGTGCTGCTGCGAACTCATGGCGCCCCTATACCGCGCATTGCGCGGGCACCTGAACTTGTGGAGTCTGAAATGTTACTCTAATGTTGATTGTGGATGATGATGAGATTACAAAAGATGTTGAAAACTGACAAAGCTTAACCGCTCCTTTGATGTTCAAGTGTCTCAACAAACATCGAGAAGATGATGCGTGTGGTTTATTCACACATTCAAAGTGGTTGTGCGTTTTATCATATTTTAGTAAGTCGTTTATACTCAAAGTATAGATAGAAGTACATGTCAGCAACGTGCACGAATATTTCTTTTGGTAACATCAAGTCCGTGGCATATGATAATTGCGACAGAGACTTTCTACAGATCTGGTCAAAGAAGTAAATAAGTGCACTTGCACTATAGTCTCCTTATTACATTTCCTCTGAAGGGGCTTCATTCCATCACACATGCAGGACCACAACCTACCTTTAAAAACATAAAAACATGCATCCAATTTTAGCGACGTGTAGGTATCGATCGCCAGTTTAGAACACAGCAATTTACTTCTTTACCACGTACCACCTCAAAAGAATATGTTAGAAGTCAGCATGAACATATGTAAATTCGAGAATTGACTTCTATAGCATAATGTTCCATAAGATGTGAAATGACAATTGATCCAGGAAATTTTAACAAGTATTATTAAATTACGACATTTACAACGTTTCGATTAAAATTTTGCACCTCTTCCTTCTGGCCCTCACCTGGGGTGCGAGGCTCACGCTACATCGAGGAGGAGCCACGTTGAATACATATCCGGCTGCATTCATGCCCGAAGACGAGACAATCGTTCAATGTTCAAAGTAAATTTCGGCTATTTATACCTCATGTCTAATTGAATGTAGTTGTAGTTATTACTAGTAGCTGCATCCACAGGCGATTTCATGTCGACTGCAAAACAGCCCTCTCGGAACTCGGAACTGACGCCGTATATAAGGACACCCAGCCCAGTGGCTCGTTCTGGAGACTTCATCAATACATTGCCATTTAGAGGCTTAATATTACCAATTAATACTCTACTTTTGTGTTGTTTTGTAATTTTGGGGGTGTAATCCAATCCAATCCAATCTTTTATCTTTATATATCTACAGAAAGTCAAACTAAAACCAGAGTCACCGTTCTCCGTGATGGTGGTCCTCGCTGCATGGTTCGCCTCTTGAGGGAAAATCCCAAAAGGCGATTTTACATGAGAAATCCGGGGTACCTCAACTTTGAACTGCCACAACTCAGCTAGGCCGCTGTTACCAAAGCCGAAAAATAGCGCAAAATGCTTCCCTGCTACCCTACTTTATGGTAACAGAGTCGTTTTAGGGATACAAAAAATCATCCTGAGACCCCTTTCAGTACGCAACCAGTACAGTACAGATGGAGCACACCATGAAAACAGAAAAATGTATCTATCAAGAAGCTACACCGGCACAGGCTTTGGGCGACCTGACTGCGCAGTGGACTAGCGTTTAAGTTATAGATTGAGAATAAATGGGGCATAACTATGGATAAACAACGCTCTAGCGCGGGTATTTTTGCTTTATTCTCTGTCTAGACTGCTGCGTTTTACTTTCACCATATTCCCGTCCAGCCCCAAGCCCACTCGCCTGAGGTCGAAACCTCTCACCTTGCTGATGGTTCAGTTGCACTTCTCTTCTAGAATTTATACATTTCGAAATATGCAATAGTAAGCGCAAAGGCTTAGCATTCTGCAGAAGATATGCGTTATTATGTCAACCAATATCTCAACCCGTCATCATCATCCTCGTCCTTCTCCTGCTCAACCTCCACCTCCTTTGTTGGTGTGCGCAGCAAGACCAACGCGCTCGACGTGAAAATTGGATGACCTAGGATGCAATCAATACAAACCAAGAACGTGCGAGCAGGCATCCGCGAATAGCTGAAATATACTCGGTACCATGGCTTACAAAAGAGGGTCGATATCTAAATGTTCCGCAAGTTCGACGCGCTCGATCTGGAACCTAGTGCCCCTTGGACAAAGAAGTTTGCACAATGCTGCGAGCTGATTCCAACTTTAAGCTACTGTCGTGACACATTACCAGCTGGCAGCGTAGCAAAGCATCATGATTGACACCGTGTTGAAAGTTTTTGTTGGCTATCGAGGAGTAAGCTAGCCAGCTCGATATCGTCTTCGGTGGCCTTGAGCTCGGCAGAGAAGACGCCATCAAGGAAAGAGAGCAGGGCACAACAGGGTGCATGAATAATATGTATCCCTAAAGTATGTCACGACCCCCGAGTGTTAGTCATCGTGCTGCCCTGATGGGGTTGTCATGGAGGGTGCACTTCAGTGGTGAAAGTGGAAAGTGGACGACTGTGTGGAAAATACAAGGAAGATGGGCTACCCTCTACTGTGTTCATAACGGTACCTGGTCTAACTCAAAGACTGCATTGATCGCTTAACAGTATCCTGATTGGAAAGCTTTCACAGCGGGTGGCTCATCTTTGGTCTCGGCGTTTCGTGTGCGTGGTGGGGCGGAGCGGTGACGCGGGTTCGAAGGAGCCGACAGAAAGCAACGAATTAACAGCTTAGCGGGCCATGTTCGAATATTTTGATGACTGACTTTTAAGGGGAGCTTCTTGGTACGTGGACTTGGCACATGAAGGGCTGAATAGTGAATAGTCGGAGTTATCGCAGAAGGCGGGATGCCGATAACCCAACGCGGTCATGTCGGCAGTTTTTGTACATGAATAGCTTATGCAGTAAGCAGCAGGAGTTCAATGTACAAAAGGAACTTTGACTTCGAGCTACTATAAGATGAGGACCACTTGTTGTTCATTCTGCTATAGAAAGCGCAGTTGTAATAATTCGCATGTGCACTTAGCACTGAGCACTGCTGTGGCTGGGGCGATATGGCACATGGCACTGCCCTTGTACCCTGCCTTGTTTTTTTAAACGCAAAAGTGGCGCATTTAGCGCTATTTCGCCGAGGGAAGCGCACTCCATAAATTACAAAGCGCTTGCGTATCGATATAGGAGACTTTTGCGTAGATTTCTTATATCAGACCATAGTGTTTCGCTTTTTGGGATTTCGCCTCTCTTTTAAAACGCCTTTGTTCTGAAACAATGCCTCTTACAGGGTTTGCCTTTCTTGGTCTGGGGCAAGTCTACCTGCTACCTTGCTACCTGACTGGTCACATAACAAGTAACATGTAATCGGGAAAAATCTCACAACTACCAAGCACTACCAGGGGATTCATGGATTTTTTTGAATTAAGAGGCATGAAAGAAAGAGGTTAAGTATTCAGATAACAAGATAATTTCTTGTGCTTTCAAAAGTGGCGGTTTGGTCATCTCAAAGAGATGTTCGTAAGCAACTATCCACTGACATCCTGCTTTTCTCCCCCGGTAATCTTTTGATAGCCTCCATTTTCGCTGCATATTTTGCCCACTCAAGCTTCACTTTTGACTAGAATTTTACGCACTACTGGCGCCAATGCATCACCTAGAGCATCATAGCCTTCTGCAGTGAGGTGCAAACCGTCAGATTCCCAAAGTGGCGAGTCTTTGCTCCAATCGAACGGAAAGGGCACATAGGTGCAAAGCCCTCGTGTAGTGGCTTCACCTTCGCACTTAGCGCGCAAAACGTCATTCACTTTTGCCCGCAGTACAGCTGCTGCTGGTACCGCAGCTTGGTAGTGCGACGGCGGCACGGCCACGGCAATGGTGTGAATCGATCGGGCGTGAGCTAACTCGTGCAGCCCCCAGACGTTTTGGGCAATTTCTTCTTCGCGTGACAAGTCGTGGCGCTTTGGTGGATGACCCAAGTCATTCGTGCCCGCCAAGAGGACTGCTACTTCGCATGGTTGCTTCGTAAGAATGGTCTGAAAGCCGTTGGGTTCATTGGCGGTCTGCTTGAGCAAGGTAAACAAAAAAACAAAACAAATGTGAGCCCCGCTTGCCTGGTTGATAATCTTCTATAAAGATGTATTCCTCTAGGAGTATTTGGGTCATTTGAGTGTCGAATTTCGAATGATGAGGAAGATGACAAGATGACTTGGAGCTGGAAATGCGTGCAGCAGAGGAATTCTGAGTTCTCCAAATGGTCAGACACGATTGACTCCACTGAAAATGTGGAGATGGAGAGGCAACATCAGAGGCGCTTGGTGCATTAC
>Ga0307931_1003147_pt1 | contig 10211 bp, 7 predicted proteins | sample OrgLakmetageno47_FD_201816 | JGI IMG/M metagenome (GOLD analysis project Ga0307931, IMG submission 201816) | Saline water microbial communities from Organic Lake, Antarctica - #47 | ecosystem: Environmental > Aquatic > Non-marine Saline and Alkaline > Saline | place: Antarctica: Organic Lake... | reverse complement strand
TCACTTCCATTCAAACTTCCTTCACGCTCTCTCACGATATCCATTTCAAGGTATCGACAATCGACAACGGTATCGACACAAAAACCCCTTCGTTGATCGTGGCGCGGCGCACCCGCGCCGCTGCAGTATGGGTTTGTTTCCTATGTTTCCTTTTTGCTGTGTTTCGACTTCGACCCTATCAGTGCTCATGTGCTCATGCTTCTTAGCGCCGCCTTTGCGTCTACGCCAGCAGTGCTATATTGGCTTGTTCAATACAGAGCCTCAGGTCATGAACATGTAGAAGAATGCCAGAAAAATTACCTACTCCGAACATATATGACTTAAGCTAGCTACTAGATCCGTGTGAATCCCCGTTTCTGCCATTACGAAGTAGAATACTCTTGCTGCTACCTTATTCTTCGCAGCCTTTTCCTACCAGTTCAATATGGCGACCAGCCCTGTTGTACTACCGAGCCGAGAGGAGACTGCAGCTAAAAGTGCTGCTCGTTGGCAGAAAGCATTCGACAACAAAGACAGACAGATTGCGATCGTCAGCTCTCAGAATGACCAACTGCGTTCTTCTTTGGCACAGCTTGAAAGCGAGATGAACGAAATTTCGAAGGCACTCCTTGCTAAAGAATCTGTGGTGTATGGGAAAGACAGGGAGCTGAAAAAGAAGGACGATGAAATTAAACGACTGCTTAGCCTCGAGCAACGTGACCAAGGCAAAGAGCACGCCATATCAATGGCCACCGGCCAAAACTCACAACTGCTCACGCTGCTCGAAATTCATGAAGACAAAAGCACTGCATCCGCACTCGAGCGTGAGAAAGCTGCCGCAGAGTTAGCTGACCTTCGAGCGATGCATTCAGCTCATTTGCAGAGCGCCTCTAAGATGGAGGCTGAGCTCCGGGGCAATCTGGCAAGGCTCACGCAGACCCACGAGAAGCTCGTGAAAGAACACGCCAAACTGGAACAGCGCCACCACGGCTTCGAAGAAATGGTATTGCGCACAGAGCGCGAGGCTAAAGCTACGGTACAATCAGTGGAAGAAGAGCTGCTGATTCGGCGCGACAAACAGTTTGAGGCGCTTGTGCGGGTGCAATCCCTCGAAGATCGGCTGCAGGCGACGCAGGACTCGTCAGAGGTGCACCAGGAGCAGGAAAAGAAGTTCACAGAGTTGTCAGAAGAGATGACCTCGCGGCTCAAGACCGTCATTGAGCAACTGAAGGCTCGTGACGTTGAGATTGAAACCCTGCAGCTCGCCCAAGTTGAAGCTGACGCGCGGCATGCCACGGAGCTGCAGGCCAAAGACCACAAGGCGCAAGAATTGCAACAGCAAGCTGATGAGGTCGGCCGAGCCTTACTGCAGCTCGTGGCCAAGCACAAGGAGCGCGGCGCCACCCTCGAGACACGAGGGCAGCAGGTATCAGCACTGAAAGAGGAGCTAGTGGCATCGCGCAGTGCCGAGGCAGACCGTGAGGCGGAAGTCGCTGAGGCTAGTCTCGCCCAATCAGCGCTCGAGCAGCGCCACGACGCCTTGCGCGTTGAAGCAAACCGCTTGAAGCGAGAATTGCAGACCCTCCGAGCTGAGATGGACCTCAAAGCCAAAGCAACGACCATGAATCCTGCCGGCGTCTCTGAGAATGACCGTGCGGTGTCCAGCTCCAGTGCATCATTGGCTACGAGTCGGCGCAACGCTATCGATGCAGTGCTGCGCCTAGGAAGAAGTCTCGCCGTTGCAACACCGCTCTCACCGCCCGAAGAGTCAGCTGATGAAGCTTCGAAGGTTCATTTAGAGGAGCCCCGGGTCTCACTGCCACTGGAAGCTGTTTCATCGCTCTCGCTCGCGGGTTGCGGCCTCGACGAGCGCGATTTGAGTGGCGTCTTGAACCAGTTAGCGCAATGCACGCAGCTGGTGAACGTTGATTTGTCGGCCAACCACTTAACGGATCAGTGCGTAGAGCCCTTAACACATTTGCTCGAGCAACTACCTGATCTTGCGTTGCTTGACTTACGCGGGAATTATCTCTCCATGGAGGGAGTGCGGAGCTTGGCTCTCTTTGTAGAAGGCTCGAGGAAGCTTCGTGGCGGGTCCATTCGACACGTTTACGTTCACCGCGACGGTCAAATTGAAGCCATCGGAAACCCACCTCCTTCCCAAGGTGGTCGACCGTCCTCGTCTCAGGGGCCTTCGCCGACCACCCTTCTCACCATCGATGCGCGCGAAAACCACGGCAATGGCCCTGTCGCGGCTCCGAGCATAGGCACACCCTCCACTGCCGAAAAGATCAAGAAAGCAGAATCTTTGAGTACCTACCAACAGCGGCAACGAAAGCCAGCAAAAAGGAACAACGCTTATAGCTCACGAGGTGATCTCTTGGCGAATGTATATGGCGGGGAGCCAGCGCCGCAAAAGTCGACTGGAAAGGTCACTAAGTCAGAAAGGAGCCATGCCACATAGTAGCTTGTCGGTCGCCAGGTGCCAGGTGTCCGTTTCTATTTGTGACTCGCCTATCACCCGTTCCCGTGATTCAAGGGGAACTGAATTAAAGGCATGTGATCTATAATTCATCTGTGACATGCGCAGCGGATTGGTATTATATGGACATGCAGCTCTTCTTTCTCTTTCTCCAGGTGTTAGTCGTTAGTCCGTGCAGTTCGCGAAATCGAAATCAGCATCTTAATTCCGATGATCCCGATGCTATTGCTAATCCCGTTATATAACATATTGCCTATTGCCAACAACCAAAGGAGATATCCTTCTTTTCCTGTTTCTGACATCTTTGATCTTTGCGGTATTCCGCGTTCTATGCAGCGTCGGGATTCCCCTTTGTCTTTTTGGCCCTTCAATGCGAGAAGAGTTCAGTGGATTCATCCGTTTGAAATCGGCCTTTGAAGCACAAGAAGCACCTTATTTCTATTTCTGTTCTAAATTCTGAAAATGCGCACTCAACTCAGAAGTACCTCCACCTCCAAGTGCATCATTTGGGCCTACTTGTAAGCCTGAATTCAATTCGCACTCCTGAACTTCCTTTAGATGCTGATGGCTAGAAGAAATCGGAGGCTTTCCGTCGCGGCGTTGAGGCCGCACCTTTTTTCTTGGCCGAAGTTTTGGCTGCTGAGGCAGGGGTCGAAGGAGGAGCCTTCTGTGCACTTTTCGCGGTCTCACTCGCTGCCGTTTTCTTGAGTGCTTTACCAGGAGTAGCTACGCGCGTGGACAAAATTCCTTTAGCTGGGCTGGGCGAGAAAATGTTGGGTGTGGCGTTCTTGAGGGCCTTGATCGATGCCACGTGGTCTAAGCTCTGGTTCGCGCCAAAGCTCACTTTACGCTTCATCACGCGAGAAGTGGGTTCAGGACTCGCAGCTCTGGCCTTCAGCTTTTGAGCGGACAAAGGCGGCGCCTCCTCCTCTTCGCTTTCATCATCATCATCTTCTTCCTCATCATCTTCATCGCTCTCGTCTTCGTCACCACTCTCCTCCCCGTCTTCTTCTTCGTCGCTATCTTCTTCCATTTCCTCATTTTCAATTTCCTCACTATCTTCGTCGTTCTCGTCGTCTTCTTCGCTCTCACTGTCCTTGCTATCTCCTTTCTGTGCCGCAGGCTTCTTCGGTTTCGCATCCAGAGCTGGAGCAGTCGTCCGCTTGCCTGTAGCAGATTGAAAGACGGCATGCGCCTCGTAGAGCCCGGGCCGATAGCGGTCGAGGGTAGCTGGGTCGGAGGCGAGGTCGAAGAGCTTCGCTTGAAATGGCGCGAGCTCCACATTCGGGCACGACTCTTTCAGAAGATTTGGAAGCACTTTAATAGAGCCTCTCAAGGCCCGGGCAAAGAACACTTTGTCTGGGGTGCTGGTGAGCTCCTGCAGCAGTGGCTCATAGAGGGTCAACACGCAAGAAGTGGTCAGCGCTGCCCCTCCGACTCCAGTGAGCTCATCTGCATATAAGTCCACGATATGCAAACGAATGCCCGCAGGGCAAAGGGTCGCTTGAGCGAAGAAAGTCGCGCAAAGAGCTTGACTGACTGGAGCTGCCTGCTTGAATTTGCGCTTCGAAAGCCATAAGAAAGTCTCCCGCACGACATGACGAAGCAACATGTAAAACTGCCACAGACAGCACAAACATGCCAACGATCAATTCAACGAATAAACTCGTAGGCTTCAAAAAAGTATTGAACACAGCCAACAACTTCTCAACTTCATTCGCAATTGAAGAGAAAACATAAGCCAGACCTTGTCGATTCTGTACTTATCAAGCTTGCCCCACTCGCCACGCATCGTTCGGCCAGTAACCTGCAACCATCCTGCCACGCCCTCTGCGGTTTGGAAATTGTGCACAAGGCTAGAAATCTTGCCAGCTAGTTCGTTCTGCACCTTAGCACCATCAGCAAACCTTCGAGCAAACAACGGAGAATGTTATGTAAGACAGGGAACAGCAATATTTTGCCTAGAAAAGGCACACTTCCTTACCACATACTGAAGAAGAGGCCCCTCCATAGTTTACGTAGCTCGAGTTCAGCTAGAACACCGTTTGGAGCAGCTTTCGAGCGTGCATCCAGCCAAGCAGACACTCCCTTCATTGCCTGGCGACGCTTGCCACCTGTATCATCCGCGCGCACACTTAGCCCAGGTGACCAATACCTAACATAACTAAATAGCAAACTAGAGCTTACCGTCATTTGATGCTAGTTTTTTTGCGAATCGAATCTCATTCTCATCGTCAGCCATAACTATAAAACAATGGGCGAACTTCGAAAGGGTAAAGCTGTCGAATAAGCACTTATGTGCTCGTGAGTGGCCTTGGCTAGCCTTCACTGTCGATTTGCCTTAACTTAGTAGCGGTGAAGTATAGAGATCAGCGGAGCAGCGACGGTGATTTCAGCGATTCCGGTCATGTTATGTTATATTAGAGCATAACATCGCCCTCTCGCCGATTCATTCACAATTTTCGCAGTCTTGAATGCTAAGCGTACTTGCTAGTCTATAGATTTCTCTAGCAGAGCTGAGGTACTCCATAGCTTGGTGCATTTGGAACGACTTTAAGATTACATAGATGTCATCTCTGCGCCCGTCCCATCGCGGCGCCTCCAGAGCATGGGAGGTGACGAAGTCGCATCGCGGTTTGTACAACGGCGGCAAACTAGCTTTATTCCATCCTGCTGGGAAACCTGTCTTAGCGTGTCTATACAACGACGACGTTGCTTTGATCGACGCGGCATCTGGACAGGCGAGTATCCTATCATGTGATTTATGGATATTGTATTGAGACTAAGCTGACAAGAATCGTTTGCTTTGGGACATTCTGCCCCACCATTCAACAATTCATCCACCGCTGTCCCTAATCTTTTTCTTCTCCCACTTGGCTGTACGTACCCTTAGGTTATTACCATGCTTCAAGCAAGCAGCTCAGAGGACGCGGGTGAAAATGTCGACGACGAGCAGCCGCCCTTAGACGCGGTTCTGAGCTTCTGCGTGAACCCCCACAAGGGGGAGCTCGTCACATCGAGCCGCAGCCTCTTGCTTCGGCAATGGGCCCTCGACCTCTCAGAAAGCCCTTCAGGCCCACGAGTACGGTGCACGCGAGCACTCAAGGGGCACACAGAGCCCACTTTGGCTCTAGACTACGACCCCACGGGCACTCTAGTGGCGTCTGGCAGCTCTGACCGCACGGCGCGGGTCTTCGACACGCGAGGTGGTTTTGCCACTCACAACTTCAAGCACCCGTCAACGGTGACTTTGGTGCAGTTTCATCCCGACGCAAGGCGATTGGTCCTGGTCACATGCGCCGACGACCTTAACGTGCGGTTGTGGTCGTTGCACGACAAAGCATGCATCGCCACCCTCGGGAACCACCTTTCGGCCGTAACTGCAATTGCTTTCACTCGCGATGGCGACACCATGGCGACCGGCTCGAGAGACAAGGTCGTTAACTTTTGGGAGCTCAAACATAACACTCTACTCAAAACTTTTGCAGTCTACGAAGAAGTGGAAGGACTCTGCATTTTGGACGGCGAAGACGAAGACGAAGGCGCTGTTGTGTCGGAGAAAAAGCGCAAACGCCCTCCTACAGCCGACGCTACGGGCGTGTTAGTCGTCGTAGGCTCGAAGGGCAGCGCGCGAGCTTGGAACTTTGCGCCCAAAGATAGCAGCACTCTGTCAGAGGCGAGCCGTAAAGGCGGTCGCGATGATTTGCTGACCTGTTCCCCCCTCGTAACCGAGCCATCTCGACCAGGCGCGGTTGTTCCTTACTTGACTCTTCTGCCAGTGGCGGGGAGCGAGGGGTATTTACTGGCCGCAACTGCCGAGCATAACATTCGGTTCTTGAATCGCCGCACCTTAGCACCGTTCCGGGATTTAGTCGGCTTTAACGATGAAATTCTTGCGGCTAAGTACCTTCCGGGTTCCATAGAGCAAGTGGTGATGGCTACCAACAGCCCTCACGTGAAGTTGCTGCGACTGGCCGACTTCTCGTGCACCGTGCTCGACGGCCACAGTGGCACGGTGCTAACCCTTGACGTGTGCCCTGAGGGTGCGTGGATAGTCACGGGGTCCAAGGATCGCACCTGTCGGCTCTGGCACGCAGCCTCGGGGACCTGCGTCATGACCTGCGTGGGGCACACTCAGGCAGTGGCAGCGGTCGCTCTTTCGCGCCGGAAAGCGCCTTACACCGCTGCGCCAGCCTCAGGAAGCAGCAGCAGCGCCAACAATGCCTTTTTCTTTTCAGCGAGCAGCGATCGTACCTTAAAGAAGTGGCAGTTAGACAGCGGGGCTCTGCGTAACTTCGCTGCAAGCCCTCCTGCTAGTCCTCTGACCCCCACCTCTGAGCGCAACGTGCGCGCGCACGAGAAGGACATCAACTACTTGATCGTGAGCCCCAACGACGCTCTGGTAGCGTCTTCGTCACAGGATAAAACCGTGCGCTTCTGGCACTGCAGTGACCTCACCTTGGCGGGGACCCTCAAAGGCCACAAGCGAGGAGTCATGGCGTTGGCCTTTTCTCCGACCACCAAATCTGCCGCCACGGCGTCCGGCGACCGTACCGTAAAAGTATGGTCTTTGACTGACTTCAGCTGCTTGTCCACCTTTCAGGGCCACGCGGGGTCGGTGCTGACGATTGACTTTTTGAGTGGCGGCACGCAGTTAGTGTCCACCGGTGCGGACGGGTTACTGAAAGTGTGGACTTTGAAGACGTCGGAATGCGAGACGACTCTGGACGCCCACACCGACAAAGTGTGGGCTCTGAGCGTGCGTGGCGATGGCGCTGAGCTCGTCACAGGCGGTGCTGACTCAGTGTTGAACGTGTGGCGAGACGTGACCGGCGCAGTGGACGAAGCTGAGGTGCTGGCAGCAGAGCAAGGAGTGCTCAAGGAGCAAGACCTCATGTCGGCCATGAGCCGAAAAGACTTCTCGCATGCCGTGGACCTGGCGTTTGAGCTAGGCCACAGCTATCGGCTCTGGACGGTGCTCAAAGATCTGCTCGAAAGCGGTGGCTCTTTTGACTCTCTGGTGGTCACATGGGACGACGCCCGGTTGGCGCAAGTGCTGAACTTCTTGCGAGATTGGAACACCAACGCTACCAAAGCAGGCGTGGCCCAAGCCCTCTTGGCCTCTGTACTGCGCAAGGTGCCGCTGCAGCGACTGAAAGGCGTGCCTGGAGCGGGGGCCCTGGTGGATGGCTTAGCGTCGTACACGGAGCGCCATTTCGCTCGTGTTGACAAACTGGTGCAGGCTTCTTTCTTGATTGACTACACGTGCGCCGCCATGAGTGCCATCGGAGCCACCTCGAAGGAACCTTGAGTGCCCAAGAGATTGAAAGACGAGGAAGAGGTGAAGTGGGGTTGGGCGTTCGGTGATTTCCCTATTGGAATTCGGCGCTTTGAGCGGGTAGCCGGGGCCTTAGTGCCGCCTGGCTGTCGCCTAATGCGAATGTCCTCAGTGACTTCCCCTCTATATTTCTTCGAAGAGCATTATCTGACAGCACACAGCAGCCGGGTGGAATGAATTGGACTTTTATGCTAAGAACTATCACTTGATAAATTCTAAGGTGGCTTTCTCATTTCTAGCCCCCTCCTTTCCTCCTCCGTCCTCCGTCTCAACGTCTCAACTTTTCCAGCACCCACTTTTATTATATTTTGTACCATATTAGAGCATTTACCTTGGCAAGTGTTAGCAACTCAAAAATGGCAGCGCGACGTCAACCTTGAGCACCATGGGAGGAGGTGACGGCGGCAGCCATGAATCTGAGCCATTAATAGCACCTACCGCAGAAAATGATGTCGATAGTGGCGATGGAAACGAAGAGCTACTCTATGCTATTGATTCCTTTGCTGCTGTGCTCAAGCCCGTCTCGATTAGCATGGTGCTAGCTTCAATTGTCGTGAATGCGTTTCAGGACGATGCTTCGTCATCCAGTGGAGGACTGTCATCGTAAGTGCTACTCAACCCATAACATGATCTATCAATAACGCTGACAATTTTCCTAAACGATTACTGCTCAGGTACACCGTGTACACCACAAGCGATGCCGATGTTACTTCCGTGCGCCTCGAGAAATCTTTCGCGAACTCTTTAATAATCGTCAGCTTTCTAGCAGCTGCGACGTTTGGAATTGTGTGCCTTTACAAATTTCGATGCATGAAAGTTCTTGTCGGTTACATGATGCTATCCAGCGTGTTACTGCTGGGAGTTATGGGCGGAGTCTTACTTTGGACCACTCTCGACCGATTCCAAATCCCATGCGACTCCTTCACATTTCTATTCATATGCTTCAACTTTGGTGTAGTAGGAGTAGTCAGCATCTTTTACCAAGTAGGCGTGCCGACGGCTGTCACTCAAGGCTATCTTGTAGCCACCTCCGTGCTGATGTCTTGGCAGCTCTCACACGTCGACGAGTGGACAGGATGGTGCTTGCTTGTGACTCTCGCGGCCTATGACCTTTGCGCCGTCTTGACGCCTTGCGGGCCACTCAAAGCGCTCGTGAATTTGATGCAAGAGCGCGGAGAGCCGATGCCTGGTCTCTTGTACGAAGCAGCTCTGCCTGCAAGTGAAAAAGATAACGATAGCTTCGTGCATTATAGCCCCCCAGAAGCGCACAAACAGGACAGTCACCACTACCAGACTGCAAGAGAAGTAAACCATACCGATTCGAGTCCTGAGCCGCCTCCCGGTATGAATATTGTGCCTATACTCAATGATCATTTCCTGCGGTAAACATTATCGTGAAGAGAGCACGTATTTGACTAACAATCGTGTGTGTGCCTTTTGCTGCTCAAGATCGGTCCATCAAACTCGGCCTCGGGGACTTTGTGTTTTACAGCGTGCTTGTGAGCAAAGCATCCTTGTACGGTTTCGCCACTGCTGCTTCCTGCTTCCTTGTCATCATCTTGGGCCTGGGCTCAACTCTAGTTCTTTTGAGTGTCTATAAGATGGCCCTCCCTGCGCTCCCTATTTCCATCGGTCTTGGCGTTACATTTTACTTTGGAACCCGGATATTCGTGGTTCCAATGCTAGAGGTTCTGTCAGCGACTCCGATCTACTTCTGAACTTGCTCAGACGATGGGTTTTTAATATGCAGTTGCAGGAAAGGGGCATTTCCGACACGTTGAACACTCGTGCGCCCAATCTACTTTGACTTTCAATCCTCCAAGCTATTGCCACGGGCTTTGTGTTAGCATGAATTACGACGAGTAGCAAGTAGCACGCATGCTCGCCAGCGCACACACAATCACTATGCCACGGAGGCGATCGCTGACTGCTGCACTCTAGCTGTTCTGGAGCCTTCGAGCTGCATCCTCTACTAAGTGATGCAAGTTGTGGAAATCGAGATTGCGCAACGGAGCTCTCCCGTTTTCATTTTAATCAGAGACCGAAGGCCAAGAAACGACGAAGCGGAATTGAATGAATAGCGCCATGCCTGTCGCTATTTACTTGAACACGGCAAGCTGCCGATTTAATCTTCTTCTGTTGAGATGTTGTATTTTTTGCCATTGCTTTTGTTGCTGATTTAGATTTTTGACCCGGATGTGCGGATGTGCGCTGGCAGAATAGAGAATAGTGATTTAGATACCTAGATAGGACTCTAAATTAAGGCTTTCTGCACTCCGCATTAACTTATTTCGCCTTCTTTAACTGAGCTGCCCCAGCTAACAGCTAACACCGCAGGGCCCCATCTCAGAACTCAGAATGGTCTCAGTCTCAGAAGCAGAAGCGACCAATTTTCATTGCCATTGCCCATTG
>Ga0307931_1003146_pt1 | contig 10212 bp, 10 predicted proteins | sample OrgLakmetageno47_FD_201816 | JGI IMG/M metagenome (GOLD analysis project Ga0307931, IMG submission 201816) | Saline water microbial communities from Organic Lake, Antarctica - #47 | ecosystem: Environmental > Aquatic > Non-marine Saline and Alkaline > Saline | place: Antarctica: Organic Lake... | reverse complement strand
GGCGACAACCAGAACACTGGAACAACAAGAAATAGGCATCTTGGCTACGTCACCAGGCTGCATTTGTTTTGGTAACTATTGAAATTGCTTCTCAATTACGAAGTGAGTTTCAAATCCACATCTTGATTATCAACGCGTCAAAAATTGCTAATGCTAAAAATGATCCTCCTGTAGGGCATATTATCATATCATATCATTGAACTTCCTCAACGCATACTTCTGCCCCGAAACCGTGCATGGCACGGGCACCTGCACTTGTTTTATAATAAGTTGGTGATGAGGGCAATCGAATACGGATATATAATCTCTAGTCGTCTATTCGTCTATTCTACAAAAAAATCGCCATCATACCCTTCTTGTCGCATCTGTGTACTATAGTATATTTAGTAGGTGCAACTGAGCTGTGTGCTTCGATATGGATTAGCGTGGTAAGTCTATAATGGAACGACAGGGGAACGGCACAACAGCAAAACAGATGACGTGATGGTTTCGAATTCAATCGGCCATTACCGTGGTGGACTACTTGTAGTTGGTGAGACATATCCGTTGTCACAAAGAACACTAATTACGCAAGCATATCAACAACAAACAAATGTGAATAGCATGGCGGAACTTCTAAGAAACAGAGCGGGCATAATGCCGACACATTATGACTCAAATCCTCAAAAATCCACAAATTTGTATGCCCTTATGATAAGAAATAATCCCATACACGCACACAAAATACAAACATGTCGAACGTTGAGCTACTTTTATAACTTTGATGAGACTTCAACAACCACTACGTGAATGGATGACTTCTTCTGCAGGTCTTCAACTTTCAGGGTATGCAGCAGTAAAATATTCTCAGTACGGAAGATGATGTGAAAATCCTGACCACAATGATGCTTATCATGAAAGAATGTAAAGAAGTAATAAACAATCCATGCCTTGACGTAGTGTTGTAAGACAACCACATATAGCATGAATCTGCCGCTGCCATGTAACATTTGGCTCTATTCTGTTCATAGTAGATAGGAAAATGAATCATAGCGCGCGTAATGAATGATAAATCAGAGCTGTATCATTTTTCGTCATCAAGAAGTTGACACCAGATGAATGACTTCGTTGATTGGCATGGTGTTTGAAAAATATATCGTCATACGACAGGCGGTGGCTACCGAAATATTCTCATCGTACTTTTGATGTTGTTATGATATGTCATACTAGTACTTACGACAGGCGGTGGCTACCGAAATATTCTCATCGTACTTTTGATGTTGTTATGAGTTTTTGATGTGGCTGGACGTTTATTATGGTGGTCTGATGAGATAAATACAAATAATCGAATGATGGCATGCGACTTACTATGATAACACAAGACAAGCCGGACACGATGATGTGACTTGTAGGCTTTTATAATAATAGCTTACTTGTCAGAGATATTGTCTACACATGTTTCTCTTAATAAGTAATTCGAGATCATCATTACACTTGGATCACATTAGGTGGAAAACTTGATTGTTTCTTAATGGTAATGCAGAATCCCACATATATTTGAGTAGAGTCATATTTGAATGATTAACAGACTGGCTTTGAAATCGAATTCTAGTTCGACGATGGCAAGTTTGTGCAGTACTACAAGATTGTCGGGGCTCTGAGTGACAACGGCGGGTCAATATTTGACATATATCGTGAATGACGTTTCAGACAGCAGCAGCAGAGTTGACCCCTTTCACATACACATTGAAAATTGAAGCGACCACTACGGTTCTGTCGTGCCTTAAAACAAGCCTTCAAGATGCGCACTCTCCGAACTTTGATTCTTGCATCCCTCGTTGCGCATCCAGCATCTTGCCTCGAGCACACCCAAGAAAGTTTTAGTCTAAGTTTCTCTTACAGTTTCAGTTTCAGTAACAGCTTTTCGTTCAGTATGGATCAACCTGCTGGCGAATTTAGCATTGACTCAAAGACGGTGAGGCGAAGAAGAAAACAAGGAGTGTCACCAGAATGATACGTGGTCAAGCAGTCTAATTCCAAGCTTACATATATTCTCTCACCATTATCATTCATTCATCTTGTTCCGTGATTCCTTACAAAAGGTGCAACGTCTTACGGATCTTTATGAGTATTACACGCCGTACGTAGATGAGTACTTGAATCAAACGATGGCATCGATAAAGAAAGTGAACGACGCAACTTACACTGAGTTGCTCAATGAACTGATTGTCCAAACCAATTCTGCAGTCGATGCGTATAAAGACTCGATGGACACGTTTATGTCGCTGAACTTTGACGAAGAGACGGGCGCAGTGAACCGACGAAAGTATTCCTTGGCAGCACTCGAAGCATTGGAAGCGCGGACTGAGATGAGGGAAGCTCTGTGTCACTTGAAAAGAAACATGGAGAAAATGAGGTCCTATGATGATGACTACGTCGACGGTGCCGAAAGATGGTACGCTGCGCTCGGTAGTGCGATGTATGCGATAAGTATGACGTATCAAAGTGAACTTTAAAGTTATTGAGCAAAATCTCGCGAAATGATTACACGCGCTGATGGAAAGCCGCGCACATTCATAAAAAAATTGATGAATGTTTGAACATGCATATTCATAGTTATACTGATGACTAATTTCAACACCCTGACTCTTGATTAACTTCAACTCCCCCAACAACTCCCCATCGAGCAAATTACAACGCCAGAAATCAAACGAATTAATTTTTACAATGTTTGCTACCGAATAAAAGTAATCCGCATAAATTAATAGCTATATTCAAGTTATCGGATTTCTGATGTCGCCAATGCGTGTGGCCCTCGAGGTGGAGTTGCGTCAATACGCGGCCTTTTGGTTCTCGTAACACGCAACACGGCCAAAGATCAATTACGGCAGAGGGGCCTCGTGGCTATGCACAATCCCTGCTGCTGCGCATTGGCATTAGAGCCGGTTTTCTTAAATTGGGACATCGACAATCAATATTATCCAATTCCAGTATCCTAGTGTGTTACCAGACGTCCGACGCACGTGGCTTGCTCTGATATCTAACCTAGCATGGTGAAATCGGGAATTCCCGGCTCCTCTTAAAGTCCCACTTCCTCCCTTCCTTCAAGGGATATGTGCCGTATGTGCTCAACCACTTGCACTTTAAGTGGCAATTATATACTTCGACATCAGGTAAAATCATTTGTTTTTTTTTGTCATGTGGTTGTGCTGTATTGCGTGGAAGTTTCCTTCGGACTGAGAGCTCGTTTGGCTGTCTTGATGGCCGAGCCCTGGGTCTCGTAAGCGCCTGGCCCGGGTGTCTGCGCGGCATTGAAGATTTGCCAGTCCAGCTCACTCTTGGGTTTGCTCAAGTTAAACTTCCCCCCACTCGGCGACAACGTTTCCTCTGACTTGTAGTATTGACCAGGGCCTGGAATCGTGGCAGCGGTACGAAGCGGCGCATCCAGGTACGATGACGGCATCCCAAAGGGAATGCGCCCCGCAAAGGGCGGCGGTTCAGACAAGTTTGGGATCTTGTAACTGCCCGGCCCCGGCGTGCGTGCAGCTTCTAAGATTTTCCAATCCAAGTCGCTCTTAGGGACTGCTTCGGAAAATTTGCCACCTCCACCTTTGTAAGAAGCAGCACCTCCTCGGCTGCCACTAGCACTGCTCCTCCCGTCCGAGACGTGGTAAGCTCCTGGCCCAGGCGTCCGAGCTGCACGGTAAATGTCCCAGTCCAGGCTCGATTTGGGGTTGGCCGTGGAAAATCTACCCGTGTCCTGGCGGTTGCCTTGGGGCAATACATACTCCCCCGGACCGGGCGATTGAGCGGCTGCGTACATTTTCCATTCCACGTCCGACTGACAGAAAAACACGATACAAACACACAACTACTAAAAATGAATCCAATGAAGCGAGCGATTTTGAAATCACTCAATGCCATTTTTGTCAATGCTCAAAATACACGTTTTTAAGCATTGAAAAGCATGCATCAGCTGTAGAGGCCACTGCATGAAAAGAAGACGAAACCTTCTCATCGTTTACCTTTGGGTTTGCAGTACTGAACTTCCCGCCCCCTAGGGCATGGGTTGCTCCACCATTCACTGCGTAGTCCCCTGTTGTTGCAGTTGCATAGGAAATTGGTCAAAGCACAGTGATGGAAGGCTGCACTTTCATGCACACGCTCTCTCTAGGCTCCATTGCTAGAAACTCGGCCGACTTTTTCTGTCGTCACAATTCTATTCATGCACTCACTCAAACGCGCGCACAATCATGTGTAAGCTTCTTCATGTATTATACCTGGCCCGGGCGTTTTCTTGGCGTTGTCGATGGCCCAATCCAAAGCAGACTTCGGCACGGCCGTCGAAAACGTCCCGCCCTCGTGCTTTTCTTTCGGAGAATCATAAGTGCCTGGGCCCGGAAGTGATTTGGCATAAAAGATTTGCCACTCTAAGTCGCTCTTGGCCTTGCTGGCATTGAACTTCCCCCCGCTCGGTGAAAAAGTGGCGTCAGAAGTGTGGTATTGACCAGGCCCTGGCACGTGCGGTGGAGGAGGTGATTTGAGGTAAAATTCAATGTTGAAGAGATCCCAGAAATAAAAAACGAAAAAACGAGTCAAAGAGGCAAATTGATAGAAATTCGTTAAGGAAGGTTCGAGAAATGGCGTACCTGGCTGTGCTTTCGCAGTTTTTATGGCAATATCGAGGGGTGACAGAGGGTTTGCCGTAGAAAATGCGCCTGCAGAAGGTTAGAAATAAAGCACACACAAATTCAAATCACCAAAAGATGAAAAATCTCCTGCAAACCACATTTGGAATGTTTCAGTTAATGAAGGGCCTCTTCGAAAACTTTGTATGCTCGTTCGCTCATTCAATTATCCTCCTCACCGGTAGCCGGGCGTGCGCTGGTGACTTTGTATTCGCCAGGGCCCGGCTGCATTTTGGCTCGGGCGATGGCCCACTCCAAGTCGCTTTTAGGGCGACTCGAGTTGAACTTCCCGCCCCCGCGGCGCTCGCGTAAATTTAAGGTATAAGCACCGGGCCCTGGAGAAGCACGCGCCTAGAAGTGCATACAGACAACCACAAAACATGTCAAAAGTGTTGGACGTTTTTAATGAGTGAGAGGATGGGTGGAGATTTAGAATGTAGATATTGATTGTACTTCAAGATGTTGTCATGAATGATACCACTTGTCGAAGCACATCGCTACACAGTGCTACAGATCTGTACTATAAAAGTACAATACATCACCACCCACCCAGCACCCACCACGAATAGCCCACCCACCCACCCAGCACCCACCATTCACCTGGTCCATCAGCACATCGAGCGCAGACTTGGGATGCGCGGTGGAGAAACTGCCAGTAGATCTACTAGGGCTAGGAATGGCATACTCTCCTGGGCCAGGAATTTGGCTGGCCGTGTACCTGACATTTTGATTACGATACACAATGCATGTCTAGTGAGGAATGTAAGAAAAGCCAAGTTAACCAGAAAAGCGGAGGCGAAGAAATAGCATTAAAAGAGGCAGGTTGCTAACCCTTTCTCTCCATCGTTATCATTGAAGTCTAGCAGGAAGAAAGTGCGATATAGACATCTGCGAGAGAGGCGCTTACATCATCCACTCTACGTCACTCTTAGGGTTGGCCGAGCTGAATTTCCCTCCCTGTAGCTTCAGCGTGGAGTAGGTGTCGTAGGGCGTCATATACTGAGACCACCAGGTGGAAAATGATGAGAAATAATGAAGTCTTCAATAAGATTAGCGTCTTTGAGAGTGGGCATATTTAGACAAGAATGGAAGGCCTTGAGAACGAAAGCTTCATTTAACACGAAGCAACATAATCGAGAAAATCGTAAATCAATTACATTCTTCCTGAGTTAAGCAATGCATAAAATTTAGATGGTCCGCCCTTTCAAAGATAAATACAAAAATAGGGCAAAAAAAGCTTAAAGAAGAGAGACGCGCATTACCTGATTGCGGTACTCTTCTCCCGACAGTGGGGCGATCGGCGGCCGAGGCTTTGACATGTCTTCGAGCCGGGCCGATATTTCTGACCCGGTCAGAGAGCCCGCCACAGAGGAATTGCCGGAAAAGACAAACAATCGCCCGTCGTCGTCGTACTCGCTTCCATTGTCGTCGCTGTTTTCGCCTCCATCTTCGTTATCGTTCTCGCCATTTTTGGAGACTCTCCTTCCGTTCCTGATGTTGAGATCGCGGAATTCTTGCTGCGACTTGAGCATGTCGCGGTGCAGCTGCTTGAGCACAGCTTTCTGTTCTAGGCGCTCTGCTTCCCGAGCCGCTACCTGATGTCACAACAAGAGTGCCGAAAGAGACAAAAAAAAAGAAGCCCAAATCACATACACGCGCACATGCACGCACATACAGAAACTGAGCTTGCCTGATCACTACGGTGTTCACAAAAGTGCCACCGCTTAATACGGCAAATTCCGATCACACCCTGCACTATTTGAGAGCACTGCGCTATCCTCGGTGCTTCTCTATAATGCGTACCTGAGCAGAAACCCGGTCTTCTAAATTGCCGTCGCCTGGAATAGACTCTAGCAGAGAGAGTTGCGGTGCTACCCTAGATTCCGCGAAGTTTTCGTTCTTGAGCTTGGCTCGCGATTCCACCAACTTCGACATGGGCACCGTGGGATCGAAGTTTGCTTTACGAAGCCAGAGGGCATCTTTGGCGTCGGCAAAGGTTGCTAGGGGGCGTGCTCCTGCTTCTGACGCCTTTGGGGGTGGTGGTAGTTGAGAGGCAGAGGATCGCTTAGCTGAAGCAGCAGTCGAAGATGACGACGACGACAAGCTACTGCGCGGGAATGCGTGCAATGGCTTAGAAGGCGACGCTGACCCTTGTGGGGGTTTCCTCATGGGAGATACGAGGCCAGCCAAAGAGGAAGATGGAGGTTTGCTCTTCGTCGCGCTGGTCACATTCTTATCGATAACGCTCTAGACAGGCCACAAACAGAATTAGGATACACCAACACAGATAATTCAGCAGAAAGAGTCCCATAATTGATTTCATAGTGAACTAGAATAACAAGAGCGCTATCCAAGATTCCCTAGTGTGTGCGCAAAACTCATTGGGACTGAACGTTGGAAGAATGAAAAAAGCCGGCGGCAACCATGATAATAGTCACCTGGTCGGCCTTGAATTCGAAGCGGTGAGCGACGCGGTTTGCATTCGCTTGGTCGCTTTGGCTCAACGAGGTTGTCTCTAGTGAGCTAAGGTCGATGCCCTCTGACATGGCTAATTTTTAGTGGGAAGGCCTAACGCACGAAGGCGTGAGGGGGGGGGGAGCTGTGCTGCGATAAATGCCCCCGAGTACGATAGGATGACTTCAGGGAGGGTGCATGGACCTCGAATAGCCTCAAGTAGATTAGGAAAAATCTTATTGTAGGGCTGAAGTCAACGTGACTGCGTGCTTCGTTGCGGATAACAACTTGCCATTGGCCTCCGAGAGCAACGAGCTTTCAAGGATTTGAGGACGACGGTGTTTTCAGTCATCAGCGTTCCTTTTTGAACTCTCTGATTGGAGGAGACGGTGCAGTCAACGAATTACCTCAATGACCGACCCAACTAGAAAACCGATAAATCGGTGAAATAATGCACAATTGCACAACTACCTTTTAGCCTCTTAGCTCTTGTGTCAAATTTTTACTATTGCTATTGCGGTTCCTAGCTACAAACTTAAACGCGCAATCTTAGAAGTCCTTTTTACGACTTCAATTTATCAGAACACCTCAAAAGCTTATATTTGGAGCCCGGTTGTTACTCGGAAGCCGTTCCCTCTTCAGCAGCGGCGAGCTCTAGAGTACGCACGAACTTATCCGCATAAGCCGCGGCTTCTGACTGCGGCCACAATGGCGTCGCCGTGTGCACTGCCAAGCATAATTTACCGCCCACAGTAGCGGCAGACACCGACACGGCAGGCGCCGATACCGTTTGAGAAATGCCGAAGAATACTTCGCGCAAGCTTAAGTCGCCGTAGCTGGTCGGATGCCCGAATACCCCAACATTCGAAATTCCTGCCGAATAGGCACGACCCAGAGTGGCTCGGTCCTGTTCACACCAGAGCCAAAAAAAATAGAAGTGAAAAGAAGGGGCTGAATGGAAAGTACAGATGGACATAGCACGCGGATTCTGTCAGTGGTGCGAGTAGGGTGGGAGGCATGCTTGAATTGGCCACAAATCGAACGTTATGTTGCAAATGTGGGCAACTTTCAAGCCTGTCTCGCCTTGCACGTGAGTCTAAGATATCATGACAGCGAATGTCGTTTCTCACCTGAGACCCCAACTCCACCACGCGATTCATGTTCATGAACTCCCAGCCGCTCGAAAACAGCAACAGCGACTCGCGCGGCCACCCCTTCTGCACCCATGCCACTGTTTGCCGACGACATTCTCGTGCGCAGGACCAAAACGTATCCAGATCGCCTGGATGGGCACGACAACTTTCGCCAGCCTGTGTGATTTTATTATTAGTGTAGAAAATGCGAGAGTATTGGAGAGAATTGAGCACGCATTGTTATCATAAGACTTCAGATGATGATGATTCAGTGAAAGGTGTGCGTTTCAAAAACGTTTCTTGCCCTCCTTCTTCACACCTTCAAGAAATAGACACACACGCAATGCACACAACTGAATAGACCCCAGACTTACACACGTGTGTATGTTCCTTACTCCTGCTCTCTTGCTTGTCCCTCTTCTTCTTTACGTACCTGAGGCGGTAAATCTACGAGCAGATCAAGAGAGCCTGTGCCTGCTACTACCGTCCCCTGGGACCAATCTGTACGAGGAGATATCTTTGCTTCACTCGTTTTACTGCCACCACTGCCACTGCAATTGTTGTTGTTGCTGTTGCTGTTGCTGGAACACTTAGCGGTTGGAAATGGCCGCATATCGAGCGCTTGTAAAATCTAATTAAGGCGAAAAAGACAACGAGAAGAAGAAGGAGAAGGAAAAAAAAGAGACTCAGTAAAAAAAGGAGAAGGCGATGCAAATTCAGAACAACGTATCAAGAAATGGAGAAAACAAAACAGGAAGAAGAATAAAGCCAACTTTGTAGCGCTGAGTCGTCGCAGGTGTACTGCCATCACCCATGACGTCACTGGCTCCCAGGGCGGCGGCGGCGCAGAGAACCGACGAAATCGTAACTTTACGTTTGCGGCACGCAGAGAGCAAGGCGCTGGTTTTGTCCGCATCTATGATACGAAACTCATTGGAGGTGCGCCGCGCCTGTTTCAAAACAAAAATCAACAAAAATGTATCAGCAAAAGAATGAGGACAGAAGAATGGAACTGATACGGCCAGAGCACAAGTTGCTCATGAACGAATGGCCATTTTTGGGCAAATCGTTTCCGCGGCCATCTCATTCGTTCAAAACCTCCTCATATCGCCAAGCACACATGAAGCAACGCCCAAACATCAGTCGGTGTGCCATATTATATCAGTGCACGCGCACACTAACCTGATGGCCCCAGTTGGCTTCGGCACATGGGTCGGCTTCTATTTTTTCAGGCGAGGGAACCCACTTGGGCAACAGCTGTGGATGAACACGGCAAAGAAAAACAGAAAGAAGTTTTACGAGGCTTCCAAAAGAGTGAAAAGGGCAGAAAGATGTTACGGGCGATGATGAGAGCAAACAGAGGATAGAGACGTACTGCATGCTTGTCACAAAAAGCCGTTATAGCACACACATGCTACACTTCAATAACCTACAGTAAGTTGAAGCAGTACCTGAGCTTTAGAATTGGCCATTTGCCAGATCGCGTACTGTATTGTGCTCAAGGTAAGTCGCCCTGGCACCCAATGAGGCAACTTGAAGTTGCCACTCTCAAACGACCCCAGAATCAATTCCAAGCGCGTTTTAATCTAACGAAAGAAACGAGAAAGAAAAGAGACAGAAAACAAATCGGAGGTTAAGTCTTCACCCCCCAAAATGTATTGTGACACGCATTCAAAAAGGAAAACAAATCACAAGATCACGTTGGAACAGAGTTCTCCGAGGACACACGACTTGTTCTATAGACAAGGAAAACCACGTGCAGGCACAAACCTCGTCGCCTTGACGTTGCTCGGGGCCTAGGAGGGCACCTTCGACCGAGGGCGGCAGCGGCAGCGGTGTTGGCTGCGGTGGTGCCGAATGATCTGCAGCAACACCGCTACCGACCGATGCTTCTTTCCTTCGCAACGCGATTTGCTTTAGCAGCTGGCTCAAGACAATGTGGAAAGACAGCTGGTCGG
>Ga0307931_1003145_pt1 | contig 10213 bp, 11 predicted proteins | sample OrgLakmetageno47_FD_201816 | JGI IMG/M metagenome (GOLD analysis project Ga0307931, IMG submission 201816) | Saline water microbial communities from Organic Lake, Antarctica - #47 | ecosystem: Environmental > Aquatic > Non-marine Saline and Alkaline > Saline | place: Antarctica: Organic Lake... | reverse complement strand
ACCAGATGAGGCATCTCCCGCACTGCCTTGATGACTGGTAGCAGTAACAGCAACAGCAGCAGCAGCAGCAGTGTAGCTAGTGCGATGGCCGTATATTTCCGAGTGCCCAAAGAAGGTGACGGTAGCCAGCACCGTGGCATGCCCAATGGTCACATGTACTTTCGCGCCCGAGCGAATGGCGCCCTTGAAGTAACGGATCCGCTGCACCAACGCAACGGCGCCGTGCAGAGCAGGGACCGTGCCGGGGGAACTGGCGACTCCCCGCTCCACTAGTTTAGAATCCAGGCCCTAGTAGAAAGTTGAAGAGTGCGTTATGAGAATTCGTGAAACAAGAAGCAAAATACATGAAAGTCCGCGGTAAGCACGCAGGTCACAAAAAGGCGTAAATAAGATTGGAGTCCACTTTTAGAACACGACACCAATACTACATTCGAGCATCACCTGCAAGCATAGGCCGAGGCGGTCGCCCTGCCGCGCGCTTTTCACGTTTTTGTGGAACATTTGCATCGACTTCACCTTCTTGGTTTCCCGCAAATACGGTATTTCCACCATGTCATTCACCTGTTCATTTCGTGGCAGGCAGAGTGTGTGCGTCAGTCAGTCAGAGCGTAGGTGATTCAGGGCAGACATTTTAAAGCTTTCACTATCAGAAGTACATATCACATGTATAATTCTAACCTTAACCGTGCCGCTCAGCACTGTGCCGGTAATCACGGTGCCCTGTCCTTTGATGGGAAAACAGTGGTCAATGCTGAAGTAGAACGGCCCTGCGTCGCGCCTCGAGGGTAATTCCACAATCGTGTTGATCTGCGCCATACACAAACGCGCATGCATAAAGGCAACTGATTGAACACTCATCGTACAACAAAGGGAAAATGAATCTATGCTATACACACACGCACGAGCAACCAAGATTGCTCAACGCACAACAACGGGAACAGGGAAAACGACCATACTTCATTGATAAACACTCACCACGTTCAGCAGGTCATTGAGGCCTAAGTTGGGCACGAGCGCAAATGACGTCATTGGCTCCAGGGCGCTGCTTGTCGACAAAGCTGTGCTGCTGCTGGCCTCTTCGGTAGGCGTAGTGCTAGTGGCATCAGCAACAGGTAAAGAACCGCTAGCAGCAGCATCACTGACTGCACTGGGATCAGAAGAGGATGAAAAAGAAGCCGGTGCGCCCATGGTGACACTTCCGGCAGACGAAGAAGATGTACTTTCATCTGCCGAATCGCGCGCGGCTGTCGCTCGATCGCGCAAATGCTTTGCCTGAGCTGCGATGGCCGCCACCTAAAGTAGTGTAGGGTAGACGAGAAGAAATTAAAAGAAAGCATTGATAAAAACGATGAATCCTTTTGATATAAATGCACGCGCAGCAGTCAGTTACAAGTAATTAAAAACCTTTTCGCCGCCCACTGCAGCTGCCGTGGCCACAATCGGGCAGTTAGCGAATTTCGTAGCCTTGAGAGCGCTCCGAATGCCTTTCTCCGCCGCGGCTACGCGGGCTGCCCGCTCCGGCGCTGGAATCAAGTCAACCTAATAAGAGCGATTGAGAGAGGAAAAGTAGGGGCAGGTTGAAAGAGGGAAAACGAATAAGGGTTAAGTATGTTGAGCGACACAATTCGCAATTTTCGTCCCCTCTCAAAGGAAAGGAAATTACAATTACTACCCCCAAATTGAGACACTAAAGATGAAAGATGAAAAGCACTACCAATAATACACCTTGTTGAGCACGACGATGAGATGTTTCGTACAAATTTCGCCAATGACGAGGCATTCTGCCGTTTGGGTTTGGATGCCTTTGAGCACATTCACCACCAATATCATCATGTCTATGATCTGCGCCCCACCAATGATGGTCCGAATCAAACTAGCATGGCCTGGGCAGTCAACTAGAGTAAACTGAAGCGCGCGAAACGGTGCAGCTGGAGGAGCAGCCGTAGCATCTTGCGCCTCCGCAGCAGTAGCCGCGGCCGCTGCCATCTGATTTTCTAGCCGGGCTGGCAAAGGCAAAAGGAACGCCGAAAAGCCCAAATCAAGCGTGATGCCACGGGCGATGGACTGCGGGTTTTTGTCGAGCGACGCCGTGGATAGAAGCGTAGACAGAGCTTTCACCAACGACGTCTTTCCACTGTCTACATGCCCCAGCACCCCGACGTTGACGTTCAGCACCTCGTGGGGCTTCAAGTCTGACGGAAGCTTTGACATCACGAGTTCCTCAGGCTGCGCAAAAACAGCACTTGGTGTCGACACTTGGGATTAGGATTGGCTAGCCGCAGATCTTAAGATTTCTTGAGCTAGAGTGAGGCTATGACTTAAACTGGAATCCTAGGAAGGAGAGCTGGGTCGTAGCGATCGAATGCAATTGCCTTACGCGTCGGTTCTATGAGCTCAGACAGAGGACGTGAGGGAGGAATAATTATCGAGAGCAAAATAAAGCGTGAAGAGAGAGGGCGTACGTAAGTCTACAGGGACGATTGGAATGCATTTCCAGAATGGTCACGACCGGACGACGGATGACCATCAACCTGCGAACCTGCGCGCCAGCGCATCCGATTCATCGGATCTGACTGTCTAACACCGACCTCGATAACGAACATTGATTATGGAGCCGCTTTTAAGTTCTTAGCAAAGGGGCAGTTTAGGGTTCTAAGCACATGCCAGATGCTGTACATCTCTGAGATGGTGAACGGGCCTCGTAAGGAGGAAGGATGTCAAATAGCAAATGAACGTAAGCAACTAGATCGGCAGATGCCCGATACCAATGCCATGCAACGATAAAGCATTCTCCAAATGGCGCAACAGCAGTTCAACTGTAACCTGTCCTCATCCTTCCCAATCCACGGCCTGAAAAGCAGTAGCCAAGTCCCGCGCTGCTTGCTCGTCTCCAGCGCGAACTTGCTGATCTCCTCCCCCTTTGCCTCTGCCGCCGCGAGGGACTTCCGTTTGGAGCATGCCCGCAATCACCCCCAGGCCAAAGTCGCCCCCTTCGTTGAATTTATCCGCATCTTCAATGATGTGCGCGCAGCCCCCACCGCGCCCGTTCCACTCCACGTGAAAGTACGGGAACCCCAAGGGCAAGCACTTCCGAAGCCCGCCGGGCCCCGAAGTGTCAATCAGCGCCTTGTGCGTGGCCCATTCCTCGTCCGCGGCACTGAGGGCTTGCTTGAAGTACAGGGGGGCATCTTCCTCCACTTCGAGGGGCACCGGCACACAGTCCACCCGGGCCCAGGCGTTGCGACTCCCCGGACGCCCGGAAGTCTCCAGAAACAAACAACCCAGTCCTTTCCTCCCGTAGAGCCGCCGCAACGCATGCTTGAACAGCTGCACTTGCTCGAAGACGTCTTCCGAGAGCGCGCGGCACGAGGGGGCTTGTTGTGCGGCCACTATTACACACTGCCCGGGCCGCAGAGCGCTCTGAGTGGGCACCATCATCACATAGGCGTGGGCCTTGCGCACAGCCACGAGCTTGTGCGCGAAATTGGGATTTTCGAGGCTCCAAGGAGACGAGTGCTGTGTGGCCACGAACTTCTTGTGCTCCTGTAGGGCACATGTGCATGCAAAAAGAAACATAAAGAGAATACCATTATTATAAGGATTTGCTGACACACGATTGGAGATTTACAAATGATTATCGCAGAAGTGGAAAACTGAATTAGCAAGCGTTTAAAGAAAAAGGCTCGGACCTTTGTTTTAAAAGTGCAACACCAATACGCAAAACCTCATCTGACCAATACCCCACTTGAGCTCACCTGAATGGCCTGTTGCCTTTGCCGTTGCTGCAATTCGGCGGCCGTCACCCTTGAGCTCACGCCTTGGTACAGCTTCATGGTGTTGTCAATGTCGTCGTCCTCGTCCGCCCCTGCTCTCGACCCCCCTTTCGCCTGCTCGCTGCCTTTAAAGCGCCCGCCGAGCCGCACCACGTTGCGCGCAAAGTCTTCGTCCATGTTCCCACCCAGTCCTTCGCGCTCCAGCTGCGCCAGCGCCACCACGTCCAGCTCTTCGGTGGAGGCCGCAGCCGAGGCCGCCCCTTTGGCTTTGCCCTTCCAACGGCCCGTTTTGAAGTCTTCTTTTTGGTACTCCGGCGCACTGACTGCCCCACCACCACCACCACTGCCGCCAGGGCCAGATCCAGCCAGCGTGCGCAGACGCCGTCCTTGTGCATCCAGAGGCGCTACCACCTCCACCATGCCCTCCTCGCCATCACTGCTGCCACCATCGCCAGCTCCTGGCTGTGCTGCGGTCGCTGCTGCCCACATGTTCTCTTGGGCACCAATAGGGCTCACCGCCACCGCAGCAGCTGGAGCAGCTGGAGCAGGAGGTTTCATTGGAGAAGCGGACGCTCCCTTGGCACCGGCCAGACGAGCACGCAAGGCCGCAGCTGCGCTCGCATTTGCACCTCCTCCTCCTCCTCCTGCTGATGATGACGCCGCTGCAGTGGCTGCTGCTGCTGCTGAGGCTGCTCCTTGACCTCCTAAGCGAGCACGGAAAGCAGCTGCTGCATTCGCATTGGCGCCTACCGCACCACCACTACCACCATCGCTGCTACTGCCGGTAGCTTTTGCTTGTGTCGAAGCCATGAGTAGCTGGCTGCGAAGGTCTGCCTCCTTGGCACTTGATGATGTTGTTGCTTTTGCTGCCGCTGCTGTCTCCTCAGCCGCTTCCGAAGCGGCCACCTCTGCTAATATACGGGCTTCGTCGAGAGCAGGAGGTGCTTTGCGACCACTGACAGGGCCTTTCCCCTGGCCTCCTTTGTCTCCATCGTTGCCCTTGCCAAATTGACCCTTGCCTTCTCCTTTGCCTTCTCCTTTACCACCTTGACCTTCTCCTTTGCCCTTTCCTTTGCCCCATTTCTCGCCCCGCGGTGCATCATCGTCTCCTTGCAGAAGCGCGCCCCGCTGCCAGCGGTCTTCTCCGCTGCCCCGCTCGCCCCAGCACGCGAGGGCATCTCCGCCATCCTTACCATGCCCCCATTTGCTCAGACCATCGTCCTCTTCTTCGTCGTCTTGTCCTGCTCTCACTCGCTTTTTGCCGCCAAATTTGTCCGGATCCCGCCGTTGGTTATCACCCTTCTCTTCTCTTCCACCTCGAGTAAACCCACGGTCAGCTGACGACACACCATGCGTAGCGGTTACTCCTTTCTCGTCCGACAAAAAGTTGGACATGCCCTCGACGACCTTATTGAATGGTGCAGAGCAAAGGGAGTAATAAAGTGAAAGTTAAAAGAGGCAACTCAACACACGCTCAGAAACAGAGCAAGAATGGAAGTAGCTGCAATGAACAAGCGTACAGCCACAGCTACACAAGTTCAACACATTCATCAACCACATAAAAGCGCACTTATTCTGAATTTAATGGCTACGAACCTTGCCCCGGAACTTTTTGAGCACATCGCCGTCGGTCTGCTGTCGACCAACGCGAATGCCGGCGCCACCTCGCGATTCACCCGTGGAAGAGGAGGAGCAAGTGCCTGCACTGCTTCTCCCGCGACCCGCCCAGAGGTCATCGTCCCCGTGCTTGTTGGCGCCCTGAGGGCAATCGACAGCCCGGTGGCCCTCTTTCCCGCAGGTGTAGCAGGCGCGGTTGACTTTGATGTTCTGTTTGCGCCATGATTCGGCTCCCTTGCTCGCGTCGACCAGAGACTGCACCGAAGTGCCTTGGTAGTTATGCACCTGGCAGAAGAAGGTGCGATGAGAATGGAATGCCTTTTGATTGCGACTAATGTTCCTGGTAATATCAAATCGATCGTTTGGGTAGAAATGGGGGTATTTTCATGACGAGATTTAAAATATACCTCTTGTGCTAGCGATGTTCCAGATGCTGCCGCGCGCTCTTGTGCTCGCTTCAGCGCTCGTAGCTTCCAACTAGCCCCGCCGTCACCTGAGAAGTGAGCAAAAGAGTGATGTTATGGCCATGTAATTTCTACCGTCTGTAGTGGTAAAAGTAGGAACGAATAAACTACTGAAGCTTGATAGGAGGAATTCCTACTACTGGCTAGCCAGGACACGAGTAATAAGCTTCTCACCGACAGTAGGTAGAGCGCCCTCCGTAAGCTCTTGAGGGCGATTTAGGCCACCTGGCTTGCCACCAGGCGGCGCAGCTGGAGGAGGTGCAATAGCAGGTGGGTTGCCGCGTCGAGCAGTCGGCGCCGGCGCAGAGGCTTCAACTTTTTTGAGCGTTTTGATGCCCGCGAACAGATCCATTATTCTTGATTAACTCTCGGCGTACTGAGTGCTATAGTGGACTACTATCTGCCCTCGTCTAGCTCGAGAAAGGGAATGCTTAGTGGCCGTGTTGGTGGCTCGGGTGTTCCTTGCTTTGTGATTTACGCTAACTAGCTGTGTTGCTGGGCTGCGGCTGGTGCGACCGTGCGAGCAGCAAGCAGCAAGTGGACAGGCATCGGATTTGCGTATTTTCAGCTGTACTACATTTTACTGGCACCTCCTGCTGTTGTCGGTCGTCAGAATTCGTCGAGTCCGTCTCGTCGGCATCGTCGACAGAAGAGATTCTCGCATCATTCTCACGTTCTCACGTGCTCACGTGACAGTAAATGAGGCCAGCAACCGCCGCCGTCTACTGCGACTAGATTCACCAACTTCAGCACTTTTCGGGCCCAGTTTTTGGCTCGTAGCTCACCAAATCAATGCGAAGTCGCTAAGTGTCAGTCGTCGGTATACAGTGGACAGTTGGCGGAGCCTATCAAACAGGACTTCTCTAACCATTTGTTGGCTACTACTGTAGCAACTGATCACACGCTGAATAGTGTTTAGAATTCGAGTCAGTATGGTTCTTTTATAGTTAGCTTTTTTCAGATTGAAACCACTCCAATGGCGAAGGTTGCACCAGATGCACTGGCGCCAGACTTAGAAGCAAACAACCGGAGCTCTGGCGACGGTGACCTCAAACTTGTCAACGTCGACGGCTCAGACTCAGTGGATGATAGCAATTCATTGACTGCTGCAGCGAACTCCGTAGACAGTACTACTGAGGGCGAGAATTCAGCTGTGTTGGCACAGCCCCAGGTTGAGAACTCGAATGCCCCTCCGCAGCTTCCTCTTGAAGGCGGTAGGCTCAGAACACCCCCGGGTGCCCACACTCCAGGAGGCTCAGCTCGTCCTATCTCGCCGCTAGCGCCCTCGACACCTTTACATGTAGCTGTATTGGAAGACGAAGCAGCAGTGAAGGCCGCCAAAGAGGAGGTTTGTCTTTAAGATTTGTCTGTCTTTTAGTAAACAGTGTGCCATTCATGAGTCTACGAAGAACCTTGACTGGTGGCACGAGGGGGCTCCTCTCCGCGCTTCTTCTCTGCCTTCTCACTCGTCCAATGCATCAATGACATCTGCGCAATCAAACATGGAAACTACTCATTTGACTTTTCTTTGTGGAGCCTCTTACGGCACCATTTCATCCATTCCCTCGTCTTACAGACCGCTCGTCTTTCTGTTCCCAGGAAAGTCTTACAGACCGCTTAGAGAAGCTCAAAACAGTCGCGTTTGTCAGAGTCAACCAAGCCTCGAAATCAGTGCTGACCTCAGTGCGGGCGGTGAAGTGCCAAACGAGGGACTACATCTTGTACAAAGTCGACGCCTGGTTGACGGCGCACGTGCCGCATGGTGTGCGCTACTTCGTATTCTTCAGCGTGGCGCAGGTTAGAATACATAAAAGATACGCGTAAGAATCCTGCTTAAAGTTTGTTTTCTTTGCGATAGCACACTCGCATGCTCTACAGGTGCAAGAATGACTTTTTTTGTTTTCATGCTTCAAATACCTCAACCATCCCGCTGTTTTTCCTTCGTGCTATCCGACGTGCGCGTCACACTGCTTAGATATTTCCGATCCTGTACTCGTTTCTCCGAGTGGACAACATCATCGAGACCAAGTGCGACCTCGCTCTTGAAATTTACGTGGTGGGCACGGGCTGGCTCAGCTGCTTGCGCATCGTGACCGCCGGCTGCCAGCTGCACCGCATGATCCTTCGGCACTGGGAAGGCCAAACTTTCGGCGAAGCGCTCGCTCAGGTTTTCAACTATTGTATGTGGGCAGTAATACTTTGCACTCCTTGCTGCCTTCTCCTCATATCGTTCTGTTATTTATTAACGCCGCATTCTCTTACCTCTCGTTCATGTGCGGTTTTCCAGGTTTGGAACAACGCAGAAGACCAAGACAGTCCGAGGGAGGGCCCTTGTGGAGGCACTACACTCAACAACTTCGTCGTCTTGTTCAACGTGCTCGACATCATGTGGTGGTTCTTTGGGTTCGTGATCATCTGCGCCTCAGACCCCCTCGTGTGCAGGTCAAATCTAGATTAGGCCAATCGAACTATACATGAAGAAATCAGGCCTGAAGTGAGGAAAGAGGACGCTTTGAAAGTGTCGTTTGATAATCGCAGGTTAATTTTATTACGAATAAATATTCATCATTCGTACGCTTCCTTCTAACTGAAATATCTATGAACGAATAGTGACAAATCGACGCTCGACACGGGGCTGATCGTCGGCTACCAAGCTTTGAACGTGTGCTTTTACTCCCTGTACCTCGACTTCATCTTAGCGTACTTCAGCTTAGAGGTTGGTCAAGTTACGACGAGATTAATTGGTTGATCACCAAGGCCATACTTATAGCTTTTTTCAATGCAAATAAAATCTGAAGAATGCTTCATTTTCTTTCGCTATGCTATTTATCGCCCCGTGAAGCATTACACATTTTCACTTGCAATCGCCACTCTGTGAACATGCAGTTCGACGCAGAAGTGGAGCTAGAGAAAGCGGCCAAGGAGACGAGTGCCGACAAGAAACGGAAGCAAAAGGCGAAAGTGCTTCGGAAACAAATGGCACAAAATGACGCCGAAGAAAAGGCCAAGAAAGCAGCGTCGCGGCCCAAGGTGTTGCAGGTGCAAGGCAAAGGCTCCGGCAAGAAGAACGGCGTCGACGAAGGGTGGTTCATGGATGCGGACGAAGGCGGAGTGCCCCCTCGCAAGCGCGCATTGGCGATTTTGTCGGAAAAGAAGGACGAAGACGGGAGTGGCAGTGCTTCGGTTTGAAAGTCCCTCGAGAATCTGTGCTGTGTGCTGCTGTCTATTTGATGTTAACGTTTGATGTTTGCCTCGATGTGTTTTACTACTTATCTTTAGTTCGAATGCCTTGATGGCCCGTTCATCTACTGGTTACTAGCTACTACAGTAGTACTATAAGTCCACGCCCACGCCCAAGCCCAAGCCCAATTCAAGCGCATACGTAACCCTAGATTTTAAGGCATAAGGGAACCGGGCTTTTTCTTTTTCCGGATTAGAATTGGGAGATTGGAGGTAACCCATAACAGTACTTCGACATCGCCGAACCAGAAGTTATGTGTTGAATGTGAAGAATTTGGATTCGCTATAAACCGAATGGCTTCCATTTCTTTGAAATCGGAGCCAGTAGCGCAATTTCAACAAAGCATACGGGGTATTCTGCTCTATATAAATTATACTTGTACTACAAAAAGGTAAAATTAGGGTCTTAAATTTGTAAAATAGAGCACTCATGTCCCTTTTCAATGGGCAATACCACAGCTCGTCTTCACGAGCTTCGCATATTTTTCAAAGTTCAGGAAATACTCATCTTTGCTTTCCTTAGGATCTACAACAGCGCCCTTGCCACTTGCATTCATCTTCACGACATAATCAAGCTGATTGACGATGGCCATGAAAGTGCCATTGGTGGGCAAGCTGTAGTGTAATGCCTGTGGAAATACTGAGCAGAGTTCGGCAACATTGAGCTCAAAATCTTCAATCTTCCGTGCCAGCGTAACACTTTTGCTAAAAGCAGAACTACTTTCAGCGCTATTCGAGTTCAACAGAACAGCTGTAACCACATCAATAACGAAGAGTCGTTTGACGTGAAGACTCATCATAGCCAAAGTGACACCGAAAGAGCTGGACGTCAATGCGAGGTTTTTAGCTTGCAGGACAACGCATGTGTCATTGACTACAGTACTCGGCTTTTCTAAGTGAATAAGTTTTGAAGCATGATGCGTTTGAATATCTCCAACGCAAGGATTCGCTGGCTCTTGATTAGAGTGTACTAAGAGGACCCACTTAAAGGCCAAGCCATCGTTGCCAAATTGAATCACATGATGGAAGTAAGCGCAGGGGGGTTGCGCATGAGGTGAAGAGGTATCGGCGGCGACATCTCCGTCCCGCAAGTGAATGACTAATGTTTCATCTGATAGT
>Ga0307931_1003140_pt1 | contig 10221 bp, 6 predicted proteins | sample OrgLakmetageno47_FD_201816 | JGI IMG/M metagenome (GOLD analysis project Ga0307931, IMG submission 201816) | Saline water microbial communities from Organic Lake, Antarctica - #47 | ecosystem: Environmental > Aquatic > Non-marine Saline and Alkaline > Saline | place: Antarctica: Organic Lake... | reverse complement strand
TTTCGTTTCTCGAAACCAGAAACGCCCAGGGCGGCGCTTTTTGTGTTTCTTAGAAACGAAACACGCGCAAAATCCGGGTTTGTTTCATATGTTTCCATTTCCCTGTGTTTCGACTTCGACCCTAAACCCCGCAGGGGTACTGTTGTGTTGTGCTATGATTGTTTGTGAGCCTCGTCTACAGCTGAGAGTGAAAAATGCACCAAGCTTCAAGCTCCAAGCCAAGCTCACTAAAATGTAATCTTCACACCCTGACCCTCCCTAACATCCAGGCGATTGCTATTTCTAAGCAGCGCTCCACCTCGCATCTCGCATCATTGAGCCACGACACTTCCTATACACGAGTCGAACACCTACTTCCTCGAGGATCTCCTTAGGCTACTAATTACTTTGGCTTGCTGCTACACACTACAGAAGTAGATATTAGGTTGAGGGAGCGCCTTGTGTTGCACACGAGTACACCAATTCTTGATATTTCAAATTTGTAGTCCTGCTAGGTAGCTGCTTCCTTGATCGAACCATACCTGGTATCCGCTGCTTAACGTTCATGATGGCAGCTACAACGAAGGATAAGAAGGCTGCCAATCCAACAGGCAAGTCTTGCAGCAATTGCCTCGCACCCGAAGGAAGTAGCAGCGCCCCCAAGCTTTCGGCCTGCGCCCGGTGTGGCCTGGTGGCGTACTGTAGTAGGGACTGCCAGAAAGCTCACTGGAAGGCCAACCACAAGCAGCATTGCGTCGCGAAGGCTGAGCGAGCACCACAGATTCAGAATCTATTGGACGCGCCCAAGGGCAACGTGAATGAGGCAGCTGCTTCAGGGTTGGAGTGCAGCATCTGCCTGGACCCCCTTGCTGATGCTTCGTCGACTGCCCTGCCTTGTACCCACGTCTTCCACGTTGCGTGCGTGGCAGAACTGAAGAAGTTTGGAGTGAGCCAAGCCTGCCCGCTGTGTCGCACCCCCTTGCCTTCTGCCCCGGAAGAGCTCCACGAAGAGGCCGTTCGGCGCTTCCTGGTGGTTCATCAGCTGGTGAAGCGTGGCGATGCGACGTGGTCCACTCTCCCCGATTGGGCACAGCGCGAATCGGATGCCGCCGTGCGTGCGCTGCGGGCCGCGGCTGATGGAGGGCTGGCGCAATCTCAGTACAGCCTGGGGCGCCAATATGCAAACGGTGGCGCTTTAGCGCGAGATGAAGCAGTGGCCGTGCAATGGTACCGAAAGGCAGCTGAGCAAGGATATGCGCTGGCACAGTACGATCTAGGATACATGCTCATGGAGGGCCGCGGCACGACACGAGATTATGCCGAGGCGGCAAGGTGGTACAGGAAGGCAGCTGATCAAGGGGACGTTGGTGCGCAGTGTAACCTAGGTTATTTGTTTGAGAAAGGTTTCGGCGTTGTTCAGAGCCATGCAGAGGCAGTACGATGGTACAAGAAGGCAGCTGTTCAAGGGTGCATGGATTCGCAACGCAACCTAGGACTCCAGTACAATAAAGGGCAAGGCGTGGTGCAGAATGCCGCGGAAGCAGCACGCTGGTTGAAAAAAGCCGCTAACCAGGGGTGCGTGACTTCGCAGCGCAACCTTGGTTACCTCTATGACGATGGACGTGGTGTGCCGCAAGATGACGCTGAGGCTGCGCGGTGGTACAGAAAGGCAGCTGACCAAGGATGTGCGAATTCTCAGAGCCACCTTGGGTTCATGTATTACGAAGGCCGTGGCGTGGTGCTGAACGACGCTGAGGCGTTGCGGTGGTACAAAAAGTCTGCCGATCAAGGGAACATTGACGCACAGAAGCACATCGGAATTTGCTTTTACGAAGGCCGTGGCGTGGCGCAGAACTATGCGGAGGCGTATCGGTGGTATAAAAAGTCCGCTGATCAAGGAGACAGGGATTCACATCTCTATATTGGCTACCTGTATGAAGACGGCCATGGCGTTGCTCAGAGCTATGTGGAAGCGGCGCGTTGGTACAAGAAAGCGGCGGATCAGGGGTCTGCAAAAGCGCAGCATGTTTTAGGGGACGCGTACAGCCTCGGCCGCGGTGTGGCACAAAGTGATCAAGAGGCGGCGCGGTGGTATACAAAAGCATCCAACTAAAGACATGCCGTTTAAAAGTTTGAAATGGGATCTCAGTCGCCGTGAAATCAGCTATTTGCGGTAAATAGGGAGTTGTGATATTTTCGCTAAGAACCCTATGCGGCAATCCAAATGATTCCAGCTACGAGCTGTCTGTGTTGTGCCTACGTGTACTTCTAGAATTAAAATTCAAATCTGATATGTAAATCGCGTAAACGGTGACTTTTGTCGAGCATTCTCCACTTAGGTAAAAATGGCCTTATAGCAAATTATAAATTAAAAGCAGAAATTTTTAGAGCAAGCACCAACTTCCTTCATAGCGCATAGCGCATTATTGTTGGCGTCTTTTTTGAACCCACTAGAACTGCTCAGAAGTTGATGACACTGCGTTCTACGTTCCACGTTGGATTCATGAGAACGCGAATAGGAACAGGAACAGAGAACTAAAAATTCAAAACAAAGCAAAACTGTTGGTATCGGAAGTATCAGAAGGTTCTCACGGCCGTTGATACTCTTCAATGAGAACCACATGAGTGAGCACGTGGGGGTACGCGCTGTTCCACCCTTCAAAGAGGCCTTCAAAGGCATCGGGGTGGTTTTCTTTCAGAGCCGTGGGATCTTCCGCAAACGCCACATACACCGTCGCCACCCCACTGCTCACGGCACCAAACGTTACATGTGCAGCGAGCGTGCCCACGGCCAATCCAATCAAGCCCAGGGGCCCCGCGTGGCTAGACGGGTGCAGCAGCGCCGCATGGCCCAGCACATACCCAAAGAGCGCGGTGAGCAGGCCAATGCCCAGGGTGCTGACCATGAGCACGTTGGCGAGCACCCAGTCGTTCACCACTGTGTTCCAAAAGCCCCGGCGCACAAACAAGTCGTCCACGTGAGACCCCGCTTCGGCAAAGGTTTGCCCGTACATGGCCACAAAGACAAACGCGTAGCGGTTCAGAAAACGGGTGTACGCGTCGAGGCAATAGAGGGCGCAGTCCAAGCAGTAACCGCAGCAGCGGCCTATGGGCCCCGAGGAACTGCGGGCGTTGCGCAGCAGCGCCCGCGTGGCCTCGATGATGGCCACCAGGAGCGACCCCAGCGCCACGGACCCCAGCGACGAGGTCATGCCGCGCCACAGGGCGGATCCCACGGCGCCAGGCTTCTGGTCCAGCGCGGGATGGAACCACCACGACGCCACTGCTCCTGACACGGCCACGTGGGCAACCTACCGGGCATCCACGACACAGAGACTTGGAGATCAACAAACGAAAAGTAAAGAACTTTCACCACCTCGCTCTTCGCGTACTCTCTCTCTCTCTCTCTCTCTTCATCATCCTCGCACGCACGTATACACTTATTTGACTTTTAATCAACCAAATCTTTGAGCGCTTACGTTGGAGGCCGTGATGCATCCCCAGAGCAGCGAGACCGGCAACCACGCGAGCACCGTGCCGTGCACTCGGTTCAAGTCGCCGTCGCCGTGGGCCTCCGCGATGCCCGCCGTGCCAAACGCCCACACCACCACCCAAGCCACGTTGCCGAGCATGCCCAGGGCGACCACCCCGCCGCATTTCGGGTGCGCGGCCAAGGCTTGGCAGGCAGTGCCCAAGTTGGCACTGGCAAAACCCAGCCGACTCCTGCCATTGATAGGTACCGCAAGGCCATGAGTTCACAAGTAATTAGCGGCAAGGAAGACTACAATTTCGGAGAAGCATCAACGCAGTGCCATTGAAACAATAAGTTCTAGAGTCGCTCACCTCGCTGCACACCAAATGCAAGCGACGCCTAGTAAGCCGAACAAGCACGCCAAGCTAGACGCAAACTCGCCGAAGAAAGCAAACCCAACTGCGCCCAACAAATAGACGCCCGCCCAGAGTTTGTAGCTCGCGCGCAAGACGCCTCCTGGGTCTTGCACTGTGGCTCGCGTCCATGCCGTGCACAATATACTTGCACACAGAACAACTGCCAACAGGCACAGGGTGACCGATAGAGCACTCTCGTCGTGTACGAAGGCTAGCGTACTGTCGTTGTCTCTTGGCGCATTGGAGAGTGCCTTGCCGCCGTATCGGATAGCGTAGTAGGCTACTACCCCAACATTCGCAAGGAATAGAATTGCGAAGAGTGGATCTCTGCACCGCCGAGTGGGTGCACTGTTCGGAACTATGTCTTCTGCGATAGGGCCGCTAAAATGGTCCACTAAAGCATCGTCAGCAGACGACTGCACGGAGCCAGCTTGACCCGCGGTACTTTTGGACGACTCGTAAGGAAACTCCATTCTCCGGTGCGACTCCGATGACCGAGAGTGCATCCAAATGAAATGTGATTCACGTGTAGCCACTTGATTCGCTTCACTCCTATGACAGAATGTGACATTGACACTTCGTAGCGGTTACGCGTCATAGAAGCAAACTTCTGACAGAACTTGGCCTTGTCGGCAAAGTATGTAGCGTCAAAGCAGGGCCTTCTTACTACCTAGGATAGAAAATGTTGCGATGTGCCGCAAACGCAATTCTTGAGCTAACAGCTACCATCAGATCAAAGGGTCTCTCATTCCATGATCCATGAGTCCATGAGTCCATTGAGGCCCGCAATCGAATCATTGCATCATTTCTACCTAACCTTCAAGATCCAAGAACCAAGAAGATGCGAGATGCGAACAGGAACAAGAAAAGAGAAAAGAAGTAAAAAAATAGTACTGTGTAGCACTGTAGCCGACTGTAGCACTACAGATAGTATGACGAAATGGCGTAAACGCGAAAACAATAATGATCAATCTTTACCATTGAGATCTACAAGCACACCTTTTGCATTGGTGTCGTCCATTCACTTGCTATGAATGGTCTAGCCAATACACACCCATGATCGTGGTTCGGGTTCATTCTTAAAATGAAGCAATAAGCGCGATAGAATGCATCATTCTGGTAGGTGACTGTCACTGTACTTATAAACATGCGACCTGTTTGAGCAGGGAATTATTGATCCTACGTTTGCGTGTTACATATTGCGTCTTAAAAATACAATTTCTCTGTCAGATCGCGAGATTAGTCAAAGAGACCTTGAGCCTAGACTTGCATCGCTCGAACGATCAACTAACCAGCTGACCAATGACAGAAACAAGAGCGCTAGCACCTTTCTGAGCGGTAGAACGGACGAGGATGCGTATGAAGCTTACATTGCTTCCTCAAATAAAGCATTATGCAGCCCCAGTGCGGCATCAAAGTTTCTGCACGAAGCAAAGCAACAGATGCTGATGTCAACGTACGATGCCAATCCAGGCAGTTATGTGAAACGCCGCGATCCTCATCGAGACTTGATAATACCCGACGACGACAGATGTGAGGCAGCTGTCAATAAGGGTCAAAGTAGCAACTGGGACATACACCAACAGCTCAGGCAAACTCCTTCAACAAGGGTGCCTACTTCGCCTTCAAGGTCTATGCCACACTCGCTTCCACCACCGCCGCCGCCGCCGCCTCCAATTATCAAGGCCAGAGATCCGTTTTGTGAGCGAATACCGGCACCGAGACACGCAGCCTTTTCAGAAGCGTCGCCGACCCCGCGCCCTCCGACTTTAGTCAAGAAAGAAAAGACTTCGCCACCGTTCTCTGCCCGCGACAAGATGATGCTGCAAACCTACTGCGACACTTCTGCGCCCGTGGACAAATATTACCGTGGCGGTTTTGGTGGAGACGGTAGCATGTTTGTGCGCGATGACGGTTCCTATACTGGCGGTTCAAGATGCGTTAAGACGGCGTTTTTCACACCTGATGCCGACACCGGCCATGCTACAAAGGAGAGCCAGTACCCAGCGCCTGATGTGCGAATGCTTGATTTCGATGACATTGAATATTCGTTTTCGACGATAAACGACGAGGAGAATACTTCAGCCAAAGCAACAATTCGCCAACTCGAAGATGATGTAAATATTTGTGCTACGAAATGAACTCTTGTACGAGCCACCACTCGTCGTTTCACAACTTCTATTTAAGACCGTAAAATTTGTTATACATTTTCAATCAACATAAAAACAGGTAAAATATCTCGAAAATGCGCTGGAACGCGCTCAACTTGATAGTTCAAGGCATCAACATGCATTGGCAATTGCAGAAAAGACCGGTATGTATGAGGAAAACAAAACGACAACACGGGATGATACTTCGATAAGAAGACATGGCAAAGACACCAGCAGAGTCAGCGTGTCCAATGACGCATTGATATCAATGCAATCAAGCTCATCGTCAAAAAGCACACTAGGAAGCCTCCAGAAGACTGTGAAAGAGGAGAAACCGTGTAGAGCAGCGCCACGACGTCACGTTGAGAACGCAGTGTCAGCTGCTTTTCGGATGAATGCAGCGGTGCGAGTGTCGGGAGATACACCGCTGACTGGGGAGTCTTCCTACACATCTACTAGGCAGAGAGCTGCGTCTGCAGTTCGCCCGAAAAGTTCTAGTAGTAGCTCTGAACGCCACGGGCCTGGCGGAGCAAAGAACCCACCGAAATCTCCGACGGTGCACTCTTCGATTGACAAACAGCACCAAAAGGCGCAACAAAAGGGTGGGGCGAGTCCAGGAAGGCGCTTCCTTGCGCAGCACTACAATTCCCTGTGGGTTGGGTACGGACCTGCGAAAGCTCCAGGGAGTCCGCCTACTTCACCTCCATGGAAGTAGAAGCTAAGATTGGCAGCTAATGAGCTTAAGATTTTCGTAATTCCGAGCATAAATTCTTGATGTCGCTTACAATCAAAACCCCAAAGGACTTTCCACATCTAGCTTTACCAGAATCAAAGTCAATATACAAATTCGAATTGATGCAGAAGTTCGTGAAATTACAGCCATTCCGGAAATTTCGGAAATTTATATATTCATATAACGAAAAAATTCTGGCGAGGAAAGGTGATATACATCCCGGTCTAAGAAGTACTATATGTTTCTCCAGCGCCAATCGCGCCGCTATGCGCATATCCATAACTCGGAGAATGAATCGCTTTGTTGTTATTTAGGCGCGTATAAAAAATTCAGGCGCGCGAGGTGAAGTTATAGGAACCACCTGTACCCAGGCAGCCCTCTTGATTGGTTCTAACTACCATTTACGGTCTTTTGGAATAGCCGCCACGCCGCCGTTTTGAAATTCTTTGGAGCCCCAACGCCCCAGGCACGCGCGGCCCTAACAAAGAAAGAATAATAAGAATGTTCATGCACATACACACCCCGAATACCTCATAATTCACGATCAAAGCAATTGGCGTGCGTAAAGCCAGTATTTGAATGCGCACGCCATTCTCTCCGACAAAAGATATATTTCCCTCAGATTAGAAGTATTTTAACCTACCCCTCGTGAATGAATCAACAAATACTCGCACAACAGTGCAATTTTCAGAGCTCTCGGCTCGAGGGACTCAATTTAGCGCCAAAACGCCCGACACAACGCTTCACCTGATAAATTAAAAAAACAATGTTGGATATTCAGGCAAAGACATCGATGATGGAAGAGATGCGAACTCTAAGGAACAGATGTATGCATGCGCAAACGGCAAAGTACTGTTCACGCGAATGTGTTAAGATTTGTGCATACGCGGGATCATGATAGATGGTAATAAGTACCACCCCCCACACATCCACACCTGAGAGCCTGGCGCTTGCAGCGTCTTTTTCGCAATGTCGGGCCTTCTCCTTCGCAGAGCACTGAGTCCTGCGTCCCACTCGCGGTCGAAAGCGGCTTCGGATTCTTGAATAAGCAAATGAGAGTTCAAACAAAATAGGAAGATTGGAACCAGCGAGAAAGAGCAGAAACGAAACAAAAAAAGAAAAGAGAAATGAGCGCACAAGGCGCATTTAAAACAAGCGATGACGAATAAGACTGTTTGCAAAAGAAAATAGAATGAAGTAGTATTACTACAGAGGTCACATATGAGCATGCTATTATTCATTTTCACCGTGCCGTGAGACACTGTGCGCTTTTTCCCTCTTACCATCGTGGTCGTTGTCGCCGTCATCGTCTTGTTGCCCTTCCTCTCGCTGCTGCTGCTGCTGCTGTTTTACCCTTGACGCAGGCCGCACGTGCAGTTCTGCAAGGTCGGGGCATCGTTTCCCAACGGCTAGTGCGCGCAGAGGCTTGCTCCCCATGCCAATTCCCGGTACAAGCAAGCGCTTCAAGCGAGGGCATTTTTTGAACAAGTCGAGCATGCTGGCATCCCCGATCAAGGTGTGGTTTTCCAAGTCGACACACTCTAGACCCCACCCTAGCGCTGCTGCGATGGTTTTTATGCCATCATCAGTAAGCAGGTGCCCTTTTTCTTCACCAATGTCTTCTCCTTTTTCTTGGCCTGCGAATGAAGGCACCTGAGTAGAAGGATTGTCAACTAAGCTCAAACCGGCCGCTGCATCTGCGACACCATCAGCCGAGGTAGAACCAGCGGACGCGTTTATTTGTGGTTGTCGCCGCCGCTGCGGAGCGCTCATTCCCAGGAAGAGCTTTTTGAGGCGGTCGGCGCCACACCCACCCGCCGCGCGATTGAACAGCAAGCACGTCATCAGGTCGTCGCTGACACCAGGCAGGTTTCTCAGGTTCAGCGTGTGCAATGCTCCTAGCACTTCATGACTACCACTTGTGCCCCCAATCACACTGGTGCCATCATTGCCGCTGCTACTGTAGCTGCTGCTGCTGCTGCTGTTGTCAGTACTAGTGTTGGAAGCAGCCGCGGCCATAATAGGCAAATCAAAGAAAAAGCTGCAGTTTACATGGGGGCAATCGGACAAATTGAGCTGTTGCAGAGTAGCACCCACGGCAGACACCAGCGTGCGCACGCCAGTGGTTGTGACGTCACTGCATTTCGACAGGTTGACTACTTCGAGCCCGGAAAACGGCAGGCCTAAAGGTGGCTGCAGCAGCGGCGGCAATGACGAAGAGTGCACTGCGAGCGCGCCTGACGATCGCACCCATGCTGCATTGCCTGAAGATGACGACGATGACGACGATGAAGCTGATGCTAATGACGTCATCGAATTGGATGATGACGTCATCCATTTGGCGGCATGGGCGGCTGCGATTCGCTCCAAGTCACTGTCTTGTAAGGCACACTTGGCCACCACCAGCTGCTTCAAATTAGAGCAAGCGCACGCTGCCGACGCGATGTCGTTTCCCGTAAGCTTTTCGCAGCCCGACACACTGAGCACTTTCAGCCGCTGGTGCGCTGGTGGTGTCACGCGTGGCCCAGAAGAAGGAGAAGGAGGTGAGGCCGCAGCAGCAGCACGAGGAGCAACATTTTCAGCACCAGCAGCACCAGCACTCGTAGCGTTACCTTCTAAAACAAGCAGAGCGCGTGCGTTGGCGTATCCAGCTGCTACAGGGGGGCTCTCGGTCGCGAGCATTTGGGTGTGCACAAACGCGGCCAGTTCTTGGTAATGGGCCATCGCTGCGTCGTTGCGAGCAACCGAAAAGGAGTTTACAGTGGACGCCGAATGGTGCACCACCACTGCTGCCGCTGCTGCTGCTGCTACTGTGGGAGTTGCAGTGGAAGTTGCAGAAGAAGTTGCTGTGGCAGCTGTGTCTGCTCCATTGCCTCCTACAGCACCCGCCGCCCCTACACCAGTGGCAATCGCGCCACCGAGGTTAAGCCCACCGTTTCCCTGTACTTCTTCCGCTGGAGCCCCAAACGCCTGCGCACCACCGCCTTGGTTCAATACTTCTTCTTCCTGTTCTTGAATAGCATCAGCATCACCAGCATCCGCACCAGCAGCGGCATTATCAGGGTTAGTTGCATCTCCCAGTTGTAAGGGGTTGAGGCAAGCCAGCGCAGTGCGGTCGAGGCGCCAGCAGCGGTTCGCTTGCAGCTCGTGCAGAGGCAACAAGGCGAGCAAGAGCGCGCACATCTCGGAAGACACCCGCGCGCAAGCGCATAGTTCCAGCACTTCCAATCCCACCGCAGGTGCAATACCATTATTATTCGTAGTGGCACCATCATTACCGTTGCTAATCCCCTGACTGTCGTCGCCATTGCCGCCATTGTCTGCACTGCTGCTGCCGTTGTTACCGCTGCTAATGGTGCCGCTGGTGCTGGCGCTGGTGCTGGTGCTGCCAATTTCTCCTTCCATACTTGCCACACTCTCATCTACGCGAAAATCGTTGTTGCTTCGACAAGAAGTCCCCAAGAAGAGTGG
>Ga0307931_1003136_pt1 | contig 10229 bp, 10 predicted proteins | sample OrgLakmetageno47_FD_201816 | JGI IMG/M metagenome (GOLD analysis project Ga0307931, IMG submission 201816) | Saline water microbial communities from Organic Lake, Antarctica - #47 | ecosystem: Environmental > Aquatic > Non-marine Saline and Alkaline > Saline | place: Antarctica: Organic Lake... | reverse complement strand
ACAACAACAGCAGCAGCAGCAGCAGCGCGAACGCTTCTGCCTCGCGCGACGACACAGGCAGCCGCAGCCCCGCGTTCACTTCCGCGTACCGGATTGCGTCGTTTTACGAGTCGGACCACGCGGAGGCGTACGAGGGCCAATGGCAGCACAGCAAAACGATGGCCCCCACGGTGCGAGGCGTGCGGCAGCGCGGCGAAGTAGGGCCTGGTGCTGGTGGGGGGCGGCGAGCGGGGGTGAGCCGAGAAGGCCGCGCTACGGTAACTCGCCATGCAGGACCTTCCAGACCGCAAACAACAGCTGGTGCTTCAATGCGCAGCACGGCAGGTGGAGACGGTGCATTAAGCACCATGCAGGGCAATTCCACGGGAAGCGTCACCGGTGCCCCTGCTCCACGGGGAAGTTGGGTTGGACCTCAGGTGAAGCGGCAGCTGCCGGCCGTGCTGCTCGATTACGGGACCCAGGAAGGCGGCCGGGCCCCTTTTTACGAAGGCCGAGTGTACAACCGTGACTTGGCCACTGCCCGGCGGTCGGTGCAGAGCGCAACGGCCTGGAAGGACCTCGCGCGCGGTCACGAGTCCAAAGCCTGGGTGCGTTCCCCCAACACGGGCTTGCACGGGTCGGTTTACGCAGCCACGATACCTCGCTCTGTGGGCGACAATTGAGCCAGCACTTCCTTGGCAATTCACGATTGTCAAAGGTTGAAGATTCCACCGCTGCAATGGAGATTTGGGAGGCGCAAGATATCGGCAAGAGCCCAGCTCCCAGCTGCTCATGAAAATCCATTAGCCTCAGCGCCATTATCCTATAGTTTTCAAAGCGCGCAGGCTAAACCTCGGCTGCTCCTGCTTGAATTTTCATAAATTTAAAATAATGGGCAGAAATCCAATATTCGCCTATTTGGAATTCTATTTTTTTTACCAATTACACGTACGCGCAGAAACAAATTACAATTTTAAGCAACTCCAAGCCCAGTGAAAAAGACAAAAGAGCGAAGCCATGCTATCCATTTGAGATTTTAGCAGTCGATGGGATCCTTTAGTGGGCTCATTCCCGATCGAAACCTATGCCTTCTTCCGAGAATTGATCCTACAGGGTTCATGGGAGTAAAGATGAATATTACATTGCGCAAAAGGACACTCAGCCCAGTCAGACTTGTTCTGGAGGATTCATCAAAACGCAGCTTTATGCTATTTGTTGTTCTTTCTTTGCAATTGGGGAGTATAATCTAATCTAATCCCGATCGAACCGACATGCGACTACTGTAGCAGCACCCAAGTAGCTGCCCCTCTTACGAGATTATTGTGGCCCTTTGATGCCTTTGATATTATTCAACCTCTGTTCCTGAAGAAGTCCATTTTAATTTATCCCAGTGCTCCTGCTAGCTGCCAATAATAATGCGCGAAGCAAAAATTCTTTTTCTAATTAAGATATTGACCTCAACGATGATTGCATTTGTTTCCACGCCCATGATATCTACGGCATTTATGCAGTAGGCTTTCCAAGTGCGAAACATAAAGATTTGAAAACAGCCCCAGGAGCCCCCAAAACCTTACATAAACGACATGGTATAAAAACTCTACCAAACAAACCACTAGACTATCCTCTTGCATTACATGGTTTGCAGCTGTGGCTTCGTACTAAAGAAAGTCCTCCTACAGGCTGTTCTTGGCTCTCTACGGCTAGAATTTTCGGCAGCAATGCACCTTCACGATCATCAAGGTAGTCTTAATGGCAATTCTTGTCGTGATTACTTCTTTTGGCAACGGCTTATCCTGGAAATAGGGCGCATTTCTGGCGAAGCAAGCGCATAGCTCGCCTTGAATCGGTCCTGCATTTTTTTTCAAGTGTGCATTTATTATACTAGAGTTAACATTCTTAAAACCTTAGCTCTAGAAATTTTTCATCTTTGATAGCTCTTTTGGGATGCTTAACTGGGCCGTTTTGAATAAGACAACGCATGTTCTCTTCTTTTGAGACAGGCCCCGAAGGGCCGGGATTAGAAGGCTAACAGGTAGAGAAGAAAAGCAAAACAGTTCAAACTTAACCTAAGAAGCTAATCAGGCGCTCTGAGAGTTCAGCTCAAAAGAAGAGTTTCCGCCTGCAGTGGAGGGGACTACAACGAAGTCCCTCAAGCGATCTCTTCTTTTCGCGGCGCTTCTTGCTTCATATCAATTCCGCTTGGACCGCGTGTGTGCAATTCGCAATTGGGGAAGCGCTGAGATGCCAATAAAATCCGATAAAAATCATCACGCCATATAGAGCGAATAGAACTAAAAATTTAGTCATAGCGATTGACGATTAAGAGTTGAGAGGATAGAGCAGAGAGGGCGGGAGGGCGGGAACGAGAACGAAGAGGACATAGAGGAAGTGATGTCTACTTAGCTCATTCATCCATCCTAAGACCATGCTGAATGGGCCACTCTGAGCGGTTACCACCACATTTTTGTCGCCATTAATTCGCCGTGCTGGTTCTTTGGGAAGCCTCGCGTGTACGGTAAATATTTGCTCTGCACCTTTAGGCAAGCAGCTTCAACCCACTTGTGCGCCCATAGGAGCGGCGGGCCTCTCTTAGGGCAGCTCGTGCGCCGAGCTGCCGAGCTGCCGAGTCAACCCCACACGAAAGACGAGAGGACAAGACAAGTTAAATCTTCCCTGTATTATCTTCTTTCTTTCGTTTAGTCACCATGATCGTCATCCTTCAAGTGCTTCAACATGTCACGCTCCATCGTGTTAGCGGTCGCTTTGGCGGCCAGCGCTGATGCGTTCGCGCCAGCATTAACTTCTTCCATTGGTGCTCGAGCCCGGGCTGTGGTGAAAAGCGACCCTCGAGGTAGGGTGTTTACTGTCGCAGGCAACGGTTGAAGTATAACTGTTGTACTTATTCCCATTCTTTGCCTCGTGCACATCAAATTCTTAGATGAACAACTTGGATTTACCGCATGGAAACCCAAGGGCGACGGTATGACGAATGAGGTATGTACTGGGTTCAATATGTTCGCCGAACACATCATGGATATCTCTGGTCACTACCCTAGCCCTTTCCTGCTGCATTGCTTTCCTCCTTAATCTAGTACGGCTCAACCGACACGGGAGACTACTTTGAAGACGGTGACGAAAACAGCCATGGGCTAGGCGACCAAGGCATGACTAAGAAAGAAGCAGGCAACAAGCTTGATGAATTGCTGACGACTGATTCGTGGACCATTGGTGGTCGCCAAGCGCTGACTTCGGCTCCGAAATGGTTCACTCCGACGCCAGGCAGCCTGGAAGGCAGTTTGTCTTACGAATCTTCGGGCAAGACGCTCTTCGTGTCAGTCTCGAATGGCGGCATGGGCTACGAGGTGGGCAACACTCTTGCTTTTATTGCGTGTACAACTTTCAAAACTAACAAATTTGCGGCAGTAGAATCTTTGAGTATTCACAAAAAAACGAGTGTTTAACCTCATTTACCTTTCGAATCCTCAAACACGTCACCTTCAGGACTTTTTCGCGGATTTCAGTGAGGAAACAGTTGGTAACTTCGAGGTGACGCCTCAAACAGGAACCCTGGAGCGCCGCGGGGGGGCTCCGCAAGAATTTTCTGTGGTGTACAAAGGTGGCGGAAAGAGCGGCACGACGGGCCATTTGATCGTGCAAACAGAAGAAGACAAATTTACCTACGAACTCGTTGTTCCTTAAGAGCCCGGTGTTTCTATGAAAGTACCCAAGTCGCTGTATTATCGACTATTTCACATGGCTAAGTGCCCATATATGAGAGAATATAAGGAATAAGGGAGATCCGGATCCGTAATTTACCTCTCTTGCCTTTTACCATTTTCCATCCAGGCAGTAATTCCCATGTAGGAGTTGAGATATCTTATTTGAACTTAGTCGCACGGGCCTCGAGGCACGAAGATACCCGGATTACAGCCAAATGTGCCTTATATTTATAAGAAGGCCAGCTCTACTCGTAATGAATTAAGGGAAAGAAAGGCCAAGGGGAGGGGAGCTCCTGCTATATTCTACGCAAAAAAAAACAAAAAAGAACCAAAGAAGGGCACTGGCGTGCTAAATGCAACCAGGTTTCGTTAGTTATCTACGAGAGGTATCGGCGAAGGGGAAGTAGAGGCATCCCAAAGCGCAGCGCTGTCTCGCTACTGCGTGTAACGCATGTATGGACATTATGCATGAAAATGGCCATCTCGAACTTCTCGAACCATGCTTCTGGGTGCTGCATTTCACGGTTCATGTCGCATTGAAGAAATACGAATTGCTCAAAAATGCTTGCAATGTCGTTTTCCACTTCGGTGCTACAAGAGGAGATGTGCGTGTTGAACTGCGCCTCCGAGGAATCAGGCAACGAAGCAGCATGCGGGTGCCGTATCCGTAATCCAAAGCCAAGGTACGACTTATCCCCCAAGAGTCTGGAGCCTCGGAGCGCACCACGAACAAATTCAACCAAGCGCCTTTTTCGCGCTCGGTACACTTCGTAGTGCCGCCCCACAACAGGCCTATATGCGCGCCCAATGATGCCGTCTGGGAAGGTGACTAACTCATAATTGGGGACCTTGTCTGCACTGTTGAAGAAGACACTCTGCAGTTTCGCATTCAAATTACTTTCTGTGCCAGGTCTCCTTGTGCTGTGGCTTAGGTTGTCAACAAATCCAGCACAGCAACTAATGCGCAGCCCAGCTCTCCACAAGCATTCTTCGTAGTCCTTCAATCGGAAGCAATTAAAAATGCGGCAGTCAAGAGCTTGTATTTTGGTCGGGACCCATCGTGTAGAAATGAAGAGAGAGACAGCGTCGAAAACATCTGATATCCACTCGATAGTTCTACCAAAAAATGGCTGCAGCATAACTGCATCGCCATCTACTATTCGCATCCGCTTCAAAAAGACAAGAAGCGCGGTTTCTTGTGAGACCCATCGGATTGGCACTCCATTCGCATCGTGCTTGTAGGCGAAATCTTGATCAGATGGGCGGCCTGGCGTGCGTAGGTAATCGAAGGCACTGAGGAGCTCAGGGAAGCCGTCTGGCGAAAACAAAAAGTGTGATACAAATTCCGCGCGTGAGAGCGGTGGGTTGATGCCGCTTCGAAATCCCCCGTAATGCGGTGCACCGTAGTGCTGTGGGCTATCGTACAATTCTACACCGCCCGTTGACAGGCTTGGTAAGGGGCGTGGAGCATTGCGGGCCTGTTCTATCAAGTCATTGATGCCAATCCGAGCAATATCAGGAAGTGGGAGACCGAGAGCTGAAGCTAGCCGAGCCTTATAGGCTCCGAACGAGGTCAAAGATGACATCTACCCTAAATACTGATTGCAAGGTACCTAGAGGAGGAATGCTGCGATTAAACCCAAGAAATATTCTCCACGGTTCAGTTTTGAACGTAGAATAATCGCATTCTGCCTTGTTCTTACAATGATATCGTAAAGATATTGATTTGAACACGGGCTGAGACCCTCGGGGAGAAGGGGGGCGAGGCCACGAGCCAGGAGGCCAAGAGGCACGGGCGACATACAATTCTAAAGATACGCAATGTTGTCGACCCAAATATGTTTCTAGCTTTGCTCGGTCTTTTTCGTGTTTTACTACAGACAGTACAGTAGCATGCTTATGAATCCGTTTTTGTTTTGCCTAGTGCAATCGATCCAGAAATAGGCTTGGCTTGGGCCCGAGGATTCTCCCCAGGTCCCAAAGCCCCACCACAGTCAAGTTCGCCGAGCGCCGAGGGGATTTTCTCCCTGGCTCCCGCGACTGGCGAGGGGGGTTCGCCGCCTCCCTCGCTTCCTTTCTCTCCGGTAATATCAGATAACAATCCAGGGTGGGTGGGCGGAAACAAGAAAAAACAACGAACGTAGGTAGATTCTCTTGGCAGAAAAAGAATTATTTCAAAAAATTAAATACTTCCATAAGCAAGAAAGGCCATGCACATTCCTATATTACAAAGAAATTATCAGAAATCGGGAATGGGAATGGATTATTGAATTGCGAAATAGAAAAGTAAGTCGTTTCTTAGAGCCCCAATAAAGCAGCCTATATCTCGGACTAAGTAGCCGAACTGGATGGGCAGGCGCATTGCACATGCCCAGCACTAAGAAATCTTTGGGCGTTGGCTGACGTCCGAGCCGCAGCTTCTTCGCAACTCCAGCCCTTTGCGTCGGCCACCAACTGCACTGCACGCACCATGGCGCCAGCACAACGTCCTAAGGCACCGTCCTCGTTTGATAACACACCACCCACTTCGTCGGATTCGATGAGCAAGCGGTCGTCAGGCACTGCGCGAATGGTCGCCAAGAGCGCGGTAGACGCGACCTGCCCGGCTCCAACGTTGATGGTGTGAGAAAACCCAAAGTAAAAAGTGGTGTGTGGCGGCGCAGCTTCAACTGGAGCTGGAGTGCCTGGCTGTGCTGCCGATTTCTTACCCCCTGCCTTTTTAGCTTTATGCTTGGAGGAATTATGGACCGCTGCAGTTTCCAGGGCGAGAAAATTTGCCAATTGTCCAACGCTGCCGCTAAAACTATGGAGGGCTATTGCAGGGGGTAGCCGGCGCCATATGGGTATGTCTGGCAATGGCAAAGCTGACTCCTCTCGCGAGGTTGCTTCGTTAGTATTTGTGGACGCCGCGGCTTCTACGGTTCGTGGGTTCCTTATACTTGTTTGTTCTTCAGCAAGGTGTTTGTTTTCCTCGCGGGCTGGAGTCCCCGTTGAGGATTGCAGTAGCGCTGACAACAGGGTCGCGAGGCCACCGTGGGCCTGTACACAGTGAACGGAGGCTGGCCGCCGTAGCTCCGCTGCTAATTCGAGCTGCAGCGAGCAGGCTTCTAGCTGCAGCGGCCAATGCTTGGCTTTGTTGCCTGGGCCTCGCAAATTTTTGGCACACTTGCAGAGGCCAATTTCACCCACTACAGCGCTGGGGTGAGCCACCAGGTTGGCTCGTAACCGGGACAGCCAACCAGGTGAATTTTCGTGCACATACCAAGGGTGCACGCCTAAGCCAGGCACTAGCGTAGTAGCACCAGCGTGGGCTTCATCAACAACGCTGACGCCACTAGCGTTTGGGTTGCCATTACCGTCGACAACTGCGCCACTGTGGCCCGTGAAAGCAAGTACGGCTGGCCATTCAACTTCGCTAACAGCCATCACAATAGTGCCCGACAGCCTTGCAGTTGAGGGCAAAATCTGCTGCGTCATTGAGTGCACTTCTAGAGACAACTCCTGATGAGCGTGTGAATGCGTGTCGATCAAACCAGTAAGCTGAACTTGCTGAAAGGTGCCACTTAGACCCGGCTCAAGTTCGTGCGCGCCAGAAGGTCCAGACAAATTACCTACAGGGAATGGGGCAACGCAGCACCGACACCTAGCCCATATTGCCCCAGGAACTGATATGTCTGGAGCCGCAACCAGCTGAGGAGCTGCAGGAGGTGACGTTTCGAGAGGTGCTAGTGATGCTTCATTCGCCATAAGAGTAACACCTTGGTCTTCACAACTTGAAACGGTTATCTCTGGGCTTTCATTCTTGCTCTTCATCAACGTTCGCCGTCGGTTACGTAATAAAAAGTACGCCACTATAGCTGTTCCAGCCGCTACGGCCGATAGCGCGAATGGTCGGGACATAGAAAAGTACGTACTAGTATGCATGAGCTAGCGGGACGGTTTCTCGACCTGTAATGAGGCTCTACAACTGAAAAATATCTCCATGAGTGAAAGTGCTATCGCGCCAACACGGCGCTTTCGAACTGCGTCTTGTCAACGATCGGACTATTAGGCTGCATGCGCTGCATGCAGGAGGCTGCTCGGCTGCTTGCTCGGCTGCAGGCTTATTAAAATACGTCACTAAACTGACCTAAATACGTCAATAAATATGACACCTCAAGCCTCAAGCCTGGACGGTGACAGCGAAGGCGAATTAAAACCAAAGCAACCATAATTTGCATATAAAAGATTATGAACTTCCAGGGAGCGATGGTACGAAACAAAGACGCATAATCCACTAATATCTGAAGCAAAACCGAGCTCCGAGTGTTCTTGTTTCGACCTGCGAAACAGCGAAACACGGAACATCGCGCGTGGATAGTTCAGTGTGTTGGTGTGTTTCGCCGGTACGAAACAGGAAAAACTGTGTTTGTTTCGATTTCCGTTCCGTGTCGGTATTTCGAATGTGGCCCTGCTGTAGTTGTTGTTCGGCGCCCCCGAAATACCCACGGTGACCGGTCACTTTGATAGCGTTACATCGATGTAACTATTGACATTAAACATTACACATGTTGTAATTGTTGTTGTTTTATGTGTACACATGTTTTAATTGTTGTTGTTTTATGTGTTACACATGTTTCGATTGTTATTTTATTATGTATACACGTCGAAATCGTTATTTTATATGTGATCATGTATGTGGCTTGTGCCCTGTATACAGGGGAGTTATATGTCTGTGTATGTCATCGTTGATAGGCCATATCTTAAATACCAACGGACAAATGTTACTGACGACACTGGCACTGTTGTTGGCACGGCACCCGACCCTCGGCACAATTTCCACAAAATGGCTGAGCTCTGCTGCGGCGTAAAAGCCTAAGAACACAACCATCGAATAATCAGTTCGCACAAATACTTGTCGAGCGTTATACTATGATGTAGTATAGCTTAAGCTGTGCCTGTTTTTATTTTTTGTTGCGTGAACGACCCATGCCGACTGTCGTAAATCTCGTCCACGCGACCGGGCTGTACTCACCTTCCTGGAGGGCGTTAGTGGCAGAAAGGCTGACGATTAGCCTTCCTGGTGTATTTTTTGAACTGCTCTGACTACTTGGTTGCCATGAGTTACTGCATCCGTGTAGTAAGACCGTCAGACCTTTGTAAGTGTTGGTGTTTGTTATTTCCTTCTTGTTCAGCAAGCGCTATCCTTTTGCTCTTCGGTCTTCGAATGCACTAGCCTTTGATGTCAAAGATGAGCACATAAAACTTGTAAATATAGTGTCTGCATACTTCCTTGATCGATTGCCACACTCAGAGTTTATCATTCACCCCGCGTTGATGTGTTGTTGTTCGCAGGCGGCTGCACCCACTGTAGACTTGATACTAGGGCATCTGCTAATGTCCAAGACCTACAGACGGCATTTCGCCAAAGTTGGACCCTACGAGATAAAATTGAATGTAAAAATGCTATATGAACCAGTTTACTTCGAGGCTAGCGGGCAGAAAGGACGGGAGGATGAGATTTGGTGACAACAAGGTCAGACACCCTTTGTGCGCATTTTGAGCAGCTTGTGGTCTTCGCGTGGCAGTGTGGATTAGATCTCTTTTCATTCAAGTCAGTTGTGTATATAAGAGCTTTTACAACAAAACCAGGCACGAGGGAAATGCTGGCTGACAACTAGACTGGCGTTATACAGATGAGAAGACGTGATATATAATCTTCGCAGCTGTGAGCGAAAGCCAACTATACCTCCTTGCAAGTAAAAAGGGGCTTCATATGTACTAATTCGCCACTGGTATTGCTTCTTAATAAGGATTTGTAGGACTGGGCCGCTCAAATGTGGCCATATGGAGTTAAACTCAAATAATGTACGTGCAAATGCTCGACTCGGTGGTCTTCTCAGGCGCACAAGAAATTCTCGTGTATAGACACTCGGGAAATGGAGCGCACAGATGGCAACAGGAGAGAAAGTCCCCTCTTAATCGGCAAGGACGAGCTATTACTGACATGCAGAGTTCCTTCATAGCACCTGCTGTGCTACCACGGCTCCAACTTACACTCCAAGTGGACAGTGGTTTAGGAGGATACTACATGTCACGGTGCTTATTATGCCTCTCATTGTTGTAGCAGAAAGGTATTGTTGTCTTTTGGGGGCCCCGTAGGGCCCCGGGTATTAGAGCTAGATGCAAGTCAAGGGCAGGTAAGTAACTCCCTTCTTTCCCGGATAGACTTCAAGGATGAATGTGTTGACAATTGTGTTGTGGTGGCTGCCGTGGCTCACCTAGGCCACTGACTCAGCCACATCTTCTATGTGCGCATCACATTTGCCGCGCCAGACAACCAAATGGCTAGCATATGGTTGTCATACTTCTGTCCTTCTCTTTGATTGGTGTATTCTCTTTCTCGTTATATTCCAGCTCTGTGGTGTTCCTCAAACACTGAACATCCAACACTCCCACCCATCCAGCGATTTCCTTCGCGGAATGCGCTTGATGAATAAGGATGTTGTTGCGCTTGCGGGTGTCTTGGACTTCGCGCTGTTGTGCCTGTGC
>Ga0307931_1003134_pt1 | contig 10232 bp, 12 predicted proteins | sample OrgLakmetageno47_FD_201816 | JGI IMG/M metagenome (GOLD analysis project Ga0307931, IMG submission 201816) | Saline water microbial communities from Organic Lake, Antarctica - #47 | ecosystem: Environmental > Aquatic > Non-marine Saline and Alkaline > Saline | place: Antarctica: Organic Lake... | reverse complement strand
CCTTGATGTTGGTGATTGCATGCGCCCTGCGCTCAACATCTCTTCTTTTCTACCTTCGATGCTTCTCTTTCCAATTTTTTCCTCGTTCTCTACTTTCACAACATCTTTTGATTTCTACCCGTGCTTTGTATGAAAATACTCCAACCCCCCCCCCCCCCTCAGGCGAGCGCGGGTGAAGGCTTCGGGGCCGAAAACCGCGCCATTTCCCTGCGGGAAGCCAAAGCCCGGGCTAGTATTGGCGAGCGGCACCGCCAAGAAGCCGCAAATTTACGCCAACAACGGGCCGCGGAATGGGCTGCGCATGAGCAGAAGCAGCACAGTCAGCAGAGTGAAGCCGACCCTCTTTTAGGTCGAGTGACGAGACCTACTACTCCTAAGGTGCGACCGCAGAGTGAAGGGAACGCACATAAACATGACAACAGCAAGCCACCGTGGCAGAGTGGAGGCTTGGTGGAGCGATCTCAGTGGATGGCGCAAGACAAAGATCATGAAGCTCCTGGATCAAAAAAGAAGAAACCTTTTAAATCGAAGCGAGTAACCATTGAGCCTAGTGCCAAAGGTAGTGGTGGTGCAGACGACACGGGCAATCGCGAAGCAGGCGAGGCAAGCCACCTGAAGAATGAGGTTGAAGAGAAAGAGGCCGCAACAAGACCTTGGAAGCCGGGCCAGCCGGCGATTCCGCGGCCGTGGGAACGTCCACACAGCGCTGGCAACACTGCTGCTGCTCAAAGAGAAGGAGGAAGCGATGGAGTGGTGTGGGTGGCTGGTGCTGAAGGCTCGAAAGAATGGGGCAAGTTGTACAGCAAATTCTCCGACCAAACCTTGATTACCAAGCGAAGATCTGCAAGTAGCAAAGAAGACGATGAGAAGACTTTGGTAAGAATTTTAAAAGATAATACCTTGTTAAAACTGCAGCAAATAAGAACTATATGACACATGTACGCTTCCGTTAATAATTGATGCTCTTGACTTGTTTCTATCTATCGTGTCAATTACCTGCGTGTATTATTTGCTACGTCAGGTGGGCTTAGACAGAGAGCTGTGGAGTCATCGACTGCTGGACACCCAACGTGCTGCCTTGCGACGGTGGGAGCAACATGAAGATATTACTATTTGTTCTCTCTTCGTGCTTTCTTGGATACTTGTAGGGCATGCGTTGTGTTTGGCCATGTTTTTGTTCTTGCTAATCTATTTCTCCCTTTTGTCTGCACTCTTACTCTTCAATAATTATTGGACTCAAATCTGTGCTCCCGTTTGCTTTCACTATATTTCTCCTTTACTTCTTGCTCTACATAGCTACCGCCCCTCGCTGGCCTCCTCGCTCGTGCCCTTTGTCTTTGAGCCGAAAAGGCAGTGGCTGGATTTAGTGGTGCCTGCTCTAGACCTTGGCCTCCTTCACGAGGGCGCCGTGTACCCTTTTGAGGTTAGAACCAGACCAATTTACCTCTCTATCTTCTGTTTCTTTTCGTCGAAAGTTCACCATTCCTCTTAGTATTCTAGCATTCTTTCCTGTCTGTCTTTTACTTGTGCGTATGTCTGCCTCTGCTCTTGTTGGTCCTTCGTGGCGTTTTTCCTTCCCTCAGATGGCGGTGAAGAACACCTTCGGCGCGGATGCGATCTCCGCCCACATTCAGCACATTCGCGGGAGCGCACTGCGTGAAGTCACCACCACCACCTTTGTAGCGGCCGTAGGGATTGCGCCCGGCTTAACGCACGGGTGTTTGGTGGAGCTGGACTTGAGAAGACCCGCGCTGAGGGCAGCGTCAGCAGCGGCCGCGAAATCGGCGCAAATCAAAGTAAGATCGATTTGCATGAATGAAATGATGTCGCCGTTGATCTTCAATTTTGCTCTTCTTTCGTATCTTACTCTTTCTTGCTTCAGTAGTTCCTCGCCAAATTTGTTTGTAGTACTTATTTTGAAATACTTGCATGTTTTGTTATGAACTGCGTTTTATCAACCACTCGAGAGTTGGCCCGTTCTTATTGATAACCACTACACACCTTCATTTGACTACCTCATGCCTCCTTCAGGCCTCTGCCAAGGCAGCCAAGGCACAAGGAGCAAGCGCGTTTGCGAGCGGGCTCTTCGGGCAAGCACGCGAAGAACGAAGGCAAGAAGCTCGCGCGCAGTCTCCAGTTGGAGCCAAAGCGAACGCGACTGCTGCTTCTGCTGCTGCTGCTTCATCTGCTGCCTCTCGTGAAGAGAATAGCAGCAGCCTCCCTACCAATCCAGCTGCCACGGCCCATGCTTCCACCACTGCAATGGCTGCTACTACAGCCGCCAATTTAGGAGAAGCTAAAAATGCTTCTACCTCGCCTGCTAGCCCTACCAACGTTGCCAACACGGCCGTGGGAATGGGTGCAGCCGCAGCCAAAGCAGCGCGGCAACGAGCTGCTGAACAACGCGCGCAAGCAGCGGCATCGGCCGCAGCCGCCAAGGTCGCGGCCCGTGCTGCAGCCAAAACCGCTCAGGGGCGAGGGGGCACCGGGTTAGCGGCTGTGCAAGGTTCTGCGGGCTCTGTCGTGGAAGTCTCGGGGTTTCTTGAGCTGCACGTGCGACGGCTAGCGCACAGCATAGGGCGGCAGCAGGCGGTCGCAAAGCATCAATCGCCGCAGTCGGCTTCACATCCTGCAGCGAAGAGGGGTGATGGTGATGAAGAAGTGTCAGAAAGCGGGTCGGCTGGAGCTGGCACGGCTGCCGCTTCCGTAGAACCTGCTACGGGAATGGTGGTGTACTCATTGCCCATATATTTTCAGGTGCAGCTCTCGGGGGCGCTCTGACGTCTGAACTTAAGGGCTAGGGCTTAGCTAATCATTAGACCTCGTATAAAAAAATGAAACCCCATTCAATTTGCATTACGGGTCGATTTTCTAACTAACATTCGATTTTTTAACTAAGATTTGTTTTTATATACCATGGTATCAGATATCATGCGTCGTTGTGATATCCCGCTACGATATAATCATAATTTCAATTAATGTTGCCACTGCGATGCCCACCAAATTTCAAACAAAAACAATTGGCACTTACCTCATTGCTAAAGAAAAGCAAAAATGCGTTGTATTTGTATATAACTACGCTAGACCCTCAAACCGAGATGGGGACACGATAATTCATGCGTATATTTCGCTTACAAGTTTACAAGCCAACAACGCAAGTGCGTCCTTTTTGGTGGGATGGGAAATCCCAGTAAAACACGAAGGCCAACTGTAATCTGCAATTCAAAAACAAATCGGAATGGCCCGTTCGGGTCACACACGTACATACGTAGCACACACCCCGGTTTGTGTTTACAAAAACATATTGTCGCGGAATAACCCTATCGAGAACAAGAGAGATAACGGGGATTTGTTGGGAATTTGGCTTTCACGTTTTAGGTGAATTTGGGTTATTTCGCAACAGATTAAGGTCACATATGCACAAAATATCCTTCGAACTATTCGCTGCTGGAGCGCCGGTTCACCCGCGCCATGACAACATTTTCAAGGTGCTTGTGCCCTGCGTCGCACAGCTGGCAAGGGGGCTCTCGCCATTCAGTGGAATAGTTCGACGACGACGAGCAGTTGTCAAAAGGCGGGTGGCACGCAAACGCCAGCGCGCTGAACTGCCCCAAGCTGGCGAGCGACTCAGGCGCGTAGGCGCCGCTTCCTGCTTCGTCGTTCGTTGGCAATGGTCGGCCTTTCTTCGGTGTGAAGCGATTCCCACTGGAGCTCGCACCTACTTCCAGCGACCACAGCGTTTCGTGACAAGGGCTGCTGGCACCACCGTAGGACTCTGCGTGCTTTGATGGCATAGGGCCAGAGTACAGAGCAGCGAGGGCTGAAAGCTCATCTTCGGAGAGAACCTTTGTTGGTGCAAATAAAAGAAGTCAAGTGACAACCAGGCATCAGAATGCATGTAGTAGTATAGCAACATCGTGAAACCAATTGAGACATCGAAGGTAAACTCTCATTCAAGAAGCATCTCTAGTAAATGCACTTGTTATGAGATTTACCTCCACGAGCTCCTGCGCCTCGCGCTCGTCTTCTCCCAATCCTCTCAACGGACCTCCACTGCTACTGCTGCCACTGCTACTGCTACTGCTGCTGTTACTACTGGGCTCTTCGGCCGTCTCCTTCACGGCTCGTGACGAGGGTGCGCGGCCCGCTAACCAATTCAGCATGTGCTGAGGCACCATGGGGGCATCGTGAGCTGCGCATCGCAGAAGGTTGGGAGGTGGGAGAGGAGGCAGTGTACGATTGCTGCCCTTCTTGACTGGGTCGCGAAGTGAGCGGCGCCATCTGCGATTCATAGATGCAAGTTTTAGAGTTCGTACAACTCATGCTTGAAGGAAAAATGCTTTCATGATGCATTGCAAAAACTAGATAATATCCCAAACAAACATAGCTGCTACAAATACCAACTAAGAGTGTTTCATACAAAATCAACAACGTACTCGCGAAGCCACGCATGAGGCAAGATGTAATAAAGGCCAGGCTGGAGAGGGCAGCCTCTCTTGGCGGAACCGAAAGAAGGCACAGAAGTTCCTCCCTCAAGTCCTGAAGGACCTCCTCCTGCAGCTGCTACTCCACCTCCAGCAAATTCTGCTTCTTGCAGGCTCAACGCGAACGCCAGATCAGCGTCTGCTTGTTCTTTGATGCTCGCGCTGGCAAACTCTAAAGCTAACTGCTCCGCTGCTGCTGCTTCGGCTGCGGTCCCGAGGCGATGGCCTCCTCCGCTGCCACTGCCTACCGCACTATTACCAAACAAACTACTATTGCTATGGCCACCACCACCACTGCTGCTGCTGCTGCTGCTGCTGCCCATGTTAGTGCCTTGCTGGTGGCACGAAGAGCGCTCTTGCGACCGCAGTAAGTGTGATGGGCAACCGCCACTGTGGTTCGATCGCCGGCTCAAGAGCCGCCTCAGAGGCAGTGGAAGTGCAGCCACGTAAGCGTCGCGTGCGGCGAGGGCTGCAGAAGCATCCGCTGCAGCGGTGGCCCGACCTTGCGCCGCGTCACGCGCACACGCTTCACACTCGCCAAAAGCCCCTGGTTCAGCTTTCGTCTCCGCTTCAAGCGAGCCTTCGTCCGTAGCGTCAATGTGACTTGCGTGAGCGTTACTGCTAGACGAGTTCAAGGCGCAACCATGGCCCGCCACAGGAAAAGCCGTCGAATTCGGGTGCGCTCGCAGTAGAGCCATCCAGGCAGCTCTCGAGACCGCACGCCGCGCCGCCCTTGGACTGTTCTTGCCACTGCCCCCACCGCCGCCCACTTTCAGAGGGCGGAGCTTCCCATGAGGACACAAGAGCTCAAAATTAACATCATTGTCTGCTCGAATGTCCTGCTGCGATCGAGCATAAGTTCCAGTTCCGGCAGTTGTACTCCCCCTGCCTCCACTGCTCCGGCGACGGCCGTCAGAACCTCCTGAGGCTCGCTTGTTGCCCCGCTTCGCACTCGAGCTGTTTGTCCACTCGGCTAGATCGCTGCGGCAAGCTTCGTGCGCTTTCCGAAAGCGCTCTAGCCACGCATGGCTCACCCAAAAGAGATTCAGTTGCCGACCGTTGGGGGCTGAAGCAGGAGAATCAGCCACGAGCGCAGCGGTTTCGTCCCACTCGAGAAGCTTCAGCTGCAGTAAAGCAGGCAGCGCTGCAGCTAACGCAGACCCTCTCTTGGTGGCCGTACGTGCAGCTACTCTCGCCGCGGCGCCTGGGATGCCTAGGATGAGTGCTTCGGTAGCGGCCAGGACAAGACGATCGACGAGGCGTGACGAATGCAACGGTAAAGTACCACCCAAGGCGCGAGCGGCGACGGTCCAGGCGTAAAGGTCGACGGCGCGGAGCCACGAGCCCACTAGTACAAGAGGGCCTTCCGGGATGGTTTCGAAGAGTGTCATTGTACCTCGGCGCGACACTCAGCAACAACTCCTTGGAACTTCATTTGCATCATCATCTCAATTCAAAAGATTCCAGATTCTCCAAGAAGGAACATGGAAGAAAGGTACTGTACAGGGACGTTTTTCTTTTTCTTTTACCGTGATCCAATCATGGTTCTTTTCCTCTGCTCTGCTAACTTACTGCTACAGTACCTGCTACCTGCTACCTGCTACAGGTACTGCTACTGCTACTGATACTGATACCGATACTGCTACTGCTACTGTAAATGCATGCCCCTGACCTACCTCCTTCCTACTCTTTATTCTTTGTACTTCATACCATTTACCATGAACTTTTACCTCCTGCTGTAGAAATTTGGCCACTATGATACATGATACCGCTTGCCGCTTGCCACAACCTGGACTTCCCCCCTTAGCCTTAGCCCCAGCCCTAACCATACCTATAATTCCGCTATCGAGTCGCGGGTTGCATCTACCCTTTATCTGTTACTGTTAACGGAAACAGGGCAGGGCGGTAAAAGGTTCAAAAGTAGAGTTTTTGCCAACTAACTTTTTGATTAATTTTGATTAATCTTTGATTAATCTTTGATTGGTGATTCGTCGAGAGCAAAGGAACGGCTGGTTGAGGCCCGGCTTGATTTCAAAGCGCCCATATTCAGGGACTGCACCACTGCAATACAATGCGCTGCTGTAGTGCTGTGTAAAGTGCTGGTGCCTGCTCTACTAGTCTACTGTGCTCTGAGTCTGAATGTTTAACTCGGGCTGAGTCAATATGTTTTACAAGAAGTCGCAAGTCGATTCTACCTCAAGAATTCTATGAACTTCAGTCATATGAACGGTTCAACCGCATGTGTGTGTGCAGTACAGGCGCACGAGACCGACATGGGGTGATGGGGTGATAATATACGGGTATAGCCATAGATAAAGGATTTCGTTTGACCAATGATGGCAAACCAGTGAATTTCACCGAACATCCGAACATCGAAGAAGACATCAGCCAGCAGCATCCGTTTAGTGTTTCAATACCCAAAAAAATACCCAGAAGCACCAACCAAAAACGGGCGCTGGATTCAAAAAGCAGTATACAATCTCCCCTCCTACAAAAAAAAATTCGCCGCGAAGCCATCGCTCCGGTGCCAACTAACTTTCAGGGCGGTTTTACCGCCCTGAAACAGGGTTATGGACTAGCAGGAGTTTAGTTGCTGCATATCGGCAAATAGAATGACCTCTAGCGGAGCAAGGAAAAATAAAAGGAACCCATCAGTGGTTGAATCGCCGGCATAACCGAAGAAGCCCCAGTTGTAATAATCCCCCACCTTCTTGAGGACTTTTGTATCCCAGAGCCTTCAATAGCGGGCCTTTGTCGAATTCGTTCACTTATCGCCAAAGTCTGTATTGCTGTCGTCGTCATTGTCATTGTCATCATCGTCAATGTCAATGGCTGAAGCATGAACTAGACCAGGACCACACGCAGCCGCCCATCGAAAACCTCTCGTGTCAACAAACGGTCCATCCGAGCGCGCCAACAAAAAGAGGTCGCGGGCTCCGTGGCACCTACAGCGAGGAAAGATGGTCAGGGGAGTGTACTCACAAAGTTGAAATGATAGAATATGAAAAATGAGGATAATCTGATCATCATACAAATGCTTGGACTAGGTTACACGTACTCAGGACGACGACAATTGAAAGCGGTGTCATTGAGGCTCGCCGAATTGAAGCTTTCGGTGGTCGCTGGGTCAGGAGCCTTAACCAAACAAAGAACAATTGAAGTGAAACAAAAGTGTCAGATTTAAGGGGCCTCAAAGAAAAGAGCACCACGAGAACACAGAGAACTTTATGAGGTCAAGCCATGCATAACCCCAAAACATACACAAAATCTGGCAGGCAAAAAAATTCACCGGTGGCACAAGATCAAAACACCGAACCTGGTTGAAGTAGAACTCGAACCCAATGTGCGGCTGCGAAGGTGGGCCTCGAGCATAAGGAGGTCCTACGGATGGCACCAAGACTGCACCGCAGACACCGCACGACAGCTGCACCCGAGAAGGCAGCCGCACTTTCAGAGTTGGCATGGACGGCTGAGCGGTAGCTGATCTTTCTGCGGAATCCACACTTGAAGCAGTAGCGGTAGCAACAACTGTAGGTGCTGAATCAGCTGCATCCTCAACAGCTGAAGTGTGATTGAGCCCACTCCGTGTCTCGAAAACACCTTCGAAAAGATCGACACGACACCCAGAAAACCCTTCCCACGAAAAACACACGTCTTCTTCTTCTTCTGTCTCTGCTGTCCCACGCACTGCAGTGCCGCTTGCTACTTCAGCGAAATTCGGGTTGAAGGCGTTCGTAGGCTCACAAGCATCGTTTGACCGGCGCCTCGCAGCGAGGTCCTCAGCAGTGGCGCGCGCTTGGTTCATCGACAGGGAGATTCCCGCCGCCCCCGCCAGAGCACGCAGCACGGTGGCCGCGGCGTCCCCGCGCAATTGAGACGACCGGGGGCCGCGGTCGCCCCCTCTGCCGCTGGACCCAACGTAGAACGAGGCTGCAGCTTCTCGCGTGCCGCCCAAGCCGAGGCGGGTGAGGCGAGGAAACGCTGCTGGTAGAAAGGGCACCTGAAAGGGCCGTTAGCAATGACAATGGCGAAAAGCAAGTGTTTTTCGAAATTGGATTTGCAGAAAATGATGAAAAGTTCAGTGAAAGGTTCAGCGGAGAATAGGCGAAGAGAAGCTCTACGGAAATGCAAAGTCTTAAGGTAAGACCGAGATGGCTGGCATAGAACGAAATTGCAAAATGTAACTGGAAACTACAATACCAAGATTACACTCGTACCGCATGGGGAAAAATGGCATTGTCTGCGAGGTCCAACTCGCGCAGCGGTGGGCAATAGCGGCCACTTGCCGTCATGAGATGCCATATAATTGCATCCATGGATCTGGCTCCATTGGCTCGCAGGTCTAAAGATATTAAGCGCGCCTGTGGAACGGAAATCCATGTGAAAGAATAAACGCAGCGACACCAGCAAAAAAATAGTTACGAAGCCGTAAAGAGACAAACCCACTCTCATACTATGCGATAGCTTTGGCAAGCACCTGAACAGCGCCTCCAAGAGCAAGTTGAGCGACTGTCAAATTAGCCCAGGCATCGGGCACGCCGCGCAGTGACAAGTTAACTAGATGGGCGCAGCTCGGTATGAGGTCACAAGCGTTGACCACACAGACGTCGAGAGAGTCTATGGGTGCTGTTTGTGTGCTGCGTCGAGTCCCCTAATGATATAGATAGGAGACAGCCAAGCGTTATTAGAAGTAGCTCAGTGGCAGCGGCTCCAAATTTACAATCAAACCAAACACACGTGATTATCTCTGGAAAAGTGCGAGGAAGAAATGCAAAGACGTGAAGTCCTGGCTTGAATACGTAACATCTGATACTTTCAACGCGAGATGTTGAAAATAGACAATGCGTATACTGACAGAGGAAGCTTGACGCCCTCCGTCAATATCGAGGACTTGCAACGACTGGCGGCCATCGCGTAGAAGAGCGCGCAACCCAACCGATGTAAGCCCCGCACATACAACAGAACTAGCCGCGCTGGATCCAATTCGAATGCTGCCACCACTAAGACCTCCAGAGCCAGCAACGCTCTCAACTAGGATGTGATCTACGGCGCTGTTGCCATCGGAATTTCCTGGCATCCAGTCAAAGGCCATATTCCGAAGCCTTCCAAGCAGCCCGCCGGTCTGTGCTGGATTCAAAGTAGATCGAATCACTAACGTCTTTCGGATTTCCACATTGGGATCAGTAGCGCAGGCGTAGAGCTCGGCAGAGCAGCCTCCGACACGGCATACTTCAGCTAGGTTGCAGTATGCGAACACATGTGCCACCCACACTTGAGGCGGCAATCGTGGAGGCATTTCGAGAGCTGACGAAACGTGTGTGGCGCTATCTGGCTAGCTTGAGCAACTAAGGGCTTTGAGTTAGAGTGCTGGAGCCTAAAATGAGTTAGAGTGCCCCAAGCCCCAAGCCCCAAGCCATCTCAAGTCTCAAGCAAAGGTATCTACAGAAAAAAAAATCACTAGAACCACCAAGAACCACCGGTAATTTAACAATCGGCACTATTTATCGATCGGTAGGTATCCTCAGGTACAGGGGGGAGTTTTGCGCAAAGGCCAAATACGGCAATCATAACTAATACTAGGCAGAGCCAAGTGCACCAAATATGCTCTCGTAAGCCGCTTCGATGATTATTCATAAGGGGGCTGTTTAATACATCCACCCACTACCTTCTTTAAGCACCAAAGGTGTGGTTGGCCTTGTCGGTGCCCGCCTTGCGGCATTGCGGTGCGAGCCCATTCAATTGCTGTCT
>Ga0307931_1003130_pt1 | contig 10242 bp, 11 predicted proteins | sample OrgLakmetageno47_FD_201816 | JGI IMG/M metagenome (GOLD analysis project Ga0307931, IMG submission 201816) | Saline water microbial communities from Organic Lake, Antarctica - #47 | ecosystem: Environmental > Aquatic > Non-marine Saline and Alkaline > Saline | place: Antarctica: Organic Lake... | reverse complement strand
GGGTTGTTCCGCAGCACGTTTCGCGCTTTCGCTACAAACGGCCGCTCCGAGGGCGAGGATGACGCACTTCCACTGTTGGACTTTGACGTAGCATTCGTATCAGTACTGGGAGGATTGGGAGGCCCCGCTGCTTGCGCGGTTGCTTGCGCTTCCAACGCGGCCATGAAGTCGTCTTCAGCGCTCACTGCGCCACCACCAGTAGTAGCAGGGGTAGCCGACGACGACGGTGGTGAAGATGGCGGAGGTTGGGGAAGGGCCGAAGCGATGGCCTTCTGAAACGCCGCTGTTTCCTGGGGGTTCATGCCTACTTCTTGGCGGAGCATCGACTCGCTGCACACGCTTTGGTCCGCCAAGTCTTCTAGGCTTCGCACCCCGAGGGCAAGGAGCGGCTGCGCGTACTTGGACGCGCTTAACCCTGCGGCCTCGAGCACTTGCTTCACCTCTACCGCGCCGGCGCCCGAGGATGAAGACGAGGCTGGCGGTGCTTTTGTGATGGTTGACACGCTTTGGCCGCGGTCATCCCTGTCGTCACCACCGTCACCACCACCGCGGCCTCCTCCAGTGGTGCCGCGAGAAACACTCGCGCTCGTGGCGCGTAAGCGCTGCTGCTCCATGTCTCTGGCGCGCACAGTGGCAGCTCGGCCGCACGCTAGCGCTGCTTCGTTGGAGGCGACTACCCATTCTTCGCGCTCTTCTTTGGAAGCAGCCCGGAGCAAGAATGCCGTCCCGTCGGAGGTGCGAATCTTGAGCACGACCGGCTGCGTGATGTCAAATGGAGCCAAAGTCGCCTAAAATGGACGTTTACGCCCGGAAGTCGACAACAACGACGAGATTACGTAGCATCAAGGATCAGGACATGACAAACGTACAACGATAAGTCACTGCACTCGGTGTACAAATAAGTACAGGGCACCTAGCCTAGCAGACCACAACCACCACGCAGAGGGGCAAAAAAAGAAGCACAAGCCTAAGAATGCTCGATTACTTACCCCAAGGAGGTCGATGCAGCCTTTTGGCTTGTCGGATCCGAGGCCGCTGATGGACTCACGTATGCCAAACCCAAAACCGCCCACGCGCGAACTGCGCATGATGGATTCCGAGGGCTGCCGGCTCAAGCGGTTACTGATGCTGATGCTGTTGCCCAAATCGTCGAGTTCGTCGCTGTCATCCATGGCACCGCCCGCGGCTGTCCATCGCGTATGGGCTTGTTCGCTTTCGAAGTAGTAGATTTTGCCCTTGTTCGGGTACAGCACGAAGAATCGCTTTTTGATGGACCGCACGACGTGGCCTTCTTTCGAAAGGTAACCCTTTTTGATGGGGAGCTCGCCATCGGTACTCATAGATGGGTCCATGGAGCTACGCGGCTTCCCTTCACTGCTGGTCGCACTCCCACCGGAGAGGTTAGTGTTGGCTTGGTTATCGCTGACGTTGCTACGAGCAGGACTAGTCGCGCGAGCCCTCGCAGTGGGCGCCGAGCCCACTCCTACTTGGCCGAAGAGCTGGCCTTCGTCCACCTGAAAGAGGTGCACGGCGGCTTGCTGCAGGAGCAGCGACGGCGCCGTGCGGCTCAAGAACTCGTTGATCCACAGCGCCAAGCCCGCGGCCCGTTGGTCGAGCTCCGCCTCGCTCAGCCCCAAGAATTTGGAGTTGAGCTTGTTCTCGGGAAACGGGGCCTGCAGGCGCCCCACCTCCGTGTGCACGCGCTTCTTGAACGCGCGCAGCACGTTGAAGCGAAACGACCGCGTGCGGCTCGTGCCTTGGCGCCCCAGCAAGGTGACGTCGTAGGTGGGGTGCTTCTTGCCATGGACGTCCTCGGCTTTTTACATGTGGGCGCGCGCGTGGGAAGGCATAGACAGGTAAGAACGAAATCGTTGGTTCATAATAGACTCAATCAATATAATCCACCTTGCTACTTGTTCATAGATAGTGGGATTAGGTAAGTAGGTTCACATTTGCTATTCCTGCGCGTTCTACTTCACTTTCTCTCTCCTTGATTTCCCTCATAAATGCGATCCTAGTACCTGCAGCGCCTCTTGCGACAGTGCAGCTCACGATCTGGTCATTGGCATGCAGAGCACGCGCCTTCAATTGATTGAGCGTAGCGATGTAATCCGCCTCGTCGAAGCCGTCGTCATCGTCGTCGTCATCTATTTCACTGGCAGCCTTCATATCTTTTGTCTTGCTAATGGTTTACCCTTGATCTTACTGTGCAAGCAACAAATTGAGGTTGCGCAAAGTCGCCGCTGAAAAGATAGGATGCTAGAAAAGCGTACTTTTTGGGAACTGCAGCTTTCGATTTGCCTACGTTTCCTTAACAGGACGCGTGTGTAGCCGCCCTACTAGCACTTGCACTCGAAGTGGGGATGATACAAGTGATGATGTGATGCCGATGATCTGTGCAGTACTTCAGTACTTTACTCCAACAACAAGGGCCAAGACGCCAACCAACAAGCCACCAAGACCAAGACGCGACGCCACAAAAGAAGACGCCTCGCGGCACACAAAATGAAAATCTCCCTGTATGTAATTATTGCCAAGAGCGAGAACGAAAAGACAACGACACGACAAAGAGAGCCAACAACACAAAAAAACAACAAAAAAGTTCATCTCTTCAGTTGTCTCTTTTCAAACCTTACGCCCCGGGGTACTTTTTTACGCGTGACCCCGTGCGCGGCACCGTGCCACGACGAGTTTGCTTATAATACTTAGATTTTGGTGCTCAGAACTGAATCCCAATCTAACTTCTTACCTGTCTTCAAAGCCTACTAGCTAGGCCCTTTAGCACCGTAACCTCGATCACATCACCCCTACGACGAGATTGCTCGTAGGACATAGAATCAGGCTTAAGAGTGCCTCCTGGTAGAATTCGTGACACATTCTCCTACAATGTTTCGCAGCAAACACTATGTTCAACACCGTCCAACCTGTCTCGTTAAATCACTATTATTGCTGCTTATTGTCGTGGAATTAGTCGTTTCAATGGAGACATGCGTTGTTGTGTCGACTTCGGGGGAAGCGACCGCAGCGGCCTCTGGAACCTACTGTGAGGATGGAATAGTAAACGATGCGCCTAAATATCGTCAGCAATCTGGAAGGAACAGGCCATACTGGTTATATCGTGCTAGCAAAGCAGTATGGACGTTCACAGCAAATGAATCTGGAATCGAGAAGGGTAAGGGTACTATTGTGAGCAAGGAAAGGTCTTCGGACGGTCCAGTTGGACTCACCTACAAATATTACGCGAAGAGTAGCTCGACATGGAATATCGATACATCTATCTCTGTGCAAGAAGGGGGTTCGATCGATGCGAGTGACTCTAGACCTATTGTTGACTTAGACGACCCTAGGAGCACGAGCAGAATCGAAGGTGCTAATTTGAATGACAGCAAAGCTAGCGCTTCCATAGCACTCCCTTGTTTCGCACAGACTCCATACCCGCATTTTTCAGGGTCTCTGGAATTAAGTCTTGCAGTTCGTGCTGAAGATGGCACTCAGTCCAGACTTTCAATCGAAGTGCCGATAAATTTGGACGGCACAACGCCTTCAGGCAAGGCGCCCTTTAATTATTCCGGCATGTTTCGCAAACTTGGCGAACAGTTCCAAGACTTATGTTCAAGCTCGATTCCCAGCATATACCTTGATCAAGTTGGCGGAGCAAACGGTTGCGCTACCACATTGTTAACTCAGCTGCAAGTCGAACTGCATAAAAATATCTGCGATGAGCAGTCAGGAAGCAAATAAGCGTGCGAACCAGTCTGTGAGCATACCATTCAACTAGCCATTTATGTTGGATTATTATTCGAGGCACTCACCGCTGGTATTGACGAATCCCTCACTGAAAGAGTACGTGCTAGATCATGTGTTGAAGCTGATGTAAAATATGGAGACTTGCTCGGATGTTTAACAGATGTGGTACCCACAACCGTATCTGTCGAACGAGAAATACAATATAATTTGCGATTTATCTTCAACTTGATGGAGTGGCGATGCTTGCATTCCATGCGGATGAGCGTATGTTCTTTGGGTCTTCATCGAGCACCGTCTATTTGCACGCCGTACTCTCGTGGAAACAAATCAGAGGTGAAGTATGTTACAGCAAAACCTGTCTTCGAAACGCGCTCATGCACTTCAAATCGATTAGTACAACTGCTGCCATCGACGTCACATCGTTTGATGGAGGAAACTTACTTTCCTGAGTGCAGGAATATATTGAGTTCATTACCCACTGTGGAATGCATGAGTTATACTTTGCAGGAATGAGAAGTAAATGCACCTGAGAATTGGCCATTTTGCATCACAAAAGATTTGTTCAAGAATCGAACTCAAAGGTCACAACCTCGAAGCGATGTATAGAATAAGCGTATGAGTGCACTGAGACATATCTTAAAAGTACAGCACGCCTTTTTTATCTCGAAATCGTGATGATGATGATGGCACGAACATGGATGAACCAGAAGCCCGAGCCATGTGCAAAATTTAGCACAAGTCAAGTCGTGAAGATGCTTCCGTGTTGCTGCGTGAGGATTCCTGCGAGGAGCTGGATCTTGAGTGGAAGTGCACACCGCAACTTTCGCCGGCAGCGTGCACTTTGCTTATGAGAATCCGGAATTTTTTCTTTACGCATAGCGCATAGATCTTATTTTCCTGTTGATTTTCTGAGGTTAAAGGGCGATTTAGGACATCATGAATACATTTTTTGAATCCGGTAGGTGGATGAACGCACGGCACCGGCACATCCCAGTGAGCAGTAAGCCAAAAGCAGTACATAATAATTAATAATCAGCTTGAGATCAGGCCATAATTCTAATTTCCCACAACCACAACGACACTAACGCTAAAGCAAAGCTAAGGTTTAGCTAAAGCCAATGAATATATATATGCAAATACCAAATGGAACTATCCGAGTTCGAGCTTCGAGCTCACCAGCAACTCCAATAGCAATAGCAATGCCATATGAATCCTGACTTATAGTCAAAACTTTTTCTTGGTTTATATCGCCCTCAGACCATAAATGAGGGATAAACGAGAAACGAGTCCAAATTAGCGCGGGGTGGCTCTCAAAAACACATCATGAAGAATTTAAATTCAGGAGTCAGGAGACTTCAATAAATGGATGATAAATAGACGGCACTTATTCACGGACTCTTTGAAGAACCAAAGAAAGCCGATATCTGTCGCTGCGAAGATGGAAGAGGCAGAGGAGGAGTAGCTTTAGACTTCTTTTTCATTGGTGAAAATCCTTTATCAGCGGGTCTGCTCCTGGCGCAATCAATAGCAGGTGCCTTCTTCACTTTCCCACCTTCATGCGAGCTCCGCACGTCGTCACAACTATTGTTACTTCTCTTTAAAGTAGCATCGCTGCTGCTGCTATTTGTTGGTGCAACAGTCAAAGTGTCGCTCTCTTTGCTTCCTTTGAAGAATTTGGTGATGGGGCGCACCGGCGACGATTCTAGACTGACTCGCTTTGTGCAATCGGCATCCACGTAATCGAGCTTATTCACGGCTTTGCTGACTGGGTGCCATGCCAGGCGCATAACCTCATCATTGGCACCTTTTTCTTTGCGAGGAGGAGAAAGAGTAGCGGATTCAGAGACCTTCTGAGTGTGCAGGATTTCCAAGGCCTTCTGAGGTGGCACCTTCGGCGAATTGTCAAGCCAGGCTTCGATTTGTGCCGGGCCTTTGAGAAGGCAGAGGCAGCGGTGGTGCAGCCAGTCGAGTGGGGTGTCCGCTGATTTTGTAGTGAGAAGACTGACTGAGGTCAATACTGAGCCCTGAAACGAGAAATGATATGCCAAGTTGGAATAAGATAAGTTTCAAAAATGAGACTCCGACTCGGAGCCAATTTTTACATTGCACATAAGCTGCGAGACCTTTAAACAGATCACTTTGTTGCGCATTGGCACTTACATCTAAACGTTGCCATTGGTCGTACAGGCCTGCAACAAGCAGCATCTCTCCCTCTGTACCTGCATGCACGCAATAAGGCTGTTTTTCGCCGTGCCAATCATTTTTCCACTCGAAATAACCTATTCGGCGCAGTGTTCAAGAGGGTATGTAGTGATGCGAGTCTTGCTGCTTATAGAAGACACTAGTCTAGCTCGTCATCGCTCTAACCTGATAAAAGGACCACGCAGCGCTGATTCGTCGTGAGCCGTCGAAAGGAAGGCAATTCCGCGCACGTTTCACTACGGCTGTTGAACATTCGGAAGAAGTCTGGCTTTTTAAGATCAGATGGAGTAAATGACGGTATGAGCCCCCAGTGAACAGCTTCAAGATACAACTCGCCAGATTCTGCGTCCCGAATGATCACTGGAAGGAGCTGCCCAGGGTGTATGTTAGAACGGGGAACCCAGTGATCTCTGGTTCTCGCATTCCAGGTCACGTTTCCGACAGTTCCGCAAGCACGATTGGCTTCTATAGCGATATATTCAGCGGACACATTCACGCTGCTGCGACCACACATGCTGACACTTACAAACTGCTAAGTATACTTGAAACAAATTTACAAACTTAACTTAGGGGTCTAGTGCTGCGGCCCACCCGAAGCACTGTTAAGATGCAGAAGAACATTACGCTGTGACTGATTTAAAGTCCTCAAAAAAGCACCTGTACTGTAGTAGCTAGGTACAGTATCTAGTTATAGTAGTATGTTCTCTACTGATCTATTCGTGGTCTAGCTAGGGTCTAGCTAGGTTTGTAGGCGCTAACAAGACTCTCTAACTAAAGCGAATAGAGTTTTCAAAGATTAGCCTCTTATCAGTACCATCGTTAGATAACAAGAATACAGGAGGACACACTTCTGTAGTTGACTTGATTGTGGCAATACAGTAATGGAGCGTATTCAGACTCAGGCGAACCTCCCAACAACTCCCGTGGGGCTCAAGGAAGCTGGAAATGACGCCATTAACAAAGTAAAGCGTTTCTTTTTCCAGGCGCTCGGCTGATTTGTTCCTGATTTAGCTAACCCCTTAGACTCGACTGCACTTCTTTTCAACTCTTGGTGGCAGAACAACTTCACGCTAGCTGTACACATGTACACGCTCGGAATTGATTTGGCATCCCAAGGGCTGCCCCGAAACGAAGAAGGGGTCGCGGCTTCCCCTGACCTTTGGAAGCGAAATCAAGAACAGGTAGAGTAATTCGGTCCGCTGCAACAATTGCGATCACTGTCTACTTCATCACCCCGTATCCTACTACCTTATGACTATGGGTCATCCATCCAATCACCTTACGACTTTGCTCTATGGCGAATCCTAAATGAGGCACTGCTTGACAGAGCCTTCTTTCTACTTACGTGCCTGGGCGCGTTATTTTAGAATTCAGAAGCTTCACAACTACCCTAGTGTCATCAGCAATATCTCTCGTTCGCCCGCCTCACTCTCCTTTTCCAGCCCTTGTCATTTATGAAGCCCGAACTCCACTTCATGCGGTGCATAACCTGTGCGTGTTTGCGTAATGTCACAGAAAGGTGAGCTTGCCAAGCTCCTCGCGAATCGGGCCCTGGCTCATTTGAAGCGAGACGATCCCTCTGCTGCTCTCGAAGATGCTTATGCCGCTACCATCTGTGAGCCGGCGTACGAGAAAGCCCACGTTCGGGTGCGTGTAATCACACAATGCTGGAGTGCGTACACAATGAGTTATGTGACTCATAACTTAACGTACAGTTTTGTTAAGGCTAACATCAAAATTAAAGATGTAGAATGGTTTGGCATGCGTCACCATTCTAGTGAGGCCCATTCTTGTATTATGGGCTCCTTGTGCTTCCGTCATCGTAGGTGCTCAACGCGCTCGAGGCCTTGAAAGCGCCGGTGGAGGATCAGCTGGCGGCGGTCGAAAGAGGCCTTCTCGCATGCGGGCCGCCTGGCAGCGCTTCAACCCTTGAAGCCAAGGTTAGGACTTATGTGCATAGTACTCGAATATTCTGGATTTTTCGATAAGAGGATATTTCTGTTTGACACACTGCTTTCTGTATTTGTACGCACTCTTGTTCTATTCTTTTTTTGTTGTTCAAAATGATTTTAGAAGCTTTTGACTCAAGTTTTGACTATACTCTTTTCTTTCATCAGGTTGGCCTGTTGCGTCTTCAAGTCACTGCCGACGCGAAAAAGCAAGGAGCAAACGCGGCGCCTCTTCCTCACTCACCCAATAGCACCGGCACCGCTACCTCCACAGCAGCATTACCACCTGCTGTGTCATCTGGACCTCCTAACAGTGACAGTACTAGTAGTGCTAGCAATGAGGCCCCACTCATGGCCGCAGCGCTCGCCGCCGCTGATGATCTAGATGATCCTCGCCGGGTGATGGCCGCTGCGGATGTGGGGGCTGCCTACGCGGTAAGGTTGTGTGCATGAGGAAGATGTAAAGACATGTTTATTTAAGAATGCTGTGCTACAGTGGCACATTACTTCTTGATCTATCTAAGTAAATACTACGCATCACAAATCAATCACTCCACCCTCATTCCCCCATTATTCATTCCCCCTCTCAGGTGGGGGCTTACGGCTTGCCTCGCGACGTAGAGCGCGCTGAGGCCTACCTGATCATCGGTGCTGACGGCGGCGACATAACAGCCATTCGCAACCTTGGCCTTCTTCTCCTCGAGCTCAACCGGTAAGAGTGAGAGTAGGACTCTTATCAATGCCTCGTGGAATGGATTTAAGGTTTAAAAATGTAACAAGATGTAATGGTGGTGGTGTCGCTAAGAATTGAGCGTTTAGGCTGAAGCCAACAGGGAGGTTTGCGTTCAGAAACTCAATAAAAATCTGGGGTCAATTAAGGAAAAAGCCTACAGATCTGTAGCATGAACATTTTTAATGCTCCTTTTTGATACGTCTCAGCATTTTATCTCCCTCTTCTTCTTCTTCTTCTTCTTCTTTCCTTTTCTCTTTGGTACCCCATGGCAGGTCCACGGAGGCGGCTGCCCGTTTGCAGCTGGCCGCGATCCAGGGCGACGAAGCGTCAATTGAGGCCCTGCAGCAGCTCGGCGAAGAGGCCAAACAAAAGGTTAGCGCACTTGTAGTACTGTAGTAGTTGGTGTGCTATGCATGTGTCTTCGCACGTTTTCTTCGCTTTTATAATTCCTTGTTAGTGTGTGGGCGTGTGTGGAAATAAGGGAAGAGAGAGAAAGAAAGGAGTATAAAGCACCAGCGTGGAGTGAGTATGCCTGTGGCACTTGCTTATACCTCGTGAGCGCAAGAGTCGCATTCTCGCATCTAGACAATAACTTACCCCCTACTTCCACGTTTTTGATATGCGCTTGTTTCACATACACATGTTTGCAGTCGGTGACTGCCAAAGCCAAGCTTCAAGTGATGGCTAACAATGGCGATACTCGAGCAGCGCAAATGTTACGCGAATTCGAGGGAAAAGATTAGGCTATGCACACAAAAAAATGCGGTATCTGGTAACTGACGATACCCCCTGTATGATGAGGATGCTCGCTCTTTTGGGGGAACGAACGTATTTGAAGTCGTCATTTTACTGTATCTCTCGCTGCAACTGAAGGTACAGTACGATGCTTTAGAGAATAGCCTTAATCTATACCTCTGCGCACCGTAGCACACTGATCTAGAGGTGAAGAGCTGCTCTAGTCTCTAGAGAAGTCAGCTTCAACATGTTCGAAAAGTCTATTTTGCGCCGGGACACTGAGCCTGCCGCCTATTTGAGTGTAGGCCGTACTCAAGGGAGGCCACGTAGCGATACATGGCCGATATCATCCGAGACCAGCAGCACGCCAGCTTCCCAGGGTTGGTTGCGGCTGGAGCGTACCACTAGCATTTGGGAAGTACAGCGGCAAATCAAGGGGATCTCAACGGCGCAAGCTACATTCTCTATCGTTGCGTCGCTGCTAGGAGCTTGCATCCTTGCTTTGCCCTACGCCTTTGCTTCAACTGGATGGGTCTTCGTGCCAATCCTCATCGTCATTACGTGCTCTTGCTGCTACACCGCGCGCTTATTGATCATTCTTGTCAACGAAGTTCAGCCAACTGCGACTGGTCCAGTGTCTACGTATGAAGCCTTAGCTGAAGAGATCTTAGGAAAATGGGGCCTGTGGGTCACTTCGTTGGTGATGTTTGTTGAACTCTATGGATGCGGAGTAGGTTACCTTATTTTGATCGGGGCTAACTTGCATCGAGTGTTTCCTGCCTTGAGCGCCGCGCAATTTACAATGGGTGCTGCGGCAGCTTTGTTTCCATCGTTACTTGTGGGATTTGAGGCCCTCAGCAACTTCTCGTCCCTTGG
>Ga0307931_1003127_pt1 | contig 10246 bp, 9 predicted proteins | sample OrgLakmetageno47_FD_201816 | JGI IMG/M metagenome (GOLD analysis project Ga0307931, IMG submission 201816) | Saline water microbial communities from Organic Lake, Antarctica - #47 | ecosystem: Environmental > Aquatic > Non-marine Saline and Alkaline > Saline | place: Antarctica: Organic Lake... | reverse complement strand
CCTTAATTGGCCTTCTGGAGCGAATTCGCTAGCGCATTTGCAGCTCAAGTGCATTCTGTATGTGCCTCTGTGACTGCTGTGTACTTGCCTTTCTTTGTTTTTGGGAGAGTATTAACTAGACTAGACTTAAACGTTAAAGGGCCTTGGCGTTCCCGCTCCTGGCATCTGGCACCGGTTCTTCCGATTAATTTCTATTTTATTTTGGTTTGTAGTTCTTATGCATATGTATACGTATATGTAGTTGTGGTGTGTGGTGTGTGTTCAAAGGAGGTAGAATCCTTATGAAAGGCGCGGGACATACGCAACAAGCCGTGGTTCTTTTGCATTCAGGAACACCCACGAAGGGACCTCAGAAGAGCACACTTGACGTAAGCAAATGTACTCGACCTGATTGTGTTCCGTCATCTCGCCAAAGAGCCAACTGCTCAGCGTTCATCGCGCCATCAGCCTCATTCAATGAAGATGTGTCAAGTGTGCCTCCTCCTCGTTGCCTCCTACGACCATTTCAAACGTCGTACCAACAGTCCAACCTTCCAACTATCGGAGCGACAAGAAGCGTGTCTATTCTTGCAAGAGGGCCTCAATTGCATCCACGAAGCTGAGTGGGTCTTCCTTCTTCGAAAAGCGCTTCACCGCAATGCCTCGGCGGTCAACCAAATACTTGAAGAAGTTGTGCGGCACGTCCCCGTCACCCTGTGCGCGCATGCATGTATGTGATTGATGGCAGCTAGAGATTTCAATGAAGCATTCAATATTTGATATTTTTTCTTTCACCCTCTCAAGGACTACATGAATGTAAATGCTTGACTCCTCATAAGAATGGTTTACCGGTAGTTGTGCCTTGAGGTTCGTGTAAACAGGGCTTGCGCTGCCGCCGTTGACTGACACCTTCTGCATCACTTCGACGCCGCTCGCACGCACATCGGGGAACCTGTTTTAAAGCAAAGAGTGCAATTATATGAAGCAGTAGGCACACATGGATAATTCAGATGACCAAAAAATGTGATTCAATTTTCCAAGGAAATCATGGAGCAAACCCGAAGTGCTGCGACAACTTAGAGGGGCGTTTGAATGTGCATGAACAATAAGGTTTCATATCAAAATAACTATGTTTTTTTTTTTTTTACAAACTTCGTCTCTTTCAAAAATTACGATATGATTCCTTACTTTTCGTCCAGGAATGTCGCTATTTCCGCGTCATTCAGGGGTTCCTGCCGGAAGTCGTTGGAAGGAAAAGCCAGCACTTGAAAGCCTCTTGGACCGAGGCGACGCTGCAGTTCGCCTAACTGCTCAAACGTCACCCCGGTCTTGCCTCAGTGCGAGGCCTGGGAGCAAGAATTAAAACACGCAAAGGTAACACACAGATTATCGCAGTTCGGCGTAGGTCAAGCATGAAGGAAAGAAAGAGGCTAAATAGTTGTACAAACGCAGGAAAATAACGGTCAAACGGGTCAAAAGGGTCAAACGTTTCATAGTGCACTATTCTATCCGTCCATATAAATTGCTGATGCTCCTTGGTATAGAGCATTGTGTCTTTCAGATGGGGCAATCCTTTGCCATCTCACCGTGTTGACCACCAAGCTCACTTTCCCTGCCAAAGAGCCCAAGTCCATGTCCAATCCATTGCCGCGAGACACGTGCAAGCGGTACAAAGAATTCGGCGGCAGCGCCGCTGCGGGATCCTAACATGACACATGAGAAATCCGCGATGAAAAGCCATTCATTCTTCATACTCAAAATCAATCATATGAGCTATCTTACACTGCATTCACCTCTAACCTCTACTGAATATTTACCTCGTGGCCCTCTTGGTGCTCAAACTCGGCAATTTCTTCTGGGTCAAATCCTTGTTCGGCTTCTAGGCCCGCTTCAGCGCCAGCGGCTTCGTTATAGATGGGGTCATCCCAACCCTGAAAAAAATATGATTGGAATTTGGCAGAACCACAGAGTTGCGAGTGCGAAGCTTAATGAATGAGAAGGAAGTGTCGTCTAAATCTACAAGTTCAGGCCCTTCATTAGGAAGATCTAACGGTGCTTCGCGTTCACCTCAGACGCATGGGGGAAATTCTTTTGAGCCAGTTCCTGAAAGTATGCTTCTGAGCGCAAGTTTGGATTCGCGCTAGGGTCAGCATCTTCGGAATGGTGCACGGAGTTCATCAAGAAGATTGATACAAATATGGTGCCCACGAAGACAGCCAAAAACACTTTCAGCACTAGCGCGAGCCCGCCAGGACCCCGCGACGAGGGATAACTTTTCACCCGCGTTGCGCCTTCGTCATTGCCGCGGTGCCTCATCCGCACGCTTACGCAGCGGTGCGAAGACTAGATTGGCTAGCTTTGTTGGGGGCTTTGGGCGGGCAAGAGGAAGGATGACACTTTACTGTATTTTAGATCGATGATCGATGATCGATCGTTGCATGAACGACGACGAAGAATGAATCTTGCTTGCTGGAGCAGCCGAGCTCGAACTAAAACAACTTACCTCAAACTTTTCCTAAAACTCTCTCTCGTGCCACGCGTCACGAGGTTTTCGCACTTACTCGCGTAACACGCGTACCCGCATACATTCACGAGGCTCTGTAACTAAGGTCTAAATTCAGTTATCAGGAGACGCGAACCTGCTAGAGAAGCTAGCCAGGTTTGGAAGTAGTTCGCTCATTCTAATCCTAACAGACTACGAAAACTACGAAGGGCGAAACACTTTAGAGCCATCAACAAAGCTAGCCTGGGTGAAGCCAGACTTACCCCAACGCCTCAAGTGCCACGCTTGAAAAAAAAAATCCATGAGCAAGTTTCATCGCGAAGAAGTTCTGCAGGCAGAGCGTCGCCATGCCGCTGCAGAAGGCCATGCGAAATCTCTCCAAGCGCGCGAAATAGAATTATCGGCTCAACTTGCGCAGGTACATGACGTTCGCAAAGTAGCGAACTTGTAGCCGTACGCGTAGACTTCAGCCTACTAGTGGTTATTTGGCAATTACTTCGGACACCGTGCCTCACATTCATCGAATCCTTGTCATTCCCACAACAGAGCGAGTCGCGTCTGGGCGCAGCCCGGCGGGCGGAGGCACATGCAGACCAGAGCTTGGAAGTGCTCCTCGAGTTCCATGACTCGTTGCTCGACGAGTTGCAGGTCAGGGAATATAGTCAATCATGGAATGGTAGTTACGGCAGTAATTTTTGTTTTTCCCTGTTGTATAGAAAACCTTGAATGCACTAAAGGACTGTATTTCGTCGCATATTGGACCAGACTCCGTGCTCACGTTTTTCGTGCCTTCTTTCATAGGCCAAGTGCCTTGCTTTTCTAGCGTTACAGCCGCCGCCAGGCTGGGGCGATGCTGAGAGGCTAGACCATGAGCGCAAGCACATTACTGCAGTGCGAGCCCTCTTGCCCAGACCTGTACCTGTTGAAGCGCCTGCGGGTCTCTCCATGCCTGCGGCCGAAGCAACGGACGCACCTGTAACTGCAGATGGCACAACATTGGCTCCCCTGGCGCCTGCAGATGGTACTAGTTCTGCAGCCAATTCATCAGTAACATTGAATAGCAACTCAGGGGTGGAATCCCCCGAAATCGACCTTTGGGTTGGGTGCCGAGCAGCATGGGCTCACCAGGGGCTCGTAGTGGCGCAGACAAACTCCGAGGAAGCCTCTCGTGTTGGCTCAAGCAACGGCGAGCGTACAGCCATTGCGTGGGTGCTCACGATGAACGAGCTGCGGTTTGGCGTAGGCCTGGTGGGCGCAGAGCAGGGTGCAGCGTCTGCTACCGCGCTGGTGCCTCGTGGGCCAGACTTGTGCTGCACGCTTCTCGCACACCGCCACCTCCACGCGTACGCTGTGGCCTTTTTGCCCGGCGTCATTCCGGCTAGAAGAAGGTTTATGCCAATTGATAGTCGCCGTAGGCATCATGACCGTACACAAACTCCAGACGCTGAGGTGGCAGAATGGCGGAGCTGTGTTGACTTACCCCTGTGGGTTTTGCCTTCCTGCGACAGCGGGTATGGCAGCAAGAGCGGTTCCAGCTCAACGCAAGCCTCTGTGTTTGTGGCGTCCTCGTCTGATGACGAGGAGCCTGTTAGCGCAACTACGCAACTGGATGCTACAGCAGTGACGAATGGTGATGAGGCAGGAGTTCACGAATTCGTTGAGCTCTTTCCATCCACGTCCGCGACGCCTCAAACTAATGCTTCATCGACGGCGCGGCTGGCTGCTCTCGGTGGCGTGTTATGCCCATTTGAGCTGCACGGCACCTGCAACGATTCGGACTGCAAATTTCAGCACTTGCGCGCCTTTACTGCTGCCTTAAACACAGCGGCAGATAGTGCTGCTGGAGATTCTACGGCAGATTCACATGGAAATGGCGCCACTACCGTCCAGGCGCATTGTGAAGATCGTGCAGGAGCACTGATGCCAACATCGGACGACCAAGAGGCCTTTTCAAGCCCTTTCTTGGTCCCTGCTGAATGGCAGGTGCGTGAAGGTCAATCTCGTTGCGGTGCAGCTCTCAGCGGTGTTCCCCTTGAGAGCGACGCTGTCGAGCGCTGGCTGCCACTTTTGAGGAACCTTGACCCTCCATCAGCATCAGCACCTCGTGCTACTGCTGTTGCTTGCAATCATGAAACTGGCAGCTTGGGAGCTCTCCCGAGGAGTACGCTTGAGTTTAGCGTTGAAGCTGCAACTGGAACTGCAACGGAGAAAGCTGTGGAGGATGCATCGGACATGGACGCTTCATCTGATGATGAAGATTCTGATGCTGGAACAGGCTCTTCTAACTCATTGAAGAGAGAAGCACGTCCTAGTAGTACCGCGAATCGAGCCAAAAAGCTCTTGAGATCTGAGGGCACCAAGCCGACAGCAGCTGTCTTGAAACAGAATCAAGATCAAATGCATGGCAGTGATGATGAATCGTTTATGGCATTTGGCGATTCGTCAGGCTTAGCAGAAGCTAGCGCCAACTCAGAAGATGAATGCAGCACCGAAGGCAAAGAGGATGCTGACTCTCATCCAAAGAAGAGTGATGATCAGCCCCGTTACTGGGTTGACAAGGAAACGCACCGAGAGGAAGAGGTCGGGGATGACATCAACGCGATGCACCACGTAGGAGCAGGGAGTGAAGACAGTGGCGACGACAACGACGATGACATGGTCGAGCTCCACGGAGCGGGCCCAATTGCTGACGCTATGCGCATTCTTGGCGTGCATGCAGCGACTGCGCCTTCGTTTTGGATTGAAACACTTGACGCGGCGGCAACTTTACCACAAGATGGGTTGCCGCGCTCGTTGCCCCGAGCTATCAATCCAAAATCCGCTCGGGGCACTGCTGTTGACACTGATTCACCCATTCAGCACGCTGTGGCAGCACTCGCACGCTCCATTGAAAAGTATCCACCACAACCTTCTGGGATAAATTCATCAACACGGTCCCACACTGGAGTATTCACTGCCCAGCTCTTGAAGTTTCGGCTCAATGCACTTGCTTCTGATGCTCGTGAAAAGGATCGGATTGAGATGGCTTTCGACGCTCTCCGCTCAGCTCCTTGTTCAGTCTCATTTTCTGCTCTAGCAGTCTCTGAATGCTATGACGCTTCGACTTTTCGCCTTCCTGAATTTAGTTCAAGCCAATTAGATTCAAGCGGCGAACATGCCAGCACTTTTCATGGGCTCATCTCGTTGCTCGTCATCGCAGCCAAGATTACGCAAGAAGCCCTTGACACCAACCGTGATAGCTCGTATTCTTCGAAATATGGTGCCTCAACATTGCTGGTCTATTTGGCCCTGGCCCATGCGTTGGCGGCTGGAGGCTATCCTGAGACCGCTGCTGCTTTTCTTGACGTCAATATATCGATTCAGCAGGTTATAGGGGTGTAATCATCTTCAGGAGCTGTATTTGATTCCCATTGTTCTCTTTTTCTTTTGTTTTAATTTATCATCGTATCGTTGTTCATTTACCACTCATTTTCTTCGGTGATTTCTGTTTTAAAAAAAAATCTTTCCTTTTGCATATATCAAGCTAAGTGTGAAGCAAACCCAAGAGCCACGCCCTAGTAAAAAGCGCACGAAAAGGAAAGGGGACTTCATGACGGAAGTGCCGCTTGGATGCAAAGACAGTTCTCGCGCAGACGTTTTAAGTGACGACACCCCTGGATACATGGCATTAGGGAAGGAACTTTGGGGACAGTTGAACACTATTAATCATGACGTAGTGCATAGCCTCGACCCCCGCGCGTTAGCATTTTCCTTGCTTTGCCAGAGCTGGGTGCTTGCGAGCGGAGCCATGCCCCCAGAAGCTGCAGCGTACACCGATGCTGAGGACTGGGAACTGGCCGATCTTGCCTGGTAACGTACTGTTCTAGCGCTGTGTATTTTGTGTGTTTATACCAAGCCACCTTTTAAAGTATGGCAAACTTTTGATCTACTTAACTGGCAGCGCTATCATTCCTTGCGAATACTTGTAAAATCAGGCCAATTGGTGCCCTCAATGGATGGGTGTTAGGACCTTTGTCCAGGTCGCTGGTCGATGCACTCACCGCGTGTTTTCAGAAAGGGATCAAAATTGCGCTCACTGCATGTTACAAAACGGAGACCAGCACTGACGGTGGTGTTCAAGATGAAACGAACATCGACAGTAGCGGAAGCAACAGCGGAGCGCATGTCAAAGGTTGTAGCCGCAGTGTCGCCGCACCGGGCGCCGCGCTCGCGTTAGCCCTCTCGCAACAGGAGTTGTTTGGGGCAGTGGGCAGCAAACCCCGCGCCTCTTCGGCGCTTGCTGTGTTTGACAATATCCTTGGTGCATACGATCCTTCTGCTGTAGCCCTAGTGCGCGCTCGATACCATCAGCGCTGGCCGAAGAAGAAAACAGGCAGCAGGAGTGCATCGCCAGTGCCAACTTCTCTTCCAGGTCCTTCACACCTAGATTCCGGCACTGGCTCCAGTGCAAAAGGGGATCTTTTTACCAGTTTCTTGGAGACGAAAAGGCCATTGGCGGATGCATCTACTACTGCGAAAGGATTGGCGTCTGACGGAACGGAAGTAGCATCAGCGGCGGCGGCAGCAGCAGGAGCAGCAGAGTCTGAGAAGGGTTCTGGCCCAGCAGCAGCTGCGGAAGCCGTTAAGAAAAGCCTTGAGGCGAGTCACCGGTTGAAAACCTGGGCAAATAACCTGATCCATGGAGTAACAATGCTTTCACCGGTTAATCGTATGCAGCGTGCTTACAACGGAGGCACTGGTCCTGAGGTAAGACCGCACGCGGATTCGAGTAGCCATGGTGGCTACAAGGGTGCAGCAGCCGTGGCAGCCGCTGCTGCGACAGCACTGATCGAAGTGCGCAACCTCGCAGTCTCCGAAAAGCACGCTTACGGTTACACTGCCAATTCACGAGCATCTCAAGCTGCAGCAACGCAAGCGGCGCGGGTTGCGCTGCGCGATGCTCTGGCTGCGTCTGCACCAATGGCGTGCCCGGATTGGCAGCTACCGGCCACGTCTGCTTCATCATCCTCACCTTCTTCTTCATCATCATCGTCATCGTTGCCATCATCATCATCATCATCATCGTCGTCGTCGTCGTCATCTTCATCACAGAATCAGCAACACGAGGTAGCGAGGACAATCCCATCTCCTGGCGCTCGAGTCTCCGCAGTGGGTGCAGCGCGTTTGTTGCTTCGCCAGGCAGTCCTTGAACTAGAAGTCTCCGCTGCTGCAACTGATGCTAATGTTGATGCTTCTTCCTCTGCAAGTGTGCAATCTGCTTTAATAAGAAACAGCAGCAGTCATCGTAGCCTCGAACCAAGGGCTCAGTTTTCTTCAAGCCACCGTGCCTCCTCGTCAACGGCGCTTGTAGCAACCGCTCTTGAGGCCTTAGCGCAAGAGTGCACGGACTATTACCAGCACGCTTGCTATGCTGAACACGCAGAGCTTCTCCTTCGAGCCCGCAATACCAAAATGGAAGGCAGTGCATCTACTAAAATCAAAAAGGCGAATAAGAAGGGGAAAGCTGAGGATGAGTGCAGCGACATCAATGGCAGTGAGAATGAAAATATCGATGCTAATGTTAATGTCAACGACAATAATAGTGATGACGCAGATGTTGCAGCTGCAGCGGGGGCAGCCCTCGTGGTAGCGGGACGGCTCAGCCCACGCCTAGAACGCATCGGGAGACGGTAAAGGTTTATGCTGCTGAACTCGTTTTTTCATGCGTGCCCGTTGTTGCTTTTGATACCCTTTCAATTCAACTGGCGTTTTGTTGACCTTTGGTCGCAAAGTTGTTGTTGTTATAGGCTGCCCTTTCTCGACTTTTTCCTTGCCTTTTTTCTCGCCTTCTACTTCGCTCTTACATCTTTCGTCTATTTCTTATGTCTTTCCCTGTGAAGGTGTGCGGTAACTCTCGCTCGTGGCCTCCTGACTGCATCTCATCTAGTGCACCGAAAGAGTTGCAGCAAGGGCCACAACAACATTGCCGCTACAGCTACTGCTTCACTCGGGTGGGTAGAACTGTCCGCTGCGCTGCGCATCGCCAACTCTCAGCGCAATTGGGGCGCTCATCCTGTACTTCTGAGCTGGCTCCAGGTGAGATCTCGATCATGTATGCTGAGATTGCTCTCGTTGCACCTTTATTAAAGTAGCAGTGATTATGACCTCGCAACAAGAACTTCTCTCGAAGTTGCCACTCAAGACGTGCTTGTGTTGAGCCGGCTGATTTGTTGACTGGTGGGGTTGGTTTGTGTTCACTTTATTCTACCTGTTCTTCCTTGGTATAGCCTTCTTTTCTCGGGGCATTTATGATATTGATGGTGTTTGGCGGTCGGTGGTTCGTGTTGTTATAAAACAGAGTTGGGCGAAAGGACGCCCTATTGGCCCCCGTACCATATTAGAGATGATTCCGCCTGCCAGGAACCAGTGCAAATGGCTGCCGGAAGTCACAGCGGCCACAGAAGGAATGCGAGTCGCGGCACACATTGAACTTGGGCAGGTGAGTGGCTATCTACTTGTCTCTAATTTCCAGAACCCTTTTTTTTTTCTTCTCATTTCCACAGCTAATATTCCCGTCTCTCTCTCTCTATCTTGTAGTCACTCTCTCTCTATCTCTTGAACTCCCCTCTCCTACACCCTAGGCCGCGCGTGCAATGAAAGCAGCTGAACACGCGGCTACTGATCTTATGCCCTCATCTGCCTCTGCCTGGATGCAACTTTTGTCCGTTGAAGCTTGCTACGGCCAACGAGTAAGAATCACCGAACAAGCGTTTACTTGTCATTATTGATTAGCTTCTTGTTTTCCTTGTTGTATATATATTTGGACATATCTTCTTCCCGAATGTTTTTCGTACGAGTTCTCTCAATTTGCGATCTCTTTTATCTTTGATGCTACATTGCTTTGCGGACTGCTTTGCTAAACCTTTGTTGTTTACCCCACCCTTTTTTTCAGGACCCCCAAAGGGCAGCAAAGCTCGCGGCTGCAGCTCTGGGCCATGCGGGCGTGCGGCTCCACTGTCCTTGCCCCGGTGATCGCGGCCTCCGTGCCTGGATGATGGACGTATCCTCATCGTCGCCTTCGTCGTCGTCCCCTTCGTCGTCGTCGCCTTCGTCGTCGACAGCGCAGCCGAAGGCGACTTCTGGTGATATCCATAATAACAGCGGAGGCGACAAAATTAGCCGCCGGAAGCACCAATCAAATAAACGACGAGGGCGACACCGTGGAAAAAGTGCTGCTGCTGCTGCTGGCGCTACTCCTGCTGCTGTTGAGGAGGAAGACGGTGATGCTGACGACGAGCACCACGGCAACGAAATTATTGGCGATGCTGTTTCGAGTGAACTCGCTGGCGACAACAGTGCTGGAAGGAGTGATAAGAGTAGCTCAATCAATGGCAGCAGCAGTAGCACTGTTGCTGGAGACGGAAGCGCATTTGCTGTGGCAGCAGCCTTGCTGCAAAGTAGCGAGGCTGCCCGACCAAGTTCTCTCACTGGGGAAACACTAAAGGCCACTATTGACGCTCCAAAGAAGAACACGAGGAGTAGTAGCAGCAGCATGTATGCACTTACTCTGGACGGAGAGGATGGCGCGGAGTGCCTTCTCAAGAAGGCGAATGAGCAACGGGGTTGGTGGAGAGCAGCACAGTGGCAGGCGGCCGCCTGCGACGGAGACACCGAGGCGCCTCGGGAGCAGAGCCTGACGGGCAAGTTCATTGAGGTGTACGGAGGTGCGGGCAACGGCGCGATGGCCGCTTCGCGTCTGGGGCTGGAGTGCGTGGCAATCGTCGA
>Ga0307931_1003126_pt1 | contig 10247 bp, 12 predicted proteins | sample OrgLakmetageno47_FD_201816 | JGI IMG/M metagenome (GOLD analysis project Ga0307931, IMG submission 201816) | Saline water microbial communities from Organic Lake, Antarctica - #47 | ecosystem: Environmental > Aquatic > Non-marine Saline and Alkaline > Saline | place: Antarctica: Organic Lake... | reverse complement strand
TGGCGCCTTTCCTCCGAACAAGTCGGCGGGACTGAGTGCTCGTTCGTGTGTCACGTCCCAGGTCCACGAGGCAATTCTCTGGGCTATTTTTGCCCCAGCAGGGCATCGTCTCAACGTTTTTCTCAGGTTCAGAAAAGCCAATGCGAATGGCACGTTTTCATACAAGCAGCTATCTCATAATCCGCCTTTGCAGCCATTATTTTGTATTGCTTGGAAGCTGAATCACCGCATAGGCCCCTAGGGCCGGTTTGAGGCTCTTTCAGGCAGGAAAGTTCAAGCCATCGACGTAAATTTCCCTGTTGATCTTCTGCAGAGCCTTTACGTATAGTTCTTTGTCTCTTTCCCTCTGTATCGTTGTTTCTGCACTCTAAACCCTAGGGATGGGAGTTACCAAGCTCCAGCTCCAGCTTCAGAACAACTAACGGAGTTCGGTAGAAGGGACTACTTTGAACCGCTAGGGCGAATTCCCTGGCTTCTAGGGGAATAGTTCCTAATTTCTTCTGATACTGCTACAAGTTATGCTTAGGGTTCGTAAAAATAAGTAACAGTTTTGACCCAAATAAGTAAATAATTAAGTAAATACGGCATATACGGTGATATATACCGTATATTAGGGCGAGAAAATAACAATTTTAGAATTCTTGTTTTAGAAAGTCCCATTTCCCGGAAAAAGTGGAAAAATCTATTATTCATGTACTTATAAAATTACTTATTTGGCCTCAAAAATTTGCATATATAAGTAATACTTATTTTTATCAACCCTAGTTATGCTGCATTCTCAACAATTAGTTATGCTGTATGCTGTACTTATGCATTGAGAGTGGCAACACAACAGAAGACAACTCTCACAACTCACAACTCACAATCTCACAATCTGTCATCGTATCTTCGATCTTCGAATCTTTCAGAAAATGTCCCGCCGTGATTAAAAGACATCAGTATAGTCTTAAGGAGCAAAGGAGCGCACAAAAGCGAAAGAAGATGCTCCTTGCTAGATCCCTTTCCCGCTCTTGCCGCTATTCATCCTCATTTCGTGGTTTGCCATCAGAGGCGACCACATCTCAAGTCTTAGCTTCAGACGCGAAACACCTGTAAGATACTCGAACCTTTCCTTACAAGTGTCAACAAGAATCAGAGTAGCTCCTGAATACTACGCGTGACTTTTTGTTGATTGGACTTGCGCAAATACATGAGCAACTACGAATTCAAAAATCTAAGTGTCTGCTTTATTTTACGTTGTTCGGTTGGAAAGGTGGCATCCGTACACTGCTGCAACGAAACCGAATCCCCACATGCTTGTCGTAGATCGAGCAGATGGCTGCACCCTTCACCTCGAAGACGGCCGTGCGCTTGTGGATGGCATGGCAAGCTGGTGGTACGGATTATTTAGGTTCCTTTTTCTATAAAAACCTAAGTAGTGCTTTGGGGATGCCCTCCTAGAGATTCTGCACAGGCCCCAATATTTCTCGTTTACTCGTACATCTTTACATCTTTACGGCAATCAAGGTGCGCTATTCATGGCTATCGCGTGCCTGAACTTGACAAAGCTATACAGCAACAAATAACCAAAATGTCGCATGGTAAGAATTGTAGTGAATTAAGCAGGAGAGAAGGCAGATTTAGAATTTTGATATTGTTCTCTGCTTGCAAAGACTAATAAATAGGGTCATAATGCACTTCTGCTGGAGCCATTGAGAAGAAGTGTCAATGCCAGCAACGCTTTATCCTTCTTATCCTCAATTTTTGAATACTGGTCAATAGTTATGTTTGGCGGTTTAACCCATCGACCTGCCGTGCATCTGGCGGAACTTCTCGTTTCGGCCACACCCCAGCCGTTACAGCGCGTATTTCTTTGTGACTCGGGCTCCGTCGCCATTGAAGTTGCTCTCAAAATGGTTCGACATCTAGTATTGGAATACTCCCTGCCCATCATTTAAATGAATTCGAATGAAAACGATCATTTGGTGCCACCTTATCCCTCTGTACTTCTTTGTGCCCAATACTGATGTTTTAATTGCGCAGGCGTTGCAGTTTTGGCGCGCGCGAGGAGTTGAAGGGCGCACCAAGATGTTGACTGTGCGTGGTGGGTACCATGGAGACACGTTTGGCGCAATGGCAGTGTGCGACCCAGACAATGGCATGCACGCCGCTATGTTTGCCGGCTGCTTGAAGGTGCACCAAATACCAGGGTTATACTGATAAAGTCTCAAGCTTACTAGCTAGTACTTTGGCACAATTTAATGCGCAAGGGGTATTTAAAGTTTCACAATAATACTTACTGTGCTGATGTTTTCTACTGATAAGTATGATGCACGAATGAATTTGAGCGCCTGATTCGCTGTACGATTTGAACATGGCAATGTGATGCGCGCGTTTCGATTTCATTTAGGAGCATGCATTTGCACCACGGCCGAGTCCGGGCTTTGACGAAGTGTGCACAGACAATGACGTGGCTGAAATCGAAGCTCTCCTGGTAAGATGATGAAAAATGCGACCCAAGGCTTTGCATTTCTCCTTGACATCACCCTCTTCTCCTGAAGCTCTACAAATCATTATGCCTAATTTCGAATGATTCTTCTGGAATTATAATATAGAATGGTCCACAAGGCACTAGCATTGCGGCAGTTATAATGGAGCCCATCGTGCAGGGCGCTGGTGGAATGCGTTTCCACTCGCCCAGTTTCTTGCAACGCGTCCGCGCGCTCTGCGACCAGCACGGCGTGCTTTTGATTTTTGATGAAATAGCTACGGGTTTTGGGCGCACGGGCAAGTTGTTCGCGTGCGAGCATGCAGACGTGTGCCCTGACATCATATGTGTTGGCAAAGCACTTACGGGGGGATACATGACCTTAGGTGCCACACTTGCTACGGAAGCTGTTGCTGCAGGTGTCTCGGGAAGCTCGATCGACGCTGACCACTTTAGTGGCAGTGACGTGAGGAGTGACAGTGAAGTCAAGGATAGCAATCCCAACAGTCCCAGCAACCCAGTGCCACTGATGCACGGACCCACCTTTATGGGCAACCCATTGGCTTGTGCCGTAGCCGCTGCGTCGCTCGAGCTCTTGTTCAAAGGACCATGGCAAGCACGCGTCAACAGCATTGAACAGCAGCTCAAAGTGGGTCTCGCACCTTTAAAAGATAGTTCAGCAGTGAAGGACGTGCGCACACTGGGCGCCATCGGAGTTGTAGAACTTGAGCACAACGTGGACGTGCCGAGGGCTCAAGCACTGCTGGCTGATCATGGCGTTTGGCTGCGACCGTTCGGAAAGTTGCTTTACACTATGCCACCCTTTGTTATTAAACCAAGCGAGCTGAACCAAATTATACAGGGCATAGCAGCGGTTGTGCACGACGCCGAAAGATTACAGTCGCAACATCGGTGAAAGATTAGAGGCACAGCATCGGTACGTGATTGCGAACTCAGGTTCCGCGAGTATGATACACTACGATTGTGAGCCCTGACTAAATATATTCCTTAAGTCGTTCTTTCTTCAATCCATTGAAATCTCGTGATGCGTGTGATGGGTTTCGTATTTTTTCAAGTAGTACTTGGCCCTCTGCTTGGCTCTAACTTCTAACTATCACGGAGTTAGGTATGGTATTCAACTGGAAATCATTCTGGTGGTAGACAAACACTAAAGAAAGTCAGGGGCTGTTCTCAAACTGCCGAAATAAGCAGGCTAACAGGCAAAGTTCAAAGCAAGGAAGGCAATACATCCGTAGACTGTAGAGAAGGGGGCTACTAAAATTTTCAGGTCAAATGGTCTCCGAGGCGATCCACAGAAGAAGAGCTGCCCACGCCTGAGTTATTGCGTGATGACCCCATTTGCATGTGCGACTCTGCCTTGTATGACTTTGGCATCCAAAAACCCAATGTCGGAAAAGGGTTGCGTATATATTTGTCACTTTAGCCTCGTGCCCTTAAACGCAAAGCACGTACTTCCCCTAAGAAGAAGAAGAGAGGAAGCCAGGGAATGAATGGAGCATAGTTTGAGTCATTGGCGAAAATGAAACTCCATATAGGCATTTGCTCCTTCAGTGCACTTCCTAGATAAATTTGTTTCGGTTAGATAATAAGTCCCAATTGTAAAGAAAGACTGACAAATAGCACAAAACTCTGTATGTGTATTGACGAACCCCCAGAACAAGTATCCACCCTGTTCAGCTTGAAACTCGGAAACTCATCACAACAATAAAAAGAAGAGAGATGGCTAACAGTCCGGTCAAAAATGTTTCTTGCTTACACATAGCTTCCAGTCTAGCAATAACACGGTAAACTTCACGTCGCCTTGCCAGAAGTTTTACGTTTGAATTCGTAGAAATATTGCATCTCCATGGTCCCAATGGCTAAAACAAACGGACTGCATAGAAGGCACTTATGTGAGCCCCGAGCCTGCCCCGAGCCAGGCTTTCACTTCGAACTTAGAACCAATGTACTGCCTTGTGGCTTATGGCTATGCTTATACTTTATACTTCGATGTTGGATGTTGGACTGTACAGTTTTTATTTTTATATGGCCGCATTACCAGCTGAGCTAAGTTCGCACTTTTTCAGTTGGTAACGCGACCATAAAAAAATTGCACAGTCCAAAAAACGATGATTCCCGGGCAATTGAAATCCCTGAACCAACGACCGAGAATCGAATGGCAGTGCGCATAAGTCTACAGCCCAAGTATCCAGTATGGATTTTGAACTGCTGAGTATGAGGTATAACCCGTTTGTCATAATACCCACTCAAAAATTACTTCTTTGGCGAATACGTAGAATATATCGCCTTTATGCACTAGCAAGTGCACATAGTGCACGTCCAGCTCATACCTTTATACGCCTTGACCGAGTTCGGCATCCCTATTGTTTACCGATTGCCGATACGACTTCAGAGAGAAAGTGTCCCTCTAGCGCAGGAATGAGCGCCACCCATTTGGTCTTCTATGCAGCTTTTCTGCTACTCAATTCTGGAGCAGACCAGGTGCCAAATATTTTGTCCATGAACGAAAAGCGCTTTGAATAGTTTACGTTTGCTTTGATATGGTGCAGCTGGTGGTCTTCAGATTTGAGCTCGAATCCAAGTGCTGAGGGGAGCCAAGGCACAGGCCCAAAGTTGCGCCCCTTGTGCGAAACACCGGCATGGCCATAGAGCTCTTGGAACAACAAATAAGTCTTGCCCAGCGTGTAATCAAAACCTGGTTCAAGCGGCACCACACTCAAGGCAAGGAGTACTGGAATTGTGTGTGTGATCAAGACGTCAGCAGGGCTCATTTGGAGACCAGAGATAAGACTAACGTCGTGCTTGTGAGCATGGTGCAACTTGTGTACCTGACCAAAAACAAAGCGAAAATGTAAAAGTATTGAATGATTTTAGACGTTGCACGCAACGATGTATTATTGGTTTGCATTGGCACACTCTTCTTGATCTATTATTTTGATATCGAAACATCGAAAGTGGCACATGTTACCTTGTCATAAACGCCTGGAAGGTGTACTATGCGGTGCGCGAAGTAGAAAACGAAATCAAATATTGCTTCAAACGCCAATAGCCGGGCAACTAATAATACAAGAGCGACTATCGATGGGTGTGGCAGTGTGGCTCCTGTTTCCGCTGCTGCGTGACCACTGTGAGCAGCTGCGTGAAGATACCTTTCAAGAATACTGCCCAGCGGGTGCCAAACTATACTAGAATACAGCACAGGAGACTGCTGTGAATTATCTAATTTGCTTCCGACAAATCTTTGACGACCTTGAAGGTTTAATGAGCAGCTAGTAAAAACCAATGCATAGAGAGTCCCGGTTGATGCTATAGCAGTCAGAAGATGCCTTTCTGGCAAGTACATGGTGCTTAATTTTTCCACAGCGCAAACAGAAGCTGCAACCAATGCAATTCCTCCATTTACTCCTAACCATGAACGCGCAAGCCGAGTCACACGCGTCGCGTGCTTCATACTCATCGATGTCGCGCGAGGAAGAACAAAGATTCCTAAGAATCCCGTGATGAAGTCATCGGGACCGCCCGAACTTTTTGACACCTCTTACGAGGAGGTACCTGGTCTGCGGAGACAAACTGTCGTTTCTGTTTTATGCTTGAACTCTGGTGGCGGGTGGGCTTTCATAAAAATGGCAAAGCGCTTGTATAAAGGCCGCTATCCTCAAGGAATTCGAGCGCACTTAACGAGCCATAGCTTTAACCTGCGTTATAGCCCGTAGTAAGCACAGTTAGTTGAGTGCACTCTAACTTGAGCGCAACCTCACGACCAGACGACGAAATTCCGAAATGACTTCGTAAATTTTTGCCACTCTTCTCGTCCTCTTGTTGGGGAACCCGACCCGCCGTGTTTCGGTGTCAAGAAATCTATACTTCAAAGGGCGAATCTTCCTTCGGGATTCTTGATCTGCCTTTCTTCCGATGGCACTGCTCCACAAAGCGCTTGCAGCGCGGAGCTTTCGTTCAATTCGCACATTTTCCAGCCGGTCTATTGATGCTCAGAGGCAATCCAACGATTTCGATGCTCGTCGTTCCTCAGCACTGTCTGAAGAGAGGAGCATGGCTGGAATCACCTCAGTTGTCCGCCATGTAAGACATGACGACTGAAGGTACTCACGCTTGTCATCCAAGCACCTAATTATCTCAATTTATTTTAATGCACAGGATTGGACGAAGGGTGAAATCTCCGACATTTACAACCTTCCTTTCCATGAGCTGATGTATCGCGCTGGGACAGTTCATCGCATGTACTGGGATCCATCAGAAGTTCAACAATGCACTCTGTTGTCGATAAAAACCGGAGGCTGCACAGAAGACTGTGCTTATTGCAGTCAATCAACTCGGCACAAGACTTTTGTTAAGCCAACGCCGACTATGAAGGTGTTTTTGTGTTTGCGTTGATCTCATTTTCGGTTGCCACAGGATCACAATTGGCTCCCTTTGTTCCTACCTCCCTTTGACACTATCGGCTATACTCTTCTATCTGATAGGTCCAGGAAGTGCTGGAAGCTGCAGCACGCGCCAAGCAAGCGGGCTCGACGCGCTTTTGCATGGGCGCAGGGTGGCGTGAACTTGGCGGCAAGAAAAACGCCTTCAAGCACATCTTGGAAATGGTCCGTCAATCAAGAGGAAGCAAAGTATGAATTAGACTGGCTGGTGGATTGTTTTGAAGAAAAGTGTGCACTAAGACTTCGCTTCCTCCATAATGAAAAATAGTCGTATTTGATTGCTTGCGCAACCTCATTCATGTTCTGTTTGCTGCCAAAAGGTTGAAGGTGTGAACGGCATGGGAATGGAAGTGTGCTGCACGCTGGGCATGCTCACTGCCGAACAAGCTGTGCAACTCAAGCAGGCAGGCCTGACAGCATACAACCACAACCTTGATACGTCTCCTGAGCACTACCCGAACGTCATCACTACACGCTCTTATGAGGTAAGCGCAGTGTAACAGTAAAATATAGGCATCAAGTGAAAGTTGAGATTACCATAAAACCGTTCTCGTCCTTCCTTGTTTTTTTTTTGCGCTGCATGCACAGGAGCGGCTTGACACGCTCGCGAACGTTCGCGATGCCGGCCTTTCGGTGTGCTGTGGCGGCATATTGGGCTTGGGAGAAGCGGCGCACGACCGCGTGGGGTTGCTGCATGTGCTGGCGACCCTCCCGTCTCATCCTGAGTCGGTGCCCATCAACGCGCTGGTGTCTGTGGAGGGCACTCCACTTTCCGAAAGGCTTGACATTGACAAGGTAAATTGTATTTGTTTTGATTGGTCTGGTCGATTCCTAAAATATGATGCTTCTTCCTGAAACTCAATGATATGTTTACTTTTCTTATAGAACCATTCTTAATTGCTTTCTACAAAAGTATTATCGTTTTCTTACCTTTATGGTGCATTGAATGCTTCAGGTGGACGCGTTTGACATGGCGCGCATGATTGCCACCGCACGGGTAGTGATGCCTACCACCATGGTGCGGCTCTCGGCAGGGCGCCAGTCCTTCAGCGACGCCGAGCATTACCTCATGTTTGCCGCGGGAGCCAACTCGATCTTCAACGGCGACACTTTGCTCACCACCTCGAACCCAGCCTTTGAAGAAGACGAAGCCCTGTTTGCGAAAATGGGTTTTGCGGGCAAGCCAGCCCATGCGGGCCCCCTCGTGAGCCCTGCCGAGACACAGGGCGACGTTTCCATCAAAGACAGCAGTGTGGTGACGAGCTGGAAGCCCAGCGTTCGCGGCCTCGAACAAGTCCAGACCGACAACGCCAAAGAAATCTTGATGTGATTGGAAATTAGGCCAAAGCCTAAGATGTCAGAGCGGCATCCTTAGAATTCTGGAATCAAACCTGTCGCATGGGTCGAGTAGTCAAGCGCCAATGCAGAAACTTGATTACGACAGCCAAGCTCTCACCACACAACTACTATCGACCTCAAGACTTCCGGCTGCCAACTGCCGTGACAAAACTGTAGAAACTGATCTCCCCTGGAAGGGGAAATTGCATCATAGAGAAGGTTATGAAAGGAAAGAGAAGTTCGCAGCAGTTGTGACTTCAACCTCTGTAACTTTCCCTTACAGGGGAGATCAGTTTCTACAAAAACTAGGTGTCTCTGATAACTGAAAAACCTAAACTCAGATATAATCGTCCTTCTGATTTCTTTCAAAGCACAATAAAAATATAGCACTGCTTTTTAAGACAGGCCCCGAAGGGCCGGAATTCGAAGACTAACAGGTAGAGAATAAAAGCAAAGCAGCTGCTTTTTGGATAGGTAGCTAACAGGCAGAAATCGGAAAGGGCGAAAACAGTGTAAGGATGTATTTGACTTGCACGCGTGATTGACGCGCGGAGGCTTTGGCTACTTTGTTGATGTATGTGGGAGGTGTTGTGTTATTGAGGAATTTCCCCTTTGTGGGGGAGGTTCGACTTACCGTATTAACGAGATTTAGAGAGCGGGCGATACGTTCTTACCGGACAATCGACAGGGTGGGCCCTAGTAAACGCGACTTCACGTCGCAGTCTGAGATTATTGTGTGGTAACTATGGGTAAATTAAGCGCAACAATTTGTGTGCCATTTGGTGCAGAAACCGTGGAGAACGATCCATGTACCGTCGGGGAGGTTCGACTTACCGTATTAACGAGATTTAGAGAGCGGGCGATACGTTCTTACCGGACAATCGACATACTTCACGCGTGACATAGGCGCTATTTGTGTACGATTCGCACGCCGAATTGCGTCTAGGATTTTTTGTAAGTGCGGACGTGAACCACTTCGGTATTGTTGAAAATTCGCTTTCTGCGTGATTTCAGCGCCATTTACGCGGAACTCATAACCTAGAAACAGGGAGCAAAAGCAGTGGCACTTACTTTCCGTTTTCTTCTAAACACCCTTGGATCTTGGGTGAATGCTGAATGTAAATGTAGACATGTAAACAGTAAACCACTGAAAACGCAGCAGAGATTTCAGCGGCTTCTCTCGAGATGGCCTTTCGCGTATGTTTGCCGAGCTATCCGTGTCGCCGTCCAGGCTCGATAGTAATAGTCCCGCGAGCCTGGACGGCGACAGGGGGTGCGAATTAATACCAAAGCAGCCATAACCGGCCACCATTAAAAGGAAAGGAACCATAACCAGGCGCCAAGATGAAAGCTTGAAACGGCTATATAAAGAGAACCGAAAATGTGGATAGTTATCGTCCCGCGAGCCTGGACGGCGACTATCCGCTATCCCGGTACCTCGGGGCCTGTGTGCTAAACCGATATGCCTGCAAATTATTTTTTAAAATCCTCTGATATAGGACCAGTGGGGCTGGAATAAGGAGGCTAAGAGGTAGATATACAAAGCAAAGCAGCTCGAACTAAGAAGCTAATCAGGAACACATTCCCGAGTGGCCATGGAAGTCATGGTAGCGTTCCAAACTTAAACGCCCCTCCGTGCTCTGGGGCTGTTGTGCGGCATCCTTTGAGGTATGCCATTTCAAATTACTATAGGGAAATCGGGAAGGAACAGGAACTGAGCAACAGAGAACAGAGGGAAAGAGGTAGTACTGCCAGGAGGCACGGGTTTGCAAGTAGGCCGGCCACTTAGGAGGCAAGAATTCATCAGTTAATCAACTACTAGATACATACATAACCAGCTGCCAATAACCACTAACTTCGATGTGAATCGTAGAAAAAATTCCGAAGCTGCACACCGCGCTGCGCAGAAGATGCCGTAGAAGATGGTCTTCTACTCACGAGTATGCTTGTATGAAAGAGAGCTGGCCGAGAGGAGAAGACGG
>Ga0307931_1003121_pt1 | contig 10254 bp, 9 predicted proteins | sample OrgLakmetageno47_FD_201816 | JGI IMG/M metagenome (GOLD analysis project Ga0307931, IMG submission 201816) | Saline water microbial communities from Organic Lake, Antarctica - #47 | ecosystem: Environmental > Aquatic > Non-marine Saline and Alkaline > Saline | place: Antarctica: Organic Lake... | reverse complement strand
CAGAAGAATGGGGAGAGGATGAAACCCGCGTCTCAAAGTTCACCTTCATCGGAAAGCATCTCGACCACGAGGCACTTCGTGCAGGCATCATGGAGTGTCTTGCAACTCCAGAACTGGAACAGAAGCGCCTGGAAGCACTTCGCTTTAAGATTGGCGATCGAGTGGAGTGCAACACTGGCGAGCCCAAGTGGTCGAAGGGCACCATTGTTCAACTAATGTACCGCCAAGAAGACTTTCCGCCCGGGGAGGTAGTGCCGTACAGGATCGAACTTGAAACCACGGGTGATGGTAGCGGAGGCTTCATATTTGCACCGGCTGACGTTGATACGCTTATTCGCAAGGCAACTGATTAGGGAGAATGTTTGCAGAAACTTAAATTCTTATTTATGATGCGATATACAAGCCGTTTGCTTAACCTGTAACATTCTAAGAGGTCATGGGTGAATGAATTGATTATCCTTGATGCTCGAGAGTTCGCTCACCCTCACACCCCAGTCGAGTCTGGTAGTCTGGTAGTAGCAAATACTAGTACCACAGTAATCATCTGCCTCCCAAGATACAAGAGGAACAGACATCATGAGAAGGCGCATCATTGATTATACATAACGTATGAATGCGCGCTCGCGATATCGCCCCAGAAGACCACCCGTAGAAAATGCCCAGCCCAGCTAGGTTAAGATTCACGCACGTAATTACGCGGGAATCACGCGGAAAGTGAAATTTGCGCCAATCAGACGTGATTTCCGTCACGGGAATCGGCTCAGAATAGAGTGACGTCATCATGGAATCTACTCGAAATTTTCAGTAACATTTCGCACTTGTCTGTATGCGTATGCGCACAACCATGGTCCGTGGCGATGAACACTGCAGCTGAAGGCGCACGCACAAGGCGGGAGGAAAGGGCGCGAAGAGAGAAAGGGAGAATAAAGAGAAAGGCAAGCGCACCACACACGAAACTTGAAGACACAACGACCCCCCACCACCAAAAAGAGCACCGAATCCCCCGTATTTACCGTATATTTGAGGACGATACCGTATATATACCGCACGTGATTACCACGTAAATACCGCGTAAATACCGCGTGAAGTGAATTTTTAAGACCTCGCGCGTGATTCCCGCGGGTACGTGAATCGCAAGGATTTCTTGCAGCCCAGTAACCAAGCAAGGATTTCACCTACAACTAAATTTTATATCACCCCGTAGCTATCCGCAGATGAAGATTCATAATTCAAGAGCAGTTATTGGTGCGTGGGGCCACCATATCCAGGATGATGCCATGGGCTGTTATAAAAATGGAGTCACGCACCTTCTGCTCTGACCGGCGGATTTTTCTTCTGGATTCAGCAAGGAATTAATCTTGGTTGCACTTTCCTCTTTGGCCCATGGTGTCTTCTCTCACGCAAACTTTCAGGATAAATCCTGCGGCTATTTTTCAGGAGTGTGTCTACTTTTCCGCGTACGAGGTACTAGTTCTTCCCTTTGAAGTTTTGGTTACATCTAGACTAGATGACTTTTTGATTTGCTGAAGGTCTCACAGAGCGACGCAGGCGCGCAGGCAGGTAAAAGTAATGAAGTACTCCGCAAAATGACAAAGAAACAGCAGCTGATGTGCATAAATCGTTTGAAAATGGGCTGCAAGCCCTCTTGCGTGCAGAACTTCCCAACACCTTTGGCCTGAGAGCTCTTCAGCACCATGAAGTCGGTATTTGATTTTACAAGGGCCGTGGTGGCTGGTAAGTGAATGGCTATAGTTCGCCTGAAAGTCTACTTCATATGATTCGTTATGGAATTACCTCCTGAAGTGATATCTGTGCCCAGGCCTAGCAATTTGTCGGCTCTTAGATATCATACATTCGCGCGTTGGTAATTCTTTATTCAGGACGCCCCTCAGTCAATCAGTCTTGTTCTTGAAATCAACGCGGGCCACTTTGGAAATTTATTATCACTTCCATTGCCACTGAGACTTGCACGCTGATGAGATTTCCTTTTGTGGGGCCTGTGCCAAAAATTGAGATCATTAGTCATAAGAGTACACGCAGTAAGCGCCGAGGCTGTGTTTGGGGGGGAGAGCACAGCACAGTCGCGCTTAAAAAATCAATTAAGCACTTAATTTAAGCCAAATGTAGTGTCGAATTTAGGCAAAAACAAAAACTAACCCTAACCCTGCCCTATAAAACCACCCTAAACCAAAATTAGTTCGACTGGGATGTGGTATCGTGGGGGAGGGGGGGGGGTCATAACAGATAAAAGAAGGCGGTATTTCAAAGAGATGTTGTAACCTATGGAGCAAGAGTACAGATATAAGGGCTCAATACCTCATCCCCATTCAACTACAAAGGTGCCTTCACAGCTTCACAGTTCACAGGGCCAAGGGCGAGATCCCTTTACCTTTCTCCTTACTGAATTTGTACTTTATTCATGGCGTGTCGCTAGGTTAAGATTCACGCACGTAATTACGCGGGAATCACGCGGAAAGTGAAATTTGCACCAATCAGACGTGATTTCCGTCACGGGAATCGGCTCAGAATAGAGTGACGTCATCATGGAATCTACTCGAAATTTTCAGTAACATTTCGCACTTGTCTGTATGCGCACAACCATGGTCCATGGCGATGAACACTGCAGCTGAAGGCGCACGCACAAGGCGGGAGGAAAGGGCGCGAAGAGAGAAAGGGAGAATAAAGAGAAAGGCAAGCGCACCACACACGAAACTTGAAGACACGACGACCCCCCACCACCAAAAAGAGTACCGAATCCCCCGTATTTACCGTATATTTGAGGATGTTGCCGTATATATACCACACGTGATTCCCACGTAAATACCGCGCAAATACCGCGTGAAGTGAATTTTTGAAGACCTCGCGCGTGATTCCCGCGGGTACGTGAATCGCACCCTTGGCGTGTCGGCGTGTGGCTTGTTGGGACGCGTGGCCTCCTACCTCACTGATCAATGCGCAATAGGACTTTAATCACTGGAGGAATTTCCCATTGCAACTACGTCTCGCGCGCATGGCGCATGGCACGCGCATATACATCTGCTCGCAGCAACAGCTTCTGTTCTGTGCTATTTTAGCTCGAATTAGTTCGAGTTGGAATTCGAGTACCGAATACGAGGGCTGTTTGTGACCCGCAAGCCCGCAAGCTACTAAAAATCCTTCCTTGAATTCGCAACTGCTAAACGCAGCGGAGGACCACTCTCCAGGACGGCACCTATAGCTACCCTATTTGAGTCACCTTTTATTCATTTGGACTTTCTCACATCATAGCCATCCAAATGTCACGCTTCAGCTCGGGCGTATCGATCACGCGCTTCACTTCACTCTGCAGGTATGCTATTAACGTTTCGTTCTGAGGTTTGTTACCAACTGCGCGCTTCGTCAACCACAGCAAAAGTGGACGCAACTGTGCAAAAGTGGGGCCCAAAGCAACAACAATGAGACGTAAAATTGTCATTTGTCAGTCCGACGAACACCATAGTACAGTAGAACTTCACCCGGATAGAAACAAAAACTTATCGAATCTACGTAGGCACAATCTCTACAGACGAGTCCTAGGTGAAAGATATGCCATAATGTAAAGCCGTCCTACAAGTGTCACGTGAGATCTCGAGAGTGGTCGAGCTAGTAATTACCTGAAGGGCTACTTCGGGTGGCGGTAAGTGCTTCTCATTTCGTTCAGCCTCGAGGGGCACAGCTTCGAGGCAGACGTCACTTGCGCCGCCCGCCTGCTGACAAGCCTTAACCAAGTATTCGTGAAAGACACTGACAGGATCACGAGGCGGAGTTTCTGTCGGTCGGCTCATGATGGCATAGTTCAAAGCATCCTGCAACAACAAAGGAAGGAATCGCGTCACAAGTCAATGCAAAACAAACAGGATAAACAAAAAGGTCCGAAACGCCTTCGTTCACGCGCCTCTTGTGTAGCATACCTACCACGAATATTTATCAACTTATATCTCTGCTGATTGGTTACCTCGAGGATGTCGTCTAGCTCAGCTCGCATCAGACGTTCCGCTTTCTTCATAAGCTCTTCTTGTCGTCTTGAGAGACCAGAGTCTAGAGCCGGCGAAGCAGAATCATCGGCGATGTCTGTGTGTCCAGCAGATGATGCCATGAGGTTTTCGCGTTCAACACGCTCCACTGCCTGCACAAACTAGCCTTTGTGATGCTTACTTGTGAACTTGTGAAGATTGCACTCCTGGACTACTTCGGGTGGTATGCTGCTATGCTAACAACTTTTCTCAGATCATGGTTTGTGTTCTCATCGATCGTCGGATCGTCGGCATTGGATTTTGGTCCTGCCGATGCCAGCCGAGGATTTTTTTTCAAGAAATCTCAGGCCTGTAAGTAGGTCTGTAGTTAGTACGTCTGTACCTCCTGCAGTACCTTCTTGGCCTCCTAAGCCGCAGATGCAACAGTCTAGTCTAGTCTAGTTAATACTCGCCCAAAAACAAAGAAAGGCAAGTACACAGCAGTCACAGAGGCGCATAAATAATGTACTTGAGCTGCAAATGCGCCAGAAAATTCGCTCCAGAAGGCCAATTAAGGCTCCAACTGGCGCCTTTCCTCCGAACAAGTCGGCGGGACTGAGTGCTCATTCGTGTGTCACGTCCCAGAAGCGGTACTTAGCGAGGTCGAAAAAAGATTCGATTGTGCTCAGGCTCAGACTCACATGTATCCGAGTTTGGTGGGGGGTTTTCACCCTCATCCTGAACCGAATTCCTCTCCTTCAAGTCCAAAGTCATACCCACTCCACCGATAGGATGCTTTCAACCACCGAGGAGCTGCGAGCCTAGGGCCACTAGGATGAACACAGAAATGAAAGAAGCCACAAAGCAGGGGAAATCGTAGTGGCTTTTTTTCTTCGCGAATCATGCATAAGTTCAGTGGCTGCGCGGGTGACGGGAAACTCACCGTCAGCACCCGCGAGCCCCACTGAGGAAGTTGATCGATGGAAGGTATGTACATGGTCAAACTGCTCCGATGCTCTCTCGACCACAAGAGCATTTCACAATAAGTCGTCGTAGACGATCGTAATGCACTGCCTCCTCTCTTCCACGGTAGAAACTGAACCCGACCGGGCATGCTGTTGAAGAAGGGGTAAACGAAGATATGGCGGTAATGTGGGCATTAGAGTGCGAAAAATGGTAGCCGTAGGTCATTTGGTACATAAATATGATGAGATTATATGCTCCAATCATCAGGAAGGCCACCCTGCGAGTCACCATGACCCTCCGGTCGGAGGGCCATGGTGGGGATCCTTCGCCAAAACTACAGGGGGTTGCAACAGGAATCTCTCAATTCGGGCCAGAACAATGGGGCCAACGGCCAGAGGGATTTTAAGACAGGCTCTGAGGGGCCAGAATTCGAAGCCCAGCAGGTAAAGATACAAAGAAAGCAGCGCGAAAAAAATCTAAGAAGCTAATCAGGCGCACATGCCCGAGTGGCCTTGGAAGTGATGAAAGCGGTCAAAAGTGGCACGCTCCTCCGTGCCCTGAGAGTTCTTTTCAAAAAAAGAGATATAGCCCGCAGAAAAGGGGGCCACATCAAGGTCTCTTAGGCCATTCAGAAGAAGAATTGCTTAACCCCGAGCAATTGCGTGACCCCCTTTGCGTGCAAGCTTCTTCCTGAACAAGGCTTTGGCTTCCAAAAAGCCAATGCTGTAGGATGTCGTTTGTGCGTGAGCCATTTCCCAAACGACGAGGTCCAAGATGAGACGGAGGTCAGAGGAAGCACCCCGATATCGGGCAGTGATTTGGCAACTGGGGCAAAAACACGGCCGCTGTAGCCGCACTCATTGAGTTCGCTCTCTATTGGGCCTCTCTGGTCTTGCTGCGTGCCATGCAGATCGAAGTCGAGCTTCTTTGTGCGATGCGGAGCTCTTTGTTGACAGCTTCCTTCCTTTTCTCCAAGTGGCCCCGGGAGTTGCAGAGGTGTTATCGTAGTGTGAAAGGACTTATAGAGTCTTAAAGTCCACGATGTGGTCTGAACCGTCTACTTCACAATGTTTTAATCGAAACCATTTCGACCTGATTAACGAGAGGCTCTTATCAAATATATCTGGTGTGTGTTTTTGTATTCATGATTGAAGAACCGCTCCAGTTTAGAGGAAAATGTCGCTGGAAGGTGTCCTCGGTGCCTTATTCATTAGTAGATCCAGTGGACTTGTAAAGAACACCGGCGTTTTGCCCACTTCAATATCTTCCAGGGCCGCGTTATGGTTGAGAGATGTGCCTCCTCCAGTGGCGTACTGAGAGTTCAGTAAGTTCCTGGCATGCGAATCCACTTTTCATATGGTAACGCCTTTGATAAGGATATGATGGTTCACAGGCTTGCGTTTTTCAGAAAAGGCAGTCCCGTGTGACCGCCAGCTTGCTCTTTCCTTTTTGCTTATTAGGACAAAAATTATATTTTATCTGTAGGCAAGAACTAGCGAGGTTCCACTTTAGAGAGAGGGGGGGGTCCAAACTTCCTCGCCTCTACACACGTCCTATTTACGATTTTGACTTGCGCGCAACGCATGGGCGTATATTTCTGCCCGCAGCATTGGCTTCTGCGTCATTTGGGTTTGTGTTAGTTCGAGTTCGAGTTCGAGTTCGGGTCAAGCGACTGCAAACAGCGACGAGCGATGGTTACTGCTGCTGGTATGCTAGCCAGAGAAAGTTCGTGATGAGAGACTTAACTGGCTGAGTAGTGGGCGTGGGAGAATACTTATGGATACTGTACCTGGCGCCAGCAACGTGCCTAAGAATAGCCCAGTAACCGCATCCACTGCGGGCGGAAACTCCTCTTTTAAGTAGCACTCTCAGACTCTCAGAGCACGGAGGAGCGTGCCACTTTGGACCGTTATCATCACTTCCATGACCACTCAGCGGTACCTGTTGGCTTTCCTTCTTGTATTGGTCCTCTCCTAGTCTAAGCTGCTTTGCCTTCTTTTTCTGGGCCTGTGGGGATAGGCGACTCTTCTTCTGGATCGCCTGGGAGACTTCGTATTGGCCTAAGTACAGTAGTCCCTCCTCTGTGGGCGGAATATCCTATTTTGAGCTGCACTCTCAGAGCACGGAGGAGCGTGCCACTTTGGAACACTTTCATCACATCCATGGCCACTCGGGCATGTGTGTTTGATTATCTTCCTAGTTTGAGCTGCTTTGCTTTTATCTCTTCCTCTTAGACTTCTAATTCCTAATTCCGGGTTATACTAGACTAGACTGCATTTTTTTTTGAAGTGCACGCTAGACATTAAAGCCGTAGCCAAAGATCAAACAGAAGAAGTAGTTAAAAACTAGATCGGCGCCATTCAGGTAGTTACAACAGGATTTGGCCAGTCTCTGCTCTCTACCCTGCAAGAAAGAATGAGGGATCAAAACGGACTGGGGATCTAAATCTGAAGTTTTGAAGTTATATTCTAAGTTCGCGGCTGTTGATGAGGTGGCGAGCTGAGAGGCGCTAATTTTCGAGGTGAATCTGCAAAGGCACCGCTGTCGAGGCCGTGGTCAACTCCGACTGGACCGCCACCTGGTAAAGTACCCAAAGACCCGCTGCCAAAGCCTCCGTTGGGCGGGTCACTGGGGGCATGCCGCCGGTTGTGCCCCGACGACGACGACGAAGACCCCCAAGAGGGGGAATGACTCGAGGGCCCACCAAAGCCATTGCTCTTGGCGAGGCTGGCTGCCCTCCGCCGGTCAAACGCGGTGTCGTGGTGGCCGTACCCGTACCCGAACTCGTCTTCGTCGTCGTCGTCCCACCCGTATTGCCCGCTGCTGCTGGAGGGCGGCGCCACGGGAGGAGCGACCTCTACGCGACGTAGGCCAAGGGTGAAATGGGCACCGTTGCTAGTGGCACCGCCGCCGCTGCCGCTGCTGCTGCTGCTGTGACTATTGTGGTGATTGTTAGCGCCGCCACTGCTGCTGCTTCCGCCACCATAAACCCCAATGCTGCTGCTGCTATTGCTATGGCCGTAGACATGGTCCACCACTCCACTGGGGCCATCGTCACCACTGTTGCTGCTGCTTTCCCCCTCCGCACCGGCCACGTACTTGCCCAAGATAGCAGCGCAGTCTGCGACGTCAAACGGCGCCGCGTCACCGCCTTCGCCAATCAGAGACCGTGCGCCTCCTGCTTCTTTGTGGACGGCACTGCCATTCTTGTTGCTACTGCTGCTTCTGCTGCTGGCGTTGCCCCATCCCCCGTTGCTGCTGCTGAGGCCCGGGCTGTAGTTGTCCTTGCCCGAGGGACCCGCGCCGTCGAAACGCCCCAGGGCGGGGGGCAAACACCCGCGCTGCGCTAAGTTCCAGTCTAGGCCTCGAAAAAAAGACGCTGCCTTGACGTCCCGGCTCCCGCTGGTGCCCAACCGCTTGCGCCAGTCGTGGTGCAAGAGGCCGCACACGAACATGCCCGCGGCCGGGCTGGTTTCGGCCGGAGGCGCCACGCGCATCCCGCCAATTTCACGCTGTTTGATATTGGCGCACACATTAACGAGAAAGAATGCATCGTGAGGGAAACGCGCCAGCAAAAAGGTTGATTTTAAAAGAAACGGTCATTGTACCACTATTGGTACTTCAAGTTCGACAATCGTATGAGACGTCAAGCAATTAATCAACGCGTATCATATCTTTAGCCTCAGTCTCCGACTGCCATCTCGAAAGCAATGAAATAGTCTCTATCGAGCGCTCACCTGAATCAAGGCCTTGTCAGTCAGCGACGACCACGGAGTTCTGCCCGTCAACAACTCATGCGCCAACACCCCGAGCGCCCACCAATCGGTGTGCTTCCCACCGCGCGACTCTCTCAACAGCTCCGGCGCCATGTAAATCAGAGACCCTGTCGGGCTCAGAGGCTCGTCCAAGGACGGCACGTCGCGCGCTAAGCCAAAGTCAATCAGCTTCGCGTGGCCGGCAGCGTCCAACATCACGTTCTCCACCTTGATGTCGCGGTGAATGAAGTCGTGCTTGTGCAAATGCTCGAGCCCTAGCACCACTTCTGCCAAAAGCACTTGGGCTTGGGATTCCGCGAACCCTTTGCTTGTCGCCTTCACGCGCTGCACCTGTATGAGGGAGGCGCCACCACCGACAATTTAAAATATGGAGCAAGAAGGATGAGGACGAGGAATATGACGGCTGCGATAACTCAGGCCCGTTCAAAATTATGAATACAAGTGGTCAGAGAAATCTGCAAACGACCAATCATGGACTCATGCCATAAGTACACGCGCATAATTACATGCACATGTGAGCTCTTCCTCTCATTCTCGATATGTATACGTAATAATAATCGTCTAATATCTTTTACCAAATGGTTGAACAAGTCGCCTCCCGCATTGAAGTCCACGACGAAGAAGAGCCGCGTGGCGGTTTCAAAGGCTGCGTGGCACCGCTGCAAGAAGGGACTCGCGGGGATGTCGGTCATCACTTTAAGCTCGTTTCGCAAACGCCGCCGGTCCCGCGACCTCGGGACGCGTGTCTTCAGCGTGACCTGAAAAGGCGAAACAAAAAAAAGGGAAAATAACAACGAAAAGCGGTGAAGGATGAGTGGAACTATGGGCGCGTTTTTACACACCATGGCACCTCAAGATAAGCGTAAAAATTCATCCTATTCACACACCTTCATGGCGTACTGAAATCCTGACGCGACATCTTCAGCCAGCACGACAATCGAATAACCTCCCATGCCTAATCCGGAGGTGACCACGTAACCCGAGTCGGAGGCAGGCGCGGCATTGATGTTGTTGTCAATGCCACCGAGGCTGTTGCTGCTGCTGCTGCTGAGGCTCCTGTCACTTCCGAAGCGGCGAATGGGGCCGTCGGCCAAGGAGTCTCTGCTCTCTTGTGGCGCTTGCGCACGAAGTTGAAGCTCCGTAGGGCTCTCGTGGCCCCACCCTCCGCCGCTACTACTACCAGCACTACTGGAAACCCCATCGCTGCGACCACCGTTCTTGGAGGTTTGCGGAGTCGATGAGGTCCGTGGCGGCATGGCGCCGAGGGATCCCAGCACCGGCGTGGTCGAAAAGCTGGGCCGCCGTGGCGTCGGACGGTCTGCGGGACTCCAAGCCCCATCTTCGGAATGCGGTGAGAGTGAGGGGGGCGCGCGGCGCAAGGCCTGCGAGCTGCCAAAAGCTGGCGATAGACCGCCACTACCATTGGTGGCGTTACCACTGCCGCTGCTGCTGCTGCCACTTCTGCTGCGAGTTTTGTTGCTGTTCTCCTCGCCGTCGTTGTTGCTGTTGCTGAAGGAGCCGCTCGCGCGGGCCGCCGCGCT
>Ga0307931_1003119_pt1 | contig 10262 bp, 12 predicted proteins | sample OrgLakmetageno47_FD_201816 | JGI IMG/M metagenome (GOLD analysis project Ga0307931, IMG submission 201816) | Saline water microbial communities from Organic Lake, Antarctica - #47 | ecosystem: Environmental > Aquatic > Non-marine Saline and Alkaline > Saline | place: Antarctica: Organic Lake... | reverse complement strand
CTTCCTGCCCTCTACACACTATCCTCTTTACGATTTTGACTTGCGCGCAACGCACGCGCGTACACTTCTGCCCGCAGCATTGGCTTCTGTGTCATTTGGGTTTGTATTAGTTCGAGTTCGAGTTCAGTAGTCAAGAGGGGTTGAATGACACATCTGGCAGTGGGGCAGCACTTTGTTTCCTGGAGTCGCTGAGATGGCGGATATGGTAAATGATACCACATATAATACCATATCCTAGTACCATAGAGTTATTGGGGTTTTGATGGGAATTAGGTAGTGGTGTGGTAGGTGGTATGGGTTGGTAATATCATCAGTGCCGCCAATATCAAATATTATACCCTACCTACACTGGCTTCTCAGGGAACGGCACACCAACAGACCAAACAGTGGGAAAGTCTCTTAGCTGTTGTCTATAATCTAACCATGCTTCTCTATTTGGATAATCTGGTAAAGCTGTATAATCACAATCCTTTAATAATTGGTTTCTTTCAATTCTCATGTTGCTTTCTAAAACGTCGTTCCATAAACTTTCTAATTCTTCTTTGGTTGGTTTAGAAATTGTAGTATCAAGCCATACAAGCATCTCATAAGTTTCTCCACATCTCGAAGTATACTGGAGATAATATTTCAACAATACTTTTGAATAAACCATATACTACAGATATAACTATATATTTTATTTTATCCAATTAAAAATCCACCAAAAGAGTGTACTGGTCCAAAAGAAGGAGCATCAAGAGTACACGCCCTAGTATTACCATTACACGTAACTTTTATTTTGTCCCCCAAAGCACATCTATTAATTACAAGTCCCTTCCCTCCTAATGAATCAAAATCTTGTGTTATAAGAGATACATCTTTGACTAAACACCTATCTATCAAAATATCATTTTTTCTTAAACTGGTAGCATATGCAATTCCATTAGCATTACCACAAGAATAATAAAATAAGTAATCTCCAGCTACTTGAATGGTATATTCAAATGTGTTTGTATCGTATCCATTAAAGCTATCGTGAAATATGATGTCATATGGTAAATGTGCACCCAGATCAGCCCCCGTAATAGTAGATGTCTGAGATGGGATAACATTAAATGATGGTAAAGTACCACCACCACCACCTCCACCACTTGCACTTATCACATCTCCCGTAATAGTGATATTATCTCCTGCTGTTAATTTACCTTGTAAGAATGTTCCATCACTTGTCACAGCCGTTACATCTAATCTACTAATTAATATGTTACTTCCATTGCTAAACTCAAAATTAGAAAAATCTGAATTAAAACCAGTTGATGTTGCTATATTCAATGTATTCTCTAATCTAATTGTATCATTTGCATTAAGATTAAAAAATAATGAATTGTTGTTTGTTCCTCTTGTACCAAAATCGTTATCTCTTATATAACATGTTGATTGACCTCCTGATGTGATATCATTGACATTATTAATTAATACAGTTGTTCTTATAACTGCTCTATCATTGTAACCAAAATTTTGAAAGTTACAATTAAATTCAACTTTATAATATCCACTTTTTAAAACCGTAATAATATCATTTGTATGTGTATATAATTCCGTGTTTGTTTTTTGAATTGTATCAAATGAACTTATATATGATGTTCCAGACCCAATTACAGACGAGACAGAAGAAACAGCATAAAAAACTTGATCTCCTAATGTCTCCGCTGTTCCACTAGTACCACCACCACCACTCGCACTAATCGTATCACCCGTAATTGTTATATTATCACCGGGTATCAATGTATTTTGTTTAGTGTTTATTTTTTGTAATAACGATGTCATATTATATAGCATATTAGATATAATTCTTTGAATCTTTATATTATAATTTATATAATCTCATTTAAATCATATGTTATTACCCAAACAATTAGACATGATATCTTATGAATATTACGTGAAAGGATTTCTACTAGGAAGAAATAAATTATATAATCACATGAAAAATAAATATCCAGGAATGTTTGATTCACGTGATGATGTGGGTGAGTGGTTGAAACACCAAGAAGTAAGCCAGCTTTTTCAATATCAGAGGAAACCGAGAGTCGTATCATCTATGATTCCGCAAAGACCTTTTCATTCTCTATCACTAGATTTAATAGACAAGTCAAAGAAACCAAGTGGACCATACAAATATATATTAGTTATCATTGAAAATTTTAATAGGTACTTATTTTGTTATCCATTGAAAAGTAAAAAAACAAAAGAAACAAGCAGAGCATTAAAAGAGTTCTTTAAATATTTAGATGAAGAATGGTATGTAGGAAAGAACGACATAAAGTTTATACGTATGGACATTGGTGGAGAATTTAAGAAAGAGTTTGCGGATGTTTTGAAAGAAAGAAGTATATATATAAGTCATACGATCCCACATATGCCACAATCCAACTCAATTGTTGAAAGAGCGAATGGTGTGATTAAAAGATTTATTAATAAGTTAATATTTGTTCGTGCTAATGAAGATTATAGCAAGTGGGCTGAATATTTGGAAGAAGCAGTTGATATATATAATCATACTGTTAATAGTTCAACAGGATATACACCAGACGAAGCCGTTATGTTTTACGAAGATAACATGGTGAAAGATGTAGTTGAGAATATTTCTGATAAATTAGTTAAACCTGCACCATTTCAAAATAGTTTCAAAGAAGGACAACGTGTACGCTTACGAATCCCCAAAGGTAATATAGGTAAATTTGATAAAAGAAATTGGACAGAACAAATATTTGAAATAACTGAAGTTATATTTCCTACTAATACAGAATTGAAAAAAGCAGCAGCAAAACCAACAAGATATAAGATCAGACCAATAGATATGAAAGGAAACTATGTAGGAAAAGAGCAATCACCATTATATGTAAAAGAATCAATATTAGCGATACCACCACTTTTAGGATATAATAAAAAGAAAAAAGCACCTAAATTAAAACCTACGTAGACCACTGTTGGAAGGTTATAGGATAAATCCACCACAACCACACGAAGATATGGAAGCCCAAATTAGTTGTTAAATAAAATATGGAGAACTGTATGATGTCCCAAATTTAACAAAATGTCCCAAATGTTGGCTGATTTCACAAACTTTTTCTTTAATCTCATATGGGAATAGTTTCTCAAAATGAGTGTTTTTTGGGGACATTTGCTCAAATTTGGGACATTATAAAATCTACTAATATATATATGTCAGTAAGCTCTTATGTACGAAAGAAAACTATAACACAAACAGATTATGATAAGATAGCTAATATGCCTTATAAGGATCAAATAGAAATATTCAAATTAAGAAATATTAAGCTACAAAGGTTAAATGATACGGAAGCTAATCCAGATAAATATAAACAAAGTCAAATAATGAGAACCAAAGATGATTTCCAAAAAGTGTACAACACAAGATTAAAGAAAGATATGGATAAAAAATTACAAATGATAGAAGAAGCAGAACAACGCAAAGAAGTTAAATCTAAACTCCGTTCAGCTAAAAAGTCGTAATCGTCCAATTATGTAGAATTTAATCTAAGTATTTTTATATATGCCCCAATCACAATCTGACGAGATTCTTGATAGTATCACAATGGATAACATTGATGATGCCATGTACTTTTATAGCCGAAAGATGAACGGACTATGATTTATGTGGTAGGTATGTCTGGTAGCGGAAAATCCTATTGGACGACGCAATATGTAAAAGAATATCTGAAGAAAAACAAAAAGAAGAAGGTTCATTTAATATCTCCAATTTTAGATGATAAAAATATTAATAGTTTGAAACCAAATAGAATAAATCCTAATAGTATGGCGTTTATGTATGACCCACCAGAATGTATTGATTTTAAAGATAGTATATTAATATGTGATGATGTAGAAGCTTATGATAAAAAAACAATGGTTAGAGTGATGAATTTAGTTAACAGTATAGCTACAACTGGAAGACATCACAATTGTAGTCTTATGTTCCTTTGCCATACAGCAACTAATGGAGCTATGTCCAAATTATTATTGAATGAATGTCAAGCCATTATTCTATTTCCCGCTAATATGACAGGAAAAAGTAGTAAATATTTATTAGATATTTTTTTTGGATTGAATAAAGATCAAATTAAAAGAGTATCCAATGGTCGTCCAAAGCGAAAAGTGCATTATGCCATTATCCAAATTTTAATCTAAATATATGTAATGAAATACGAAGATTTGATAAAGATATCTGATCCATATATCATATTTAGTAAATTTAAAGAAATATATCCTTGTGATTCTCATATTGGTATATCAACTAGGAAAAATAAGAAATACATGATTTATGTTCCACATGAAGATAAGTATATACATTTTGGTTCTACGATGGAAGATTATACAAAACATCAAGACCAACAAAGAAGAATCAATTTTTTAATACGTAATGCAAAATGGACTGAGAGAGATATCTATACTCCTGCATACGCCAGTTATAATTTATTGTGGTAAATTGAATTAATGCTATGCATCATATAAACAATATCATTATTATCAATTGATAATATTGTTTAATTTAAGAGTATACTCAATACATTTTTAATACTGATTAATTTCGTTTAGTAATCTATTTACAAATAGTTCCTTTAATTGGGGATGAACTGTTAAGTCCAAAACTTGAGCCTCTTTTAATTGCATTTCTCATAATTTTAATTGTGCATCATCAAATTTTTGTTCTACTGGTTGTAATTTTAAAATATTAGGCAATTTCTTATTGAACCAAGTTTTTAATTTTTTACCTGAAACCAGATTAGACTTGAAGATCATACAATGTAGACCATATTCATTAACGTAAATTGAATTATTTGAGAGTGTTACTTTATCTTCATCGTCAACATCTTTCTTTAATACATCAGTTGATTTCACATACCCCAAAATTGAAGTAACATCGCTACCTTTGATCCATACACTCTTATTTTCATCAAGAAACATTGTTAACTGATGTTCAAGATAATATTCAGTAAAAGTTTTTTTATTTTCCATTATAAATATACTTACTAACATATTTTTAAGTGAGTTTTTACTTTTCAAGTGGTTGTATATATTTTAGGTGTTTCTTTGTTTTTTCGTGTCTAGATTTTTTATCTCTACGGAAGCAAGAGCCACAAGGGCACTCTAATTTTTCTGAAGCTTTCAATCTAATTTCTTCTAAGTGATCCATACGATACTTTTTTGACTTTTCGTCAATTAGTTCTTTATTAGCCATATAATACAATTTACCACTTTCAGATATTTTTTGTTTATTTCTTTCACGATACACTTTCTTATATTCTTTTCTCTTATCTTCATTTGTTGTTGACATTATAGTTATACTTACTAATATATCTTTAAGTATGTGTATATATTATTGCTATTTAAAATGAATAAGGTTACATGTCCCAAATTTTGTATTCATGTAAAGTTATGCTATAAAAAAACGAAGAAGTATAGAATGTCCCCGATTTTTAACAATGTCCCCATTCCTGCCACATTTTGAGAAACTATTCTTATATAACCATATGGAAATACTTTTGTAAATTGTGGCAGGAATTGGGACATTTGTTAAAATTTGGGACATATTACCTGATTCATTATATATAGTAATTATAAATAAACTTACTTAAAGATATATTAGTAAGTATATTTATATTATGAACATTAAAACTTTTAATAAAACATCAATTGACTTTACTGAAACTTTAAAAACATACATCTTACAGTTTAAAGCTAAACACATGGATTCAATAGAATATCCAACTAGATTTCAAGATATTGAAATATTCCAAGATGATATGAGAGATAAAATATGTACTGAAATTCTGAAACCTTTGAAGTGTGATACATCCAAACCTAATTTTTATACAATCTTTCTATTATTGCTAATTGGTGATAATATGAAACGTCTTGAATCATACGATGAAGTGAATGAAATATTTATTGACTTATGTGATAACTTTGAAAAATATAAAGAGATTACAAACCGATTTAAAACCGATAAATTACAACTAGAACATAAAAGAGTATTAAAAGATGAAAGCGGATCTGATGATTTTGACTTTACTTTTACTTGTTGCTGTGGAAAGAATGGTTGTAGCACTGGAAAATTAGGTATAATATCTAATAACATGAATCAAAAATTCCTCTTTGGTTCATCCTGTATTACCAAGATGGGTATTGAATATACAAAATATTGTAATAAAAAAAATAAAGAAATAGAAGATATTACAAAATTAATAAATACTCCGTTGAATAATAGTAAAAAATATGAAAATGTGCCTTTAGGTTACATAATTAAAAATGATATGAATTACTTAAACTTTATGGTTAAAAAAAAGAGAATTACCGATATTAATATTATTAAATTGATTGATAGAAAGAATAAAGAGATATATGCGAATGCGACGCATCATAGCATTTAAATTAACCATCTTATTCATTTTTCCTTAAGTAGTCTAATATTAAAACACACTTAAAAACATATTATCTTACTTATTATAATGTCATCTACTATTGAACAACCAAAACTTAAAACCCCAAAAAATGTATTAAAATCTGTTTCAGACTATCAAAAACGTAATCCTGAAAAGTGTGCAGAGAAAACACGCAACTATTATAGAAGGGTTAAGGCTGATCCTGAAAGATATGCTAAATATTTAGCTAGGCATGCTAACTATCGTAAGATGAAAAAGCTAGAGAAGGAAGCTCAACCATTAGAACAATAAACGTTATATTAAATTCCCAGATATTTTTATAAAAAAACATCTAGAAATTTTAACTTACTCAAAAAAACCTTAAGAAATTTCAACATTTCTTTAAGTAAGTTTTACATATTTCTTTAAGTAAGTATCATTTTAATTTAGATTTAAAAAAATGTTAAGTATGTTATATATATATGAAAAACTCATTCTGTGAAATCACCTTAAACTACAATCCTTCTATTTTAGACAACCTAGAATTAAAAGAACACGTAGACACCAACGTTTTAGATAAACTAATTCATTCAACCTTATTGAAAAACAAATTTAATAACCCAATGGCAAAAGTACACCAAACAGAAAAAAATCAATTAATCAAATATAAAAACTTAATTACAAATGATGGTTATGCTTTGGTACGATACAACAGAGTTAAAAATATGAACTGTGGTAGAGTAAATCCGAAAAATAGTCTTGGTTTATTTTCTATCAGAAGGGAAATTAGACATACACTAGCTAAACAGCGTTATGTAGATTTAGATATTGATAACTGTCACCCAGTTATTTTGAACCAAATTCTAAAACAAAATAACAAAGAATCTAAATATTTAGATTCATATGTAAAGGATAGAAAGAAATGGCTTAATATGGTGTGCGAACATTACAATATTAAGGGCAACGAGATTCAGATGAAAGAAATTCCGAAAGCATTATTTATTCGTATTATGTATGGTGGTGGTTTAAAATCTTGGATGGAAGAATTTAAAATTGATTCAAATATTAAACCCTTTGATGAACTGAAGAAGTTTATCAAGGAAATTAAGAAAACTATGGAATATATTAGTAACGAGAATACAGAGTTACAACAACTTATTATTTCTAAAAAGAAAGAAGCTGGAGAAACCGAATATAATCTTAATGGTTCATTGTGTTCTTATTACCTACAGACAAAAGAATGTGAAATCCTGGAATCAATTTATATTTATTGCAAATCTAAAAGCCTTATTATTAACGATTCTTGTGTATTGTGTGCAGATGGCTTAATGATTGAAGCTGATAAATATTATCCTGAACTTTTAGATGAATTCAAATCAAACATTATGGAGCGATTCAATATTGATGTAAATTTCAGTAAGAAAGAAATGAACCAAGATTATATGGATATATTGGATGATAACCTAAACTTTAAATTATATGATGAAATTGTAACAACTGGTTTAATTGCTAATTATTTTAAAATCATGTTTTCCAATCAATTTATGGTAGTTCAAGATAAACTATATAAATACACTGGTGTTTATTGGTGTTTAGATGAGAGTAAAAAATCAACGAGTCTTCATCAATTTATCTCAAACACATTTTATAAACATATGGTTTCTTATTGCATCAGTCAAAAGTCAATGTTATTTAATGAACGAAATGATATGACCAACGAAGATGACATTAAAGCAGTGAAAGATAAATTACAAAAGTTGAACAAATTTGAAGAGACTATTAACACTTTTTGTAATCATGTTCAGAATAGAAATCATTTGGTTGATGATATTAAACACAGTATCACAAAATATAATATTGTGTTAGACAATAAGCCTTTCCTATTTGCTTTCACTAACAAAATTTATGACTTACAGAATAAAAAGTTTATCACTCCATCCTATGATATGTATATTACTATTACTTGTGGTTATGATTATGAAGACTTTTACAGTAATGACAACACAAATGAACTTAATCGTATTATTGATACAATCTTTACTAATCCACAAGTTAAAGATTATTACCTACAATGTCTCTCAACTGGTTTATATGGCTCACAGGTAGAGAACTTGTTTATTGGTACTGGTGCTGGTGGTAATGGTAAGTCATTATTAAATAGTTTGATGATGAAAGCTATCGGACAATATGGTTATAAAATTCCATCTTCAACACTACTAGCACCAATTAAAGATGGAGGTAACCCACAAATTGCTAACTTAGATAAAAAGCGTTTTGCTCTAGCACAAGAACCAGATAAAAATAAAGCTATTTGTTCTTCTACTATGAAAGAATTAACAGGAGATGACAATATTAATACGAGAAAGCTATATTCAGGAGAATGTGAAGTAAAACTAACCTTATCATTATTCCTAGAATGAAATGAGCTACCAAAAATGGATGAAGTGAATGATGCTATTATCAGAAGAGTAAGAGTTGTTCCATTTACATCAAAGTTTGTTGATGAGTCTGTATATAATGCACTAGAACAGGATGACATCAAAGAGAACAACATCTTCAAGGGAAACACCTTTTATAAAACTGATGAATTTAAAATTAAGTATAGACAAGCTCTTCTACTTATTCTATTTGAAAAGTTTGATGAATTCAAGAATAATAACTGTATGTTGAAAGCTCCACCAACTGTATGTAGTCAAGCTTGTAATGATTACCTTAGTATGTCAGATGATATTTATGACTGGTTTGTTAATTCCTTTGAAGCTACTGATGACAACACATCTTTTATTTATTATAGTGATGTGTATCACGAGTTTACCACATCAAACTATTTTGAGAACTTGAACAAGAAAGAAAGAAGAGAACACAACATTAAGAGATTCACATCTAAGCTAGAGAAATGCGTATTCCTTACTAAACATCTGAAGAAGAGAGACACCGCACTCCATGATGCCTAAGCTATGTGACCGACTGTTGTAACGAGGCTCGCTGTAGCTTTATAATAAGATAGCGTGACGAGTGTTCGTTGCTTGGGAAGGCTACGCTCATACGCTGATGACGCTGATGACTGCAATACTCGCTGACGATTGACACGGTAAGAAGCATACGCACAGAATGATTCTAGCGAGTGTATGTTATGCTCTCTCTGTGCTATATTGTGCGATGTGTTTATGTGCTCATGCTGTGTGCTGCGTTGCTGTGCTCTCTATCTGTGCTACATTGTGTGCTGTGTTGCTGTGCTCATGCTGTGTTGTGCTGCTGTCCTGTAGGTGGTAGTGGGTGGGGTATAAAATTTGAGATGGCGGATATGGTAAATGATACCACATATAATATCATATCCTAGTACCATAGAGTTATTGGGGTTTTGATGGGAATTAGGTAGTGGTGTGGTAGGTGGTATGGGTTGGTAATATCATCAGTGCCGCCATATCAGTCGCCAAATCCATTGATATCAATGCGATCACGAAGCCGAAGTGCCCACTCGCCAATTTCGCCAAAGCGCGTGCAGTATTAGGTCGCTAGGGAGGATTGTGCATTCGACTATAATCAGAATAATCAGTAACGGCCCAATCAGAAAAAAAAAAAAAAAAACCTGTACTGACGACCGTTTATTTCCAAAAATGGGCGAATACCGGGAGGTGCTGGGCGGCGGACCAGCACCTCCTTCGAAGCTATAAGCGCTTCGAGTGCAACCGGGATCTCAAACTTAGTGAGGGAAGGTGTTTAGAGTATCGCCGGTCGTTTACGACCCGTAGTGCAATTTTCACCTCTTCATCACGTTCGAGGCGTCAATTCTTGACGCAGCATCCACCGCACGGGCTTGTAGTCGCGTCGCCTTGAAGT
>Ga0307931_1003118_pt1 | contig 10266 bp, 9 predicted proteins | sample OrgLakmetageno47_FD_201816 | JGI IMG/M metagenome (GOLD analysis project Ga0307931, IMG submission 201816) | Saline water microbial communities from Organic Lake, Antarctica - #47 | ecosystem: Environmental > Aquatic > Non-marine Saline and Alkaline > Saline | place: Antarctica: Organic Lake... | reverse complement strand
GCAGAGGGTTTGGCTTGGAGTGCGGTAGTGGTAGCAGCCAACTTGAATGTCGCATTTGTGGGAGCAGAAGCTGTGCGTCAAATAGTCCTGCGCTCCGGTGCTTTGGCTGAATTTACTCCCGAACCCGTGTGGTGAAGAACACTTTCATCAAATTTATGGTTCGTGTCAAGAGATAATTCGTAATTTATCCTGGACTAAAGATCGATCGCCTAAACCCTACAGACCCTCTATTGTAGTCGCCTCGGCCTCGTTCCTCAGCAGGCTTTTAGATGTCCAATGCCAGGGTGCGATTTACGTACACGCGTAATTTACGCGCCTCGAGCTTATTTTTGTTACTTCACGTGTAAATAACGCGCGAATTACGCGTAATTTACGTGTGCCATACGCGCGGTTAATATCGTTAAAATACGGGCTCTTGTTACGTTGTTATTCCTTGGTGGTGCTGTGCCCATCCGAACTCCCTTCCCTACTTCTTACTTCACTCACTTACTGCCTTTCTGCCTGTGTGCGATTTGCAATTCTCTTTACACGTCCTTCGTGATGGGCGTGGTCTCTGCCCAGAGGGAAGTGCTACTCTTCACCAGCATCCAGCATGGGAATCGTTCGGTAGAGTCTACCACTCTACCACGATGAGTGGCTGTGTTGATGAGTTACACCCATAAGCTTCAGGGGGTTCTACGGTGACGTCACCATATTATTCGCGGGATTTTGTGACGTTATTTACGTCTGATTGGTAAAAAAATACTTCCCCGCGTAATTTACGGCGTAAATCGTAACCTAGGTCGAATGAGTTTGGTCCATTGCCCCATTGCCCTCTTCTCTAGATTGAATATAGAGTCAAAAAGTTTAAATGAAGGTATATGTCGAAAGTCGGATGTCTTGGGTATAGCCTTGGAGCAAAGCACCGCACTTATTCAGCGATTTGCAAGGGGTTTGGCAGAGGAAATCTTTCTAGTTTCCTTGGAACTCCGAGTTAGAAGCGACAAGAAGTACCGGCGCTGACTCGGTTGACACTTCCAACTTCCAATTTGAAGTAGCGAAGCGAAGGGTTCGGTGATGTCAATACCCTGCTTTTTTTATGCACGCATAATTCATCTAAAGGCCTTCTACTGTGGCACCCCCTGCCTCCTTCGATCCAACTAAGTAAACGTCTGGGTCTTGTTCCCAAGCGCTGATTTTTCGTAAACGAGGCGCCAAGAAGTTCATGACAGCCGCTGCTTCTTCTGGAGAGGCCAACATGCCATGCGCTTTCTCAAAGAATGCCACTTCGGCCTTCGGACTATTTGCCACCCCGGAGTTTTTTTTGTTTCTATCACCGCCATCAACCCAGTTTGTAGGGTCCGAGAAGAGCTTGGCACTTTGACTTGCCCAGGTCGGAGGCACTGTGGTGTCTTGTCGCCCTGCGAGAATCAGACAGTCCCCTGGGGTTTTCCCACTATTAACATGTGATGCTGTCGAAGTGGTCTTCGCTTTCTTGCTTGCTGCTTTGCTCCGTTTACTAGGTGGCCAATTGGTTGGCCATTGCCACTCTTCCATCAAGCCAGCCGCGGTTGCCATAATGCCCCCAAACATTGGTTGTCGGTGGCGGTGCAGAGCCCATTCCATGGCAACGGTGCCTCCTTGTGAGAAGCCAAACAAGAATAACTCGTGGGGAAGCCAACCGCATTCTAAGAGCACACCTAGAGCTTGATCTAGATCCTCAAAGCACTTTGAAAGGGACTGCACGCGTCTACGCTCGCCACGACAAGGTTGAATGAAATCACTCTTCTCCATGTCGATGACGTCGAACCACGAAGAGCCTAGCTCTAGTGGTAGCTCACAAGGTGCTCTCAGCGCTAATAATGCCGTCTGAGGCAGGGCAAACTGTTCGCCAAGTTTGATAAATGGCGCAGGCGAGTCACCGAGGCCGTGAAAGAAGACGAGCAGATTAGTGTCGATGCCGTCAGGAGACGGCCGGTACTCGAAACGCTGAAGGCGAGCAGGAAAGGTGCTACGCTTCGGCGAAGTTTTAGGGCCACTTGGCGGAGCACTGTGCTCAAAGCGCCACTCAGTCTTTCCAGAGGCATTACAACGGAGGCATATCGCACCAGCTTCAGAGTCTCGGGCTACTGTCACAGACGCTTTAGGTTCCATGTTTAGGATCAAGCAAAACGTTTATCTTTCACTTGATTGAGCGATGCAGATTCGACAGCCTCCACTACCTCCTTAACCTTCAAAGCTAGCTAGTCTGGTCCTCTAAAAGTATGAATATAATATTGCTCTCTCAACCCTAGGACCGTAGGCTAAGTTAGCCTTCAACCCCGTCAAAACATCCCATTCTTTCCTAATAACTTGGCTCGACAACTCTTGGCTACACTACTGTTTTCCCTGAGAGTGCTGGAACTAATGTAGTAGCTGAGGTCAAAATATCGAGAGTCGAGAGAGGGTCAAATGGGTCAAAAGTCGGAATGCGGAGATGCGGGCTGCGGCTAGATGACATTCAATTGCGCAACGCTAAAGCTCATCAGTTCCCTAGACATTCTTTTGTCTATCTTGTTACTTGCTGTGCTAGCTAGTAGCAGAATAGTGGCTACAGTACCAGGTTGGCAGCTCTGTTGATAAGAAGGCCCATGAAAACTGCTACATTGCTACTCGTTCTTTTTACTTGTGGCATGCCAGCAGTCGCGCGCAAGTACAAATACTTGGACTATCAACAAATCGCTGATGAGCTACATGAACTAGCCAAGGTGTGTGCCTCATCATTTGTAGAACACGCATCAATTCTTTATGCTACTGTGCTTATTCTTGCGATCGTCTCGACGTTCTAGCTACGTAGCTCAAGTTTATTACTCATCCCACGTGCATATTATTTCCTTCATTTCAAGGTTTACCCGAATTACGTCAAAGTCGAATCAGCCCAGAGCAAGTACGGGCTGCCACATTATGGCACTTGCGGCAAAGGAGGCCCTTGCACGATCTGGATGGCTACCGTCACTCACTTCGCGTCGTTGCGAGCGCTGTCGGAAAAAGAAGGAACTGCGACAAGCAGTACTAAGGAAACACACAGCAGCAACCCAGTTGAAGCCAAGGCGAACTTCGAGTACGACACGCGGCCTACCGTGTTTTTCAGTGGGGCTTTGCACGGCAATGAGCGCATTGGCCCGACCACAACCCTCGAAGGTGTGAAGCTCTTGGCGACCGTCGCCAGCTGCGTGGACGCAAGCCTCGAAAAAGGCCGACTAAAACAAGATGGCAATGGTTTGTGCCCGGATCTTTCGCCGTCTGACGAAGCTATGTTAGCTGCTGGAACAGCCATGGTGCCATCGACATCCCCTCATGGGAGCGAAAAAGGGAGGAGATCTTCTTTGGCGACTACGACCACTACAGAGACAGAAACCGCCACGTTGCTCGCCTGGCGCAAAGCCACGCGGCGAAGGCGGCTCTTGTGGCTGCACCGGCTCGCGCGGACTCGGCGCGTCATTGTCATGCCAGCCGCCAACGCTGTGGGCTACTATGCCAACAAGCGAGAGGTGTGCCTGAGTTCGCCTCTTCTTACTGTTAACCCTCGCCTCCTGTTAGGAGTTCCTGATTGGGGCGTTTTCTGTGCTCACTTGCTCGTATTCTTTCACTGTCCGCATGGTATCGAATCATATTGCTTGGGAGCATGAGCGTCCATGCGTCTCCTCATCTGCCGACCCCATTCTTCTCTCTTACAGGAGGGCCGCATTGACCCGAACCGCGACTTCCCTTTCGTGCAATCGGCATCGCATTGCATGCAAACCGTAGCCGCTCGAGCGCTCAATGAAGTGTGGCGAAGCTACTTGCTGCCTGCTGCCATTTCTTTCCACGGCGGCCTGCAGGTGCGCGGGCTCACTCTAGTGTTTTTGATTGAAGGTACGAAGGACTGCACTGTTCCTTTTGACTGTTTTGGGCGCCCACATGTGAATACACTCGCGTGTTTCGTCTGAGATCTAATCGCAACTTTGTTGCAGCCTATCGTGCCCCTGCATGTAGAAGTAACATTTATTAATTCGAATAACACATATCATAGCATTTCTATCTTTCTTTTCTTTTCTCTCCTTACTATTTTCTTCTCGCTCCCAATACCCATACCCATACCCACCCACGTATGCAGGCTATTGCGTACGAGTGGGGGTCCCCGATTCACCCCAAAGCGGGGCATCGGGATTTATCGCCCGACGACCAATCACAAGCCGCGGTGTCGCGGGCGCTGGCGATTTACGGAGGCAAGGGAGCCTACAGCCGGCACAAACTGTACCCGACTAGCCCCATGAATACCCTCGTGTAAGCAGCTTGTGTTTAGCACTGTGTGAAATAGGTTTGAAAAATGAAATGAAGAGATCTTATTCAAGGAAATGTTTACCCGTTTTTTTTTTTTTACCCTCTTTATTTTGCGCGTGCAAGAGAACATTAATGACGACGATCGAAATGATGACGGAAAACCGAGCTAACCTTTCTGGGCGTGTGTGGGGAACAATGTACTACTGTACCGCAGGTACCCGGTGAACGGTGGGATGGAGGACTGGGCATATGCAGCCTCCTGGGACTTCCACGATCCAACGGACAAGAAACAGCACGCCAGGGGCACGGTATGCACAAAGGGTCCAATCGGCAAAGCGAAAATAATATAGCACATGTGTTTCTGACCGGCACATGGAAATGAAGCTTTCTTATCGATGAATGCTCTGGGGTCTCAACCTCTTATTGATATATCTCTTCGGAGGGTTACTTCGCTTCTCTCTCTTTCTCAGTTCGCATGTTTCGCTTTCGTTTGGGTCTTAATTATCCCTTCGCGCCTCGTTCTACACTCCCTTTCTTGTCTACCCTTTTTGTAGGTGCCTGGCTGCATTGTCGGCCCCAACTCTAACGGCTATGAAAAAGGCAAATTCCCATACCCCCCTGAGAAAACGACCTACACTGCATCAATGCTCCGAACGGCCAACTTATTGGTATGCATCTATACGTGCGCTCAAATTCTTGTGTTGTGTTGAAGTTATTCTGCTGAACTCGACCCCGCTTTTTTTCCACAACTCGTAAGATTGATTACTTTCATGACTGTGTACTTCTGAAGTTGCTTTTGTTGTGCCGATTTAGTGGACGACTTTCTATGAATCAACGCTTGCGCACCTTCCATTTTTAAATGTTAATTCACTCTTTTATCTTTATCTCTAGGTGGAAACTTCTGACGATAAGACCCCTCATCAAGACACCCTCGGTGCTCCTGCGGGGCTCTTTTTACCTCGCGCTTCTTCTTCCAATAACGATGCTACTTTATTATCGTCCTCTGGCAGTGGCAACGGCCACATCTCTCGCAATTTGCGCTTGTTGCTAGCCACTGCTGACCTAGTTGAACCTTATGTCGAGTGGGCATTTGATGCGATGGAGATGGCTGAATTTGCTGCCAATGATGAAGGAGCAGCGGAAGGAGAGCATGGAGATGAAGAAAAAGACCACCAGCAGCAGCAGCAGCAGCAGCCAAGTAGATACTGGGAGGCCTCGAGTGTGGGCAGTGCTGGCAGCGGTGGTGCTAAAGGTGGGCATGGGTCATGGCTTTGGACTGGTACTGTGACGGTAGCTGATGACCTTGGTGGTAAAACAAGCAACGCAGCAAGCACTACTGCTGCAGTTAGCACGGATTTAAGCAGGGTTGAGTCTGACAATGCTCCTGGGAGAGTCGCATGGCGAATCGGCGGGGCATTGCTGGTTGATCACACCGAACTTGTGGTGGGGTGCTGGCCTCGTGACGATGACGATGACGAAAGCAACATCGTCAGTGGGAGACACGACCACCAGCACGAAGGTAGTGATGCCCAGTCAGGCCTCCGCGGGAAGCGCAACGACCACAAGAGTGGCCGTAGCTCCAGCAACAGAGACAGCTGGGCGGCTCTGCTAAGCGAAGATGAAGAAGAAGAGGGCGCACCCACCCCGTCTCAATCATCTTCGACGCCAATTCACGCCCACACCATCGTAGTACCAGCCAGCCGCGGGTCTGGCAATGCGCGATGGGTGTCTCCGAGCACCCTCCTAGCGGGAGCTCCCCCCCCTGCGAGTGGCACGAGCGGTGACGTCAGCAACGACAAGGATGGTGGCAGCGGCGACGACGGACATGTGTTTTGGGCTTTTCTCCCGTCGGCCAGCGAGCTCTTGAAGCTGAACTGCTCTCCTCACAGTAACAATAATGGAGATGGAGAGGGTGGTGAAGAAGTAGCGCGCTATTTCGCAGCTGCACGGGCGGTCGTAGACGCAAATTGGGGAATCGCACCCAAGGGAGCCCAGCCCGAGGGCGAATTAGGCGCTCAACCGCAAGGGCACTTGGCACAGGTATCAGAGGGGAAGTTGAAGAGAAAGCAGCCTCAATTTGACCGCATTCATTTTTCCTTGTATGATTTGTCAAGCACATGAAGCACTTTCCAGCAGTCACTTGTACGTACGATTCCCGAGATCAGTCACTTGTCCGCATGATTTCTAGCACTTTTCATTCCTTTCAATTCTATTTTCATTGTGCAAATATGCAACGAATGTTCTTCGCGCGTGTCTTTTCTTCTGCAACCACGGTGGCTTCCATGTGCGTCGGCATTCTCCAAGGCGCGCACCAACCCAGCGTGGAGGCATGTCGTCAACGGTCAAGAGCTTCAAGGCCGCACCAAATGGCATGCCCCACCGCTTGAACTCAAACTGCCCCAAGATAGCAGCAGCAGCAGCTCTTTGTCCTCTTCTTCTTCCAGTAGAAGAAGAGGTAAGCGCCGCGGAGGCGGCGCCTCTGTTGAATCTGATGCTCTCACAGCAGGTGCCACCACTTCTATAAAGGCGGAGAGCAGTAGCAGCAGTAAGGCACGGCCAGTATCTCTCGAAGATCCTTCACCTAATTCCCCTTCGTCTTTCTCCTTGTGGGGCCTGTTGGAAGCTTGGCTGGTGGACCTGGGCAGCAGCTGGGGCTTGCAGACCTGGCTCCTCCTCGTAGCCGCGCTGTGCTGCTTCAAGTGGTGCTTCACCATGGTGGCTGTTGGCATTGCCAAGGGGAACAGCCGCGAAGGCCGCCGCCGCTATCAATATCGCGCTTCTGGCGAAGGCCCCAGCCGGCTTTAAGGCACATGGAATAAGGACACTGCTCCGCTCTCTTTCCTCCATACTTTTCCTGAGTGAATCCTCAATTTGGCAAATGAGTTGGCTCTTGAATCTTGAACGTATAGTGATATTCGACATAGGAAATTAGAATTAAAGTCCGGCGTCGTCATTGCTGTTATCTGCTTGGGCTTATTGTATTGTAGTGGTGGCGATGGGCTGGGTACCTGACGACCAACTGGCAACTAAAGGGGGGTCACTTCTGAAATTTTACCCTTGTTGGTAGGCCCACCGGACCCAAAATCTCCGTTTTTCGACCACCTCCGATTCACATTTTCATTTCTTTAATGGTCTCTTTGGGGGTAAAAAGAGCCAAACAGGCAAGGTTTCATCCAAATCGGCCCATATAAGCCCCTAAAAAGAGCTCCTAAAGATGATTTTTTTAGGAGCTACGCCACGTCGCGCTTTTAAAGTGATAGCTCTAATATAGTAAATCCACACCGCGAAATGTTGGCCATAGCATAGTAGCATAGGCAAATCAAGGTGGGATTCCCCCTGACCGAGCTCATATGGGCGTACAACTGTGGCCCGATATTCTAACCATATCGAGGGGGATATCCGAACCCAAAAAGCGCGAAATTCTATTGAATTTATAGCCTAGAATTCGCCAAAACCGCTCTTAATATCCGCAGTGCAGCCAGTGCAGCCGAGCTGCACAAGCTTTACGAAAAGATGACCTAAATCGATACTTTTACGCCCAACAGACAAAATTTCGAAATGTTGGCCATAGCATAGTAGCATAGGCAAATCAAGGTGGGATTCCCCCTGACCGAGCTCATACGGGCGTACCACTGTGGCCCGGTATTCTAACCATATCGAGGGGGATATCCGAACCCAAAAAGCGCGAAATTCTATTGAATTTATGGCCTAGAATTCGCCAAAACCGCTCTTAATATCCGCAGTGCAGCCAGTGCAGCCGAGCTGCACAAGCTTTACGAAAAGATGACCTAAATCGATACTTTTACGCCCAACAGACAAAATTTTCAGTGTGTTTACGCCTTAGTGCTCTTAGGTACACCACATGCGACATACTTAGATCAACTATGATCATTAAACCGCGACTGCGATGTAATATGGCCAAAAAGGGCAAAAATTTCCGCTTTTGCGGGAAATGACCCCCCTTTAGCTGCCAGTTAGACTAACACCTGCGCTGTGCGCCACGCGCCATTCAGCAGGTTTTCCAGGACTCTGAAACTGCATACTGCGTGTATGGTATGTGGCGTATAGAGGGCAATGGAGTCGGACGATGCAATTCTGCAATTGAATTTACAAAAAATCTAAAATATAATTCTTTTGCGGAATTGACGTATTTCGCCTATTTTAGTGACGTTTTTGCCATGTCAAGATGTCAACATTCAAACCAATTGATTCGCGCAATGGCTACGAAGCATAATATTCTGTGAAGTAGAAGTCAAGAAGACGCTGAGGAATCGTGCGAGTAGAATTATATCCTCAATCATCATTTAGAGAATGAGCCGAATATGTACGCTACTCTTTGAAAACGATTCTCTGCCTATTGAGACTTTTATAGCCCGCGCGCGATTGTGGTCCTTTTTGGACCTAATTCTCTGTGCAGCCTATGCGGTGCGATACCGGAAGCAGTCGTTAGAGGATTCCGACCACGGTGCTCTTCCCGCCGTGACAGTAATCTTATCCGTGCTCTTCGGGATCGATGGTCTCGTTCTTATCTACTTGACGCAACCAAAGCGCGTCTTTACTTTTCCTCGATGGACCTTTCCACTAAACACGGCTATGAACTTTATAACCCTTTGCGTCAACATCGCCTACTTAGCATTGGAAGCCAAGTACAGTTTAGTTGTGTATCAAGCCCTCGCTTGTCTTGTCATTTGCAACAAGACATTGCGATGCTGGGTGCTTCACAAGTTAGCTGTTCGAATAAGAGCCCATATCGACGATGGCATGGCAGAGAAATCTGGTGACTACATTAGGTTTGATGGCAACGCACTGATTGTGTGAATGCTCTCACAAGACAATCAAATTTATAGTTCTTTATTCCGAAGCTCTAGACACTCGTTGGGTGCTCAATCATCTTTCAACTCCCTCTCGGAAGATCAGCTTGTCACGAGGCAACGTTCCCATCATTTATCGAAGAAAACCTCCATATCGGTGTCTCAAAAAAACACTTACTTTTATTCTCTCTCAAGACACTACTTTTGCTTTCAAGGATGGCACTTCGCTTTCTGTGATCATTGTTATGCCCACTTCGGTTTATGGTAACAGCATACTAAAAAACATTGGGGTAAGTGTTGCAAGTCCAACGCCATCGCGCAGTCGACCCATCCAGTTGCGTTCAGAGTGCTGGCTTTTCGTTTTCGTTCTGGGAAGAATTCTCCAGTTGCCAGAGCACCAGAGGCCGTTTTTTGAAATTTTCTTGCTTGTTTTTTTCTTGCCCTCCTCTTATCAATAACGAAGTTAATTCCTCCTTTCAACTTTGAATGTCCAAACTACATAGCAGACTTGATGCTTCTAGCGGCTTATAAAGTTACAATTTTTTTCACCGCTACAGCGATACAGCAATTGTAATGCCGTAATTGGTAATTCAGTAAGGCACTGTACTGTGCAACTCAAGTACCGGCGAAAGCGGTACAGCAAAATGCGAATCACAAACCGGCGAAGCCGTTAAATTTGAACCTACTATAGTAGTACAGTAGTACAAGTGCAAGTACAAGTGTTGTTAGTTCTTATCTTTATCTATCACAGCAGCCGAGCAGCATGATTTTTTCGAAAAGAAAACGAAATCCGAATAGGCGAATAGGGAATGGCCACTATCACTGAAATCTAGAAGGCAGTCTTGAGGAACGCGTGCGCGTTCGCGTGCCACTTGGCGCATTTGCGTCTGCGCTTACCTTCGTGGAAGCCTCCTCACTCATGTGCACGGACGGGGTTTCCATGGAATTGTGGTCTGCCGCGGGCGAGAGGGGGGGAATCGAACTACCTGCTGCGCCCGTTAAGACCACGCCATCCAACACGGCAAGCGGAAAGAACTCGTCCTTCACGTGGTTCAAGAACGCGCACCACACCCCGTGGTGCTCCTTCCGGATGTACGCCAGCGGGCCCGAGCCGCGGCTGTCCTTGAGCAGCACCGACTGAGGATCCGCGGCGAGCAGGAGGGCCACCAGGTCC
>Ga0307931_1003117_pt1 | contig 10269 bp, 13 predicted proteins | sample OrgLakmetageno47_FD_201816 | JGI IMG/M metagenome (GOLD analysis project Ga0307931, IMG submission 201816) | Saline water microbial communities from Organic Lake, Antarctica - #47 | ecosystem: Environmental > Aquatic > Non-marine Saline and Alkaline > Saline | place: Antarctica: Organic Lake... | reverse complement strand
GTGGCGACAAGGAGATGGCTGAAGGTTACGCCTTTGCGGCTGCAGTCTTGCCTCGGCTCGCTGTGTGCGACACGGACGCCGCAACAATCGTGGCCAACAATCTTTTGGTCAACGGCAGCTCCTCGAGTAACTCCATTTACGACCAGCCTTGGGTGATGGCTGACGGCTTCGCGGCGCTCAAGGCTGAGTTCGAGGAGAACTACGATTGCCTCGGCATCACCTGCGAAGACGTCGGCGGCTTGCTGATGACGGACGGCAGCAACAGCTACTACACTGGCGCTGAGCCGTGCAGTGATGGCAGCACCGAGAGCGACAGCAGCCTTTCTGGTGGCGCCATCGCTGCCATTGTAGTTTGCGCGTTGATCTTCGTGGCAGCTGTTGTCGTTGCGTGCTACTACAAGCGCCGATCGGACTCAAACCAAGAGTCCTATAAGAACATGCAAGAGGAGTTGAAAAGTTTGAAGGATAAATATCCGAATGGCAGCATGCCGCAGGCATTTGAAGTCTCTTCAAGCTCAAATTAAAGTTCCTAATGCGGAATTTCAATTTATTTGTATTGTTGAATGCGCCCAGTCTACTCGCATGCGCCCGCTCGGTTCTCAGCTACTTACTTATAGTTGGCGGTTCGGGCTTTTACGGAGTCCTACTTCTCGAAATAGTTTACAGCTCACGGCGGCTCACGGTACGCAGTTGCGCAGTTAGCAAAAGGATTCTTAACGAAGAAATCGTAGCTTATAATATTCCTGCCCTTCGACTTTGCGATAACAACAGAGGTAGCGTGGTGCGTGGTGCCTTGTGCCTTGTGTGTGTGTTGCCCACTTGCATAATACTGGGCGATTTGCTGCGCATAGACAACATTGTGAATTGTGGTATTTGGCGGTGGCTGTTTATTTGGTGGTCGATGGAACTCAAACTCGAACTCGAACTAATACAAACCCAAATGGCACAGAAGCCAATGCTGCGGGCAGAAGTTTACGCGCAAGTCAAAATCGTAGAGAGGATAGTTTGCAGAGGGCAGGAAGCATAATACTTCCACCCCCCTCTAAAGTGGAAACTGTTCATGAAACAATTTTGAAATCGGACTTAAGTCGTTTCTGCGTCTGTTTCTGCAGTGACGAGAGCACGCCGTTGTTCAGTCTCTTGGGCACGCCGCGCCAGGAACCTCCGCTTCTCCTCTGGTGTCACTCTAGTGTCGCACCGAGGTGGCCGCAGCTGCGATTTTCCAATGCTGAAAGGCGCTTTCGTAACGAGCTTTAGCCAGCCAGCGCGGTCCTGCGCCAGGGTTGCCCATTCCGAAAAGGTGATTGCTTTACCGTCGTCGTCCACGAGGCCGGAGTACTTCAGATGCCGTTCCATAGATCTTCCATAAGTCATCTCTTGACCGCCCGCTATCCTCGGCTCGTGTACCCACGAAAGCATGAGCCTTTTGGGTAGCCGACTCTTAGGCATGCGTGCGACGTGGCCGCCAGCCCAGAGCAGAGTGCGGCTTGCGAGGTTGTACTCAATCGAGAAGGCTTCCGTGCGCTTGTGAAAGCTCGCTGAAGATATTTAGTGGACAAACGATTGACACATCGTTATCCTGCACATTTTACGTATGCGCGTGTTATGCCAGTTGCGCAGGCGAGAGATGTGCTGGTAGTGTGGATGGTAGTTGGCCAGTTGGTTGGTAGTTCTCGCAGCTCGAAGCTTGCAGCTCGCAACCACCACCACCCACACCACACTTATCCCCTTCCGCACCGTAGAATAAAAACGAAGCTACGCTCTCTACTCATGTGCCGAGTGCCCTGGTGCTGCCGTTTTATGGTTTATGGTGGAGTTCTACTTCGCAACGGAAATTACGGTGTTGCTAAGTTCAAAAATTGTTTGTCACCAAAAAGGAAGTACTTAACGAGTGATTATCCCGCTCATTCATTTCTAAACCATGGCTATGTCCTTGGTGTGAGTCGAGGAGCATGGGCCACAGTCGCACGAGTCGGGCTCCTTGCCGCTCGGACAAACACCGTGGTCGTGATCGTCGTGGTCGTGAGGTGCTGGTGGTGGCTGAGGAGGTTTGCTGCTCCCGAAAAAGCCCATCATCTCAGCACTCATGGGCACCACCTGCGGTGCTAGAGCTGTGCAACCCGCTGGCACCCATACCGGCATGAGCATCATCATTGGTGTGGTGCCTGCAGGACCCTGCTGAAGTTGTCCCATTGCCATCGGCAGAACATTCTTAGCTGGTGCAGCGCTGCTTGACGGAGGTCTCAACTGAGAAGCGGGCTCTGACGACGACTTCCCCGGCTGACTTCCCACTCCACTCAACGATGTTGGCGACGACGATGCGTCTAACAGCTGTTGCTGCAGCGCCAAGCGCACAACGTCGGCAGCTCTTTCGTCGTGAGCAGAGCGAAGCGCCTTCAGCTGTTCGATAGCGCGCCCTAACAAGAGGACCCGGTGCCCTTCACGGTTCCCGCTCTCAACGGCACAAGAGGCATTTTCACCCTCGCAGCAAGGACCATCGCTACCGCCGCCACACTTCTTGCGCTTGTTGCCTCCACTGCGCCCTGTACTCTTGGGAATTTCTACCTCGTCCAAAACCTAAAAAGCAATGCACGAGCGAGGTCAGGTCAGAATATGTCATCTTATGGTAGGTGGGCACACTACCTACCTACAAACATAGTAACTCGGAACGAATGATAAACTTTCGAGCGTGCACTCGCACCTGTGCTAATTCATCAAGCCGTTCATTCATCTCGGCTCGTCGCGCCTTTTCCGTTAGGCGCTTACGCTCGACTCTCGACTCGCCAGCGGTGCCAGGAAGGGCCGGCGCAGCACCTGTTCGTCGAGCCTGCGTTGATGCATCTAAAGCTGCTACCATGGCATCTGGAGTCGGCGCCACGGGACTGCGCGCATTGAAATCTAGGTCCCCGAGGAGGTCGAAGTCACAGAAGTTGCCTTCCCCGGAATACACACGCTGCAGGAAGCGAAGCAACGAGGGGGGAACAAGTTCGGATGAGTGCCTCTCTTTAAAGAGAAGGAAATCGACAAATTCTGCAGTTGAGTATGCGACCTCATTCCGGCGATGCGCCATTGCTAGGAGGTTGAACTAGACGAGATTCGTCTAGCAACCAGCTGGGTCAATAGTCTCGGAATTTTCGGTAACGTGGGCACGCGTGCGAGCACGCGCCAGTAATGTTTGCCCCCAATATGAAGTTGTTTGTGAAATACACTTCCGACGAACGACGAACGACCAGCAAAAAGCAGACACGACGACACGACGACATGACACTCGACAGCTTTGCTTCTTGAACTTTCTTCTAGACTTCTAGAGCTTAGCATAAAGTGTGTAGCAGCAATAAAGCAGCGGTCTAGATAAGCTCCTTCACTAGCTTCCTAGTTTGGCATTGTACATTTCATGTCACAACTTCCTTGACGTGAAGGCTACAGGCAAGCCTAGTCCTTGCATTTTAGCTACTAGCGTGAGTGTGCTTGTTTAATAAGCTACCATCTACATTTGCATTTGTTGGCACTTGCGAATTGAAGATTGATATCTAACTAGACAGTTTTAGCATTCAACCCACATCGAGCTGTGGAAACAAGTGACCGCAGTCTACTCGAGAGGAATCTTTTAGAATTTGGTGTTTGTTTGAGCCCACTGTGCACGACAAAGCTCGTGACCTCTCACGCATAGAGCAATCACTTCAAGCAAATCAAGATGGTCTTCAAGCTGCTTCGCCCGTTTATCGCATGGTGTATCGTGGCACTAGCAGTAACTACGGTTCGTAGCTTTGTCATCCATCCTAGGCTTAGTAAGTCTGCCCAACCAGCCATCCAGACAGCTCTTCAATCAGGGCTCCGGAGACGGCCGTGCCTCGGGCTGAATCGCATTCTCCTTGAACTCGAGGAAGTGTCTTCTGATTATCAAAGTGCAGTGATAGATTCTTGTAAAGAAGGAGAAGAAAGAGGAGCCCGCGCCTTCTTGCCCATGGATGACTCTCGAGTGCAGCATGTCGCTCTCATTTTGCGAGTGAGAGACGGCGATCAGATTCGAGCGGGAGTGCTCGACGTGGGCGCGTGTGACAATGCCGAAGTGAGCTGGAAGTGGCCGGAGGGCTATATGGAAGGATGGGATGCAGACCGGGTTGCTAGTGATAAAGAACCATTGAAGCAGCAGAAGCAGCCAGGTGCAAAACAAGGAGGTGCTGAACGAGCGCGCATGCGGCCTGGGAAGGTGAAGCAGAAGGTTTGGCCACTAGGGCTAGAGTTGAGGCTGAAAGGGCCTTGGGTACCTGAGCCGATGCCAAGGCCTCGAGTGGATCTGTTGTTGGCGCTTCCTAGACCCTTACAGCTGGCGCGCATGCTGCCAGCCATCTCGCAACTCGGCGTTGGCACCATCATTCTCTCGAGTGCTTCTAAAGTTGAGGTAACGAGTTCTATTGCTCCCCACGTAGTCTTCTCGTGTATGGTACTCCACTGTTGTTCCAGATGTGTAAAGTATAGAAGCAGCATTTTTTGTATTTGGAATAAGACTGAAAGCGCGTTTCCTGCGTAAGCATCTGCGTCACTCGATGTCCTTCGTTTGCTTCTCCTTGTGTTTTCAGCCGGACTACTTCGGGAGTCATTTAATTCGGGACCCTGCCTCCATGCGAGCACTTCTCATCGAAGGCCTAGCTCAGTCAGGAGACGTACATGTGCCTCGTGTGGTGATCGCGAAACGCTTAAAAGTGTTCTTGGAAGACGAGCTCGATGTGTTGCTGCCTCGTGCCACTTCGAAACGAGTCGTCGCTCACCCATATGCGATTAATGGTGGTCCTGAATCAAGGCGCGTGATGGCAGTGCCACCGCCTCCGCCAGCTACCACTCGTATAGAAGCCGCAGTAGTGCCAGGATCAGCAAGGGTCGATTCGGTCAAGACTCCTTTAGAAGCAGACAAATCAAGAGTGCTTGTGGCAGTGGGGCCAGAAGGCGGATGGGACGGCGCAGGGCACGAATTGAGCTTATTGGCAGCAGCAGGATTTGAGCCAGTGGGGCTGGGTGCGCGAGTGCTGAGGTCGGACGTAGCGGTGAATGTGCTCTTGGGCCTCGCACATGGACTAGTGGAGTCCTGGGATGCGACCTTGAATGACGATGAAAATGGCGGTGTCGTCAGCAATGGCTCCACCAGAACCGAAGAGACAAGCGATGATGGCTATGATGACTTGGCGTCGTTTTATGCAGACCTGGCATGCTGATCCGATTAGAGCCGAAGCCGAAGCAAATATGCGTGCGCAACGAACAGCGATAGTGCGATAGCGCCCTGCCAACTTGATATTAGAACCGGCGTATTTTATGGTGGTGTCTACTGGTATCATTCCAGTCTCAGACTTAATTTATTAAATGCGATAACAATTCGGTCTCCGGTCTCGAAGTCTAACTTCGATTTCACTGTAGCCCTACACCAAAATAAAAAATAAGAGGAACTCCCCGCCCGCCTTTAATTATTCCTTGGCCATTTGACTTTAATTTACTATCTAATTAGAGGCTTCTGCGGGTCTGAAATTTCACTAACAAAAGATCCAACTAACACTGATTGAATCACAAGAACCATTTGAATGGTCGTAAAAATCTTTACTGCAATACCATACCATACTGCATAACCGATCGATTTTGCTTCGTGCAGCAGGATCAGTCGATCAGTTCAAGAATCTGCTGGAACTCGCACTAATACAAACCCAAATGGCACAGAAGCCAATGCTGCGGGCAGAAGTGGGAATGCGCGTACGTTGCGCAAACAAAGCAAGTGCGGAATGATTCAGGAGGGAGAGGGGCATTGGCCAAATTCCTCGAAAAAATTGCTAAAATCGAGGTATTTGTGGGTGTTGCGCACTCCACAGAACAATAAAGAGGAAGGCGCGCGAGCAAAGAAGCTCGTGACATGCGGAACACGAAGTCCACTCGGCAGAGGTCAAAGTATGCCTTTCAGCGCGCAAGGCGCCCATTGTTCTGCTCCTGAGCCATAAGAGGCTTTGACGGGACATGAACTCCTTCCTCGTCCGCGGAGTGGCAGTGAATAGAAAAGCCCCCCCTCAAAAATACAAAAAACAACGTGCAAGCGGGCCGCTTGTGGCCTAGCGGTCCCTCCCTGTCATAGAGCTAAACCCATATATCTTCCATCAAACGCCACGGACGCTAGTCGTGGTCGTCCTCCAGCGGTTTTCGAAACCCTCGCAAGGCCCTCCACCTTGAGAGCAAGTCGACTGCGTATACCCCGAAGAGTGAATCTGTTGTGAAATCCGTGAAAGCCTCCATTATCTGCATATCTAAGATCTAAGTTTTAGTCTGACGTTTAAAAGTTTTAAACGTCTGAATCCGAGATGGAGTTGGTTTTTCATTTGATGAAGTCGATGTTATACCAAGCCGGATATAAAGAAGCACTGCTTTTATGACTCATAAGCCTATACCTATTGCTATTCCCGATGTGCCATTTGCGCAATTTTCTGATCGCTTTAACGCTTTTACTCTTCCCACGACGCGCGCTGAGCAGCTGAGATTTGCGGCGTGGGCTGGCTCGTAAGATTGACCGCATCTTTCAACCCGTCGGGAGGCTCTAGACCGGCCACCGTCAGCAAACTCCCCGCGAGCCGTAAAAATACGTCTGCTTCCAACCGCAAGAGCACCAAAGCCTGGCGACCGCCCCCAACTGCTCGAATCGAAGGCGTCTCCGTGGCCGACCCCGGGTCTTCCATGTAGTGGTCGCCTTTCTTGAGCCTGGCCACTTCGCGCTCTTTGCCAGAGGCGTCCACCATAAAGGCCGACGCTTCACCCTTGAGAATGACGCACAGTCGGTGGGCTTCCGGGTCGCCCTAATATGATATAAATCACACAGAATAATATCACAGGAAAAATGGCAGGAGAATCACTAGAAGTACGTAGGTATAGGCCATGGTGCTGGTGGTGGTAATGGTGAGTTATACTGTACGCAGCGCACTTACAGCCTGAGATGATAGAACCCAAGCACACTGTACTCACCTGAGTGTAAGCAGTTTCTCCGAGAGGCACTTCCACTTCCTCGGAGGCATCGGCCAAGGCCAAGCAATCGTAGTCGCTCATGGCGCGGAGGCAAGTGACGCCCCGCAAGAAGTCCTTATACCGTGTGCGCCTCGCTTCGGTGGCCCGCATCACACAAATGCGGTAGGCGTCGCGGTGGAGCACCCACAGAGTACAGGGGGTTTTGGCCACGAAGTTGGCTTCCCGGGGCGCGCCGTGGAGCAGCGCCAATTCGCCGAAGCTGTCGCCCCCCGACAATTCTTTGGCCACTGCACCGTTGCCGCCTTGTTGCTGGACCTGCTCAGCAATACATTAGACAGAGAGAGAAGGGTGAATTGCAACATGCACCAAACGAAGAAATGAATCAATGCAGTTGACCAAGAACCCGCAAAACGAACGTGCACCTGAACGTTGCCGTCTTGAATCAGGTAAAACTTGTCCGCTTCAGCCGCTGGCTGCCCTTCGGATATCACTACTTCTCCAGCGTCAACTTCAAGCAATGTCACTTGATCAACCAGCTCTTCGTGCACTTTCTCGTCCAACTGGTGCGTGAATGTAGAAAGAAGGCTGAGGAATCATAATGCACGCAAAACAAGATGTTGCACACGAGAATAAAGAAAGAAAAGCAACGACACCTTTTGATTGATGTGATAATTGGGTCAAATCATGGCTGCTGTCTGCAAATGACACGACTTACGCAACCCCCCCGACACCATTTGAAGGAGAAGAAAAAAATTTACCTGCCGCAAGAATCCGTTCTGTGCGATGGTGTCAAGGATGGCTTCGCGTTGCTCGTCCGTTTTGTTCATGGTGGGTGGCGGCAAGCTACCCATGCTCCCGGAGCTCACACCACCGCGGCGCCCTCCGTTCAAATCCAACATCTAATAAAAAGAGCATGCGTAGACAGGAAAATAAAAAATGTGCACATTGATCTTATCATTATTTTTCTAGCCTCTTTTTCTTTATGAGGTTGGCGTGTAACGATGGCACTGAAAGGTCAGGGCTCGAAATCAAGTAAGGCTCTGATTATGACCTGTTCTTCGTCATCTGACATGTCATCGTCATCGATGCCTTGTCCCAACCGAGCTCGCTCCTCCGCAGCCTAGTGTTTGCAAAAGTAAACATGCGCATACAGAGACGACAAGACCGAGAGCTTACATGTGATGGGCAGCGAAAGAATACGAGCTCACATCCATACAACCTTCTCTCCAAACCTGGCGGTCAAGATCAGCGCGCTGAGCCTGGAGCAACTCTGGAATACGAGCTTGCACGGCCAAATCCGGGTAGCTCTTGCACAAAAATTCAATGCTGTTCACCGATGTAATTTAAAGGAATGAAGGTTAGCATTCAAAGGGCGCAAGTTTAGGTACAACAACTACATAGCGGTAGAGCGCTTCGCTAGCGCAGGTAGTAGAAGCGGCGCAATTAGAATATTTGGTTGTGTTACATATCTATTACATGAATGCGATGGGGTTCACTGGCTTTTCGATCAGAAGGCCTTCAACTATGGCTACAAAGAGTGCATTAACGCCCTTCACGTTCAAGTAGTCTTGAAGCTCAGCCTGGACCTGCTCCGCCACTGCTGGCATCTTCTTACCGGGAGCCATGTTCTTGTTTAAAAAAGAGTTAAGCTTCGAGGAGTAGTGCTTAAAAGTTTTACTGTTAGCACGAAGCTACAAGAGGGGCTCTCGAGATTTCGAGATGCTGCTGGGAATTATAACTGACCTGGGACTCGGAAGCTCGAAATCTCGAAATCCACGAACAATTATATTATTTCCTCCTCCGCCGGCCTGCTGGGTTTTTGTTCAAGATTCGAGTTTTTAGACTGGTTGCGAAAGGCGCAAGAATGCGCGTAAAATTACGAGAAAGGCGCAGACCAAAACTCGTGGAGTTGCGAAAAAGGCGGAAAGGCGGAAAGAACATTCTTCACCTCTTTGGAGGTCGCGAAAAAATGTTGCCACCGAAGTAGAAGCCACACTAAACTCTCCTACACGATGGTTTCAGCGTCGATTGTATTGAAATTTCTTATTGTCTAAGCTCGTTAGTTAAAGCGGCGACATAATTCCTGTTGCGCATTTTTCAACCCAAACTCGTAGATGTATTCTCACTCTTGGTCAACGGGTCTTCAGATGAGCTCCCTTTGAAATCTTCACGCCCAAATGCTCCTTACTCACCACATTTGAATTACCACGGTATTTCCACATCACAGTTTGATCAAATAACTCAAATTAATGACAAAGCGTGCCTAACTTTCTCCCAGTATTCCCATAAGGTTCAATATACGCGCCTTTCTTTGCGAGGTCGTCAAACCGCATACGCTGAACTCGTCCCACCGTTCCACTCCGAAGGTGAGATCAGAATCACCCCAATTTTACAGCAAGATGGAATCTGTTGATATATAACCATATGTTCTCGCACTTCGCGGTGCTCGGTCATCCAAGAGATCCGCGGTTGGTGCATCGACTAGCGTAAAATTCACTTCCTACTTCTCCATTTTTGTTGGTCCGCTATATCTGCCAGGGACTCTGATAGGTGCGGCACGAGTGCAATTAATTCAAGCGCTTGTGCTTTCTCAGACAACAAGGTTTCTAGTCACTAAGGTGTCCGTCAATTATCTTCAACGGTCATGCTAAGGCCCTTCGCCAACTCACCGGGAAGCGTTTACTTTTATTTCGGTAGCGAGAGTTTCTAATATTCGCTGCGTGGCTCGCCCACAGCAGGGCGCTCATTGTTAGCTGCATGCCTGGCGCTCTCAACTTCGGGCTTGGCGCTCTCAACTTGGGGCTAAATCGCCATGTACCTTATCTATTTCCCATTAATTTCTGGTGTATGATGTATAATATATAATGTAAACTGTAAAGACTGCAAAGTATATTTTTCAAGTTTGCATTAGAAATAGAAACAAAGCACACAGCATGCACCTCCAGATACAATGATATTCAAACACACAAGGGACTGCCCTTAACTCGGTTACCCATATGCGAATAAATTTGTCAAGAGGGATCAATCACGACAACACAGGGGCCCTGCTGATCTGTTGGAGGTGCATCGCTTTCACAGTCACAGGTAGCGCCCCGGGCATCGGTCCCGAGCCCAAGGTTCTCTTCGCTAAAGCCTCAAATAATCGCGCGATCATCCGCATCGTTCGCCGCGTCCCCTTTGCTAACTAAGCCAACTACGTTGACAGCAGACTCAAGAAGTGTGCCTAGATCATGTCAAGGTCCTCTTCCTCATCATTTGCTGCGTCCTCTTCAACGTCCTCTG
>Ga0307931_1003114_pt1 | contig 10278 bp, 5 predicted proteins | sample OrgLakmetageno47_FD_201816 | JGI IMG/M metagenome (GOLD analysis project Ga0307931, IMG submission 201816) | Saline water microbial communities from Organic Lake, Antarctica - #47 | ecosystem: Environmental > Aquatic > Non-marine Saline and Alkaline > Saline | place: Antarctica: Organic Lake... | reverse complement strand
TGGCTTACTAAATTTTCTCATTTCACTTGGCGCAATAATAAAGACAAGAACACAGAGGAGTCTTGAACGCTATAGATGTGGATATGACGCGAGCCTGCGTCAATGCCAGAGCTTCTTGTTTCTTATTAGGTATCAATGTGTTGTCAAGAGCAAATCGGGTTGATAATGAACCATAAAGTTCCCGGGAATCTATGGGAATCTATGGGAATCTATGGGAATCTATGGGAATTCCCGGGAATCTCGGGAATTCCCAAGGCCATCTCCTGGAGTCGGGAATTCCCCCCCCCTACTAGCTAGCTAGCTAGCTAGCTACCTAGACTAACTTCGACACTCTCTAGCCACTCTAGGGAGCTGAAGTCAGTACCGAAAAGTTGCTATTCAGTGCTTTGATTTTATAAGAAGCGCCGCGACAGTTTCGTTTCAATCTAGTGCAGCCTCATCAAGTATCTTATAAATTTTCCACAGTCTGTTGCCGCCCCTAAGACCCAAGCACAGATATATCTTCAAGAAGATTTAAGGATTACGCTTCCACTTTTCGCACTACTCTTCGACCGACAGCTAGCTAGACTTACTTGCTGAGTGCGCAGTAGCAATAATACATGGCTCAAACAGCTCTGCCAGCCCTTGTCTTGGCAGCGCGCGGAGAATGCCGCTTTTCGTCGCATCGCTGCGCTTGCTGTGCAGGCGCCGCCTCGTCCGATGCCGCTGCCCGTGAACTGAGCTTGGAAGCTGGTTTGTGCACACCCATTGACTTGCTGGAAGGTCGACACGACTCGGTGCCGACCCTGCCTGTTCTTGGAGACGCGACGAGTGGCAGCTCCACGAAACCTTTGACGAGCTACAGCGGCGTCGCGTGCTCTGGAGGCTGTGGTGAAGTCTTTTGCTCCATCGACTGTGAAAAGAAGTACGCTCTCGAGTTCTCAGAGAATTAAATATTCATCCTGCGTAGGTTGCGAGCAGTTCAACTTCTTCATGCATATAGGCTGAGAAGTCTAGAGTGCGAATCCGCGCTTGACCAAGTCCTACCTGTATCTCTTCTGGTCCTTAGGTTTGCGAAGAGCGGCCACCAATTGTTGTGCGTTGGGCCACTCGATTCCTTAGAGCACCCGTTGTGCGTCTTTCGCCGCCTTTGCGGTGTGCTACAGTAGGATTATCGAATAGTGGTAGTTTTTGACTCTACAAATTTGCTGGCTTCTTTGTATGATAAACATTATGCTGTTTTTTTGCGCTGCATGATCTCCTTTATTTTCTCAGCTATGGATGTGGTTTTCTTTACGTGTGCGTGTGTGTGTGTGCACGTGTGTTTGTTTGGTGCAATTGTAGGGTCGTTGGGCGAAGAAGTGTTGCTTGGAGGCCAATTGCTCGCGGCAGCATTAACCGAGCAGAGGCAGCCATCGCAGGAGCACGAGCAGGAGCAGCCGGAAGAGCACAGCTTCGCAATAGGCCCCGCAACAAGCACTGTACGTGCTCTCGTGGCACGAGGCCTAGCTGCTGGCAGAGACGCTGCTCAAACAACAGCTTCGGGTGCGTCTTTTTCTCTGCCATCCGGGAGCAAAAGCAAGGGCAGCCAGGGCAAGCAAAGCAAAAGCAAGCAACAAGCGAAAAAGAACAAGCACCAAAACAAAGAAGCAGAAACTGAAGAAGAAGAAGAAGAAGAAGAAGACGAAGACGAGGGCTGGGAAGGAGAAGCGTTCAACGAACTGCGGGCTGGTTTGTTTGAAGCCCACGGCATTCGACCTCGGGAGATAGCCGTTGCCTTAGGCGCAGTACAGGGAAATGGTGGTGTGAAAAGTCCCACTAAAAGTGCTGACAACATCTCCGCAGGGAAGCGATGGGGTGCTCTGCTGCGACAGGTGCGTAATGATTCAACATTTGAGCTTTCCGTCTCCGTCTATTTTGTTCATACATATTGTGATAAATTTTTCTTGGTTTCTTGTTCTGCTACTACCACTGCTGCTGCTGCTGCTGCTGCTGCTGACGTATCTTTTTTTACTTATTGTTACGTGCTTCGATATCACTCTCCCCATTTCTTCTAATTTCTTGATGACTTGTGGCTTTTATTCGCTTACTTTATCTCCATTTGCTACCTCACACACACCCTTTCATTGGTTTACTATCACGTATTTCTAACTTAAAGGTGGAGCAATGTGCGGTACCTGTTGAACTGGAGTCTTTAGCTGCTGCCTACTGCCGACAGGTATTACGTTACTCAAAACGATTATTTACTTTCTATTCAGGCTGTGTTTGTATTATTTCATGTTTATCGTTTATGCCTACTTCTGAATAACGTTTTCTTTCTTCTTCTTTGCCTTGATTTTTATCTCAATGATTTCGTTTTCTTACAAGCAAGTCTTCTCGCGTTGTTTTCGTTTGTTTTCGGCCCATTTCATCTCAAATGTCTCGCCAGGCGATGTTTTCGCCCCCCTCTGTATTAGCAGCGGTGGAAAGCGCTGTGGCTCCTCTGCTGAACAAAATCGAAGCAAAAGCACTTGCACAGATGCAATCGGAATCAGGGGCTGAGGCAGGGAACAATGAGAATAGTGGCGAAGGCGGCGACGACGACGACGACGGCGGTGGATGGGAAACCGAATCAAGTAACGATGATGGTGACAGCGAAGACGACAGTGTTGATGACACACCGTCCGCAGCGGCAAAAGCAGCCAGTGAAGAGGACGAGGACGCCCCCAAGAAGAAGGAGGCAGCCAGCAACAAGACAGCGGTGTCCCTGTGGCCAGTTGGCTGGAATCCCCCCTTGGGAGAGAAAGCCGACGCGCTGCTCTCGCCCTGGACAGCAATTGCCCTTTTCCCCTTGAACCACCTCAGCAACGATGGTGATGGCAGCAGTGGTGGTGGCATTAGCGGCGGGAGCAGCCGCAGTAGAAGCGGTGCAACAGCAACAAAGCAGGACGAAGACCGTGCCCGTCTGCTTGCGTCAATGGATGGGCAATTGTCGTTGACGCCCCACTTTCGGGGGGACTTGCCTCATTCGTGCTTGCCTACGCACATCCTCAAAGTAGAGCCTTGTGATGCTGCTGCTGCTGGCGGCTCTGAGAACAATACTCGCCCTAGCAGCTCTACAGGCAGCAGTGCTATTACTTTTCTCGGAGCACTTCTGGAACCGATCCCGGTGGATCAGGGCGGTTCTGTTGGGAGTTCTAAGAACACTGAATCTAGCGGCGGCAAGAGTGGAAAGGACAGCAATGTGAGTGGTAGCGGCGACAACAGCGTTAGGAGTGGCAATTATGCCGTGATGTCATCGTATTCTCGTTGCTATGTGAACGCATCGCGAGGCCGCAAAGCTAGGGCTCGGGAGCTCAAACGGCGCTTCGGAGCTGCAATCAGTGGCAGTATGGAGAAAGGAGGCAAGGAGACAAGTAGCCATGGTAATGAGGTCAGCGACGTTGTCTGCGCCTGCGTGCGTTGTACGTGGGAGAATCTTGCTCTGCCAACTTTGCCCGGTGCGACAGCAGCAGCAGCAGAGGTTGCAGCGGAAGTAAAGGACGAGAAAAGTGTCGAAAGCCTGCACAAAGGTCACAGTGACGCTGAAGTAGGTGAAGTCGCATATAACGCTGCAGTTTTAGCTGCCAATTCTAAGAAGACGAATTTAACAGCGACAGCAGTGGGAGAACAAAAGTCAGGCATTCCCAATGACGTCAATAGCATTCAAATAGAATCCATGAGCATCAGTAACACTGACGGCAAAAGCACGGACGCTGCGTGGGAGTTGTTGCGCCGTTTAGCCAACCAGGCGATGCACCACGAACGGTATGACGACGCTTTGGTGGCCCTTGCCGGGATGCGGCACTTGAAACCACGAGACGGCGACGCTCTTTACCTTACTGCGGTGGGTGGATGTGGGTGCTTGTGTAATTGCATTCACGTAGATTTTACATGTGTTCATTGCCAGCTTGTTTCGATCATCGTGTGTCTTGATTTGGCTTGCTTACTATTTTCCTTGTTTTCTCTTTCTAATCATCGTTTTTTTTTTCGCCTTTTGGATTTTTATGTTCCTTAAAGTGCTTTTAATTCGTTAAACTCTCTGTCTTGATTCGAAAATGTATCCTCCCTCAAGGTGGCCCTGCGTCGCCTAGAGCGCTGGAGTCCTGAAAAAGCAATACCTCAAAACGATGGACTTTTTGCCGCGGCTACAACCCATAGTACTGCAGGTGTGGAAGCATTCAATAAGAACAACGATGCCCTCGTCTCAAAGCTCGATTCGCGCGTGGGCGCGCACGCGTTCTTTTTAGCCGCTAATGCTGTGGCGTCACCGCCGCACCCTTTGCTTCAAGCGGCTGCCGCCGAAATCACCGCCCTCGACGTGTTTGCAGACCGCGACTCTCCATCTCTGACCTCTTTCCCTGTAGAAGGAGGTCAGGGTCAGAATGGCGTGCCAGCATCATCGGAGCCGCCATCACCACAAGAACCGCTGCCGTCACAGTCACAACCACCAGTGCCGCCTGTGCCACCATCATCGTCGTCTGAAGAGTCATCATCATCCGCTTCTGATTCACCATTGTTGCAATCAACCTGGCCAGTGGCAGCGGTAGCAGCTGCCTGCCTGGAGCGAAAAGCGGTGGCGCAACGGACAAATGCACCGCCAAACGACGATGACACCACCGTGGATAGCCATGAGGATGGTTCTTCGGAGGGAGGAGATGATTGGGAAGACGTTGATGACGACGAAGAAGATGAAGACGAAAACGAGGATGACGTGGAAAGTGATAATGACAAGGATAGTGAAGCAAAAGTAGAAGAAGCAACGACGAAAGGAGATGAGTTGGTTCGCTCGGTGTTTGTAACGCGTGGAGGTGCACCACCAACAAGTGAAGAAAGTAGCTCCGGAGTTGCGTTGGAGTCTGGAGGTAATCATGGAAGTCAAACCAAAGAACAAAGGAAACGAGCGCAAGAAGAAGGACAACCTGAACCAAGGCTCATCATGGCGGTTCCACGGCTGTTGTCGTTGACCGAATGTGCCTGGGCAGTGGCGACGGCCGAGGACTTTGCCTTGAGCCGAGGAGGCTGGACTACGCAGCGCCATTATGTAAGGAAGGGAAGCGAGAGAATGAAGTAAAAGAGTCCAAGAATTCGTTTGTGCATTTTTTGTTTCTCTACTCCGCGAAAATGTTTGAATTAAGTAAGTCTGTTTTCAGATGCTCTCCTTGTGGTCTTTCTAATTACTAGTACGTTCACTTTAGTTGTACTTATTCTTCGTTATTGCGGCTATCATATTCTCACACGTTCTCACGCACTCTCATAGGCTGTGCCGACCACTGACTTGCCACTCCACGAAGTGCCTCTCCTTTTGCCGTGGTTCCGCGACCTCTGCAAGCACCGTATTTTTCCCCTTCTGGGGGTACTCTACCCGAATGTAGTGGGCAAACCAGACGGCTCGCAGCTTCGCATCAACGACGGTAAATATACGTTGCTCTTCAAGGCTTCTCTCTTTTGAAATACACGTGCCCACAAGAACGCACATGCACAAACACATGCATTTGTATGCGCGCTTTCTCGTGCTCTGTTGTGCTACCTAGGTAATTAGAATAGATCCTCATAATTTTAGCAACCGCAACCACATCAACTTACCTTCACGACTCTCTTGCTTTTTTATTCAAAATGCACACACGCACTTAGCCTTCGTGGTCAAGTACTGCGCGTCGGGCCAGCAGCGGCACTTGCCATTACATGTGGACCAGTCCACCATCAGCTTGACGGTTGCGCTCAACGGGCACGCCGCCGTCAATGGGGGTCATAGTGATGCTGCTACTGCTGGAGCTGGAGCACTTCAAAGCAAAGTCACCGCCTCTGATACCGGTAATACCGATACATCTGCTGTTGCTGCTAAGTAGTACTACTTTTATGACTCTCTGCTGCTTTATATTTTACCATTCTTCCTACCGTTACAGGTTCAGCAGCAGCTGCGGGAACTGAGAAGGAAGAAGAAGAGGAAGAAGAGGAAGAAGAAGTGGTTTTGCCTACCTTTGCGGGTGGCGGCACCTATTTTGAAAGCCTCGGAGAAGCTCTGGTGCGTCTTTTTCTTTCTTTTTTTGAATATTTGGACTTGAGTCATTTTTAGTAGAATGGCGCAAAGGAATGCTCACTTTGCTACTTGTATGCTTTTCCCATTTCCATAAGTATCCCACTTGCTTGCTTACTTGACGACCTCAGGTGCCGGAGCCCGGCGGCCTAGTAGCGTTTCCAGGCGATTGCAGCCACGGGGGCATGCCGATTACAGGGGGCACCCGCTACATCATTGCGGCTTTCCTTTACGTGCTAGATTGATATCCCTCGTGAAGTATTAGTACTCTGGAACTACGTAGTGGCGGCGTGTACCTCTGCACCGAGCCGAATGATCGAGCGAAGGGAGGAGCTAAAGAAACCTTCGGGATACAGGCCCCAACAAGCCGAGTTGACGGATTGATAAAGGGGAGCAGTTAGCATGATGCACCAATGCACTGCATGTACCTCTAGTTATTTTGCCTTTCTCTTTCTTTGGATTAAAGTGATACTTTAGACTTGTTAAGCTCGTTGTATTTTCCAACTGCAGCAACAGAAAATTTGACCTCCGGGTCTTTTAGAGCAATCCTGATTGCTGGATGCTTGAGGTTGGCTTCGATTTGAGTAGAATTTTTTCTACTCTCCAATCACAAAGAAACACCAACAAACAGCACGAAGCTCCGTAATTGTTAGGGAGACAATCACAAATCCCTTGCCTCGAAATGAATTATCATGGGGAATGAACTCCGAGTGCGCTTGCACACTCCTCACTCCAACCTATTCTCTGCTATGGAAAGCCATTCCTTGAAGTTAACCGGAAGCTTTTTGTACTGAGGGGCCTTCGTAGGGACCCGGCCTAATGTCATCTTTGGGCACCCAACGAAAAACTAGATTGTTATAATGGCTACTATGGTTCATGACACATGGCATTAAGCTCGTTGATAAAGAGGTAAGCATCAAAAAACAGTAACCTAGCTTACTAATCTTGCCATGAGAATCAGGTAACTGTCTTAGTCTGCTGTCGTTGATTTGTACTTTTAACACGGGCTCCACGTCCGAGTGGCCGGAATTCGAAGGCGAATAGTCAAAATTCAAAAAAAAGGAATGTAGCACGACAGGTATCAGTATAGAAATTAATTACCAAGTGCATATGCCCGAGCGGCAATGAGGTGAGCTGAGGCGCAGGCCTGCATGGGAGACTTTGGTCGGTGGCATCGAGGGTCGGGTGCCTACAAATGGTGTCGTTGTTCGAGCAGAAGGAGTATTCATGAGCTGCAAGCAATCGGCTAAATACAACTTTATACTAATTGACAACAATGGGAATCTCTTGGATTGCCTTGAAGTCACGAAAAGACAATCGCGCTGGCTCTATGAGGAGCACGAAAACATCAATTACTCAAATTCACATGACAAAAAGATATAACTAGGTATGTGAGCTTGGCTAGCATGGCATCTGCGATTGCGTCGCGAAGAAGATCGACGTGCTTCGACCTCTCCCCGGATTTTCTTGGGTATTTTCCACCTGCTGCTAGATAGATCTTTCATAATTTATAGGCCTGGAGTGAAGTATGGAGCTTCTAGAAAACGAGAATCACAAGTTCGCGCTCGTCATTATCATCATTGCCCTCCTAGTTTTGAATACGAAAGAAGCATCACCCGGGATAAGCGGTAATTTTGAGCTTGGTACGGCTGCAAAAATGTTAAAGGTTGAGAAGCAATTGAATAGGCCATTTTCCAGTTCAGGAATGTTCAAACTCCACAGTTCAGTAAATCTTTCTTAATTCTCTCGTATATCGAAGGAGAGTCGAAGTGACATTCATAGAATACGCTTCCTCCGATGTATGGCCGAGAATTGCTCCATTTGGTGCTTATCATCTTTAAAAGCCAGCTTGTGAGATGCTCGCTTTTCAAAATGACAAAACGACACAGGATTTGCAAAGAACAAATATCTCATCACAACTTCGACTTCATTTGGGCGCGGTAAAATTGGTATTCGTGCCAGTTCGACTTATAAATTCCTACTTTATAATGTTGGTTTCTCGTCTCTGAGGGACTACATGGTTGCTGTCTTCTCGTCAGGTTCAGGTGGGAACTCTTCCTTTGCGCACGACTGTCAGGATATGGGCAACCCCATCAGACCGTGGTCACCACTTCCATGGCCGTTTAAATGTGTGTGCTCAATCAGCTGAAGTACTTGTAAAAGACTGTGTTTGAATTGAGCCGATTTCCTTGAGTTGCCTCGTGCTGTCTTTTGAACCTCTACTTCCGGTGTTGCGAAATAACTAAAAACGTGAAAGCCAAATTCCCAACAAATCCCCGTTATCTCTCTAGTTCTCGATAGGGTCATTCCGCAACATTCGGCCCTTTAGGACCTGTGTCAACTCACTCAAGGTATGTAGTCCACATGTCCGGAGTCCTAATGTACAGGAGCTACTCCCGTTGGTAGAAAGATATTCCAGCCAAAACAAAAGAAGTGCCTCTCTTACCAGGGCAACAGGGCCCTGTCGAAGGTAATCACCGCCGATTGCCTTATCGCGCGAGGGGACTCACCGCCCACCGCCGAGGCTTCGTTAATGCCTGTAAAGCCCCACTGGACCACTGTCAGCACCCCGAGGTGCCCAGCACATCCGAGGAGACTGCTTATGACTGTCAAATAGCCTACACATAACCTATGAGACAAACTGTAGGTCTGGCTTAGGGGTCCTTACTGACGCCTACTTGACTGGATCCTGCTCTGTTACGGTACTTACTTTTGAGTAAGCTACCGCTCGGGAAGAGCTCAGGTATGAAAGCACCCGTCTCAGCCACGTTCAATAGTCCATTCGGCGACTTGTGGTAAAGCAATATTGGAGAAGGAGCAGACGCCTACTTTACAGCACTCTGCTCTGTTACTTACTTTTGACTAAGCCTCCGCTCGGGAAGGGCTCAGATATGAAAGCACCCGTCTCAGTCATGTTCAATAGTCCTTTCGGCGACTTGTCTAGTCTAGTCTAGTTTAAATAATACTCCCCAAATACAAAGAAACACCACTGTGGCATATAGCAACAGAAAAATGTAACCTTCAGAACAACTTGTGGCAAAGCAATGTTTGAGGAGGAGTTCTCTCGAAGGATCAAGGCATTCAATTCAATTTTGTGGCTTGGAACATGCAAAAATTACCCCGGGACAAACGTTATACGGGCACCTTTGGGAAAAAACGATTTCCCAGTACGGGACTCGAACCCGTGTCGACCGGGTGAAAGCCGGCTATCCTAACCACCTAGACTAACTGGGAGCTGATAAAGGTGGAAAATCAGACAATACGATCTCAATTTTATGAATAAGTCCACGAACTTCCACCCGCCCTCCTCTTCGCTTGCTTTTTGTTCTTATTTGGCGTCGTTCTGAGTTCTCATGGAGCACGGAGCAGAACACATAACACATACGAGACGTTGAAATGAGCTAATGAGCTCCCTTGCCGTCTGTATGCACTACAAAGCGCATCGTAGCCTAGATTTAACAAACCTAGCGTTATGACCGTGCCCAAGCTAGAGTTGGGAATCAGTGCTCTGTCGCACTTGCTCTGGGGGCTGCACCCTGTGCTTTCACGCTACCTGCAAACAAGGCCAACACCACCGCTAGACGGCCTCAACCTGCTTGCGATTGGGCAATGCCTCGCTCTTAGCATCAACCTCCTCAGCACTGCATTCGCAACTTGCAACCAGTCCTCCGAAGGGGCTTCTTCTAGCACTTACCACAGCGCCCCCTTATCTGGCCACGCGGCTCCTACCGAATTTCCATCGCAAAATATCGAAACTGGAGAAAACCCTGCCGAGACGTCGCCTTCGCTTGATTTTCCCGATCGCCAGTTGGCCTACGACGAAGAAGACGGCAGTAATGAACCTCTTTCTTTTCGAAACGAAGCCCCACCATCCATCAAGAATATTCAGAGCAGTAGTAGCAGAAACAGCAGCTCGAGTAGCAGCAGCGGCAGCACAGGCAGCAGCAGCTCAAAGAGTGCTGAGTGCGTGTCCCTTTTACAACGCCCAGCTACGCGCTTGGCGCTGTTGTTTGGGTGCATGGCCGCCCTGCGCGCAGGCACCAACATTGAAAGCTCCAGGTTCACGTCGGCCGTGAACGTTCAGATGGTGGCCATGGCGGGGCCCCTTATCACTGCGCTAGCGTCGTCAGCCTTGCTTCGCGAGGCAGTGCCCTGGACGCTGTGGCCGGCTCTGCTAGTCGCTGGCAGTGGCGAAGCTCTAGTGTTGGCTGCACAAGCTGGCTTAGTGTCGAGCGGACATCCTA
>Ga0307931_1003111_pt1 | contig 10285 bp, 2 predicted proteins | sample OrgLakmetageno47_FD_201816 | JGI IMG/M metagenome (GOLD analysis project Ga0307931, IMG submission 201816) | Saline water microbial communities from Organic Lake, Antarctica - #47 | ecosystem: Environmental > Aquatic > Non-marine Saline and Alkaline > Saline | place: Antarctica: Organic Lake... | reverse complement strand
TCGTGGTACTCTTTGTTGACAGCTTTTTGCCTTTTCTCCAGAGTTGCCCCGGGAATAGTAGAGGTGTTGTCGTAGTGTGAAAGGCCTTGTAGCGTCTTGAAGTCCACGATGTGGTTTGCACCGTCTACTAGTAGTTTTCATTATCATAAATTTACGGAATCAAGGCATAGTTCAAAAAAGTTGTTTAAAGCGACGTCTGGTGTTTGGTGCTCATCGATCATCCGCAGGCCAGACCGTCAGACCGTGTGCCTTATCCACAAGGTACCTCCAGGCACTTGGTGAGCCCATGAACTCTTTCTGTGCACATTATTTCAACTAAATGCTGAGTTTTCCACCACTATTTTGTGCTACAGATAGCATGCTCACCCTTCATTTTCTACTATTTCTACTCTACTCTAATCTGATTCTTCCCTTTTCGCGCCAAGAGTTTTTGAGGCAACAGCATGGATAACAGCATGGACACCGACCCGCCAGCGAATTCACAGGTAGCTAGTCAATCGCACACTCCGCGCCCAGGCGCTATGGAATCACCGGCCAAGCATGGAAGGAGTTCCGCTGCCTCGCCTGCGTTTTCCACCAACTCCTCTCCTGGCGCCGACAACGACCGGTGAGCCATAGATCAAGAAGCTTTCACGCATGCAGTGCGCTTCTGTAAGCTTACATCACTAACGCGCATCAACATAACGATTTCTTATGCGCTTTTCCTAGGGCGTCGGCACGCAAAGAGCGCCAGGAAAAAGTTGAGGCTAAGCGACTCGAGGAAGCAGCACGGAAGAAGGCGCTCGAAACGGAGGAGCGACTGAAGCAACAGATGCTCACAGAGCGCAAGTTGGCCAAAAAAAAGAAAGCGGACGTATGTAGTGGAGCAATTACTATCATTTTCTTAAAAATATTACTTCATGCTGTATTTGTTGTATTTGCATTCTTGTATCCCTACATGAACTCTCCACTCATGCACTCCAACCCCAAAACAACTCGTGCACGCACAATGCAGGAAGAAAAGCGGCAGGCGAGGGAGGAAGAAGAGCGGAAGCGCAAGCAAGAGGAAGCTGCAGCAGCTAGGGCGAAGGCTGCGAAGACTGAGGGAGCCACTCTGAAGAAGGAAGTGAAGGACTTGGTGAAGACAAAAGAGAAAGCCGTCAAGGACCTCGAGCGAGAGCTGGTTTTAGCCCAGAAGCAGCATGCGGACAGCAAAGAAGGTGCAGCAGTCAAGAAAGCAAACGAAGCGAAACGGCTCAGGGCGGCGTCCCAGAAAGTGCTCACCCACGCAGCCTTGTCTTTTGGGCCTTCTATGAAGCTTCTAGGGACCTCTCTGCCTAGCCCCGGGCCAGCCGATTGGGGTCCTGGCGAGCTCCTCCGGCTCTATGACACTTGCAACTCCTTCTCGAAAGCACTGGGCTTGACGCCTTTCGCGGTCGAGGACTTGACGGCTGCGCTCTCGTACCGCAAAGGAGAGACCGTGCTGGTGACCTCGCTTGGGGTGGCGATGCTCAAGGCGGTGCTGGCTCCGAGGTCTCAATTGCGAGGAGACAGTCTGGCTGAGGTCGGGAGGAAGCCTTCGACGGTGAAGCTGCTCCAGGAACCCTTGCAGCTGGACGACGATGATGAGTACGTGGAGCGGCTTCCGCACCCGGTGCCAGCTGCCTCGATCACGCCACTCCTGTGGCAGGAAGTTCTCACCCACGTGCTGATGCGGAGCCAGCCAGCCCAAGCTCTCCTCAACACCGCTCCTTTCCCCGCGCGCGCCAACGCCACTGCCGCCGATGCCTCGTCGTCATCGTTGCGGACGCTCTGGGACGACCATTTGTCACGGGCCTCGTGCCTCAAGGCTGGGCTCCTGGCTCTGCGCACGGTGGACCTTCACGCGCTGCCGGTGGAGCAGAAGCTCGCCTTGCTTGGCACTCTGAGCGTGGTGTGCTTCGAGTCGGGCGCCATTGCGGACGAGATGGCGAACCGAGGCGAGCAGAAGGCCGATCTGGAGCGAGCGCGCCGCGAAGCCGAGCTAGAGGAGAACCGGAGGAAGCGAGACGAGCGAGCTCAGGTGCGAGAGGAAGCGATTGAGGTGCTCAAGGAGGAGAAGAAGAAGGAAGACGAGCGGAAGGCAGTGGAGTTGGCAGCCAAGGAAAAGGAGAAAGGCAGCATGGAGGGCTTCTTAGTCAAGTCAGCGGACGGCAAAGGCTCTTCGAACTCTCTCATGTCGATGATGTCGTCTACAGGGAGCAAAAAGGGCAAAGGGCCATCCAAGTCACCGCCGCCTGGTGCTACATCTAGCAGTGCTGCCGCTGCGGATGAGTCTCAGCAGGCTGAGGGCACTGGTGAAGATGGGAAGGGCAAGAAAGCAGCGCCGAAGGTGTGGATGCCGTCGAACATGGCGATCAACCAGAAGATGAAGGAGTTGGAGGACGAGGCGCTCTTCGGTGACATCATCGAGCGGCCACTCGAGGACCTAGGCCTGGGCAAAGGTGAAGATGCTGTGGGGGCAGCGCAGAGGGAGCTAGAGGCGGCGCGCGCTGCAGAGGCCGCTGCTAACGTGCAGGAAGACGAGGCTCTGGAGCAGATGAAGTTCAGCCGGACTCAGCTCCTGCAGCGCCGCAAGGACAAGGAAGACCTCCTCCGCACCTGTCGCCAGACGGTGAAGGCAGCAGAGGTGGCAGTGGAGCAGCGAGCCAACGGAGCCGCTACCCTGCGTGAGCTTCAGGCAGCGCTTGATTCAGAGGGTGGCGCAGATGTGCGGACCGCTGCCAAAGTTTCCGCCCTCCTCAAGAAGGGCCGAGAAGTGGGTGGCCTCGAAGGGGAGTTCCCGAAGACCGGTGAGATGTGGTGCGTGCCGGTGATGAAAGCTTTGCGCCGTAAGCTGCATGCCCTCAAGGAGGCCGAGAAGCGCGCCCGAGTGGCGGGGGAGTGGTCGGCCAAGATCAACGGTCTCATGGTGCGCCGCGAGCCCCTCGCCACTCTCAAGGCCCCCCTGCAGCTCTCCACCGGCCACCAGGATGTGGTGGTGTCGTTCTGGAGCTTCGGCGCTGGTTCCCCCCCTGTTGGGGGGCGCGCCAAGGACTACCAGCGGGTGAGCGGGCGGCTGTGGGCCATGGTGCACTCCCCTCTGCCGAGTAGTTCCACGGCTGTGCCCCCTCTGCTGCAGACCCGGTGGAGCTGCCTCGAGACCCCCGAGGCACTGCGCGACTTTTTCGCGGCCATCCCTGTAGACGGCCCCTCCGACTGCCCCATGCTCAGCCTGAGCGATAAGCTTGCTGCCGAGTTTGTGTCAGCCCTGCAAGAGGCAGCTTACGCGGAAGAAGGCTCCGACGATGAAACCGAGTGGCAAGTGGACAACCCATGGGTGGGGCGGCGGGTGAAGTGCACTTATATGGTGGCAGCCACCAAGAGCAAGGTGGGGCATGCAGCGGTGAACACGGGCGTGATTACGGGGTGGCTGCCCGCAGAAGTGAACGAGGGTCTAGCACTTTGGCACGTGAAACACGACGACAACGACAGCGAAGATTTGGAGGAGAACGAAGCAGAAGAGGCCCTTCGCCGGTGGGAGGAGTCTGACGAGAAGACCAAGTACGACGTCAAGGCAGCGGCCAAAGCCTCAGGAGTAGCCATGGACCTCAGCGACAACGAAGAAGAAGACGAAGAGGCCCCTTGGCGCAAGTACGTGAACAAAATGCTGCCAGTAAAGGAGCGATGCACGAGCGAGGCGCACCTAGGGCTGGCCGCGCTTCGCAGCAAAGTGCTCGAGTTTGAGGACATGTGCGCGATGGGCATCAAGGCCAAGGAGAAGGCCAACAACACTGACGCTGGCTGGAGCAATGGCCGTGGCAGCGGCAGGGCCGATTGGCGGGCGTCAGTGGAAAGCTCGGCCTCCGTCGCTGAATTGGGCGAGTGCCTGGTCACTTTTGAAGAGTTGCTGCGAGGCTTCCAGACAGTGGAGGACTTGTCCGAAGGTGACGACAAACGCAAGCAAATGACCAAAGAAGGCTGGCTGTTCGGGACAGGCATTTCACTCGACGGCAAGCCAGATGAGCCTTCGGACCCTTCAACAGAGGCCGTGGAGCAGCCGCACCCCCTGGTTGGTCGCATGGCGCGCCGGTTCATCCATGGCTCGGCTGTGGACGGCAAGATCGTGGCGTACATTCCCGCCAACGCTGAGACCGAAGACTGCGCGCTCTGGAACCTGGTTCACTATGATGGCGATGACGAGGATCTCGAGGAGGCCGAGGCAGCTGAGGCCGTGCGAGCGTTCGAGGAAAACGACGAAGAGGGCGAAGATGAAGATGAAGAGGCAGCCGCCGCTGCTGAAGGTGGCGGATTCGGCCTCGAAGACACGGAGGAAGAGGACGAGGACGACGACGACGAGGACGACACGGAGACCAGCGACACCCTGTGGCCCACGTGGGGGGCGCGGGACGAGTGGCGGTCGGAAGTTCGGAATGCGAAAACCATCGCGCAGCTCGCCTTGGCCGAAGAGCAGTTCCGCTACCGTGCCGAGAAGTTCGGCATTGCAGACTTGGACGTTCGCTCCAAGGAAGCCAAACAGCTTGAGATGGCGGGTGGTCGCCGCAAGTCGATTGGAGCAGCTCTGCAGCGGCAAGGGCAGCAATTCGGCGGCTATGGGGGACGAGCAGCGGCTAGGGACGCGAGCGCGAAGATCAGTCAAATGACGCGCCGCGAGCATTACGGTGACGACAGCGATGACGAGGCACCGAAGAGGCGGGCGCCGAAAGCTGTGTCACCGAAGAAGAAGCGCGGAGGAAGCCGCCGCCGCTGAAAAGGCCATTCGCTGAAGCGAGGCGATGAGAAGAGAAAATTATGTGACGCGACCATATGATCATTTCCCATTGCGCTTCTTTTACATGACCAGAACAAGGCATGACAGGCACGAAGCACCACCTCGGCCAGTTCAAAAGCACCGAACTATTTCAGACCAGAAGTGGAGGAATTTAGGTGAAACTAGACCTGTATTCACTGACAAAAAAATCGGACCATAGGCGAAATACTGCCGAGCGTGAAAGATTTACTGCTCTTTGCTCTTTGCATTTCCAAAGTTCTCACACAAGCCACCTGTCCGACTTCGCCTACGCCTATGAACTATAAACTATAAACCGCATGCGCAGTAACCAAGAAAACCCACGAGGCCACTGGGTTTACCTTATGTTTTCCTTCGGCGTTATTAGTAATCACCGGATCTTCTGCTGAGCCGAAGTGGGTAAAACCCCGGAAAACCCGCGGTTTTCTTGGTTACTGCGCATGCACATGCTTAACTTAATGCCCCCTACTTCGTGCTATAAGGATTATCTGGCACCTAGTAACTAGTAATAGCAATTCAAATCAGCAAACCAATTACTGCATGAAGAATGATAACAAAAACCCGATCCTGCTGGCTGCTGGCTGCTGGCCTTATTGAGATGCGTAAACTGATGAGCTGATGAACACGCATCAATAATAATAATCATATAAAAATCAACAGGGAACTAAGCATCTTCCTCTTTCTTTTCTCCTCTCTTTTCCTTTTATTAAGTTCTCCGAGGAATGGCTGGATTTCGTACTTTCTGTAGACCTGTAGTAAGTAATTGAGCGCGCTTCCGCGCAACTGGCGTCGACAAGCAGCCTCCATATCCCCCAATCCTCGTCTTGGGTAAGTCAATTGAAGTGAGGTTGTTAAAACACCAAGGCCCCTGTAAGCAGGGATTGCCCATCTAAGGCGCGCTTGGTGCGCTCTTTCGCATTCCCGTCGTTACGGGTGTTCGGCCAATGAGCTCCGGCTGAATTGGCCACAGGGCCACAGGGGGGGTCTATGTTGGCATCACCCCGCATGTATATGCCTTTTGCCTTTGCTTTAGATATCTGTTCCTTTCCGTGTTTGCTATGGCCCTTTAATGCGGATTCGCCTGCACTGTACACTCGGAGAACTGCTAGGATGCACCCACTTTTGCGCAGCCACTTGTCGCTTGTCGCTTTTCAGCTTTACAGCAGTCCAAACGAACAGTACTGTGTGTCCGTATTTTATGCTGAACAACCATATTAGCTCATCGCGCTCTAGAACAGAAAATTTGATTTGTTTTTATAAGCAGATTTTGAGTTTGAGGCGCGGGGCGGGGACGTCCTTTCTTGTTTGGTCGACATCTGGACGTAGGTCTCGTCGGTCACATCGGTGGCTTGCCACCTCGAGGTCTAAAGGCACAGGTGAACGAAGGCGAATGAGCTTATCGCATTTAATGTTTTCAATAGCACTATGCTATTGTCTAACCAAAGGAGTACTTTTACTGTGAGCTTTGCGCTATGTTTCATCTCACTACGTTCTCATTACTTCCCAAAACCTATGCGGCCATGCGTGGCCTCTAGGTAGACGTAGCCTTGGGCTAGGCGTTCCTAGCTGACGTGAAGTAACTTGCAGCTACCATGTCATCATGGTTTCGTTCTATGGATATGCAGTATGTGTCAATCATCGTAAATGAGGTTGGTTGAGCCTTAACCTTTCGCATGCCGTTTTCATTCCCTCGTCACAGAACCTCTCTCACTCTCCCTATCTGATGGTTTCGCAACATTTTGACAAGTTGATTTTTGGTTCGAATAGGATGCGGCACATTCGTGCATCAAACTGATTGGGCAAATCGGATCAGGCGCTGTGCAGTTCACCGACTTGAATGAGTCCCTGACGCCCTTCCAGCGGCGGTACGTGTCGATGATTCGCCGCTGCGACGAGCTCGAGCGCAAGCTTGCTTTCTTCGCCGATGAGGTGCGCAAGTGCGGGCTGCAGATGCAAACAGCGGGCTCTGTAGACGAGTTTTTGCGCGATTCCGCAGAGGCCGGCGCTGGCGGAGAGGCGGCGCGTTCGGGCTTGGGGCTATTAGAGCACTTAGAGCCCATCTTAGAGGGCCACGAGTCGCATTTGAGAGAGCTCAACACCTTCAATTCCACTCTCTTCGAAGCCTACAACCGGAAAGTAGAGTTACAGCAGGTTTTGAACCGAACCCAGGATCTCATGAGTAGCGTGTTGCTAGGCCCTCTGAACAGCGGCCGGCCCTCCTCGGCATCTAGAGGAGAGGACGAGTTCAGAGACGAATCGTCAGATTCGTTGCTAGGCGACCGCTTGATGGACGCTAGCATTCGCTTTTCGAGCATAGCGGGGGTGGTGGCGGCGTCGGAGCGGGTCAAGTTTGAGCGGACGCTGTTTCGGGCGACCCGCGGCAACTGTTTCTTCGAATTCATGGACATGGATACGCCTCTGACGGACCCAAGCAGCGGCGAGCTGGTCATGAAAGTAGCCTTCGTGGTGTTCTTCAAATCTGCCACCATCGAGACCAAGATTCGGCGAATCTGCGACGCCTTCAACGCGCGAACCTATGCGCTTCCCGACTTGAACGACAGCACCGCCATCGACGCGCTCCGAGCGAGGAACGGGGCAGAGATTAAGGACTCGGCCGTGGTGCTGGAGAAGAACGTGGAGCAGCGGCAGCGCATGTGCGTGTTTCTGGCGCAGAATGTGGCGGAGTGGCGGTGGACGGTGTCAAGAGAGCGGGGCATTTATGCCACTCTGAACGCGTTCAAGGCGGATGTGGCGGGTATGCTGAGGGCGGAGGGATGGTGCGTGGAGAATCGCATGCATGACGTGAGGAGCGCTCTCAACAAGTCCCACGAGAACATGGGCCATGGAATGGTGCTCGAGCCGATGCCGAGGCACACGTGGCCTACGCCGCCGACGCACTTCGAGACCAACAAGTTTACGGCCCCATTCCAGGACTTCGTGGACACTTATGGGGTGCCGCGGTACAAGGAGGCGAACCCCGCCCTGTTCACCGCCGCCACCTTCCCCTTCTTGTTTGGGGTCATGTACGGCGACATGGGCCACGGAAGCATCTTGCTGCTCCTGGGGCTCTACCTCTGCGCCAATGAGCGCTCGATGGAGGGGAAGCAGCAGGGCGAGATGATGGAGGGGCTCTTCGCGGCGCGCTACATGTTGGCGCTCATGGGCCTGTCAGCGGTCTATGTGGGGGTCTGCTACAACGACTTCTTCGCTCTGGGCCTCAATCTGTTCGGGAGCCGTTGGAATTGGCCCGACGGGACCGACACCGAAGAGGGCGTGGAGGCAACCAACGAGTGCGCCTACGGGGACGCGAGCTGCGTGTACCCTTTCGGCGTAGACCCAGCCTGGCACATCAGCAGCAACGAGCTCTTGTTCTTCAACTCCATGAAAATGAAGCTCTCCGTGGTGCTCGGAATCTGCCAAATGACGCTTGGGATATGCTTGAAGGGGATGAACGCCAAGTTTTTCCACGAGGACCTGGACTTTTGGTTTGAGTTTGTGCCGATGATGGTGTTTAACGTGTGCTTCTTCGGGTACATGGTGCTCCTCATCTTCCTCAAATGGTCCATCAACTGGGACGCCCGCATGTACAGCGCCACTTGCAACGAAGACAACCATCTGTGGCCCGCCTGCGAGACCACCTCTTACGACGCGGCCGCGCTTTGTCCGTTGAACTACGGCGGCAGCGGGGACGGGTGTCAGCCGCCCAACCTCATCACCACCCTCATGAACATGGCCCTGGCCCCGGGCAGCGTCGACGAGCCCCTCTACGCGGGGCAGGCGGGGGTGCAGGTGCTGCTGCTCCTCTGCGCGGGTGTGAGCGTGCCCATCTTGCTGGTGGCCAAGCCGGTGGTGCTGAAGATGCGCAGGAGCAGTGGGAAGCGGCGGGCACCTTCGTTCGATGAGGGGTCTGCCTGCATGGACTACTACGAGGATGTGGACGAGCGGGGTGGGAAGAGGAGCCTCCTCGAGGACAGCGACAAACCCCCTGTAGATGTCCACCACCACGGAGAAGCGCACCACGACTTCTCGGAGGTGGTGATTCACCAGGCGATCGAGACCATTGAGTTCGTGCTGGGGATGGTCTCCAACACTGCGTCTTACCTGCGGCTCTGGGCCCTCAGCCTCGCCCACTCCGAGCTTGCGACCGTGTTCTGGGAAAAGGTGCGCGTTTTGAATTCATTCTTTGCTTGGGTATTGCATCGTTCTCTTGAGTCCTTTTTCATGCGTATAGATGCCTTCAATCAACCCCCTGTTTGCGTTCTTCTACTCACCTCTGCTCCCTATCTCTCTCTTACCTTCTCTTCTTGTGCGTGTATTTCCTACTCAGGCGATGCTCACGACAATTAATTCAGGCAATCCTGTGCTAATTGTGGCGGGTTTTGGCGTGTTTGCTGGGACCACTTTTGCGGTTCTGCTTGCTATGGACGTGCTTGAATGCTTTTTGCATGCACTCCGCCTGCACTGGGTGGAGTTTCAAAACAAGTTTTACAAGGCCGATGGCCGCAAATTTGAACCGCTTTCATTTCGAAAAATTCTGCTGGCCTCGGCGCACTAGCACCAGGCAGCATCTTCTCCTTGTTCAAAATGGTTAATCCCTCTTTGTTCGTTGGTCTTGCTATTGCAATTGGGTTCTAGGCCAACATGCCAGTGATATAAGTGAAAGTATCTTCGAAGCACAAAGCTCAAACGGATGAAACATCCACGGAGTCTTCGTATTGGAGTTCGAACGGACCTCAGTTCGCAGTGCGGCGTATCGGCCACTGGGATTTAGAAGTAGAACTGGCACCAGGGACAGGAACAGGGTCAGGTGGTTTACTTATTGACTGCAACTAAAAGCAGTACTGCCAATTTACACTAGTTTAAAGTACCAGTGCCAAGTATCCATATTTGGTATTTGCGAATATCTCATAAGCGGCGTTCGACGTTACGCATTACCTGCTAATAACCAACAAGGATGCGATTCACGTATCCGCGGAATTCACGCGCAGGGGCTCAAAATTTCACTTCGCACCGTATTCACGCGCATTTCGCATTTCCGCAGAGTTCACGTGCGGTAGTATATCTACGGCAGGTTCCTCAGATGTACGGGAAATATGGGAAACACGTTCTTTTGGCATCATTTTTGGTGGCGTTTGGTCGTTGTGCGTTGCGCTGTGCGCTGTCCCGAGCTGTCCATTACGTAACGTCGACGTGGACAATTTCTACTTCAGAATCAGATTCACAAAGCCAAACCTTCAAAAGACTATATGGGCGATTTGCGTTTCCTTAGCCATAGAAGCGGTGCTGCAAATTCATAACGGAAGGGTTCATCATCTGTCGGTGGCCCGAAGTTCCTAGGAATCCGTTCCCTCCCTTGGTACTTGAATTATCCGTGGGACTCTCGTTTGATCAAAGGCAGGCACAATGGAGGATTGATTTATTTTGGCAGCAGCTACAAGCATTGTCAGCACGATCTTGCCGATCACTAGCGCGGAACCT
>Ga0307931_1003110_pt1 | contig 10289 bp, 2 predicted proteins | sample OrgLakmetageno47_FD_201816 | JGI IMG/M metagenome (GOLD analysis project Ga0307931, IMG submission 201816) | Saline water microbial communities from Organic Lake, Antarctica - #47 | ecosystem: Environmental > Aquatic > Non-marine Saline and Alkaline > Saline | place: Antarctica: Organic Lake... | reverse complement strand
ATGACAGCTCGCAGTTCAACATCCATCGTCGTTGGTGCGTACCATGCACATTGCAGTGGTGCAACTTGATTGTTGCGGAGAGCATTCGCCATTTCGTTGCGGCCCTTACGAATGGTACAATCATCTTGGGGCAAGTCAAGAAAGCCTCGTGAAAAGGATCGTCCCACAAACCCACAAACAAGATTTTCTTGCCACTCTTGCTGATACATGTGCATCCTACAACATGCTATAATTCGTAAACACTTGTATGACCGTGAAACAATTTTGTCAAAAATCTGCGGCATCCTGGGTAATACAATTCTGAATTCTCATAATTTTACTACTGTAGTGTTTTCGCACTCCTCATCATTCGTAAACCTACGTCCCGGGAACCGAAGGACCCCAGGACGTAGGTTTACGAATGATAAGGAGTGGTGTTTTCGGTTTTCGGATGTGCGGAAATACAGGGGTAATTTTTGTTTTCACAAGCCGCGAAGTATTCACGGACTTCACGAACCGAGAGTTGCCCAACTGCCCAACGCCAGCGCGCCACCGCCACCGCGCCACAATAACACATTCGCCAGTACACATACAAAACAAAACAGACGCAACGGCCAGCAGTCCAGCAGTACGCCTCCTATGCACCGTATGAGCTGGCGATTTCGGGTGCTATAACATTCTGACATTTTTTAGTTATCTTTGATATAGAATCAGAATAGAGCCAGGTACGCAGTTGACGTACCGACGCTTCTGCTAGAGGGAAGCAATGCAACGAGATACCATAGGAAGTGTCACAGGGATAGGCCAGCTGGTTCTCTGCGTTCGGTTGTAGAACCAGCAACGCCAGTGTGTTGCTGTGTGCCTGTGTGCCCTGCTTAGAGCGCACGCCCCGTCTAATTGGCACCTGTGTGCCTTGGTGGTTAGGGTTTCCATCCCCACCGTAAGAACCGTAAGTGTGCCTCCGCAAGCCAGTTGCCGTGCTCTATTCTGAGAAGCAAGTGCCAAATACGTACTAGTAAGAAATTTCTGCTTTCGAACCACATTTCCACATCACGGATACCCAAACAGACGGAGCACGCAAAAGAGAGGCTCGCTCTACTCAACTCATTGAAATGCCCAGGAAAACCCTGAGTGTGGCCTCGGAATATATTTAAAAGTCCCAAGGCCTAATATCCCTGCCCTCTTAGTACTTTTTCTTCGCGACTTTGAGACAGACCTCGAGGGGCCGGAATTAGAAGGCTAAGAGATAGAGATATGATGGAAAGCAGCGCGAACAATTTCAGAAGCTACTTTATTCGCGCATGCACTTAGGGCCACAATACTGCCTGCTGAACCCAAGAAGACACGCTGCCTAGTCAGATTTCAATGGGTGATTCACCAATTTGTTGATGTATGTGGGAGGTAGTACTGAGTTATGGAACCTCCCCCTTGGGGTTGGCTCTCGCACTATTAAGAAGATACGTTAAAGTACTAGCAATGCAATACGTTCCCTCCCGACGATGCTGATGTCGACTATTGGATCTGCCTCGGCAGCCTCTGGCGCTTTGAGTAATGTGCTTCGGAATAAACACTTTTCTAATCACCTCAAATGAGAAGTTTATAAAGCTCTTGTTCTGCCTACTTTGCTTTATTGGTGCGAGGTTTGGTGCTTAAGAGAAGACTTATTCAACCGACTCCGAAGCTTCCATAAGCGCTGTGTCCGCAGTATGGCCGTGTCAGCCTTCATCATGCCTTTCATCATCACATTAGCTGAGCCACTCTTTTTCAAAGGCTCAATGCCATGGATCTTGATAGCTACTATCACAACCGGATTCTTTCTTGGGCTGGCCACGTTGCTCGAATGCCTATGACTCGGGCGCCGCGGCAGTTGCTTACTGGCTGGGTAGCACATTCAAGGCCGAATGGATTCCCTGAGATGAAATGGGGTCGGACATTAAGGAAGGCTCCAAAGTGCAAAGGGCTGCCGGTCAACTTCAAGGACAAGTAAGCTGCACTCGGGGAAAAGAGGGTGGTGAGGCACCACCGAAACTAAGAGCACACTACACATGACACTCAAGCTGCAAGGGTATGGTCATCACTACGTTCTACCTACGTACCTACCTACTCTAACTACGTTTGGGTATTTGGGAGCAAAGCGGAAGCTGAAGAGGCTCTCGTAGGGAGGCTCACCCCTCCCGAAGGGTATAAAAGAAAAAAAATTCTTCCCCAAGGGAAGAAAGGTCTTGGGCGTCTTGGACAGAGAGAGCACCTCTTGTCAGCAGATTTGCTGTTGTGCAAACGACGAGAGATGCTGACACGGGTGACACTCCACGGCAGCTGCTTAGCAGCTGCTTGGCAGCTGTGGCGTGCCATAGCAGAGGATAGGTCGGACTGGAGATTACGGACGCACTCGAGACCTATGCCTCCTTCCAAAAATGGTTCCTGCAGGGTTCATGGTAGTAAAGATCAACATTGCATTACGCAAAAGGACACTCAGCCCAGTCAGACTTGTTCTGGAGAATTCATCAAAACGCAGCTGTATGCTCTTTTTGTTGTTGTTGTTTCTTCGTAATTGGGGAGTATAATCCAATCTAATCTAATCTAAGTTCAACGTCCATACTTCTGCTTTGCACTCAAAAATAAATACAGGGCTGCTTTTTGTATTCAGGGTTTGCCTTAACATTGTTGGCCTTGAATTATTACAAGAACGAATCCGAATTGCTTTATATCTTAATTTGAACTTGAACTCATACAAACTCCAATGATACAGAAATCAATCTCAGTGCTGCGGGCAGAATTACAATGATTCGTGAACGCACGTGCGTCTTGCGCGCAAGTACAAGTCGCGAAGAGGGAACTCAATTGAGAAAAGGAACTAGAGCGGTGCGTAGTTAACAGAAAATCCTCTGGTCCTCTTTGCTTATGTCTGATGCTGATACTTGATAGTGCTCCTTCGCTATTGGCTTAATAGGAATGCGAACTTGAACTCGGACTTAAATATAAACACACAAATCCACAAATGACAAGGAAGCCAGTGCTGCGGGCAGAGATGTACGCACATGCGACCATTGATGCGCGCAAGGCAAAAGCATTGAAAGTAAGACTGTTGACGACAGGGAAGTCGACTCAAAAGGCCTAGCGCTGCTGAGATTACCTACGGGGCGGGTGTTTCTTTCATTCCGTCGCCATTTTTCAGTCGGTCCTCCAGCATCGCTGCAATGGAGCCCTCCACGTTCTTGAAAGAGGTCGTTTCGCGGTGTGCGCTGCTTTCATTGACGCGGCCAGGAACCATGCGGTGCGAAGTAACTCCCACACGGTGGCCCAAAATCTCTGACGAGTGCCGGAATTGCTCCGAACCAAACACGTGGGCACTAATTTGCTTCAGCACTGACGTTTGGGACTCCTTGGTGGTGTCTCCACTAATATTGGCAAGGCTCTCTCCAAAGGTTGGGTCCAGCATGAGAGTGTTGGGCAGCGCAGGCAGCAACGACGAGACTGCTTGTTGCTTGGATTGCAGCGCGAGCGGAACTGCTGCCGGCCTCGCGGTTAGGCTCTCAGCGGGAGCAAGAGGTACGAAGGGCTTGGGCCGTGCTGGCCTCGTGCCTCGAAGATGAGGATTTTGGCGAGTTGACGCCACCGTGCAGATGCTCTTGGGGTCTTTGAGTGACACCAGCGGTACGTGGGTGAGCTTATGCTCTTCTTCGCCACGGGGGCGCTCTTCTGGCTCTGGAAGAGCCTCTTCTGGCTCGGGAAGAGGTCGATCTAAGTCGTGGTACCGTTTGCGCCGCCGCAGCTCTCGACGAAAAGCTTTACCGCGGGCCGACAAAAGAGCAAGGGGCGTGACTTGAACCTCGTCGGTGTTGTCGGCAGCGCTGCCAATCAAACTTCCGTGGCTCGTTACCCCCATCGACGAGTACGTGCCCTCCATGCCGCCCTTGGCCGTCGTCTCCTTCTCGTCGTGTCGTCCAACGCCGTGTTCGCAGCCAGGCTCCTGGTGAAATGCGCCGTCTACTGCCTCGCTTCTTCTGCTCTCGTCACTACTGCTCCCCAAGGCAGGAGCCTCGCTGACCTCACCGCGTTTCGGTAGTGCTGCGCTTCCGTCGTCGACGAACACTGGCTTGCCACTTGCATCCGTGAGTTCGTTGAGAGCGTTTCTTGCGGCGTCCCCGAGACCTACTCGGTCGACTCCCTGTCCCCGGTAAGCGTCCTCTAAGCTCGGATCGGCCGCAATCCTCAACAAAGCTTCCTTGGCGCCCACAGCGAGCAGCTCAGCGTCGAGCACCCCACCAGGGCATTTGGCCATGCACAGCACGGCGCCGAGCACCTGTCGAAGCAAAGGGTGCGCCACCTTGGGGCTTTCCAGCAGCACTGCCACCAAATGCACCGACGCTTTCTCTCCCCCGGGGCCATGAGCAGCCGCCACTGCGGGGGCTCCGCGCCCAACGTCGTCGCAGAGCGCTCGCAAGGCCGCCGCAGCAGCGTAACGAGTCCGGCGCGTCTCGGTGGAGTGCATCATGGCGCACAGAGTAGGCACCAGTTTGAATTTGGTCGCGAGAAGGAACTCGGTGGAGGACCCAAACTCGTTGCTGAACTTGTTGGCCATGCGGCTCACCAGAAGCGCACACTCGGTGCGCACCGCCACATCGTGAGGGCTCCCGTCTCCCATGGCCATCCTCTCCACGCACCGCTTGAGGAGCCCCGAGGCCTGCACCTCACGCTGACCATCGGGCAAGCGGCAGAGTTGAGCCACCAGGCGAAAGAAAGCGGGTGGAAGACGGGTCATGGAGGCGGCGTCTCCTCGCATCAGAGAGTCCTTCTCCGACGAACTCATGTTGTGCTTCACAGTGGGCCGGTTCGGCACTAATTTCGCGAGTTTGAGCATGGCTCCTTCTTGGAGCAAGAGGCGAGCTGACTCGTTGGTAGCTGCGAAGCGAGCCAGGGCAAGGCTAGCGGTGGCGACGGCGGAGCGATGGTCGCAGCACTCGACGATGCGCAAGAGGGATTTGGCAGTGGCTGACACCAGCGCCTCGAGCTGACCGGCGCATGCAGCATTCAACTCCACCTCCGATCCGCGCAACTCCAGCTCGGCCTCAGGTAACGCGTCGGGCTCAGGTCGGGCCGCAACGGCAGCTAGCAGCAGGGCGGCGGCCACCACGCATTCCATCTTCAGCTTGTACAAAGGGTCGTACTTATGCTCGGGGTACCTCAAGAGACCCACAACTTCAGGCAGCGCATTAATCCGCTTGATCTTGAGAGCGACGCGGCTTCGAGCATCAGATGGGAAAGAACTGCCGCAAAGCTCCGCGAGCAAGAGACAGGCCGCTTGCGTGGACAGAAAAAAGAGCGGCTGCTCGTCACTGCGCATCACTGTGCCGTCGCACATTTCCCCGTAGTTGTGCTGCACCAGAAAAGCGCCGTAGAGGACCACTGCGTCGTTGTGAAAGAGCAACGAAGGGTTGTGCCGCGCCATGCGGTGCAAGATGAGGGCACCCATGAGGCGATGCTGCTTGGGGAGGTCGAAAAGGTGGGTGGGGGCCTCGGGCCTCACCAGGAAGCGGAGCAGAGCTGGCATGCAGTGGAAGGACTCGCAGCGCGCCACGAACAACGCAGCTGCGGGTTCGGGCCTGGTGAGGGAAGCGACGAGGTTGTGGTACAGGCGATCTTTCAGACGCTCGGGGCGAAGATCGAGAGCTTCGGCTGACGGCAGCACGGGCGGTAAAGTGGCATATTCGGCCAGGGAAGTCGCGACGGTCAACGCCAGCAAATATTCGCGGCCTTCGGGGTCGCGTGACTCCAGAAGCAAAGGCGCAAGCATGGTAGCAGTCTCTGACGCCACCAGCGCGTCTCGACCCTCCTGGCGGGTTGCTAACTGGGCAAGGAAGGCTGCTACCGCCACGGCCACCGCCTCCAAGTTGGACTGAAACGCGTCGAGGGCCCTCTCCAGGAGCTGCCCTCCGACCGCCACCATCTCTTGAAGGACAGCATGGTAGAAGACCGAGCATGCGAGCTTGTGAGCGACCAGCACAGCGCCGAGGAACACTTCTGCGTGCTCTCCGCGAAGCTGGCCCAACAGCGCCCCCAACACCGCAGGAGAAGCGAGAAAGCGTTTGATAACGTCGCGAAGAGCACCGTTGGTGTCCTGCTTCTCGAGGATGCCCACTCGGGGAATTAGGTCGGTGGAATGTCCCGCCAGTCGGAGCAAAGCCGTTGCGTTGGCATCGGGAGTCCCACCCTCGAACACGCTTGGCCCTAGAGTCGACTCCTCAGGCAAAGGGGCCACAGCCACCGCAGCCGCCGCGTACGAGTCCAGCACGGCTAGAGTACTGCACTTGACGGTAGGGTCCGAGTCCTCCAGACCGCGCAACAGCGCGGGCGCCGTCTGGGCCACCAAGAGGGCCCCCAAGAGCTCAGTAGTCTCCGACATGTTGCGCACAATCCCGCGGGCCACGGCACACAGGTCGCTGTTTCCGGGGGCTTTCAGACACAAGGTAAGCATCACGAGGCCTCCCTCGGACACCATCTGCTCTCGGCTCTCAGTCGCATACTCCCCATGCTGCGACGATGTTAGTTCAAGCAAGGCGCTTAGGTACGAGTACAGCACGTCAGGAGGAACCTTGCCGGCTAGAGGCTCAAATCGTATTTGCCGAAATCGTAAATTTAAGTCGTCCGTCTTCATGTTTTCCATCAGCCTTTGGCGCGCGCGAATTTCGACTGGGGGCTGCTCTGCTCCCTCGTCGCCCGCCTCCTTCTCCCGTCGCCGCCGCTGCCTCAGCCGCACCTTGTTCTGCAGCACGCTAGCAGCAGTGTTCGCCTCGCGCATCACCATCTTGACAATGCGTGGCGTCGCGTTCAAGGTGCTGAGCTTGGTAGCGAGTCGAGGCGTGACCGCCGCCAGTAAATGAGCAACGCTAAAGGTGCGCTCACTGATACCGTAGCTCATTGTGGGTATACCACGCTGCACAATCGTCTCGAACGCCACTTCCACGAATTTCCGTGCTTCTGGGTGTCGGTCAATCAGCCGTAGGAGCATCCGCGTCGCCAGCACCCTCCGCCTCAAAACTGGAGTGGACTCACACTCATTTAGCAAAGTGTTACAACCGGACTCAATTTCGTGGACAGACCATCCGCTAGTGTCGTAGTCAGCATCCAGGATGGCTGACACGTCCGCCGATGGGTCGTTCAAGACTTTTGACTCCGTTGGCCCCTCGCTGTTTACCGCATCGACGCTATTGTCGTCAGTAATTTCGCGCTCAGTATTGCTTGGGAGGGCATCGGGTGGAGTAACATCTTTCAGCGGGTCGGCTGAACCCATGACCAGTTTCATACTCTCGGCGCCCAAAGACTGCACCTTGCGCCATGCCGTCTCATCACCCGATCCATTTTTGACCTGCGCCAGCTCGCGGTAGTCTATGGCTGATCGACCCACTTTTGCCACACGCTCTGCGATGGTGCCCTGGGCCACCTCCCAGTCCAAAGGAAGGCCACTCAGGTGACGAGCGTTCTCCATGCTATATGTAAATTCGGGGCCTATGAGACGAAATTCTCTTGTACAAAATGCGTGAGAACGTGCACTACAAGACTATCACCAAGAATCAACACGATGACTGTACTAGTGGCTAAATTTGAAATTGAAACTTGCAATGAATTTGCATCACGCAAGCTAGCGCGCTCTTTTGCTGGCGAGCAACTCGTACACTTTTGCAAATGAGAGCAATAGAAACGTGAGTGCTGTTTTCCTACGCGTAGACTCGTGCATCCAGGTTTTGTAGTATGTAATTTGGAGTCTACTTGTAGTCGTCTACACTCACTGTTGGGCAGATGGCAGACGAACTGTAGGTGAGGTACAGTCGTGTAGTACTACATTAGCATGTAGTAGTAGTATGCCAGTGAAGTCTGCGTTCTATGCGTTGATTACTCATCACAGTATGACTGAAGCGAAGGTTCTTGTAGCTGTAGGGCTGTATTCTAGCTAAGGCTAACTTTTCTCCTCTGAAGTACACCGCTGCCGCGCTGCCATTCTGCGCTAACCACTTTTCCGTACTGTACAACTGTACTGATCCGCTGATCGGCTGGTCCACTGATGAGATCCACTGATAGTCGTCTAGCTCTAGAGACGACTTGACTTTTACAGTACTTACTGTAGTCGTCTAGCTAGTCGTCTCTCTAGATAGCACGTAATTATTTCATTATTTCTGTTTCTGTACAGAGTAGTACACCGCACACCGGCACATTGCACACCTGCACACTCACCGCTCAACACCCAACACTCAACTCGACACCGCGATGTATAAGTAGATGCCCTTGTCGGCACTCTCTACTCTGTAATCTACAGTCTGTAGTCAATCAGCCGGTTTCTACTGTAGCTCTCTAGCTAGGACCAGCAAGCAATAGTTAACCTTGAAGGCAGGCACAGTTAGTTATCTCAGACTTTTAAAACTAGTCTACTGAGCCGACCCAAGCGATACAATTGGTAGTAGAAATGGTTGCCAATTTTATTTATTAACCTTGAACTATTCCAGCAGATAGACCTCGTGATTTTTTAGAGCAAAAGCCATCCCTTCGCCCGCCACACACTTTAATCGTGAGCACGAAGTTGAGCAATTAAAATCGTATTCGTTCTCGAGGGCATTTGGCTATGACAATGGCGACATGCCCTGAAGTGCCTGCATTGTTGAAGCAAAAGGAAGCATGCGCTGCTGCCCTTGCAACCGTGGAGCGCAAGATTTTTGAACTCGAAGAGTCGTACTTCAACGAAACCCCGTCAGGAAATCTCATGAAAGGCTTCGACTTGTACAGTGACTCTCGCGAAAAGGGTGTCATTGACTCGAGGAAGAAAGGTGTGACACGCATGGATCCGGAGTTGCGCTGGTTTACATATAGTTCCTACTCCTCAAGTAAGCGTTTGCTATCAGAAGAGGACAATGTTGCCCCAGTCCCGGCAGCCAGCCGTAGCCATAAGAAAAAGGACCCCTCTTCAGCCGTTGCTAAGGACACGGCAGCACCAAAGGCCAGAAGTGCAGGCACGAGTCGAAAGAAGAAGCGGAGGAGGAAAGGGCCAGGCGATTCCGATAACACAGACGACGACGAATAAGAGCGAACTCCGTTCGTGCCAACAATTCGTTATGTTTGTATTTGTAATTGATTATAAGATCATAGGCTTACGAACACCAGGAATTTCTTCTCCGCTCCAGAGGCCATATGCTTAACGCGCAATATACGAAAAAAAAAAGGAAAAAAAAAGAACCACATCTCTAACAGATTGGATTTGATTTGATTAAGATTATACTCCCCAATACACTAAGGAACATAGCAAAATTAATAAAAAGCAAAGAGCTCCGTATTCCGTATTGCGTATTGATGAATCCACCACCACCACCACCAGAACAAGTCTTGCTGGACTGAGTGCAATGCAATTACGAGCTGCTTATTGCTTATGTGCTTATGTTTCTGGGCGTTGGGCGTTGGGGGTTGCGCAACGCTACGCGATATCTGGCGGTTCAACATCGCAGTGATTTACTAAGTAGCTCAGCAATGAGCTAGTTGCTCGTTCGTGTGTCACGTCCCAGGTCCACGAGGCAATTCTCTGGGCTATTTTTTGCCCCAGCAGGGCATCGTTTCAATGTTTTTCTCAGGCATCGGGCGCCAGCCGATCTCAGCATCGCCTGTCCTCTTTCTTGCCTTCGAAGTATGGATCACGTGGCTGGAATGCTGTAGGCTGTACGAACACGAATGAACACAGGCCTACGAACACCAGGAGTAGCTTCTCCTTTAAGTTGTATAATAGTCCTTATCGCTCTTCAATAGAAGTGGCGAGAGAGTGGGACTGGTATATGCAACAGGAGTTGGTAAGACTCTATAGGAGGCTTATCTCGTTGGTCGATGAATTCGATATAATTAATGGTTGTAGGAAATAAAGATGGTTGGTGCGCAAACAGAACGGAACGAGAACGGAATCACCACAGAATAGCATGTGCTTAGCTACCTCGTCATCATTGTCTATAGCTGCGCTTCTCCTCAGCTAGCAAAGCTAGCTGTCTCTTTTACAGCAAATGTTCCGTATGTCACGCTGATAAGATGTACGTAGGTTTACGTAACATCCAACACTCCCACCCATCTAGCACTTCCAATGTGGAAGGAGCTCGATGAATAGGTCTGCTTGCTCCTTCGGGTGTCTTGCAAACTTGATCATGCCGGTGGTGGTCGTACCCCCATCCAATCTCGATATTTGCAGAAGTCATCCCGTGGCAAGCTCTTGGTCATGGTGTCAGCTAGCATCCGCTTGGTTTCAACCTTCTCGTACGCGAATGTTCCTCGCTTGTACTGATCGTTGA
>Ga0307931_1003100_pt1 | contig 10302 bp, 18 predicted proteins | sample OrgLakmetageno47_FD_201816 | JGI IMG/M metagenome (GOLD analysis project Ga0307931, IMG submission 201816) | Saline water microbial communities from Organic Lake, Antarctica - #47 | ecosystem: Environmental > Aquatic > Non-marine Saline and Alkaline > Saline | place: Antarctica: Organic Lake... | reverse complement strand
ACCCACCTCGAGTTTTCAATTCCTCGTTGCCGTCTCGGGATACGGCCACCACCGCGTTTCGGGGGATTTTGGTCTGCTGCTGCGAGCACATGACCGAGGGTCTAACCGTGTACTCGCCCGTGTGGGCGTCGTAGGCCACCACGGTGGCTTCGGGAAAACCCGTGGCGAGGCGCGGCAAAGAACCCGGCGCCGTCACGGGGAGGACGCGGACCCAGTCCCCCACTTCAAACAACGGCAACGCGGCGAAGCAGGCTTCGCCCGTGGGGTCCGCAGCACCGCTGGACTTTTTGAGCAAATCGTCTTCTTCCGAGGGCGTGCAAGCGGCTTTGGCGGCAGCCTCGTGTGCGGCAGTAGCGGCTTTCGAAGCGGCGGCCGCCTCTGCCTCGGTAGCATCGATTTCTACCGGCTGATCCGCGGTGAAGGCGGCCGAGGCGTAAACGGCGACCTCCCGCACATGGCCGTCGTTCGCGGCATGCTTATCTAAATGATCATCATCCTCGTCCACTAGGTCCACGGCAGAGGCCGCGGTCGAGGAAGTAGCCGCAAAGTGGTTCACCGAAGTGGGCTTTTTGCCTTTGCTCTTTTCGAATTTAGGCAAGGAGCCGCCGCTAAACATTTCGTGCTTCAGGAACGCTTCGACAGACGCCTCCGTGCAAGAATAATCGCCGTTGAGCTTGGCACATTTGGCTTGTACGACTGCCCGCGCGATGACGGTTTTAGCGTAGCTAGGGTTGGAGGGCCTGGCCGCCTGAGCTGCGAGGACGGCTGCCGTTTGCCCGTACATAGCGTTCCACACAATCGCCTCGGCGACAGTAAAGGCCCTATGGCCGCCGAGTGCAGTAGCTTCGAAGTCCTGCGCATTGATGGCGGCCTTAACTGCATCGGGCAGGGTCTTCCACGCCTCTTTGAATATTAGGCAACCTGTGCGTTGTTCATAGGGTGTTATGAGGGGTCACATACCTACGATTTCAAAACTCATTCATCATGTACCGACAATAAAAAAACGCTGCAGGTCAGGGTAAATAACATACCTAGAGCTTGAGGTTTGAACGCATTCGAACGATTGGCACCGTCGCTCATCGTTCAAGTCGATGTGCCAACTAATCGAAATCCTGTTCGAAAAAGGAGAAGCAGTCGGATCACTGAGGGCGTGGATTCATTTGGGGGACCTTGATTCAAGATCACAAGTTGAATGTAGTTTGTTGCGCTTCACCTCGTTGTATCTTCACACTTGGGCACATTGGAATGGTTTTTGAAATCTGTCTTGAGCAAGGACCCCGTTATTTCGCCCCATTTCAAAACTAATGAATTTGTGCGCTTGGATGGCCCTCAGGAAAGTGGTCGTTCGGAGGAAATAAAATAAACCAAAAATCAAAAAACTACATTAGAGCGTTATGAATTCCCCCTACTAGGAACCACGGTTATATCATATATGCATATACAGCGAATTTTGAATTGTGAATTGCGCACTATAATCTATAATCCCCAATTGACCAAGCTAGTGATCCATGCGTAGCCCCATATGTGTCAAATTTAACTAGCTCCTAGCCCTCGAAACAAATCGAAATATATGCACTAGAAAACAAGGCGGCATTGGAATCCTTTATAACCATTTCATCAGACAGCAGAGGGCCTTCGGCTCGGCTTTTTGCTGCTCCGGCCACTGCTGCTGCTGGTAGTGTTTTCTGGGCCGCCTTCGCTCTTGAGGCTGTCGGCGAAGGACACGGTGGCATTGCCCACGCTCGCCACACCTCCTCCCTGTAATTGCTGATTGGCAGGCATGCTGAGTGCGAAGCTTTGCACGTCGACTTCGTCGAGCAGTTGCGGGGCTTGGCTGGAGTTGACCTATACATAAGACACAAATGCAAAACATGAACGTAAAAAAGAAAGAAGCGCTCGAAGCAATATTGGCCAGCGCTTATGAAAAGACAAAAAGAAACAGAAAGGATAGGTACGACAGAAAAAAAGACACTAGAAGTGATGCCAACGCAAGGCAGTCTTAGGCCCTGTTCATCATTTTGGGTTCATTACCGTGGCCGAAAGCATCGCCCATTTGGCCCTCAGCGTCGAGGCTTGGGCTTTGTATTTGATCACGTCTTTGCCCGTGGACTGACGGGTGAAGTCCAGCTTAGTGCGGAGCTCCATGTATCTAATAGAATGGATGAAGGAGGCAAACAGAAGACGAAGAGAGATAAGATATAGATTGGGAGGAATAAGCAGGCGATATTCATGAGGAGTATCTAATATTTCCATTGAGTTCAGCAAATTTGTACTGTAGTAGAATCAAGCTTTCACGAAATAAACACGCGCGCTTACTTTTCATCCATGAGGCGCAGCTGGTCTTCCAGAATTTTGGCGCCTTCCTTCAGCTCGACGATCACTACGTCGCGCGCTGACGCCCGGCGCAACAGGGCAGCGTTCCTGGCTTTCAGCAGGCTCACTTCTTGAGCGGCCCGGCCGCACGCGTCGTGAGCTTTCGCTTTGGCCGCGGCCTCGTGCTTCAGGTGCAACATGAGCTTCTCCACGTGCTGCGACAGCGCCAAGACTTTGCGGTTGGCCAATTTGGTGGCGCTTTCTGCCTGCATCCGGAGCTCTTTTTCCCCCTTTTGCCGCTCCAACAGCTGCAGCGCTTTCGCTTTCAAGACCACTAAATCGTCCCCCTGAGAAGAGGCGGCCTTCAGTTCACCTTCCAGTAGTTGCACTTTCTGTTCGAGTTTCGTGTTCTTCTGTGCCATGGTCTCCAGTTCGCCTATAACGCAACAACAAAAGTACACGCATAAAAGAAGCACGTTGGCGTACACGCCGAAGAGAACAATACCAGGAAAAAGACTGATTACAAAGGTGTTTGAGTTCTAGCCGTTACTTTTGCGAACTTGCTCACCTTCTAATCGCGCCACCATCGCCGCTCCGTCCATCGTGCTGCTCATGCCCCCGTCGACTCCATCACCATTTTCTCCACCCCCTGCCAATGGGGGGCCGGTGCCTCGGGCTTTGGTCGCCGACAAGAGCCCTGGCCCCCCAACGGCGCCACCCGTAGGTATCATACGGGTATTGCCACCACCACCGGCTACCATCGCGGCACCACCACCACTGTTGTTGCTGTTGTTGTTTTCTTTGGCGACAGAGGCTTTGATTTCGGCGACGACTCGCTGGCATTCTCGCTCCTTTTTGTCCAGCCGTAATCGCACCTGTTCACATGTAGGAGGTGGTATTTAGAAATGGGAGCACATTAAATGACGCAACCCCACAATGACGCGCAAGCAGACTTGAACTAAGTACACGAATACACAACTTAAATACAGATCCCCAAATAAGCAAGTCAACAAGCACGCACCAGCTCGGCAATTTTCACGAATTGGTAGTTGTTGGGATCCAGCGCCCGCTTTTTGCCGCCGCCGTTGTCTCCATTGCTGTTGTTCCCAGTGTCCAATGCCCGCCTGGCCTTGAGCGCGACTGCCGACTCGATTTCATTCCCCTCTCCCCTGGCACCGTTGGTTTGGCTGCGCGAAGATGGTTGTTGCGGTTGCTCCGCCGCCATTTTCAGCAAATTGTCCCGGTTGCCTGACACGCTCTCCAAATGTGCTGTTGCTTCCCCGTTGCCACTGCTGCCGTTGTTGCCGCTGGATAACTCGTCGAGCAACTCGGACAAGAGCGACGAGCGCGCCTGGGAAGGTGGCACGCATGAGCGGGTGGGTGGCAAGGATGGGGATAACGGTTCGTAAGAAATGGGATTACTTCAATGAGAAGAGACACCAGAGAAAAAAAAATAGGAGGGGAGGGTGAACAAAAATTAAAGAAAAATGTTTTTTTTCTTAAAAGAAAGAATGAAAGACAGCGCGTGCATGAACAGGGTGATTTTTCCTGATACCTCGGCGCAGTCAGCGAGTAAGTCGGCATGGGCGCGCTTCAAGTTATCCACGTGTTGTTTTGCTGCGAGCAGCTCGCTTGACACGTCGACCAGGCGTTTCGACTCCTGGTTGAGATGAGGGATGAAATTTGTGCACGGTGTGGGTTAAGACAGGTGCAGAATAAAGAGCAACACGGAGCACTAGGTACACAGCGGACAGAAAGAGTAAAACAGAGAGGGGCTATTCATTAGCAGCAGCAGCAGTAGAAGCTCGTCTGAGTTGTAGGGCTAACACAGACGAAGTCTTACCTCGTAGTTTCCAGCGCCAGCCGCCGCCGCTTCCAGTGCAGCCTTGTGGTCTTCCGACAGATGCCGTATTTTCACGCGCAGTTTGTCGCGTTCTTTTGTGACGAGGTCGTTGTCCTTCGCTTGTTTCAATTGCGTCTTGAGCGACTCCACCTATCCAAAGCAAATCCATGACACACGCATTTGAGTGCACCATAGCAACAACCCAAGATTGAGGAAACATGTAGAATAGCATTACAATGATAGCGTTGTGTGAAAGCTAGTAAATCAATGCTTTTCTGCATAGGAACGAAAGAGATTACTGCTATATGGCCGAGTTGTGCGACTTCGAATGTGAACTCGGCTCACACAAGCCAATACCTCCTTGCCTTCATTGACCTCTTATGCAGGAAGCTAGATTACTAACCTTTTTGCTCCACTCGTTGTCCCGTTCTTTCTGCTGCGATTCTAACGCAGTGCGGTCATTCTTGAGCTGTTGCATATCCGCAGCCAGTCGGTCGTTCTCTGCTTGCAACTCATCAAGCTCGGTCTGTTCCGTGTCATGTCCACTCGGTGATGCTTTCGGGGGTCGAGATGGACTCTTGACTGCGGTAGAGTCGAAGTCATCCCCATACTCGTCGTCTTCGTCAGACATCTTCGCCACTCGCTCGTTGCACAAGGAGGAAGGGGCGCCTACGACGGGCTTGGCACAACGGGGCAGGCAGTGTGAGCACTGAAACGGAACCCAACAAACAACGCGCAAGACTAATATGATATATGTCGGAAATACGTCACCTTAAACCTACGCCAAGTGCCAGAAGCATCCATCGCATTTTGTAAAAAATGTCTAAGATGACGGAGCGCCAGCAGCTTGCAATAGCCTTAAAGGAATCGGCTGTTGCTGACGACCTAGAGGACAGCGATGATGTCAATGAAGATGCGTCTCAAAAGTCACCAGCGAAGCCACGAAAGCGCAAAGACCACAGCGACGATGACGATGGAGCCCTCGACGGCGACGACGACGACGAAGAAGAGGAGGGAGGTGCTGCACCTGGGATGGTCTCGGACGCCGCGGTCGCCAAGCGGTGGTGGGAGGGTTCCGCGGGCTTTGACTTCACCAATGCACACAGCAAGTCGGTGATCGAAGAGGACGGGATGCAGGTGGCGGGCGACCCTCGAAACTTCGTGGGCAAGCTAGTGAAGCGTTCCTTCGGCCGGGGGGTGGTAAGGGTCTTTCGGATGAACGTTTTGAAGCATTTCCAATACTTGTGAATGTCACAATATTAGTTGAACTTAGAATCTTCTTCTTTTACATTGCTTGGGCCTTTCGCTTCCTGTTCCCTACCCTATTACACTAGCCTTCGCAACCTCTCCTTTTCTATTTTACCGGTTTCCTAGGTCATCCACTTCCAACACCCCTAGCATGGAATTCAAATGTTTCATTTCGCTGCTGCTTGTCCCATGCTCATTTTTGCAAATCCTGCACTCTAGGTGAGCTTCGGCAAAGTGGTCGGGTGGTTCTCCCCCGAAGAGGAGGGAGACGAAGAGCTTTACCACGTGTTGCACGGCGATGGGGACGAAGAAGATTTGGACCCTGCGGAGGTAAGGAGACAGTAACTACCGAGTGCGACCTCCTCACGTTTGTTTGGGCCTAGCTTTAACGGTTGTTGTGATGTCGATCTCTTCTTGTTGTGCCCCATTCTTTCTCTCCCCCGTCAAGGCGGAAGCGGCGATTGCCTGGGCTGCCAAGAGTGACCCGGACAAACAACGCCCAAGTGAAGCAGAGAGTGGCAGCGGTGCTAGTCGTGCTAGTCACACGGGCGCTAGTGCTAGTGCGACAGGTAATTCATGGGTGAGGGGGGGTGGGGGGGTTTAAGATAGTTGGAAGGAATTGTACTTGTGTTGCTTCGTTGCTTCCGTTTTCATGCGCGCGTCTAAACAATTTGGCCTATTTTTCTGCCAACTCTTTCGCTATTAAAAGCAGACGGCGATGAGTCTGCGAGGCGAGCCGCAGCTAAGTTGTCCGTTGGCGATGCTGCAATTCAATCGGCGCGCCAACAGCAGTCCGAAGAGCTCTCGCAGGCTGCCGACGCCCGCTCTCAAGCCTTGGCAAGCTTGTTGAAGAAACCGCCCCGCTACGAGACGGGCAACAAGGTACGAAACAAAGACTCAACAGCAACTGCAGCACCAGATTAGTACACAGATCCCCGTCACAATCACGGTGAATTTGCCATGAAGAAAAAACGTTATACGTGTAGACATCATTTAATAAATATTCCCTCAAAACCAGTGTAGTGCGTCTTACATCCCTGTATGAACGTCCCGTATAATCATCAAAACACCGTTTAACACTCACGTCGACTCCGCTGTTGTTTTTGTTGCTGTTGTTCTTGTTGTGTGGCCCACACTACAGGGAGACACGGTAGAGGCGGCCCTGCGCGGGATTCACTTCATTTTCAGCTTGTCGCGCGACGACAACAATTTGGCGCGGTTTGGGAGCGATCTCGTGCAGGTAGAAGAAGGAAGCAGCGGGACATTGGATAATGCCGAGATTGCATCAGTCTGAGCGTAAAGGAAGACTTTTGTTGATAGAGAGGGGAACTATTTTAAAAAGAGATCGGTATTTTGTTTGAATGCTTCATTGTTGTTGCCTTACTTCCTCGTACTTCCTTCCTTCCATTCACCCCCCCCCCATCCCAACAACAGACCCTCTATGACGTGGCGTGCGTGGCCCCCGACCCCGTGAGGAGAAGTGCGCTGCAACGGGTGGAGCAGGTGTCCCAGAAGTGGAAGGCCAAGTTCAGCTCGCTGGAAGATTTGTGCGAAGTGCCCAGTAGCCCCAGGCCCGATGAGGTATTTGTTCACATATATGTATTAGTGCATACGTAGGGCACATGCAGAATGCTTGTGTGCGGCGCGCCGACTGTTAGGAGGGTACGAAGACAGAGACTGAGAGAGACTGAGCGAGCGAGAGAGAGCGAGCGAGAAAAAAAATTGAAGTGTGTGCATGTGCTTGTATCTGTGTGCCACTATATTCCAGCATATTCTCTTCAGGACGAAGCCTAATCATCATCGTAACTTCTTCTTCTTCGTCTTCGCTCGCATTGACACATCTCCGAAAAGGTGGTGGACGCAGTGATGGGCTTGTATGCCTTGGAACGGGTCGGGCTGGAGCATTCGCTGAAACAGGGGGTCGCTGCTTTCCTGCGGGCCTCGAAATTCACTCCTACCCAAGTTGTTGGCTTTGATACGACGCAATTGATGGCTCTGAAGAGCAAACCGAGCTTGAGTGAAGCTTATACTACACTGACTGCGGCGCTCAATACGGCGTTTTTCGCCAGCAAGGTAACAGTAGCAAACTCTATAATAGTAGGAGCACGACTAATAATCGGGGGAGGAATAGAGAGAAATTCGGTAATTCTGCTTCCTGTTTTACCAACAACAATCACCAACATTTAACCCATTCACACAACAATTAAGGTGGGCCTGGAGCTGGCGCCCAACTTGACTCTGACGTCAGTGTGCCAGCACGTGCGTACTTTGCGCCCGTACTTGGTGGGCAACGAGTTCAAGGACGAAGACGACTGGATCGACCAAATTACCATGGTATGGACAGAGTTGAGGGGGTGGGAAAAAGAAACGAAAAAAATGGAGGGAGCTGTCGATCAATTCTAAATTTTGTATATAGGAGTGCGAGGAAGTAGGAAAAGGAGCAGGTAGAAGCTACGTGCTGCATAAATGATTACTTGTAGTTCGACTCTCTTGGATGTCTCTTCATTCTTTCCTCTCTATCTCTATCTCCTTCACCACCCTCTTGTCTCTTTCTTCAATTTGCTGTGTTTGTCATTTTTCACAAAAACAGGTCTTCAACCTAGTGCACGTGATGAGCAATTTCGGCGAGCTGCGCCTCCGCCCCTCCACTTTACCGCACGAGGCCGCTTTCCTGGCGAACCCCAGCAGCATGACCCATGCTTTGAAGAAGAGAGACGTGCATGTGGTAATTGGACTCAAATAATACTATAATCAGTAGTAGTGTTGCAGGAGTGCCACAGTAGTGGCAGCGCAGAGTGTGTGGAACTACATGTGATACGAGTGTGAAATAATATACGATACGAGTGGCCTTTTTGTTGTCTTGTCTCCATCTGCCTCGTCTTCCTCCTTGATTTCATTCCTTTTCATTTCTCTTTGCTTCTGACAACACTCGTCTTGGCTCGCCTCTTGTTTCTCACCAACCACCCATTCTTTACCCCCCTACTCAGGTGGGGGAATTGTGCCATTGCCTTCGGGTCTTTGGGCACACGCCGCCTTCCTGCCGCCCCCTGCGCGAAGGCCTGGCGTTCTTAGTGGCGACGCAAAAAGACAAAGACGGGAGCTGGCCAACGCGCGGAGGTAACAATGGAGTCGTTGTCACTGACGGCAATAGTAGCAACAGTCAAAATTACACCCTTGCTCAAATGTAGTCTTGTTATCTGAACTTTCATTAAAAAAAACATTATGTACCCCGCATGTAGTCAACGAGTTGATGGTAGTATTTTTGGTCTAGGTCCTCATTGTGTTGCATGTTTCATCCAATGCTCCGGTCACCGTGATGCCATATCCTACACTACTATGTATCATATTAGGCGACGACGCCCCTTACACCAAGTACCACGCCGCCATGTGCGCCACGATGGCGCTGTACGAGCCCTGCTTTCGGGGTTTTGGACCGTCCTCCGCGGAGCTCAAGGCTTTAACGGACAAGTGAGAAATACTGTGCATGTGTGCTTGTTGGTGGGCGCATGTGTGTGGGGGGGGGTGAACCTGCCTGTATAGTACTACGGTAGTTCGTTTAAATTTTGAAGTGGAACCATGGCACATCAAAAGGCATTTCATGCGGTGAGATGAAGAGGAGGAGAAATAGATCTCGTTTTAATGCTACCTGCAATGCGACTCATCACTCGCATGTTCGTCTATTTTTCTTCCTCTCCTCTTCTTCCTTCATTCCTCCCCCCAGATGGGCCCGGCGGGACCGCCGCGAAGCGTCAACTTCAACTTCAACTTCGGGCAGCAGCTCAGCCGCCGCAGCAGCGCCCGCCCTCTCCGCAGCCGCAGCAGCCGCTACCGCCGCAGTCACCCTGGTGGCGAACCCCAGTGAACAAGACGCAGTGCCGCAAGCGCCTTCGACGATTGTGGCGGCGGTTGAGGACGCCTACAGGTGAGGAATTGAGTTGTGGGCATTGCATGGAATAAACGCTCTCATTAAAGGAGGTTATTGAAGAGGGGATGAGAAATTAATTTTGGTCGTTTTACTGATTGAAACTGGATATTCTTTGTTGTCTTGCAGTCCTAAATTATGCTTAGGAACTGTATATGTGCGACTGCTTTGATTTTTGTTTTCTTCATTGTCCGCAACTCCCTGTCTTCCCAGTTACGGGAACAACGGCGACTCCGCGAAGGACGGCCGCGGAGTCCGTATTCTCAACTCCGCGGCCACTCTTGGCAAAGGCAGTGTGAGCTGCGAGAACGCAAAGATGAGTAGCAGCAACACGCCATCATCAACGGACACGAAGACCAAAAAGGCCAGCGGAGGAGGACGGGGTCCGCCGGGGAGGTGCGACATTTTGATTGAGCTACGAACTAGAAAAAAAATCATGTGTTGTTCTGCTGACACCTACCCCCTCCCTTTTTCTCTTTTATTAAATATGATTTTGTTCGCTCTTTCCTGAATCTTCCTAGGAAATATCGAAAAAAAAATCCCTTCTTGGCTTGTGCAATTCCTTTCTTTCTTTTCTCTCTTTCCTGATAATTCTCTCCCCTATTGCACCAATACATGTATATCACGCACACAGCCTGATGAAGCAAGCAGAGCTGCGGCTATTGGGTCTGCTGCGCTGGCGCAAAACATTAGGCGCCAACGCCAGCGACTTTGATGGAGTGAAGGTGACCTTTATACTGCACTAGTGCTTATACAATTCGAGGAAATGTTGCAGAATAACCAAGAGAATAACCCTAAAATTTTCAGCGATATCTCTGTTTTGGATGCTGATGTGATGTGCTACGATGACGATGATAGAAATGTTGTCATCGTTTTCTCTCTTGTTTTTTTTTCTGCAGATCTTCCTGTATCCCTCTTTTTTGTTCTCCTTCCCTTTGAATCTTTCCTCTCTCTCTCTCACACTCCGTCTAATTTT
>Ga0307931_1003097_pt1 | contig 10308 bp, 5 predicted proteins | sample OrgLakmetageno47_FD_201816 | JGI IMG/M metagenome (GOLD analysis project Ga0307931, IMG submission 201816) | Saline water microbial communities from Organic Lake, Antarctica - #47 | ecosystem: Environmental > Aquatic > Non-marine Saline and Alkaline > Saline | place: Antarctica: Organic Lake... | reverse complement strand
ATCCACAGGCCAGGGCCACCAGCGCCCGCCCTTACCTCCCCAGTAGCGATTTCCGGCGACCGTTGGTGCCTGGAGCGTCAAAAAGTGTAAAAAAACGTCAAATAAGCCCCCAAGCACTCCCTGAAGCACGAACAACTCACAGAAAGTCATCACAAACCCCTCCCATGACCGCCACAAACAACTATCCACAGGCCAAGGCCACCAGCGCCCGCCCTTACCTCCCCAGTAGCGATTTCCGGCGACCGTTGGTGCCTGGAGCGTCAAAAAGTGTAAAAAAACGTCAAATAAGCCCCCAAGCACGCCCTAAGACACGAACAACTCACAGAAAGTCATCGCAAACTCCTTCCATGACCACCGTGTGCGCCCCAGCCCACGCGTAAGATCCCAGTGCATTTGATCGTCGTGATCTTTGATATTTCCCTACTGGTATCTCTGGGTGTGTCGACTGTGGACTCCAAAAGCGCGCGCTCTCCGAGTCGGATTCAGCGCAGTCAAGGAATATCCTTATCCGCTTCACTCTTTCAATAGCTCGGGAATGGATTTAGTTGATACTCACTAAATTATTTCGTGGCGCCAAATCTTGTCGAATAGCGCATATGTTGCGTGTCATCCTCTCTCCATCGGCCCCCGTGTAAGGCACTGCCCGTCCTAGCGGCCGACGGTCTTGTAGAGGAAGGGGCTCATGGAACCATTTGTGATACAAGAGGAGTACCACCTTACACTCACAAGTGCAATATTTCTGCTACCTGAATTCATAAAAGAACAATGCGCGCGCAAAGTGAGCAACCGAAGCACATGGTCAGCGCGGGTGGACTACGAGTACATTCATGGTCTTCAATCTACTGTTCGAATTTTCATCTCTACTGTATACAGTTCTATACAAATGAAAAAATTCTACTTTACGTTCCGAATTCAGTAGGGAAGAAATGAATTTTCGAATAAACCGCACAGGCGTAAACCGGCTTGTAAGAACCGGTAACTCCAACCGCACAGGCGTAAACCGGCTTGTAAGAACCGGTAACTCAGGGATGGGAGGGTGGGAAACAAAGAAAGTGCGAGCGCGAAGGAAGACTCAAACCAAGTGAAAAAATGTGTTGTACGAAGTTCTCTTAAATTGTTGCCACTCTTAATGATCTTTTGCCACTCTTAGCTGGAAAGGAGTGTGCTGCCACTCCCGATTGTTTGCTCTAATGTTGTACAGCACTGGTTTCTCCTTCCTCGGCTCGCCGCAGAAATAATGATATGACGTTCCGTCGTATCTCCAATTCTACTTTACGTTCCGAATTCAGTAGGGAAGAAATTAATTTTCGAATAAACCGCACAGGCGTAAACCGGCTTGTAAGAACCGGTAACTCCCATTTCTGCCGGAGGGTTATTCGAAAACATCATCCCGACGACTGAAGTTGGTTTGACGTAAAGTAAGGATGGATGTGTGCTTCACCTGATCTAAATGATGCCATGAGCTGAGAAAGGAAGAAAGGAATCAACTGTCACAACAAGAAACCACGTTCAGCCCAAACTGTACCATAAGCAGGAAGAATAGGACCACTGTCACAACAAGAAACCACGTTCAACCCTTATGTTTGTATGAAACAATTTGGAGGGAAGAATGGAATGCTGCCATGAGTGGAAACGGCTGTTCAACGCTTGGTGCTGTATGATATATGGGAGAATGGAATGCTGCCATGAGTGGAAACGGCTGTTCAACCTTTGGTGCTGTATGATATATGGGAGAATGGAATGCTGCCATGAGTGGAAACGGCTGTTCAACGCTTGGTGCTATATGATATATGGGAGAATGGAATGCTGCCATGAGTGGAAACGGCTGTTCAACGCTTGGTGCTATATGATATATGGGAGAATGGAATGCTGCCATGAGTGGAAACGGCTGTTCAACCATGGTTGCTGTATGGGGGAATAAGCTTTTGATGCTTATTGTATTTGGGAAGATGGTTCTCGGAATGAGGTCAGTTCCTCCATAAACTGATCATCATCAAAAGCAGGCAATGTCGTGGCAATTGCAGAAAGTTCAGATGAGGGAACCGTCAAGGCACGAGGACGATCAAGGTACGCGTACGTATCAGTACTCAATATGTTAGGAATACTAACAGCTTGTGGGTCTCCTTCCACTGGAGGTAAGTTTGTAGCTTGGATAGTCGATGGAGACTGTTGCGATGCCAAGTCTAACCACGTGTGGGCGGCCTCAAAGCTTACTCGTCCATATCCAGGAATAGAGGAAGGCGACCTCCAACGAAGCAGAGCTAAAAGTACCCAATCAGGAGCTTGCGCAGCGCGGAGAGCACAAGCCAGACCAATGCGAAAGGAATGCCAAGAGTATTTCGCCGCCACCTCTGAAGGAAAGATGGTATCGAGAAGGTACTTTAAAACTTGAGCAAGAAAGTTGTACCCCAAGGGATCTCCATTCGCTGAGGAAGTAAACAGGGGTGTGCGTCGCAAGTTCGAAGGAGGAATTGGACAATAAAGAGCAAGATTTCTTAGCACTGTCCCAGGATCTCCCCTAATCCAGGGAAAGAAACCAAATATTATTGGGTACGGCATGAAGTGAACAGCGAGAGGATCATTCTTCGCCGGACCCGCCAAAATGCCGACCTTGTCACCTTCAGTCATGCTTCTTAGTTCACCAGCGGTAGGGCATCGTACTACTTTAGAGCGTATGATAAAAAATAGCGAGGCTCGAGACATGGCCATGGCAGTGAAATCTTTGCCCTCGATCGTAGAAATTTCAGCACGTCGAAATCCAGCGAACCCAGAAAGCGCAATAGCTGCCTGAATATTCCTCGCTAACCACGAGCCCGCTAGGACGTTCGGATACTTTCGAGAAGTTGTCTTGAGGCCATCTACATTTTCAATTAGGGTTTTGACGGTGTTAGGAGCAAATCCCTCGCGCTTATGTGGGATAAGGGCCTCTGGCCCATGTACAAGCTCATATTCTACGGCTAGAAATCGTATTACTTGGGACGTCTGCCCTCTTGTAAGGAATTCAAAACCATTGGCTTCGTGGACTCTTTTGACAGCGTAGAGGTGACCCAAAAGAGTATTGGGTTTGACCGAAGACCTATTTGGTACCGTTGAAGTACATTTTGAGCGGCACCAAATTAGAAACGTAGCTTTGAGAAATCGTTCGCGAAATTCCCCACCAGGTTCGCAACGCCGTAATACTGGTGTATCTCCACCAATTTCTGAAATAAATTCAACCCAAAGCCGCCATCCAGTCTTATTAGCTCCTTGGGTGTTTTGAGGTGCCGCTTGTCCCATAGCATGTTGAGCTGCATCCGCATACGCACGAAGCAGCGATGGGTCCCTGGGACGTAAAGCTTGGGCAGAGGTATCCTTCGACAAGATCTCATAGACATCGAGAATTGACTCCTTCGGCCGCGACCGCCCAGCCAGCACTTCATCCAACAAGGTATGAGAAGATGGTATTGGCGGTAGATGTTGAAGTGGAACTATTGAAGGCCGAAGAGGAAGACACTGATTTTGCGATTGCCGTGTATTATTGATCTTCGAGGGAGGAATAGACTGATGTTGTTCGTTAGGCATCAGCTCTGTGTACGTAAGATCAGGTAAACGTAATTGAGTAGGTATTCCCCAACCATGTAGAGGGGACGGTCGTTGGTTCACTGTCAACTGAGTCTTTGCATCAATACGACATCCCATTTCAGAAGATGACATGTGATCTAACGATCGTTTGCCGATCGAAAATTTAAACATCAATGGTTGATCCTCAGCACCAATAAAGGGGCTGCCAAGATGATGCATCAGTTCAAGTTCTTGGCGTGTTTGCGGACGTACGCGTGGTGATGAGCACTGCGTTGAAGACTCGTGCATGTCTTGGTCACGAAGCGCTTGGATGCGTGTTTTTGCCAAAGTAAAGAAATCAAATGCTCGTTGCGAAACCTTAAGATGCAATGCTTGAATCCCCATTTGATAGGAAATTGAATAAATAACGTCAAAAGACGCGCGACTGGCTGCATCCGCTAGCACATTGATGTGACCAAATACATGAGTTGAATAGAGATGAGGATGAAGGAGTTTAAATTCAGGAAGGTTCAAAATAAGATCATGAATAATCTGCATTGTTGGAGAACGAGCTGCATTGTTCGCCAATACTTGGACAGACGCCAAGGCGTCTGCAAGAAGATACACTTCATGTCCTTCGAAAAGTGAACCAAACATGATGAGGTTGATCCCGACCGCAAGGAATTCCCAAGCAGTAATATGCATGAGCGAAACCTCGCCAGCGCTAAGTGGTATGTGCCAAAAACTACCATGAGCGTAGCCTCCAAGGCCACCAGCTGAGGGGTCCGCGAAAGCATCACTAAAAAGCGAAACGATTTGAGATTTTATGGGACGGGCCCCAAAGATGTTTGAGTTCCCAAGCCAAGTCGTAGGCAATTGCGGCACTGGAATGGAGGGAGATTGCATGGCAATAGAGAAGAACGAACCACCGCAAAGCATCAGTGTTTGGGTCCACCGCCGAATTGCTGAAAGTTGAAAGTCCCTAAAAATCATGCGTGTGGACGGCCCATGCTGATTTCCGCGTTGGAAATTGGAACCATACAGACCATACATAAAGGTACGATCGCCACCCACAAATAGTAACATGTGTTCCAGCAAGCCTATAAGACGACGATATTGGTCAAACGTAACTAGAGCACCATTTAAGATTTGGTGGAGAAATGACAGAGCGCGATTGACTTTGGCAGGAGCTACGGTCACGACTCCAGCAGGCAATTAGAAATTGAAACCTAGCCAAGTAAGACAAGGTCCTACTTGACGCTTACGCGGAATTGCCATGCGCAGGCCAAAAGATTCAGTGACGTCGTGCCAGGTTCGCATAGCTCGAAGAAAAGCGTCCTGCCCAATGACTGTGAAGATAGGGTCGTCAGTATACATATGAACAGAGTAGCGCCGCAGTTCATTTTTCCCCGTGAGGAGTGATAGCCTTCGACGAGTTTGAATCCATCGACACACATCTGTCATTCCATCAGAAGTCATTGAAAGACTATCGATTCGATTATAGGGTGTGCATATCCCCGTATGAGAACTATAGATAGCTTCGAAATAGATGCTTTCTTCTGCATCAAACTTGGAGCGAAATACGCTAATGATAGCATCAGAAAACCGTTGAGCTACATTAGGGGACAAGCTAAGGCCGAAGCCCAAACGTTTCTCGGAGACGAATTGAAGACCTTCACTCTGAGAATTTGAAAATTGCCACACAAAACATGATGTCCAATATTCAGACGGTGCAATGGGGATATGGTTAAAGTAGTCAGCTACATCGTCCGTCCATCCATTGACTGGCTCATGAAAAATCTTGAATGCTGCATGGCGAAGGATGTTGTCGTCGTACACCTTATCCTGGATTTGAGGCTTGATTTCTCTTGCTGGCCATTTAAGGTGATTATGTCCATCGTCTTTCTTATCTTGATCTGAATCGAAATCTTCACGGTACGCGTGAAGTCCAATGGCCGAATTAAGAGACATAGCAGGTCTACCAGCTCGATCGAAGACAGGAATACGCGGAAAGCCGCCGTCAGATGTTCGACGATATCGATCCGGTTCCAATTTTCGAGGTGTGGACCCTTGGGGTACACTTCTAAACGGGATGAACGGCATGGTTTTAACGAAATCATAATAACCAAGCCCTTCTAGCCGTATGATTTCAGAGTGGACACTTTCCCAGGCAGCGCTTAGTGATCGTAGATGTGGACCTAAGACGATTTACAGAGGCAAATTTGCACGGAATTGTACACCATCAAGAAGAAATCCCACAAGTTCTTGATCTGGCCAATCATGAAGCGATTCAATGATAAAGTCATTGTTCAAGTCGGAATTCGGTGCTGCTGTAAAATCCATCGGGATAGCCGGTAAACCATGCTCAAAACCTCTACAATCCCAAATAATTCCGCGAGCTTGCTCCAAGAATTGATCTTGGCCAATGACCAACGTATCATGAGGCTCAATTGCTTGCCCAAAGCCCAATTTGTCCACAGCATTACGTAATCGTCGCACCGTAGGTCCGTATGTAGCGGTAGCTACCATATTGGAATGTTCAATTCTAAGCCAATCATTGATCGCAGTCAAAGCTTCTGGCAAGAGAATGTCTTCGTATGAGCGCGGACGATAGTCAGTGTGTAGAAGTTGTTGATCTAAGGGTAAGCGCTTAGTCGCCACCGGTGATGATCGGCATGTAAACGGTAAGAGTTGAGTGTCATCGTGAACTGAAGGATCACCCTTACGACGGAGAAAAACAGGTACATCTTGGAGCTGAGGGCGACTAGTAGCTAAAATTTGAGCTGCGCAGCCAGTAAGGTACTCAAAGTGTCGATCTGACGAGGGCACCGCTGCAAAGGCAGCTATAAGAGCTGATTCGGTCTGACGAATGAGAGAACTCATTAATTCCCAACCCTTCAGGTCTGACCAATCCGTTGGAGTAGCCCTGAGAATTTGACTAGTTTGGCTAATGGAGGGTAGGGTCAATGGTTGCCTCATGGATGGAAATAAGTGAGCTGAGAATGACATCGCTAGTTCTAAAGCAGCTCCGCATGGAATTTGTAGTGATGACCCTTGGAGGAGGTGCCAAGGCACAAGGCGCCAAATTTGAGATGTCCTCGAATCTTGTAAGGAATCGACGAATTCATCTCTATCTTGATGAAAACATGGTGCCGAGTACACTGCATGATCATCAAATGAAGCCACCGATATGATGTCAAGGGGGAGTTGGTAACCCACAGACTCCGCTAGCCCACGAAGAGGTCCAACTCGCGCGTCATACGATAAGGATGAAGGGATTTGAACACTGGGAAGCATCCAGTCTGTGTTTTTCTCCGAAGCTTGAGACACGAGAAAATAAGGAGCACTAAGAGAACCAACCAGGAAGACTAATAAGCAAGTAATTGTAGCAGTCCATGAGACTTTTGTTGGCAGAGCGAGAGTATCGGTGGTATGCGGATTCATTTGGGCATCAGGAGGAGGAAGTAATGTTGAAGTGTCCACGAATGTACTTCCGCTCGACTCGTGGACGGTTGAAAATTTGGCTATGTTTCGGGCGACGGGGGAAGCCACAACCCCGCCGCCTAATGAAAATCCGAAGGCGCATCAATAACAAAATCTTGGCCTTTCCTCGCATCGTACCAAGATTTCAGCGCTTGTCGTTCTGCTGGAGAAGCGTCATTTGGAACAAGAGACGAGAATCTGTCTTGTCTATTCGACATGCAGGTAAGGCACTTAATAAATTGATCTCGAAATTGTACATTGGGGAAATATTTGCTGAATTGTGTTTGAAGATGGTCCACATGATAGTATTTGCCCCAATGGCATACTTTTCCAATACTACATTGTTTGATACGGCAGGGCGAATGAGTGGAAGTCATGGAAGTATCAGGCCGCGCCGCCGGATTACTTCGAGGCTTTTTATGAGAACGTTCATCAACATGAAAGGGTGATTGGTCCCGCTGCCTACTTGAGACTCCCGAATTGCCGATGGGTTCATTTAGGCCAAGCCCCGAAACGTCTCGTACACGAGCCTCATGAGCTGCTTTTAATGCGTCACGAGTGCGCGTGTGCACTGGAACAAGTTTCTGGATTGGTTCAGCTGACGGAGACGACAACCATACTCTGACGATTCCACCGAAATTTTCTAAAGAGTCCATTACAGCAGGTATAAATGTCGCGTCATAAGCCTTCTGGTGCTGTGGTAGAATTTTCCGCAGAGAGGCTGCATCAGTCACCAGGGCTAGTAGGTCATGAGCTTCAAACCCAAGGGCAGAAAGAAGTTCTACTATGAACGACACGAAATCATTGAATTCACCGAAGTCCGAAGACACGGACGAGACGGAGATTGGTTTATCAAATCCCCCCACGGCGACGGAGTGACGCCATGCTGCAAATAGTTTAAGAAGTATCGATGCATTTGGGAAGTTTCCTTTGAGCATGTTGATTAATACCGCGGCATGCTCTTGTAGTGCGGATGTCAATTGTTGGCAAGCCATTGAATCATGAAGTTGCCATGCTTTGAGAAGCGTGATAGCTACGTGCCGAGGGACTGTGGAAGGCACAATGGCGTGGATCATCCCCAAACCTGGATAAGCGTGTCCCAGAGAAGATGAAGGTGCTTCCAAAATAGCCTTTTTTATAATAGAATTGTTGCAGTTGAGTGTCCGTGCCGTCAATTCGAGGTGTCCTTGTGTTGAGGTAGTTAAATTTGGGACCATATTAAGAAGTTCACTAGCGCAATCCATCACTGCAGAAACTGCCCGAACACTTGCACCCAGTTGAGCCCCTGAAGTGGCCGAACTAGACGAACCTCCATTGCCTAGAGACTGCGAAAGATCAATGCGTGTTTCTTGTACGCGAGATATTTTCTTTAATCGCATGAAGGCTGCGTCTGATGATAGTATTTGAGCATCATTCATATTTTCCGGCTCAGAGTACAAAATCTGCTTGAATTCTGAGAGAGCCGACTCTACCAGGCGCAGCACGTTAGAAGAGTTGGCCCGCTATGGTTGTGAAATGAGTTGATACTTGGCGGCATTAGTGATGCTAATCCAATCAGACGTGGGAGCATCACACATAAGATGCTGAAGCAGTGGAAGCTCACACTTTGGACCAGATAATGTTTCCAACAGCATCTTATCCAACGCTTCCGGGCAGTTATTCTTGACTCCTTCGTTGAGCGTTCGGAATTCAAAATATTCCGAAATGTCACACGGAGTACGATCCCCAGAAAGATGAGTATATTGGTTAAACTTGGGAGCCACAATTTGAAGCGTATACACATTTGGACCTGCCAAATGCCCTAAAGTTGGAGGGAGTAAACCGCTACCATTACTATTATTGGACAGGAAGTCAAGATCAAGAGCTTTGAGAGCGTGATTTCCTGTATGAGTGCGGCTTTGAACTGTGCCGAGTCCCCGTGCGAGAAAGGTGAATAAAGCTGCCCGATACAATTCTTGGGTTCCCCACTGCGAGATTGTGGCCATTGTGGCGACACCCTCATCGATGTGTGCCTGATCTTGAATGCTCTCTGGCAAAATAAAATCCGATGCTGACAACTGAATTCCCTCCAAGCACACAAATTTCTTACAAGATGCTACCAATTCTGAAAAGGTCCTTGCAGGAGTGGCGACCATCAAGTGCGCCGCAATTTTATCATGAATCATGTTGATTACGTCGATTTGTGGGACACTCCCAATTGGTAGATCAACTGCATCGTGATTTAGGCGCGCTCCCGAACCGAAGAAGAGAAACAATGCCGTGTAATCTGAAACGAGTTTCTTGAAGTCTGGAACGTGTTGCCCGAAATGCATAATTGCAGCCGAGTTCAAGACACTGACTACCGGGTTTGCAGAATTGTAAGGATATGGGGAACCAGGCGAATTGAGCTCTGAGACGCCGATAGTGAAGTTAGCCGGAGGAATAACCAAGGTTGGAGTCACTCCGGCCTGAAAATCCATTGTTCCTGTAACGGCGGGAACATTGGTACCTTCGTTTACCGGTAGGCTTTCAAAAGCAGGGGACCCTTGGGGGAGAGGTGGAAGCCCTAAGTCAACACGATTGAGAATCTCCAGCTCACGGCACAAGGATGCCTTGTTGCCAACCCCTGAGCCTTGGCGTTTTCCAATTTCGTCTTTCAAACTTTCCACAGAAAGAGAATCAATTGGACGCCAATCCGGGAGCGCGCCCCAGCTGCCCAGGTTTCCCAAGTGAACAGAGACTGCTTCTTTCAGCAGTAATATTTTTTCACTTTTGTTCTTACTGCGTAGTTCAGAAGGTGAAAGAGTCGCGTACACGCCCAACTCACGATTGAGTCGGTTCACAGTCAAGTTATTTCCAATTGGGGTCAAATCTTGAAGGAACAATGACATTGTAGAAACAAAGAAAGTGCGAGTGCGAAGGAAGACTCAAACCAAGTGAAAAAATGTGTTGTACAAAGTTCTCTTAAATTGTTGCCACTCTTAATGATCTTTTGCCACACTTAGCTGGAAAGGAGTGTGCTGCCACTCCCGATTGTTTGCTCTAATGTTGTACAGCACTGGTTTCTCCTTCCTCGGCTCGCCGCAGAAATAATGATATGACGTTCCGTCGTATCTCCAATTACAGGGCCATACTGTCTAAATTCTAAAACACTCCATATTTTCTACTTTCAGTGGAAGCGGCTTATGGTGCTTGGGGTCGGTAAGTCGGCTCCGTACTGCGCATTCGGACCGCCCAGATGCCGGTTCTGACACCCTGGAGTGGACCTGTGGGTGAGATGAAAGTGCCGCATTTCACTTTAAATAA
>Ga0307931_1003095_pt1 | contig 10309 bp, 12 predicted proteins | sample OrgLakmetageno47_FD_201816 | JGI IMG/M metagenome (GOLD analysis project Ga0307931, IMG submission 201816) | Saline water microbial communities from Organic Lake, Antarctica - #47 | ecosystem: Environmental > Aquatic > Non-marine Saline and Alkaline > Saline | place: Antarctica: Organic Lake... | reverse complement strand
TAATTCCGGCCCTTCGGGGCCTGTCTCAGACACGAAGAGGCGCGTCCCACTTTGGACCGCTACCATCACTTCCATGGTCTCTCGGGCATATGCGCCTGATTGGACTACTGGCAGCCACAATGGGGGTCACTTTTCGCAAAAGTGATAATTTTTTGCTTTATCGGCTCTAGCATTACGAATACCTGTCACAACCACCCTGAAGCGTAGTGTGGTCCTGTGCCGTAAATCCACGAAATTGTGTCCATTGGATATGGAAATTTCAATTTTGGCGCTCTTTTCACACAGCAAATACAGCTCCGCTGCACTGGGAATTTCAAGAAACTTTGGCCAATTCTATGCTTTAAAATCAATAGAATATCATGTTCTTCGTAACGGGATTTCCCCTCGGTGCGGTCAAAATTTCAGGGGCCGGGGCCCTGGCCCTGTGAGCTCGGCTAGGGGGAACCCCGTTTTGTCACGTTTCGATTTACATATATCATGGTCAAAAAGGGCGATTTTCAGAAGTGACCCAGCTTTAGCTGCCAGTTTGTCATTAGCTTCTTAGGTCTAGTTTTCGCTGCTTTACTTTTTATCTCTACTTGCTAGCCTTCTAATTCCGGCCCTTCGGGGCCTGTCTCAAAAACGAAGAGGCCGCTAACGATAGTTATAATAATCCCAAGCCCGGCTTTTAGTCTCAGTCCGGCCCTGGGAACTATATAGACGTCGACTAGATGGAAACCCATCTGCGTGGCCTGGCGGCCAGATCTATTATTCCTATTGCGGTTGGAGAATCAGAGATGGCGATTGCAAAATCGCGGGAGTGAAAGTCATGCTTATTTGCTTTCGTAGCTAGGCTGGGAATGACGGCTTTTATGTAAAATCGTAATTTGCGTTTATTTACGCTTTTTAACGTAATCTCCTCCCTGGACATAGTGCTAAATGGGCCATTTTTGACGTTTTTTACGTAACAAAATTTACGTAAATTTGCGTAAATTTACGTTATATCGAGTTGACTCCTGCGTCATTCTCAGCCAAGTCTTGTAGGTCACTCGGAATGGCTGGTTACTGGAACCGCTATACTGCTTTCGTTTCTGATTTCTAGGCAAGATCTAGGCAGCAGATTTTCCAAATAACAAAAAGAGGTAGCTTAGTGTCTGATGTCCCTCATTTCGCGGCGGTAGCAACGGCTTTGGTTGGAAGTGGCGCCTGTGGCGCATGCCGAGGTTGGCCTGTGATAGCGAGGACGCGGTCCCAGGTGCGGCCTTCGGGGTTCAACGTGCGAGGCGACTTGGCGACCAGGGCGGGGATGGGAATCAAAACCGAATGGTTGTTGACCTGATGAATCGCCCAGAGGTAGCATAGAAGGAGGGATGAAATGATGGCACCGTCGACATTAAGCTCGGTAGTCATGTCGCAAACAACGAGCGGATGTCACTTCTACTAGTAATGTACACTTTTCATTGTGATGGTCTTTCATTTTTATCAAATTACTGCTTATCTCTCTCCCTCTCTCTGATTGTATTGGACTTGGTTTATACTAGTAGAGCCTTACTCCAATCACTCACCATGCCCACGCTGAACCCGGTGAACCCAGCCATGCTAGCGTGCACTGCGCCCGCCGCGAGCGTGTGGCAGTAGTACGCGTCGTCGCTCGACGCAGGCACTGACCGCACCATGTAAGATGGGTCAATATACCTGTAAGAGGAACAAAGAGAGAAGTACAAAAGGAAGAAAGGAAAGAAGTAAGGAGGGAAGAGCAGAGGTGTACAAAACAGGGAAGCATTATTATTTTCGAACGAATTTTGGTTTAGGAGCGGCCGACTCGTACAAACAACTTCAAATGTACAACGCATTATAATTTATTCTCTTCAGCAGATCATAACGTCAACAATCTTAAAGAGTTTCTTCTTTGCTTTGCTCTGCTCTGAATATGCGCACACTCACTTCACAGTCGCTTCTTTGCCAATGCCCTTGAAATGGGTTACGATTTGGTCCACTAGAAATTTCCCAATGGGGGGTAGCTTTTTGTTGCCGCCTGCGTCGACTTCTGTGGAGGCACCCCCCAAAACTTCTTCGCCCGCGCCTAATCAGTCAAAAGACACAGCCATTGATATTCACGAAATTTACGCACAGCAGCAAGAAACGCACTTTTGTGCTCTCTGTTGCTCCCCTCTTTGCCACTTCAAATAACAATATATATTTTTTGTGACAAAAGCTCCTGCCAAAAAATGAATTCCACGCTTCCACTTTTTATTCGTCTCTCCAGCGCACCTTCCGCGACCACCGCCACTGCGTAACCTTTCCGCGCTACCACGTCTTCCAAATGGCTCAGCACGCTGCCGGGGCCCGAAAGCTCCACAGGCACCTCGGGCACCAGGCACAGATCCACAGAGCCGTTGGCAATGGTGGAGTAAGCTGCAATGTAGCCCGAGCTGCGGCCCATCAGTTTGACCTTTAACGAGAGAGAGCACGTGGGTGAAATGAAGCCAAGAATGCAGCAAGAGGAGGAAGACGTTCACGAGCACGCCGACACATAGTTGAGAGCCATGAGGGGAAAAGTGGTCATAAGACAAGAACGCTGCATTGAACTTGAACACAGAGCAGTGAATGAAACGAAACCTAAATGCGATCTTCACCACGCCAATTCCGTTGGGCATGTTGCCTTTGGCTTCCACTTCGGCTGCCATCAGGGCGCTCTGAGCGGCCTGCACCGCCGACCGAAACCCGAAGCTAGAACACAATAGAGTACGCGTGCGCTCAGATGGCGGGGTCTCACACACATACTTAAGAAATCGACGGAAAGGCAGGGACAAACACGAGGAGACAAGTATGAAATTCAAATACAGTAGGAACATTCGAAAACCCTCGAAGACCTGTAGTCGATGAGCCCCACGTCATTATCAATGGTCTTGGGGACGCCGCACACCGTGGTGTTGAGCCTCCTGTCTGCCACCGCATTGGCCAAGCGATAAGCGCCGCGGTGCGTGCCATCTCCGCCAATCACGTACACTTGGTTGATGCGGTGCCGCTCTATGAACTCCACAATCTTGTCTTCGTCGTACCTACGTATTTATGAATATATGCATAGATCGAACAACAAAAAATGTAGATCATGAAAAATTAAGAAACATAAGCTTGAACAGAAGTGAAAAAAGGGAGACGAGGCTACTGTGGTGCACATTTATGCATTCGCACCAGGCACTATTCCACTTCTGCTAGCATACATTAGTCCGAGAGTAACTCTCATGAGCGCAGTATGTTTTTAAAAAAATGCAGTCACGCACCCTCCCCGAGCGCTGCTGAGGTTGGTGCCGCCTTCTCGGTGCCAGTCGGCCACCATGGTAGTGTTCAGCAGCACTGGAGCCCACTCGTCGCGCATTTCTTCAGTGGGGGCTTGTGCGCCCGAAGGCAGCATGTCCAAAAAGTGATCCAACGGTTCTGCCTATCGTTTATTTGAGGAAAAAGACGAGTGCCATCAAAAGTCAATCTGCGTGCATACATGCGGCACAAATCAAGCATTGAGAAAACTTCATCAATTGCAGATAAAGAAGGCTTTTATAGTGCAGTATCGTGCAAATGTGTGCGTTGTTGCGCCGTAATGAGCTAGCGCACCTTCGAGTGAAACCCACGGTAACCGCCGCGCACACCGTAAATGGTCTCAACACCGTACCTTTCGCAACGACAAATGAAGAATTCACCCACCAAGCCTTAAGTGAGATAGGGCGCGATTTAAAATGCCCTATTTAAAGTTCAGCTCAGATTAAGTAAGTTCATTTACCCGTAGGACAGGTGCTCAACGATGCCTTTGATCACGTTGTTGAGCCCAGGGCACAATCCACCACAATTCACGATAGCAGCTCGAACCTCCCGCGGTTCAAAGTGCAGGACTTCCTTAGAACCCGCGCGAGGGTACGCATTCACCGCCCTGGAAGTTGAAGTGGAGAGGGCTTTGTAAGTGGACTTCAGTGATTGCATTTTGTCGTCTCAATTGAACATATCCTAGGAGCAGCTGAGAACTTCGTACCCTTTGTACTAGATAGGTACGGCAAGCACTTACGCAGTATCTTCTGTGTAGTCGATCTTCGCTTTCCGAACGATTTCAGCCAGTACGCAGTCGTCATCGTGCACAAAGTTGCGCTCCGACGGGTGTGCTGCTTGTGCCGACGGCAGGCCCCATTGTTTGAGGTTGTCAACTTTGTGCACGCGGATCTCCGTTGGAAGCCCATGCTTGCGACTCACATACTTTGGTTCAGGGATTTCTAGAGGGTCGCATCGAACAACTGAAGCTGCAGTGGCAGCGAGCACCGGTGCACCGACACGAGCTGCGTGTGAAAGCATTGTATCTACGTGGTGAATCTAGGCGGCCTTATTTCCCGATGAGCCTAACTAAATGTTCAGCTGCTATTAAAGCTCAAGAAAACACACCGATTGCTCAAACAAACAAGAGGCAACAATTATTTAATCGACACGATGTCTTTAAAAGCAGGTGTTAAAGGTTTCTTAGCTAGAGATCTCTGAAAGTAAGGTTTCCCACGCCCCACGCTCAACAAAAAGAAGCTTCGATTTTTCGTATCTTCAAACGAACAAAACGAACAAACGAACGAAAAGGAGAAAAGGACCACGGCAAACTCCAGTAAAATGCAAGAGAGTCCTCCTCATCCATCGTCCATCTCCTCGCTCCTGCCCTAATAGCCTCTGCAATTTAGCCAAGCTACAGTGTTTGTAGTATAAATCATTGCTCTAACCATCGATCTGTAAAGCTAAGTAAGTTGAACAGTAATTGCAGCTAACCTACGACTTCCTTTCGTGTTTCATCGCAACGCTTACCTGAATCATCCTTCATCTTCGAATTCACATGCTCGCAACAACCTCGATTACTAGTAGCTCTTACTTTTAGCGAGACTGGAACTGGATAGCTAGAGCGGAATATCTGCTAAAATTAGCCTTGATAACTTCGTTGCACCTCAAAAGCGGAAATTCTACGTCCTCATTTTTATCGCCACGTATCCACGTATTACTTGGCTTCATTTTGAAGTTGTCAAGGATCACTTTACTACTAAGGTGCCAGTAACGCTTAGTTATTACGAGCTTGGAGGGCTATAATGTTTTTCGATGAAGTTTTGCCGCCCCCAGATTTAGGCGCTGGGAATTCTAGGGTACGTTCTGTCTTAGCCGCTGCAATCGGGAGCCCGCGCACAGCGCAGGGAGCAATGCAAGCGCTTAGCACATTACTGCCTCTCGATGCGTGCAACTTGGCACATCTGAAGCGCATTTCTAAGATTAGTGTTGGCCCGACTAGCAGTGGCGAAAAGAGCCTCATGGTGCTCTTGGCGCCAGCAGAACACTGGTATGCTTTGTCGGAAGGTATGCGGCAGCAAGTGTGCACCGTGCATCAATTAGGCCCGCCAGTGGAGATGCAAGTACCTGCACACGCGGCGGAATCGCGCGAGGAGTTTGACGAGGCACAGACCATGGGCTGGTGGCCTCAAACATTCCACCCGCGCACCCCCACTGCGACGATAGCTGGCTTACCTCTGACATCCAGTGACGCCGCAGCCATGCTGTATTACTTGTGGGCAGCGCTGGCTGATCGTGCTGCGGGCGGCGACGGTAGCAGCAGCAGAAGCAGCAGCAGTAGCACAGAGGTGAGCTTACCGGCGGGTGGCGTGCTCGTAAACCCACGCACGGGGGAAGTGATGGTGTGCGCATCGCGCGTTCGCTCCGAGATGGCACGAGGATGGACTGCACCTGGGAATGCCACGACAGCTCAGTCCCAGCATAGCCTTGAAGGCAGCAGTGGCAACAAACCTACTCATTCTATTACGAAGCACCCGTTGCACACTGCCACGATGCTATGCGTGCATGGCCTTGCGTGGTACCATCAAGCAAGCCGCAACAAAAGCTACAGCAGCAAAGGTGAAAACATTAGCACGGAACCAAGATCAAAGAGGTCGCGCGACGAAGTTAAGAATGATTCAGAAGATAATCCTGTTGGTTCGAGCTGTAAAGATGGCCCGGCTGAGTCTGTTCGTGCAACCTCAGAGACACGTTTTGGGCCACCTCGCCGAGATCTCGCACGCCTTGGCGCTGTACCGTGGTGTGAGTTGCTTGGAGCAGAGGCTGCAGCCAAAACGGTGGCTGATATGGCAAAAGACGAGGAGCAAAAAGAAATTACCACAGCTACTGCAGCAGCCGCTATGTCAGCAGACAGTGAAACAGAAGCTGCCAGCACTGAAGTGACCATGAGCGAAAGCGAGGTCACCGAAAGCCGAAACGCTGGATCCAACATTAAAAAAGTTATCGTAAAAGAAGAAGAAGAAGTTCCATATCTTTGCACGGGCCTAGACCTGTATCTAACCCATGAGGTAAGGTACCAGCGAGATAATAACATTGGCTTTTGATCTTTACATCGATTCTTGCTTTGATTTTGGATTCTCTCCATTACCACCACCGCCAGCACCTTTTCTTATTTTTTTGTTCATTTTCTCTGTTGCTCTTACTTTAACAATTCGGTTTTGCGCGTTGCTCATTATTCAGCCAACGGCAATGGATGCTATGGCGCTTGTCCATTCACGCATCCAGCGCGTGGTCTATGCGATGCCATCTGACGACGGGGCAATTGGTACCCGGTACCACATTCATACGCTGCGAAGCCTGAACCACCGTTACCGTGCCTACCTGCTTCGGCCTTTGCCTCAACTGTTGTCATCTGAAGAAGATACTGGAGGTGATGGTACGTCATTATCGACGAGTGATCATATAATAAGGTCGCTTTGGCAATCGCTTCGGGGTACGACAGCAATTGCGAGAAATAAAATGGGTTGATACTTGGCGTATGACTCTCTTGGTACTAGTACTGCGCTTGAGAAGCATGAATGAAAAGTGTTCTGAAGAGCGCGCCACTTCGGACCGCTACCATCACTTCCACGGCCACTCGGAAATGTAGCCCGATTATTCATTAGTTCTTTTCCTAGTATGAGCTGCTTTGCTTTATATTTCTGCCTGTTAGCTTTCTAATTCTAGCCCCTCGGAACCTGTTTTAGAAGTGCAACTAGGTATCGTAGTCTTTCCTCTTTCTCTTTCGGTGGCATCTGCATCTGGCATCTGCTTTGCTTTATTTGGTGAGTTGTGGCTTTCTATGGTGGGCGCGAATGGATAGCTCAAATGGAAAGAGGCTCCATAACGGCTAAACCCACTGGCGTTAAAAGGAATGTACAATTAGCACGTAGGTGTGTCAGGTGTCGAGATAGGATGCAGGATGCAGGATGCAGGATGCAGTGATTTGTAAAATTTACGTTTTATTTGACGTATTTACGTTACGTAATCTGGCTGTTCAGTCACACGTTGAAGCTTCGCGAGCGTGGCGGTCGCGACTTACAAAGGCTCTCACAGTAGAGCGCCATGCGCTTTTTATCGCTACTAGTGCTGGCAGCAGCATTAGTTCCGACAACACCGTTTGCTTTACATCCATGGGCGAGAAGCCCCAGCCGTACGCGTGGGATGCATCGTATGGCCGGCAGGGATGAAAACCGCGACGTGGTGTCAGGCGGAACTTTTTCGTACGACATCACGAAGATCAGGAACTTTTGCATTGTCGCACACATTGATCACGGAAAGTCTACACTGGCTGATAGATTAATTGAATACACTGGAACGGTGCGTTCTTGTTCATGAGCAGTTCTGTAGACCTCACTTAGGCTATTTTAGGTGCAGTCTTTTCTTTCCTTTGTGAGTCATATTCTTGCCTGCTAACAAGGAACATCACTTGGAGCAGCAATTGCCTACCAGCCGTCGTTATAACTTGGCGTGTTTAAAAGGTTTTTTGTCTCTTTGTGTTCCACATTGAGCAGGTGGCCAAGCGTGAAATGCAGGCGCAGCTGTTAGACAGCATGGACATCGAACGGGAGCGCGGCATCACCATCAAACTCAACGCAGCGCGAATGGAGTACCGGGCCGACGATGGCGAAGTAAGCAAAAATAAATTGAACTTTTAGTGGTCATGTTGGGTCATTTCTATTTGAAGGCTGAGTCTAAGTTGGGCTGACCTCAGAGCCCGGCCTACTTGAGCTCTAGGCCGCCAAAACCCACCTCACCTCTTTCTCCCTCTTGGCGTACCCACTAACGGTGTGCGTGCGTGATTCTCAATGTGTGCCACCAATAGATCTATCTCTTGAACTTGATCGACACCCCCGGCCACGTGGACTTTCAGTACGAAGTGTCTCGATCTTTGGCTGCGTGCGAAGGCGCCTTGCTGGTGGTCGACGCCAGCCAGGTTAGAGTGTACACAGAAACACGATTTTTTGACCGAAATGTAGTACGCACTCGTGACTGCCAACGTTATCGCCCTTGGAGCTGGAGCTACTTGCGTTGCTTTAATTGTCAGGAACGTGTTCGCGTACTCCATGGCATAGCTAAAGATACTTTCACACTTTTGAAGTTGTGAATGTTGTTGTCTCCGCGTCAACCTCCGAATTCATCATTTTCGAATCGAATCCTAACCTGTCCGCGCTTACAGGGAATCGAAGCCCAAACCCTCGCAAACTGCTACTTGGCCGTGGACCAAAACCTCGAAATCATTCCGGTGCTCAACAAAATCGATTTGCCAGCCGCAGACCCAGATCGTGTGTCGGAGGAAGTGGAGTCGGGCATTGGCATCGATTGCAGCGACGCGATTCGGTGCAGCGCCAAGGTGCGCACTGCAGCCTGCAGTAATGTGGCGTAGTCTGCTAGTTGTTTGGCCATTAGGGAGAGGGGAGTCCATCGAGCCAGGCAATAATAGCCTGCAAGAATTGAAATCATTTACGAGTTGTCCTCCTGTTTCAACGTTGGCACATCCTGTTCGCACTTGTGTTTACGTAGTGATTCTTCTTCGTTGTTTGTAGGCGGGCATTGGCATTCGCGACGTGTTAGAAGCCATCGTCAAGCGGGTCCCGCCGCCCACGGCCAACGAATTGACTGACGCCGACAAGAACGACGAAGCCTCCCTGAAAGAAGCCCCCCTGCGGGCGCTCATTTACGACTCGCTGTTTGAGTCGTACCGCGGCGTGATCACAAGCTTTCGGGTATTGTACTATAGTATGTTTGGACTATGTTTCATTTTACATAGTAGAAATGCTTGTTCCCTTCATGCATTGTTTCGGGGCAAACAAATAGGAGCCAAGCATAGCCTGTTTTTCTTTGGCAAAGGTTTGTTCCTTCAGCAGCATCTTCAAATTTTCTCTAAAACTACAACCCGATTGCCGTGCGTGGGCAACACAAACATGATTTAGGTAATGGAAGGGAAAGTGCGCAAGGGCGACAAAATTCGGTTCATGAATTCGAAAGCAGAGCACGAGGTCACTGAAGTGGGAGTGATGTTACCGTCTCAAAGAGAAGTGGATGAGCTTAATCCTGGCGAGGTAAACATATATTTTTTTATGAGAAGGAGGAAGAATATGGATAAGAAGAAAAATAGAGATAAGGAACCTCTTGTTTCTTTCTTTATGCGTAGTATTTGTTCATGTGTGCTTGCGCACGTGCTGTTCCCTTGTATTGTTGGCTTGGTCTTGGGCTAAACAACCTCCTTCTTTCTCTTCTCATCTTAGGTCGGGTATTTGTGCGCGTCCATCAAAGCAGTGGGCGATGCACGCGTGGGCGACACCATTACTTTAGCGAAAAACCCCGCGCCGGAACCTCTAGCCGGCTATGCACGCGCTGTGCCGATGGTGTACAGCGGCCTGTTTCCGGTCGACGCGGACCAGTACGAGCTGCTGAGAGACTCCCTCGCGAAACTGAGCTTGAACGACGCGGCGCTCCAGGTGTGTAATCTTGGGACGGCGGTAATGAGACATGCATGATAGAATTCGACTGCACTTTCAATTTCTGGCGACTTCTTCGCCCGTGAAGAATACAGCTTTTCTGTGGTTGCATTATCTTGAACGCCTTCTCGATGGAAAGAGCGCAATTATTTTGATTGTCGTCTCGCTGTCCCACCTCTTTTTAAATAATATATTTGCCTTGTCGTTCTACCCTGTATTTCTTGCCGTCGTCCTGACGCTCTGATTCAATAATTTATCCCGTGCGCACAGTACGAGCCAGAGGCGTCCACTGCGATGGGCTTTGGGTTTCGGTGCGGGTTTTTGGGCTTGCTGCACATGGACATTGTGCAGGAGAGACTGGAGCGAGAATACAACTTAGATTTGATCATAACGGCTCCGTCCGTGGTGTACGAACACCAGGTGAGCACATGTACTCAAAAGAGGGTTGGCTTCTTGAGGTTTCGGGGCGAGTTTTTATATAGATCGAGGTTGTTCGAGAGAACGTGTGGGCAGATATCGGGAGGAAGAGACCA
>Ga0307931_1003094_pt1 | contig 10319 bp, 7 predicted proteins | sample OrgLakmetageno47_FD_201816 | JGI IMG/M metagenome (GOLD analysis project Ga0307931, IMG submission 201816) | Saline water microbial communities from Organic Lake, Antarctica - #47 | ecosystem: Environmental > Aquatic > Non-marine Saline and Alkaline > Saline | place: Antarctica: Organic Lake... | reverse complement strand
AGGCCCAGCCCAGGAAAGCCGGGGGGGGGTCTTAATTAGGTACCTAATTAAGACCTGATCAAGACCTAATTAAGACCTAATTAGGTGGACCTAATTCGCCTAATAGACGGCCACTACAGGGGAGGGTAAGTGAGATTTTTGAAAAGAAGATGGGCATAAACTTTGACTTGATCTCTTGATCTTCACTGACTGTGCACAATTCTACAAATCATGACATGATATTCACTGACTGTGCGTAATTCTTCGTGGTGCACAGTGATAAGCACAGGCCTAATTTCAAACTGCCTACCCTAGCCTAACCCATAATGTTTCCACATCATGCTACCGGCACCTTTATTCCTCATGCTGAGGGCACCTCCCGGGCTTTGGTTAGGGTTATTCGTTGGCATTTTTCAAGGTCAGGGTCTTCGACCCTACCCTTAAGAAAAAGCCAATGAAGTAACCCTAACTAGATTCGAGGATAGTGATTGCTTACTTGGATATGGATGTAATAATTTGTACAGACAGATGTAATTTTTTTTCAGTAGAACTCATCCCTTAAAATATACTATCGTTGTCTTCTTTCTCGTACCTTACTTCCACGACTACTTCCGCAATATAAAACACATGTTTGTGGCACAATAATCTTGCGCAAACTCGCCGAAGCGGCCATCAAGGTAAAGCCTTCAAAGCCTTGCTTACATGGTTTTAACGAAGAAGCGTACCGGTTGTGTGCGCGATTCACCTTAGGAGCTCTGCTTACGTAGATATATGCACGAGCTATACAAAGGAGTGCATCATCGCGTAAACGATGGGCCATCATGGAGCATATAACATGAAACCTTAAGGTTGGTTCATCGTAGCTTCCGACAAGAAATACCAGCGGAGTCATCGAGAGCTACTTAGGATTTCTCTTCTTTTGATTTTTGAAATCGTCTTCTTTCCGCTCTCTCAATTCTAAAATTCTATGAAGACTCCTACCTCTGCAGACGACCAAGAAATACTGCAGAAACTAAGATCACAGAGGTAGAAGTGGTCCGCAGTTCTGTACGTACTAGGGTTTGTTTAGCCTTTCGTACAAACCCTGAGAAGCTTTACTTCTTTGAGGTAAGCTTCAGCACTCCTTCGCTCTTCTGAAACCATGAGTCTACCTGCTTGACTAACTGAAATGATACATTCCCAAGACTTCGTCCGTTGCATGCATGCGTTCTCGTGTGCCCCGTTTCTATCTGTTTTCCGCGCACTCTTCCCTGAATTCCGCGAGTCCCGCCAACCCTGAAAGCCTGGGAAGACCGCAGACAATGTATACCTCTTGACCATCACTCTGAACTCAGGACATCTAAACTTTGCTTTGTATTTCGACAGATTACATTCATGATACGCACACGCTTCCGGGGCCGCGGCCGGGCAGGGGCACACCCTTGCTTCATGACTGCCATCATAATAACAATGTCGAACCTCACGGTATTCGCCTGCACTGTGCACCCAGACGATGATTGAATCGAGAAGTTCCTCTGGCGAATGTGTTGAAAAGTCTTACAGATGCGAAAAGCATTCCCTATGCAGCCATTACTTCCGGATTTCTTGCCTCCGTATGCGCGTTTAGCCCGACTGCTTGATGCAGAAGTGTCCACAGGAACGTTGAGCCTTTGATTCTTCTCAACCATGCGGAATACCAACCCATGAACACAATTTCTGACAGTGCCAACACCCATAATGGCAGCGGTGCTCTCAGCAAAATTGACGGTGGCGAAGAAGGCGAAGCGGACAAAGAAGAAGAGGGCGATTCAAATGCGGTCACAGAGAGTGAAATGGCAAACAAGTCCAAACGCCCGCGGATGCGTATGAAATGGTTACTCGTGCTACCCTTCCTTTGCAGTGCGCAAATGAAATGAATTTCGTTAAAGGAGCTAATTTTCACCTATTTCCATTTAGGTTCACCTAATTAGGTCTTAATTAGGTCTTAATTAGGTCTTGATTAGGTACTTAATTAGGTGCCTCCCGGGGGGCCCTCTTTCCCGGCTTCTGTTACAGGTGGGGGGTCAGATGGACCTAATTTCATTTAGGTTCACCTAATTAGGTCTTGATTATGTCTTAATTAGGTCTTGATTAGGTACTTAATTAGGTGCCTCCCGGGGCCCCTCTTTCCCGGCTTCTGTTACAGGGGGGATTCAGAAGGACCTAATTCCACTTAGGTTCACCTAATTAGGTCTTAATTAGGTCTTAATTAGGTCTTGATTAGGTACTTAATTAGGTGCCTCCCGGGGGCCCTCTTTCCCGGCTTCTGTTACAGGGGGGAGTCAGATGGACCTAATTTCATTTAGGTTCACCTAATTAGGTCTTGATTAGGTTTTAATTAGGTCTTGATTAGGTACTTAATTAGGTGCCTCCCGGGGGCCCACTTTCCCGGCTTCTGTTACAGGGGGGAGTCAGATGGACCTAATTCCACTTAGGTTCACCTAATTAGGTCTTGATTAGGTTTTAATTAGGTACTTAATTAGGTGCCTCCCGGGGGCCCTCTTTCCCGGCTTCTGTTACAGGGGGGATTCAGATGGACTTAATTTTTATTAGGCGAATTAGGTTAACCTAATTAGGTCTTAATTAGGCTAACCTAATTAGAACCAAAATAGAATTGGTCTTAATTTCACCTAAGTCGAATTAAGGCCCACTGGGGTGTGTTATGGCCTAGCCTAGTCTAGTTAATACTCCCCAAATCCAAAGAAGACCTCCGTGAAGTCTAGTCTAGTTAATACTCTCCCAAAAACAAAGAAAGACAAGTACACAGCAGTGACATATAGATATTATTTATAGCAAATAACGGCAGAAAAGTGTAACCTTCAGTGGCTTCAGAGCAAGTCTAAGTCTGACGTCTGACTGAGCTCTGGGCTGAGTACCCTTTTGTGTAAAGCAATTTTAATCATATTCTCTCGGGGTGTCTTTCAGCCACAAGGCACCGGGTTGTTTGGGAATGGATTAAGTCAGAAGGCATATGGCTGTATTGCGGCGAATAAAATGCACTGTGCGTTTACGACTTCCTTATACAGAAAATGTATTTTGTGCTAAGATACAGCTCGTTTTTCTGGTAATTAAGTGGCTTCGCGGAATACTTTTACACAAAGGGTTACACAATTTGCTGTGCTTCGGTGAATCTCTTCATTGAAGTCAATCTAGTGGAGGCTAAGCGTTTGTAAGTCATCGAGCAAAGATCTGGCGTGCGATATATCGTCTATCACTGCTTCAGCACGTGATTCTTTGACCTTGACCTTTGAACGCAGGACATGAATGCGTTTCCGAACAAAGATAATAGCTTCAGCGCGACTCATTTCAATGATGAATCCCATAACACCAGTATCAACTTTGATGCTCACCGGATTCGTAATGATTCCTTGCATCATGCACCGTTCTCCCATATCCACCAGAATTTCAAGTGCACCTTCGCCTGTTTCCTTGTTATCTTTCAATAACTTGAGAAGCTCTGTGCAGCTTGTGATGGTGACTTCAAGCGCCATTGATTGAGCCTGCAGATCTTTCAACGTCGGTTCGAGTACAGTGGTGATGAAACGCTCATAGCTCAAGATGTCATCAGGAGTCGAGTGCTTGGCACCATTCTCCATAATACCTCAACAGACAACTTCAAAGATACGGTGGCACAAAGTACGATAAAATAATGTAGCTCGAGTGCTTCGAGGGCTAAGCTCTAAAATATCTAGAACCTCTACTCCTTTAGATCGATGCAATAAGGACGGCTTTATGGTAACAATTCGCTTTTGACGATGAAAACGGGAACTGGCCTAGCTCTAGTTTAGCTCAATAATACTTCTCCCCAGATCAAAGCGGCATAAGAGCGCGATTTATCTCAGAAAATAATAAGTGGATTTGTTGGCTTTAATCTAGCTAGCTTTTGCAAGTCTTTTGAAGGGAAGTAGGAGCCACTATGCTTCCTACAGTATATCTGTAGCTCCTCTACTCTTCTTTCTTCTTATTACTGAACGAGCTTTGAGTCTTTGAGTTGTTGTTGTTGGTCGTTCAGTAAGAAGTTGTTATAAAAGTAAGTTCTGAGAACCAGAATAACTGTATTACTGTATGCTACAGATACAGTGCTACAGATACAGTAAGTACAGTACAGTAGTAGTCCAGTGTCCAGTGTAAAGAAAGACAAGAAAGGGGCAGAAATAGCAGGCTCTCGCACCAGCAGGATACATAATTACTATCTGTTGGATGCCTCGCAGATGCTAATTGAGACTTGAGAGTATCATCAAGGATGTCTTATAATAGTGTCTGTTGTTGCATACTTTTCATCGTACGCTTTCTCCTAGCTGTCAATATCCAGCCTTACGGTATGGTCCTATAAGCTTTAAACTTGGGCTTCACGAACAAAACTCTAGGGAGTGGTAGAATGTCTCGAGCTACCGTATTTTCGTAGACACTTCTGCGCAGCTTTCTATTAGCTGTATTTGCTCTGACTTCCTCGGTTGACACCCTTTCGCTGGTCGTAAAATATGCAATCTCGACAGCGCTCGTGGTCAATCCTCATGGTTTTAGTTGTTGGGCTTCTAGTACTGACATCGTTTCAAGGCATACTTTGTTTGTTCACGCAGCAATTGCCGCAGGCAGTAACCTCAAACTCTCACTCTGGATTTTCCCCACCACCTCCAACAATGGACCACAAACTGCTACGTGAGGTAGCTTCGCCACGTGTTAGCGCCCCTGCAGAAGGTTTAACCTATATGCTGCAGGAATCAAGGCACGAGATTAAGGCTCTCACTGCTCGATTGGGAAATGCTATTGCTGAGAATAAGATTGCTCACAACAAAGATGAACCTATATTCAAGAAGTCCGATCCTGATGGTTGTGCTAGCTCTGAGCAATTGAAATGGTGGACTGGAAGTCCCTCAGATGTAACGAATGGTTCTCATGGCTTGCGAGTTGTGACCTGGAATTTATGGAATCTTTCTGAGCAGTGGCATATCAGAAAGCAGTCTATTGCTACAACCCTCAAAGAATTAGGTGCTCATGTGGTTGGTGTGCAGGAAGTCCGTCTAATTACGGGAGGAACTCAGCTCGATGAGCTAGCAGCATCCGCTGGTTACTCATACTATCACTACCAACGAGCTGGTCTACCTGGGCGGCGAGACGAAGAAGGAGTTGGTATCATGAGCATACTTCCTATCGTTAAGGTAGAGACTCGTGCTATTGCTCTTTCCCCAGAGTCATCAGATTCGAACCCTCGCACGGCACTGCTTGCCACTATCGACGCATCTTCACTACTCAAGCAAATTGGAAATCATCAGGCTGAGTTTTTGGTCGATGTTCTAGTGACCCACCTGAGTTATGATGCTGGTGAGCAATGCCGCCAAATAGTACAAGTGCGCCGATACCTTGACGAAAAACTAGAGATTTGTGAGAAAGATTTATCTACACCAGACGCCTCTATTTTGCGCGGATCTACTCAAAGCTGGGGGAGCATAAGTAATTCGCTATTTCGCCCTCAAATACTCATGGGTGACTTAAACATATATCGCGACTTTGAATGGCCCATGGACTATTTGACTGCCTATGATTCAGATTCTTTTGAACTCATACATAGTAGTATTGACGAAAATCATAGGCACGAAAAAGGCAACGCCAGAGGTCAAAGAGTCGGTTGCTCAGCGCATTGGCGGAGACAAATGGGGTCTTCTTCTTCCTCTCCTTCTGGTGGACATAAGGCGCGACAGGCCGGAGGATTTCAAGATGTCTGGGATAGTGCTGGATCAAGTGGACACTCGGAAGGATGGACATTTCCTAATCTGAAGTCGGCCACAAATGACCCTGCGCGTTGCGACAGAATTTTGGTTCGTTCTTCTGTTCCTCAAACTCATCTTTCGAATGAAGGCTCTGCAAGATTCCATGATGTCGACCCAATTCCGTCGACTTGCAAGCACGGTTCGCTTACTCCGCTCAGAGCTGCCATCGTGGGATGTGCCGACATAGGAGGAGTAACGCAGCTCGAAGGCCACGGCAATCCAACGGGCCAGCCGCTTCGCCCATCAGATCACCGAGCAGTCGTCGTATATTTTGCTCTCAGACCTAGCTAAGAAGGCCTTGAATCATAGACGCTTCAATTCTTTGCTTGGGTCGAATAGCTGCAAATACAATGCGTTTGAGATTGACATTCTCAGGCAGTCCTGGTGTATTCCCAATTAAAATATTTAGTTCAGGATATTTCTCAAGTTCTATTGGCATACTATATAGCAGATAGCAGCTGTGTTCCATCTTAAGAATACTTCTGGGCCTGGCCTGGTGCTAGGTGCCCTTTCGAAGGATTCTCGTCCTGTAAATTTCTAGATAGGGCCGTTCAGAATTGCGTAGATTCGAAATAATTCATTTGTCGTGCGATGCCTCCGGGCATCAAACTAATTACTTCATATAAGGTATAAGAGAGCGAACTAAACCCAAATTCCTCAGGGCACTAATATTTCTACCTACTATTGGCCCTCTATGTATTTACGTCCATTCGGGGTCTGCGTCAAGTATGAGCATCATGGGTGACGTGTTAGAAACTTACAACTGTGGCCTCTGCTCGTGTGCTGCATTTGCTAGAATTCCAAGGAGTTCACTTGCACCTATGTAGAAGTATCGAAGTGAACCTTCGACACGCTAATTAGTAACAGTAAAGTGACTCGAGGAGGTTATGCAGGCCCCAGAAGTCCCTGGAAAAAGAATTTATGCCATCCTCGGCGCAGTAAGCTTTGATAAATATTCAGTCTGAGCTCGCAGCTTACGAAATTCAGTTCGACTTGAATACCTACGACGTTATAAAGCGTTTTCATGGTGATATAATCTCCCATACCATAAGTTCATTGATACCTTGATTGATATTAACAATATTATCAATATCACTACAGTATAACATTATACTACTTCAAGGGACAAGGATGTCAAGACGTGGGTCTAATTTCATGTCAAAAAAGTGCATTATAAGTGGTAGCAGCTCCTTGTGAGATTCATACATCCATTTAAATCTCTCCTTTCTCTCAGGTGGCCACGGTGCTGACTGCACTGAGTTATTTTGAAGTTTTTAATGGTCACCGTGTCGACTACCTTTGTGTGAGGTGGGCCAGTGACTTCTGAGAGGGTGAGCTTCTCCGTTATCATTGCAATGTTCTAACTCTGAAATTATCTCACAGGACATGCTACATATTTTCCAAACGATATACTTATTTATCTCTTAGGTAATGCTACATACTTTCGAGATGATAGACTTAATTTCTTCATAGCATGCACTGCTCGACGACTTCTTTTCTTTGATTAGAGCGACTCTGATAAGGGCACCAATGAATTCTTGGTAGTCCATCTCAAGCATGTGCGACGAATTAATTTTGTTGAGCTGCTCATATTGAGCACCAGCAAATGCTTGCCGCAGTTCCTTTATGTTTAATGTGGTCTCCTCATTTGTCTTTATTAGTAACCTGGCGTGGTCGATGAGGGTTCCGAAGTCTTCAAGCTTCATAATCATCGTTCCGTTGTCTGAACGTGCCGAAGAGTACCTTTCAAAATTTGATCTCAAGTCCTGTTCGTAGTCGTGAAGACACGCAAGGACTTCGTCGTCATCGAGCGCCCTGGCAGCGCGGAACCCCACACCTCCATTTTCAACCAGAGGATTCAAATATTCATCGAACAACAACTTGACCGCGTTGGCTAAAGGCAGGCTCGCTCGTGCGTCTTTGTTTGCGTATTCTTCAGAAATTTGTCTAGATATTTGACCGGTTTTGTTTCCTCCGTCAATAAACTTGAGCCAAGCGACGAACACAATAGCGACGAGGAAACCAGGACGCCGAATTGACGGCGTTGTTTCTCTTGGAGACAAACATGCCTTGAATATACTGCAACTAACATCCATTGAGCATCGCACGTCAAAAATCTTGCTGTCAAATAGAAATGAAGAAAATTCAGCCTGCTCAATTGAATTCTGGGCAGAATTTTGCTCCGACCCAGTTGAAGCTGAGCACGTCTTGTATATTTCGTTTGCAGCAGCATAGTTATCTTTGACTATCTGTTGAACGTCATATAGTATTTGAGAACTTCCACAGAGAGTGACGAATGTTTTCAAATCATGCATTGCGAGCAAATCTTCCTTTAAATTTTGGTCAAGGGTCTCATCATCTAACTTCTTAGATCGAAGAAAAGAGCGCATGCTTTTAGCTTTTGTTGCAAACATGTTTTGCTGTTCTTTCAGCCTCGCAGCTGTGGCAAGACTTTTGAGCTCCGCAGCATTGCGTTCAATTTCATCAATTGCTCTTTGGCGACGCTCGCTTTGGCTTGCAGAAATATCGAAGGCTACAATTCCCCATTGCGATATCATAGGTCTTCCAATACTATTAATCCTTACTTTGGACGCGAAGTGTACCGTTAAAGAATCCCCATCAGTAAAATGCTGTGATATGCTGTCCATAGGGTGAGCAAAGGATTTAGGAAGTGTCTCGCAAAGACATTCCGATGGATGCCCCTTGAAAATATCGGTTGGGGAGATACCATTGAAGCCACCATGGGGAGAGAATACTTCTCGCGAACATGAAATGGAAGATAATCGATTCGATGTAGCAAGAACCAGCCATTTTATAGTTTGCTTTCCTTCTCCACAAGGAATCGACAACTCCACCGTCGTTAGTCCTTCGATTGCGGCGTAAACGGAGAGGCGCATCGTTAACTAACGATTCACTACAGAAAAGTAAGTAATATGTTCGAGTCAATTTATGTTCTTTACATGTACTAGTAGGTATGGATTCATGGAATATCAAAAAGCAACGTGCGAAGCAGTAGTGTGTATGATCTACATGCTATGTGCCACCTGGGCCTATGTCCTCCTGCATCGTGAGCCTTTTTCTCGCGCGATGGCTATTACATGATATTTTTTCTGTCGGCTCTATCGGTTATTCGTTTATTTTGATAAAAAGTCCACATCTGAAGTAGGCGTTAAAGTCAATAATATCAGCTGCAAATTACTGCAATGGCAATATTGCTCATCCGTTGATCCTTCCATACGGTCGTGAATCACTTTCTGTTGCATGCTTTCACACGGAGGGCGGCGGAGGCTGACTTTCAAACTGCGGCAGGTGACGACAGTGCGCAGCTGTGAAGAGAGAAAAAGCGGACTCAATTGATACAGCAACTATAATTCGTCCGCGAAAATTTTCCTCTGAGCAAAATCATGTTATCGAAAAGTAAAGAAATATGATTACACCATGAGGAAGCAAAGATTATGTCGAGCCGAAATATAAGTGAACGAAGTCAAGGCGTTGAACTCAAGGGAATTTAAGGAATAAAAAAAGACAGAGCATTTTATTACTAGTAGTGTAGTTAGCTGGGCTTTGGTGATAATCATAATATTAGACCACAACAACTACTATCTCATTTAGCTTGCGAAGTTTCAAATATTTCTTGGTTTGGCAAGTGGTATTGGCTCCTTCGCTTTGAAAAATTCTATCGCCTGAGGCGATACGCAATGCTTTACATCATATGATACCTGCCAAGTACCAATTCAAATACATACGCATTATCTGCTGTTGTTGGAAAGATAAACAATCATAACGCAAATATTTGCTTCGCTTTGAAAAAATTTATCGCCTGAGGCGACACGCAATGCATTACATCATATGATACTTGCCAAGCATCAATTCAAATACATACGCATTATCTGCTGTTGTTGGAAGGATAAACAATCATAACGCAAATATTTGTTAACGAAATGATGCGCAGGGTGAAAATCGGCAGAAAAGGACACAAACTAGATCATTTCACACCACCCTCTCTCCTCTCTATCTACCTTCGGATGTGCCGCTGGTTTTGGAAATCGAGTCTTTCTTTCTTCCCTAGGAACGCATTTTGCTCTTACTCTTTTCTTTCCTCAGCACTGTCGAGCGGGTTCTCTCCTTGGAATTATATTCTTAGCTTTCCTCAATTGGCCTTGTACTAAAAAGATCATAGTGCACTGGCCGATTGTCGATATGTGAGCTGTATAGCTCTGTGGGCTCCTAAAGGAGCTGCAGAGCTATACAGGCTCACATATCGACACCGATATATCTAATCCGGCAATTAAATCAAGGCCAGCACCATGCATTCGAAGCATTCGAGTTAGAGTGAGGTGGCGGATATGGCGATTTGGCTTTCACTTGACCGCAAAGTAGTATGACATAGGCCCCGAGGGGCCGGAATTAGAAGGCTAACAGGCAGAGATGAACTCGAACTCGAACTAATACAAACCCAAATGGCACAGAAGCCAATGCTGCGGGCAGAAGTGGGAATGCGCGTGCGTTGCGCAAACAAAGCAAGTGCGGAATGATTCAGGAGGGAGAGGGGCA
>Ga0307931_1003089_pt1 | contig 10333 bp, 6 predicted proteins | sample OrgLakmetageno47_FD_201816 | JGI IMG/M metagenome (GOLD analysis project Ga0307931, IMG submission 201816) | Saline water microbial communities from Organic Lake, Antarctica - #47 | ecosystem: Environmental > Aquatic > Non-marine Saline and Alkaline > Saline | place: Antarctica: Organic Lake... | reverse complement strand
AGCGGACATGGCTTCAATTTCCGGTCGAAGAAACAAAACTACGGCTTCTTCACGCGCTTTCTTTCGTGCCTTCGCGGTGGAGGTGATGCTCAGCTGTGTCTGGGCTCGGTGCAGCTCACTCTCAATTGCTTCACGTTCTCGTGCTGCAGCTGCAGTAGCGTCGCTGGCGTGCTCTAAGCGTGCTTGAATGTCACTACTGCGGGTCAAAGCCAGATCGGCCACCAAAGCTGCTTTGCGACGGTCGCTATCGAGTTTAGCGCACTGCTGTTGCAAGTGAGTCACTTCAGCTTCAAGGTCTGCTTGTTCACCGCTCCAACGGTCTGTTGATGAAGCCTGCGTGGGATTGCCAAACGCAACGAGGGCTTGTTCTCTAGCGGGCTGAGGGATCAAGGCTAAAGCGTTGTTCGGTGGATCTGCAATAATCAGACTTTCAGATACTTCATCATGCGATCGCAAAACTAGTCTCTCTTCACTATTCCCTGTCTCTTCAAGCGCGTCCAGCTGTTCAAATTCCGGTGCAAGTCTTGAAGTCGGAGAGGATATCGAAGCCTGAGCTTGAGGATTGGCAGACCTAAATTTGACCGAATCCAAACTCTTCAAGCGCCGTCGCAACCCTCTCAACTCCGCTACCAATCCTGCACGCTCTGAATTTTGAGTGCTCGTGGCATCAAACCCCATTTCTGTCGAATTATCACCTTTCGCAGTCCCTGTGATACTCTTTCTGGCCGTATGACCTATTGTAGAATTCTCGCTAGGAGGAAACCACAAATTTCTTGCAAGGTCTGCACGGCGACGAGCAGCGAAACGAGCGAGTGTAGAGGGCGAGAAACGAATCACTCTAGATGGAGAAGAAGAAGCATCAATCCCTTCAGAAGAGACATCTGGGCCATCAAGAAGAGATGTCGATGCAAGAGGTACAAACGCAGCGCTAAGAATCGCATCGTAATCGCTGAAAAGAATAACACAACTATCATCAGAGGTATCCGCCTGTGATGATCGATTTGCCATGGATCGTAGAGTGCTTAGCATTGAAGGTAGCATTCCGGTCATAGCTGCAGCAGTGTTCCAAGCTACTCGCTGCACAGATAGGGAAGGTGGCGGCGTAGCTGTAGTCAAACCAAAGAGAGCTGTAATATGTTGCCGCCATTTCGAAAGTGCTTGGTTCGGAGCACTTGGATTTGCCAAATCAACTCGCGGTGGAAGAGGTGGAAAGAGCTCTGAGAGTTGCGCCTCGAGTGCAGGTACAAGCACATGAGGTTCCTGACGCTGTGCTGCTTCAGAAATGGCAGTCGAAGCAGATTTAACTTCTTTAGAGTTATCGCTCGTGGCGTTGCGCGATAAAGCTCCAAAGAAAGCAGAGCGCAGGCACCAGTCAGCTTCACACAAAATAGCAGTGCGGTGATCTTCCGAAGAAATGCCTTTAGCCTCATCCTCAATTGGTGCTCCATCTGTTACTCCACGTGATCTCACCGAGTTGGCTTCACGAATCGAAGGTCGCGCATGTGCAGTGCGCCAAAAGTCTTCGAGACAATCAGTGGTGGGTTCAAACGTAGCAGCCACAGTAACCCATGCGCTCACATCTTCATCCCCTGAGAGACCCTTCATTGTTGCAGCAGTTGAGGCGTTCGTACTTTTACCCCGGGGCCGCAGCGGTACCTGGAGAACTGCCGGTCGACTCGGGGAAGACATCCCACGAGACGCAGCACGCGCAGCAGCTGCTAGCAGTGGTGCAAGTGCCAGATCGCCACTACCCGACCAATTATCGAAAGCGCCTGTAGTTTGGTCCAGCGCACTTATTTCTACGACTGCCTGAGGGCATACGCCTTGATTGGCACCCTCATCTGGTGCTTCTCGTGGAATAGATGTGGCTTTCTCGCGTCTAAGTTCACAGGTCCGGAATTCTGCTGCTGCATCAATGACCAAGCCTATTTCGTCACCGTTAAAGTCTAGCGCTGCCTCAAATATGTTTCGTGTCAAAGGGTGCATGCGTTGTGAAAAAGCGAGAGCACCTCCGATGGCTGTGCGCGCGCGAAGCCTCAACTTTCGTGTGCCTTTAGCTCCGAGAAGAGAATGGTTGGCCAGGCATCCAGCATTGGTTTTTAACGTGAGAAGTTTGAGTTTCAAGGTGCCCTTCATGGACAATGGCAACCAAGCCACTGTGCACGATGAACCTTCGAAGAGCGAAGTAGTACTGTCGGAACTACCATGAAGATCATCTCCTCCTTCTTCCATGCGTGGCCGTGTCTCGATAATGGCGTTCAAACGAGAGCCTGGCATCGCTCGAGCTGCATCTAACCCTAGGCGGCCGAGATTATTGGTGCTACTTGAGGACTTCAATGACTCAAACCAAATAGCTGAATCAAGGACTGAGCTACTGGCCATACGCAGCACTAGTTGTGAATCCACTTCACCGACAGTAGCAAGAGAAGCACCGGGTTGGCCTTTCTTGTCCGTTTTCACGGCTGCACTGCCGGTGAATATCTCCCTGTTTGGTCGCCATTCTAGTAAACATACACCTTGGCGTATGTCTGATGATTCGTTCAAGCCCCATGGGCCAGCATCTCGAAGGCGCAGAATCGGGGCAAGACTTGGCTTCTCAAGCTGGTCAACTTCCCCTGAAGCCAGCAGCGTTGTACCTTGCTCGGATAATGTCTTCAAGGGTGAGGCGGGTGCGCGTGGCACTACAGAATTCGACAGCTCTGCACTGCTATGGCAAGAAAGCAATTTCGTGGGTGCAGGAGAAGCTGATGCGGTGCTGACACCTCCGTTCAGAGCAATTCCCAGAAGATTCGGATGAGGACTAGCGTCTAGCAGGAAGGCTGAGGGTGCCGCACAAGGCGTTGCGTTTACGCCCATGCACTGTTTCTCAGTGCAATCAAGGACAGCAACAAAGTCAATTTCAAGCTCAAGCTCTCCACAGCCGCGATCCTGAGGTCGGTGAGGCTTACTTAAAGCATGCCAACCTCGAAAGCACCGTGCTCCAAAGCTGTGACTGATGTTGCTATTCCTCAATGACGGGGGCTGAAGGGAAGGTGGCAGCACGAACCACGGGACTTGAATGTTAACTTCTCCCATGGTTGCACTACCTCCGGATGAATCTTCTGCCATTGAGTCACTACTTGCGATGCACGCGCTTAATACACGTGCTTTTACGACATGATGTGCATCCGAAAAGTTCTTTAATGATTGCTGAGATTCAGACGGCAAAGGTAAATAAAGAACACTTCGCAACGAAGGGCTGTCGCCACCATTCGTTGCAACAGGAGTATGCACAGCCATCTTCTGCTGTTTTGGCATCGCTGAAGCTTCCTCGCTTGAAGGCTGGGCTTGACCATGGGGTAATAAGGTTAGAGAAACAAACGAATCAGAATGGCTGAGATGCCCCACAGGACGGAGGCCACGCCCTCCTGCCACAACCACCCGCAAGTACCCACTAGGTGCAGCACTTGCAACCTCTTTCAATGTTGGTCTAACTGGTGGATTCGTTGTGCGAGAGGACCATGCATGAAGCGCAATACGGCACTCCGCGACTTTACGAGGAGCTATGCTTGCTGATGAAAGGGGCAGCCAAGAGTCAAAGGGTCGACCTCCTGAGAGCAACTCCTCCGGCAACGGCAACTTTACAGACCCCACGAGCGTGACGACCTTACGAGGAGGGTATTGCTCTTCCTCAGCTGGCAGCGCAAATGTAGCGTGGTGTCTCGGTGTTCCTTCTTCGTGGGCTCCCGAGCCACTAATGGGTTCAAGCCAAAGATTTAAGTGGAGTGTAGGTGTGCCATCAATACCGTCTCGGGGCACCTGGAGCACTGGTGCTGCATTAAGGAATTGGCCGCTCACCCAAAGTGCACTGGTGTTTGAAGACGGTTCAAGTGTCAGCGAGCAGCATTCGCTGTTTTCTTTACTGGCATCTTGAGTAGCATCGGTGGTGAACGAGGTGTCAAAGCTAGCAGCAAGCCGGAGACGATGGTGGGGTGGAATGGTGGGAGGTCGGAGAACTGAAAAGTGGGCGACACGCAGACATATGGCCGTGGATTGGTGAAGAGGACGCTCAATGCGTGAAGGCAGAGGTGGCACTGCCCAGTTCATTTTATCATTCTCGTCCTCGCTGTTACTGCGTACGTGTGTCTTGGCGTCAAGTAAGTCGTTGCACTTCCGTTGCCAGATAGAGGGCAAAGCTGCTAACGAAAGGAAGCAAAGCCTTATCGCCACATTGCAGCCAAGAAGTTGCACGCTGAGGTGCATCGGATGACCTGGCCATATCAGTGGTCCAACAACTTCCACTGGTGAGCTCATACCTTCAGTTCTCTTGTCAGTGCCATCATCAATGGCACCGCTTCCAAGTGTCTGGTCTTTGTCACCAGAAATCATAGCACGGAGACGAAGGAATGGTACAACGGGGCGCTTGAGTGACCAATCCACACCAGCTACGAAAGCTTCTCCGTCAGAATGCAAGCCTGGTGCAGGACTCAGGTTGGTCTCCGGAGACAAACACAAGCAGCGCCCAACTTCAGTCCATCGTCGGTCAAGAGATCTGTCACGAGAGCGTTTGCCTTTTGAAAGAGGCTGCAAACATGATTCTTCCAGGACCAAGATGTGCTCTGGTAATTGCGGAAGCACAGGAGGTTGAAGTGTCACAAATAGAAGACCCGGTCCACTGCTGCTGCCACGAGTGAGACCGCTGACAGGTGCTTGATCTCGCCATGGTGCCGGTGTTGAAGAAGATATTGAAGAAGAAACTTTGGCTGGGGTGCGAAGGGGATTAAGTCGCTCATTTGTTCTCTTTTTCACAAGCATATCCGACGTGTGGGCGGGCTGGTTGCTGCAATTTGCTTGATCCGCAAGGCTAGTCGCCTCGCCGCCAGCTACCCCATGAAATTCGTTAGTCGCTTCAGTTATCCAGGGTTTAGTCAAAGGGTCGTAGCCTTGCACTATGTGTTCTTCAGAGCCATTCACAAGTTGTCTCCCCACAGAGGCAGCTGCTGATGCAGCGGTGTCATCAGCTCCATCACTCTCAGCACCACCGAACAAACAAAGCTCACCTTCCCATGGAAGCAACACTTCCTTCAAGTCTCTTCCATTTGACAGCGCTTCACTTTTGTGGGCTTGTAAAGTGCTCTTAAGGATATCTTCGGTGGGCACTGGGACACTTGCAGGAGAAGCTCGCACCAGCAGCGATGCGCACGAGAAAGGCGACGCTGCTAAATGACTCGATTCGGCACCGTCTTGATGCTGTGCAATGAGAGTTGCCGGCAATACGAGTGACAACCAGGTATCAGCCTCATCCTTAAATACATCTGCCAGAGCTATGGTAGCTGTTGCGAGAGGAACGTCGGCCATCGAATGCACGCCACCTTCCGAGGCGTTTTTACTGGTGGCAACGAGATGTAAGGTGAAGGTCACAAGGCTAAGACCGAGGTCGGAGATGGGGCCGAATTCGAGCTGGCAAACAAAATAATCAATAGAACGGGAGATCAAGTTAGAAATCATCGCTATACTATAATTAATTGTTCATTTGACATGTATACAGCTATGCAACAGCGCATGTGAAGAAAAGTGAATGAGCTTATGCTATTTTTACCATGGGATTGTGGCCTCCCGGCACGAGCGATAATGTCCCACTTTTGTCTTTGGCGCCATGTGTATCTGCCACCACCGCTGAGTTGCGCAACCCCAGTTCGACACGATCAGTGCCGCTTGTGCCACCACTACTTTCTATTCCGCCAGATGCTGAAACAAAAGAGGCCTCCAGCCAGAGCTTGGCACCAGAATGCTGAGCGCATAACTGTCGCAAGGGCTTCGCTAACCGTAAATTTAACGCTTCAATGCGCACAATGCCTGCCCGAGGCGCCAGTGCAAAGAAATGCTGCAGACCTGACTCCATCGGTTGCATCTCATCATGCGGCTGGGAGGCGCGACGCGAGGAAGTTCGATTTCGTGAGTCGCTACCACTTCTGCCTTTACTTGCCCTGCCATTTTCGACTTTTGCTGCTGATACAGTTGCACCTGCTGAACTCAAAGCGCCTCGAGACGGGATGGACCATGGCTGAGTAGTCATTTCAAGAAGCAAGAGTGCATCTGGGCCAGCCCAGACAGCACGGTACCACACCCACTTTGCACCAACTCTATGCGAATTGAAGCCACCTCCAGCAGCAGTGGCAGCCCAGTGCGAGGTTGGGTCTGGCGCTAGCAATGAAGTCAAGGGCAGTTCTGCACATCCCAGGCGAGTCATGAACTCAGCACTGCTCTTCAACGTCTGGCGAGAAATATAATCACCGCCATGCATTAGTGCCTCAATTCGCAAACAGGGAGTAGTACCATTGATATTATCTTCGGAAAATAGCTTTGATGCGCAGGACAGTACAGTGGGTGCTTCTGAAGCCCATTCGACACCGCATACTGCCCAGCCACCTTGAGTTGCCTCAGGACTAAGTAAGCGCTGACTTGAACCTTCAGCTACAGAAAGATCTAACAAAGCCGATGTGCCCCAAAAGGCGGCCCTCAACTTTCTCCGAGTGGCAGCGACACGCACTTCAGCGACCGACAACACCATGCTACCATTCGTCGATTTAGAGCTAGCCACAGATGAAAGGCTAGATCCTGGACGTTTTGAACTCGAGTTACCCAAAGTTGAAATGGACCTAAGAGGAGCAGCACTTCCACCTGCTGAGCGTCTAGGAGTCATCCCGCCACTAGCGTGTGCGTAGCCGATGTTTCGGAGAAGCTCAAGACCTCCTGGTAGCGATGCAAGACAGCGCCCATCGTTGCTTGACAAGTCAATAGTAAAGTCTCCGCTGGCGTGCAATATTAGAGAGTCTCTTAAAGCTGCCTCTTTAGCTGATGGAACAGCATTACTTCCTACGCTCGTTTGTTCTAACATTGACTCTGACGTGGGTCCATATAGAAGATGGCGTCTGTTTTGCCGCTCTAGTGCTGCTGCATACTGCAGTGCCGGTAACAACAGCCGTCGCAACGCTCTCAGCAGAGCTAAACGTTTCGACCCCTGAACTTGGTAGATATTTCTCAATGCTGACATAGCAGTAGGATCTGACGAGGCTCCAACATGACTGTTGGGACAGCAGGCAGGGCCAAGGAGTGCTCCAATCGCCGGCGGCGTTGCGGCAAGGCATCTGGCTGAGCCATGTCTGCTGCTGCCTGGGGTTGAAGCACCTCCCGATGGTGCAAATGCGATGCGAATATGCGGAGATGCTTTTAATCCGGATTTTCCTGGTGCTTCGGAATCGTTTGTGGTTTTGCCCACCCTGAAGACAGCGCCGGCAATACGAACTGAAACGTCACCTTTCGAGTCCATGTTCCCAGCCTTGGATATCGCGAGCACCCACGACCACGATGTGAACGCCCTACGCAAAGAGCAATCAAAATTATTTCAGAGACTAAATGACAATTATCACAACTATGAGTATTAATTCTATTCGGCTACAGTAGTAGCTACGTAGGGCACTTACCGTTTCTCTCAACTCGAATGTCAAGGTGTAGTTATCTGTAGTTTCCAACTAGGTCAGTAGCATCTATTTCTGTCAGCCTAAATGTGCCATACTCTTCGTAAGGCATCCTGTTGAAAGAATCGTAGAAAATAAGCACAACGTTCCAAACTTTAGTGACACCGGGTGACTTTGTGGGGCTCATGAGGAAGCTAACGCCTCGAAGAAAGCGTGCATAGCAGTGGATAATGATAGAGAGGGCAACAGTTCTGAAACATCCAAACTGCCTTTACAACCTTTAAAGCATGTACGCCGCGATGAGCTGACAGTAGGAAAGGGTAGCGCTTCTAGGTGACACTCTAATGCTAAAACATCCACGAAGTACGACGAGAACACTGAGTTGAGAGTGCCATTTTTCCCGTTAAAATCATGTTCCAGAATGGCAAGTTCAGGTGCCCGCGCGATGCGCGGCTTCGGAGCAATGTGTTTGCTGCGGAGAAGTAGGCGCGTGTTCTTAGCACCTCAGTGCGCGGCCTTGAGATGCCCGTGGATGAGTGCCCTTCTTGTGCCCGTGGTTCGTGTCCTTTCTTGTGCCCGTGGTCCGCCTTATGTTCTTGTTTACTGCACATGTACAACAGAACTGTACTGTACTGTAGTACTGTAGGTACGTACTTAGGTAAGTACATAAAAAACGACGACCACCAACCACCAACGAATCACCAAAATCCATTTAATAGAAAGGATTGCCTGCACATAGCCATGCAGTGCAATTTTCTCCTTCGGGAGTAGATGTCATTCTTTCCTTTCCACTTCCTTTTCCTCCCAACTTCCCGCCTGCCTTCAGGTTCTTCTTCTGCTTCATTCATTTAAATATTCGAAACGGCGACCAATATCACACACAGGGCAGGGGCAGGGGACCACCGGGCTTTGGCGAAGACTGGGATCTTTCAGCAAGACAACGGCGATAACGTATCATTGATGTAATTAGGAGTATCGTGGATCATGGATCTGTAGAAACTGATCTCCCACTCCGCTGTTGTGCTCAAATTCAACAACTTTCAACTACATACTACATACTATTACGCGAGGTGCATCAAACGGATGAACGGTTACCAATTACACAGCCACGAATAATTGGAATGGCACCAATATGTAATATCACGCGAAGAAAAAAACGCAAGCCTTATGGTGCTCAATCATGTCTTCGAAGTGATTGCATGGAAAATTTCTAACGGCGCCCCCATTCGGCTCCAAGATGCACCAACTAGAGCAAAGGGGTAGGTAAATCACTCCACGTAAAGCCCTTTGGCTTTGGCCGCTGCGCGCATGGCCTCCAGCGACTTGTCCATAGGAGTGAGGTCCTGGTCGCCCGCCAACACTTGCGCGTCCTGTGACGAGAGAAAGAAGGGGGGGTATCGCGGAAAGGAGTGACATATACGCACACGACAGCACAACACCGCAGGCTGCAAGGTGCTTGTTACTACTCAGCGGACCTTAAAATATGATATGCACTGACAATTTGCGACCTCCTAGCAGGAAAGACCAGCCACAGGAAAAGCAGCAATTACAGCAGCAACCCAGTCCTCACCTCTTCAGCGTCTGCGAGCTCTCGGTCGTCCCCGAGGGACTCCTTGAACCACTCGTCGTGCGCCCACACTGGCTTGGCGTGCCCCAGCTTCGCCTTCAACGGCTTCGCGATGTTCACACGCAGCACCCGTCCCTAGAATCAGATTTTAGCATTGAGAGCCAGGAACACCGTGAAGAGAAGGACAGGTCGAGTGAGATAAAAGTGCTGCGAGCGGGCGAGGCCTCTGATATTATACATTTTTTTAAACTGACAAAGAGCACTACTCCATGTTGTCATAGATATTAGATCGCATTCGTCCTATCCCAAAACTATCTATTCTCCAGCCTAGGATGAAAGCCAGCTCCTCCTTTCACTAACCTCAAGCTCGGACCCATCCATATTGTCCATGGCAGCAGCGGCGTCCTCTTCCGAATAAAACTGGACGAAGCCAAACCCGCGGTTGGTATTCTCCTTGAAGTCCCTCGGAATCTGAACCTCTTGAATGTTGCCGTATGGAATAAACGCAGCGTGCAGCAGCTCCTCTGTCACCTGAATAACGCGAAGCAAGTGAAGTAGGATCAAGTCCAAAGAGCATAGGTGGGACGAACAAGAGGAAGAGAGCCCCTCGACACATTCCATGTTCAACTACGGACCGAGCTCAAAGTGTATGCAAAAAGCTTCTTGATATCATGTATCTAAAGTGCTCTTGGACTCGTGTACCTCAGTCTCCAGGCCGCCAACATAAAGGGTATTCTTCGTGCGAGCATTGAGCACCACACTCATACTGGCCTTTCAAGTATTCTTCGACTACTTGAGCCCTGGCAAAAGTCTATGATAATTCTAGGAATAGAGTTCGCCTGCAGTCGTATTAATCGAGAGCCTTTCCTCTTAAGTTCACTCTTGCCCTAGAGAATGTATTATGTATAATGTGCTTCGCTCTGGGGCTTATGATTGCCAACTTGCCAACACTCTTGTGTGGATTGAAATAATTGATAGAGGCATACATGAATACGTAAGCCGAATGACATGAATACGTCAATTTATAGGATTCAGTAGTGCACGTTAATACACGTTAGAGAATTGATGACCAGTGGAGAATTCAATAACCTTGTGTAGTAAATAAATTCATTCCCGAGTCGAGGGTCTATCAGAAAAAAATAAGAGAAAAAAGATAAAATAAATAAGGGAAAGCGCCAGGCAACGATCACTAGCGCGGAACCTGCACTCTTCGGGGTATACGCAGTCGACTTGCTCTCAAGGTGGAGGGCCTTGCGAGGGTTTCGAAAAACGCTGGAGGACGACCACGACTAGCGTCCGTGGCGTTTGA
>Ga0307931_1003088_pt1 | contig 10340 bp, 11 predicted proteins | sample OrgLakmetageno47_FD_201816 | JGI IMG/M metagenome (GOLD analysis project Ga0307931, IMG submission 201816) | Saline water microbial communities from Organic Lake, Antarctica - #47 | ecosystem: Environmental > Aquatic > Non-marine Saline and Alkaline > Saline | place: Antarctica: Organic Lake... | reverse complement strand
GTGGGCCGGCCGTGTTTCGCATCATTCACAAATGCTTCGCGTATGAGGAGCCCATGGTGGTGAACGGTGCGTTTTACCACATCAGTACTTAAGGCGGTTCGATGAATGCACTGATTTGAAGAAATGCCTCCTTCCCACATTCATTCGAATTCATGGTGTTCATCTAGTTGTTTTCGTTTCATCACTTCAGTTATCACCTCAACACATTATCTTCATGTGCATTTGTCTTCACCTGCTTTTTTGCTTACCCCACTCTCTCTCTCATGCTACCAGGCGTGCCCCTGGTGCGAATCCGCGTGCGTGGCACCAGTTTCCTTTACAACCAAATCCGGTACATGGTTGGAGCTGCCGTGGCAGTTGCTCGAGGCGTGCTGCCGTCTTGGCATTTGGACGCCGCGTTGCAGGCCCCCTTTGCAGTGCCCGTGCCGCTCGCGCCCCCTACGGGATTATTACTTGTCGACGCGGGTTTTGGGTCCTACGCGAAAGCGCACGTTTGCTACACCAGTAGCCCTTCCCCTATGAGTGGCAATGGCCACGATGGTATTGGGAGCAACAGCAGCAAGACTACCCTCAAGAAACATCCCAACAGTCTCATGGATCACGAGCGCGTGTCGCCTTTTTGCCTGAAGGCGTTGCGAGCTCATGGAGCCAAAGTGGGCCCCACACCAGAGGAGGAAAAAGAAGGAGATAGAGACCAAGAGCTCTCTTTTCGCAGCCAGTCGCAACCAAACCATCGCAAAGGAGACCACCACTCTTTGTCTTCCAGTCAAAGGAGGCTGTCAGATAGGAAACATTTCGTAGACGGCAATGAAGGCTTGCCAGTAGTAGAGCTGATGGAGTCTTCCGCGTACGCTGAAACGATTCAGTGGCAGGTGAACCAAAACACTTGCTAGCTTGCCTCCTTTTTGCTCTCTGTGTGCTAAAATAGTACCTTTTCTATCTTCGCTCTTTTCTTCCCTGCCTGCATATTTTCTCTCCCTCTAATGCCTGTATTTTTTTTCTCGCTCACGTCCCTGCATGCACTCGTTCCTAATGGATCTGGAATTTATCTCTATCACGCTTTCATGTAATCTCTCTCGCAGGATGACGTCATTTACCCCCACATTGTAGACCAGTGGGGCCTGTCTGCTGCGGCTGAAAGTAACAACGACAACAGCACTGGCAACGCAGAGAACAACAACCACAGCAACAGCAAACAAGGAACCATCACCACTGTATCGCGCTCGGAGTTAGAGCGGTGGCGTGTGAACGAAGCGCGCGTTGTGGCCTATTCACAACTGCTCCAAGATCCCATGCGTTGCGAAGGGACAGATAACAACAGGGAACACGGAATTGGCCTCGTAAAAGACGAAACAGTGAAAAATATTGAGAGCGCGTTTATTGCCAGCAAAAGCAACATTAGCAGTAGCAATAGCAGTACCAGTCCTAGCAGTGCTATCAGCATCAGTGGCTTAGAAGCGCGATGGTTGCGCACCAAGCAAGAATTGGCCACCAAACAGGCTTCGAGCGACGCGAAAGGTGCTCAACGCCGTGAAACAGCTCTGAGGCGAGCAGCGATAAGGCAACAGGCAGGCTTGTACCCCTGGGCGTCCTCTCCTTCTTCTTCGTCCTCAAAAGACAGGCAACCAAAGTTGCAGCGTCAAGCGAGGGGCCAAAAGGGCAATCTGAGAGGCCGCGGTCAAGGTGGCAATGGGGGCAGCAGCAGTGGTAGCCGTGCCGAGAACAGCGTTGAAAATGGGGATGGTGCTGCTGGCGCTATTGATGCGTCTACAGCCAGTGACGTTTACCCGGTCGACGTCAACGACGTGTTGCCCAGACGGTTTGGCCCGGCGGTCTCGCAGCACTTTCGCATTCCACCGGCAGGGTCCGACCCAGCAGCGGCTCGAGATTTGCATGCGCTCAAACTGGCGATGGCCAATGCCCTCCTCATGGGAGATGTTGCTGAGGCTGCTGCTGACTTGGGTCTTTCTCCTGGCACTGCATCACAAAAAGCTGAGGCCTCAGCGTCTGAGATGGCTCCACCCTCAACCAAAGCAAAGGAAGAGACAAAGCAGGTGAATTCGAAAACTGAAGGTAGCTTTACCGAGGCAAATCTTTTTCCAGCGACAACTGACGCAACGCAAGAATCGGACGCACTTGCCCTGGCGGCTGCATTGCCTATGGATGTATTACTCGAATACATGGAAACAAACTTTACTCTAAATGGGCGCTCCAGATGAATGAAGCCTTGGTAAATGCCACGTAGGACCCCAAAAAAGAGATGACGCAGCGGCACTTCTGATGTGATTCTTTCTATTTGTGTTTATTCTTATGCCTAATGCTTATGGTCTAAAAATGCTCTGTTGTCAAACATGGGCCAGTAATTCGTCGTTACGTCCGTATTCACCTCAAAAATAGGAAAAGGAACTCTGGAGCCCGCCGAATCATAGTGGCATACTAGTACAGCCTCCAGAGGAATGCTTATTCGGCTATGCACGATCATACGTACTTAGTACGTAGAGCGCCTTCACTTTTTTCTGAGCGGCATGGGGCTCTTAATTCCCTTAGCTTTCAGAAAAGAGTCTTCTTGCTCTTTTGGATAAATATTGGGATATTCGGCACCCCGATTTAACTTTTAACGCTCGTTACTCGTTATGAATTCTTTGCAGGTCGGCCCGTATCTCAAAGGTAAATCGGGTGTTAGAGATGTCACTGCTAGCGTGGGCACAACACAGAGAGAAGTAGGCTGCTTGCCTCTTGTTAATTTTCTGGATTTTTAACGATTGGTAGTCAACTCACCATAACTGCCTCCTCCTTAGATTTGCTACTAACTCACAAGTCCACTTCGGCATTATCTAATCGCGTCTCTACAACTCATGATGGGAATGTGTCGTTGCTTGCAGGGCACTGTACGCTGTACGGCACTTGAATGGAACAAACTTAGAGGGGTTGCTTGAGAGGTCAGAAAGGTGCCCGCGACACACACGTTTGCTACTGGATAGCTCGTCAATTGCTAAGTACGTTTGGCTCATTGCTGCCGTCCCCGTTTTTCGTCGGCTGCTTTCTTCACGATTTTCAAGAGCCGGCTCGAGTCCACAGGCTTTACGGCGTAGAATATTACCAGAGACCACCGCTCGCCCGCCGTGATGGGGTTGCCCTGTAATAAGCACACATTCAATGAAGCAAAGGTTGAAACAGTGTTGGCGCGCATCGTGAGAATCAGCAGAAACTCCCACGTGTGACTGAAATGAGCTCATGAAAATAGTGTCATGTAGGTCCCGAAAGAAAAAAAGGAAGTTGTACGCAAGAAGCATAGAAATAAAGGAACGAAGTAGTGTACCTGGTGCCACACGCAATTGTCCAAGAGGCACAAGCTGCCGGGCGACATGGGGTACAAGTACGCTAGCTCTGGCCGCCCATTGCACGCGGACACTGACGCACAACCCGGCGGCAGAGGCGCACTTGCAGCTCCGAGATTGCCTCTACCTTGTGCGCTCACCCCTTTGACAGCAGCAGCGCCTCCATCTCGCGCGCTAACTCCTGTGACGGCAGCAGCAGCACCAGAACTGCTTGGTTGGTCTTCTTGGTCTTCTTGTCCAGGCATGGTCTGCGGCTGCTGTTTCTGCTGTTGCTTCGACAGTGGCAGCTGCGGCGTACTAGTGCAGCCTCTAGAGGAATTCTTATTCGGCTATGCTCGATCATACGTACTTAGTAAGTAGAGCGCCTTCACTTTTTACTAAGCGGCATGGGGCTCTTAACTCCCTTGACTTCCAGCACAGAGTCTTCTTGCGCTTTTGGATAAGTATTGGGATCTTCGGCACCCTGGTTTTAACTTTTAACCTACGTTATGAATTCTTTGCAGGTCGGCCCGTATCTCTATGGTAAATTGGGCGTTAGAGATGTCACTGCTAGCGCGGGCACAACAGAGGGAGTTAGGCTGCTTGTCTCTTGTTAATTCCTGGATTTGGTTCGAGTGGTAGTCAACTCACCATAACAACCTCCTCCTAAAATTTGCTACTAACTAACAAGTCCACTTCGGCTTTATCTACTGCAAGCTGTAACCATGTCTCTACAATCCAAAATGGCAATGGGCACTCATACCCCGCCGACTTGACCGGAAGGAAGACGCCAGATGGAGCCTTCTGGAACGCGCAGACACATTCTACATGTGCAAATACAGATCACCTCTGAAGATGTGCTATTTCTGCCTTTGTCTTTCTTTGCACTGGGGGATTATGTTCTAACCTAATCTAATGCGGAAGTGTCGTCGCTTGCAGGGCTCTGTATGGCACTTGAATGGAACAAAACCAGAGGGCTTGCTTAAGAGGTCAGAAAGGTGCCCGCGACACACGCAAATGTGCTACTAGTATAGTGTTCTCAATTGCTAAGGACGTTCGGCTCACTGCTGCCGTCCCCGTTTTTCGTCGGCTGCTTTTTTGACGATTTTCAAGAGCCGGCTCGAGTCCACAGGCTTCACGGCGTAGAATATCACCAGAGACCACCGCTCGCCCGCCGTGATGGGGTTGCCCTGTAATAAGCACACATTCAATGAAGGAAAAGGCAGAAAATAGTGTTGGCGGGCATCGTGAGAGTCAGCTGAAACTCCCACGTGTGACTGAAACGAGCTCACGAAAGTCGGGAGTGTCATGTAGGTCCCGAAAGGAAACAAAACGCAAGCAGATGGGAAGGTGCATAGAAAAAAAGGAAAGAAGTAGTATACCTGGTGCCACACGCAATTGTCCAAGAGGCACAAGCTGCCGGGCGACATGGGGTACAAGTAAGCGAGTTCTGGCCGCCCATTGCACGCGGACACTGACGCACAACCCGGCGGCAGGGGCGCGCTTGCAGCTGGAAGATCCGCACCACTGTGTGAGTTTACACCTGTTGGTGCAGCAGCAGAAGAATTCCTTGGTTGGTTTTGTGCAGGCGTAGGTGGTTGCTTCGACGGTCGGAGGAGCTGCCGCGCAGTGGTAGGCTCCCAGACCGTGACCCCCCCACCCGCAAAGGGGGAGTCCGTGGGGAGCGCGAGAATGACGGAGCCGTCGACGTGCGCGCCGTCCACGTGGCGCAGAAGTGCGTTTTCGTTGGGGAACGGGCGGTACCGGGTCACGAACGACTGCAGCCGTTTCAAGCGCGGCACCGACCCTGTCCCGTGCAAAGACTCGTACCACGCCGTGAATTGGCGGTTGCACTGCTCCAGCAAAGGGGCCATGACCTCCAGGAGGTCGGGGTCGCACGCAACGCCTCGCTGAGCAGCCCCCGGGGTGTTGTTGTCGACTTCCATATACGCGGACACTGTCATGGTGGTATACAAACAATGAAAAAAGAGTACGAAGAGGAGAAACGAGGCGTGAAGAAAACTGAGCAGAAAGAGGCCCAAACGTGCCAGCATGAAGGTGCACACATATAATCAGCGCAGCTCTTTCTCATACAATTTTGGGCAGAGGGCGCCTACCTTTCCAGTCGACTTTTTCGCCGTGTGCCCCTCCGTCCGACGCGGCAATATCGGGGTTGGTGTTGCTTTGAATGGGATTTCGGCCGACGCAAGTAGAGAATGAATGTTAATGATGAATGAAAAGCTCAGATGACAGGGGACTCACAAAAAAGCATTATATTGACTACTCCACGCAGCAGCAATCTTACTACTCTTTCTATTTTGAAAATATAGATACTCAACCCAGCACACTTTCAGCCCCCCAAAATAATGCGGGAACGCAAGGATAGTCAACGTTGCACTAGCGCTAACCTTAAACATTATTATTTTAATGACATAATTTAGCTACAATTCATACCTGTACTTCACAGCCTGAGGCTTGAAGACGGCTTTGATACGAGGAAATAATTCGTTCAAGTACGCTGGATCGAATGCCTCCGGAATCACTGCGTGCTTCAGCTCCGTTGCGTTTGTGCTCCTGCTAATACTGCTCGAAGCAGCTTTTGCTCGCGCTGATTCTGGGTCAACTTCTTGCGGCGGCGGGCTGAGCAGCACTTTCGTTACGGGATCTCGGATTCGGTCCGGCGGCACCTAGGTCGAACAATTTTCGATTACCGGGGAGAAGATGAGGAAGGCATGCATTGCCATCTAAAGCTGCAGTAACGTTTACATACGCTCAAGGCAAGTTTCGCGGTAGCTAGAAACTGGGCACCTGGTCCCAAAAGTCGCCGTCTTCGTAGTCTAGCGCGTAAGTGCCGTCGTCGTTCACAGTCCGAACTTTCACTGCGTACCACTTGCGCCCGTACTTGTAAAGAGCTTCAGCTGATTCCCCAACCTTGAGCTGAGACACACGTGCCTCCTCCTCGGGTCGGTACTGGAGCGCGGAGGACGGTATTGCTGCGTCAGACTTTGTCGCATCACTGGCTTTTTGCCTCTTCCAGACTATATAAAGCGCGAGGCCAGCAGTTACACTTCCGAAGAGTAGGTACGAGGCATTGCGGCTTGCCATAGCTTTCAGCAACCCACGCTGAGTCCAGTCACTACTTAATTTAGCTCTTGAAGGAATAAGTCGCCCAGCTTGGCCAGCGACTTACAACTTCAATGCTTCCTGGAGCTCGGTTTGCTCTAGCAAGCCCAAGTGCCCAAGTCCCAATACCAACAAAGCACCGCACCAAAGATCCTTTATCTTAAATGGAATTTCGACCGTGGTTCGTGGTTGGTGTCCGACGTATATTTTGGACGGACCCGTATATATGTGGGAAGTGTTTTCTGTTCTGTTCGTGCTGTCGCACACCAACGGGGCGAGGAGGACCACGGGCACAAGCGCGGGCACGGGCACGGGCACCACGAGAAGGGCGCGCGCCGAGATACCAACAACACACCTCCTGTGTGCTGCTGCGAACTCATAGCGCCCCTATACTGCGCATTGCGCGGGCACCTGAACTTGTATCTCAAAAATCTCGTCCCGGTCATCAGTCATCAGTCATCAGGTCATCAGAGCCAGCACTAATATAATATACGACAAACGGTTGGACTTGGTTGAACCAAAGTGAAAGTTGACGGAGCTGCTGAAGAGCTGCTGCTGCTCCTACAAAGGCGACAGTGCAGTCGACGAAACGCAGTCACGCCCAGAGCGTCAAATGGCCAGAACTAGAGCATCGCTTTTAGTGCTTTTAGCTGTAGCTTTAGCAGTGCGAGCAGCTGGTCCAGGGAGACCGCTGTCACGATGGAGTGGTGGTGTAGGGCTTTCAGCACAGCGTCATACAGGACTCGCTGCACCAGCGCTGGCAACTACTCAACCTTCGGATGGCAGCCAACGATACATGCTAGAACTCCGCGGTGGCGCAAAAAAGAAAGACAAAAGCAAGAAAAGTAAAAAGGGCAAGAAGGGTAAAGCTAAAGAAGCGGAGAGCGAGGCTGAAGTTGCAGAGCCTTCCGTTGACGTGGAAGATGACGAGTTCAATGTCGCTGCAGACGAGGATGGATTCGATGACATCGGCGTAAACCAAGGCGATTTCGATGGTGAAAACACTTTCGCTCGGCAGATGCAAAGTGCGATCGAGAAGACGCCGCCCGTAACGCAGGCATTTTTGACATTGAGCATAGGCGTCACGCTAGCGTCCTTTGCGCTGAACAACAATCGTTTTCCAGACTTTCTGCTGCTCGACTGGGCACAAGTGGTCACGCGAGGGCAGATTTGGCGGCTGTTTACGGCTTTTTTGTACTTCGGGCCCCTCGACATTAGTTTTGCGCTCACTGTGCAGTTCGTGTGGCAGTACATGTCTCAACTTGAAAAAGTGCACCACAAAGAGCCTGAACAGGTGCGTTCTAGGGGCGCTTGAGGCAAGCTAGGGCTTGCATAAGCATTTAATTCGAGCTTCTCCACGTAAATGATAATTCCATAGAAAGGCTCATGGTAGGCTTTAAGCAAAAAAGCACAATGGCTAGGCACCTCTTTTAGCTTACCTCCCCTCGTTGTAGTTGTCGTTTTTCACTTCTTTTCCTTCTCTTCCGCCTTTTAGTTTGTAATGATGTGGCTCTGCGGGGCGTCTTTCCTTCTCGCGGCCTTCGCTGCGAGTGGCATTCCAACGGCTAACTTGGGCCACAACTTGTCGTGCTTCCTGGTAAGGACAGTGTGAATAGTGAGGCTGGAGGAGGGATTACAAGAGGAAAGGGATGACATTGGATGCAAGGATCCTGATGCAGAGCCAAGACAGACAGAGCACATGTGTGTTTTAAAGGCGTTGAATGTTTTATCACATCAGAGTAGATGGACGGTTCTAATCGCTTCATGTCATTTCATTCTTGCTCACTGAGAGATGGGGTGCAGTAGTCCACCTGCTGGTTCAGGCGCGCGAAAAGTTACTTCTCTGGATATGTCTTTGCTTCTTACTGTTTGGATGAATTAAAATTGACTTAAATTTATGAGTTTTTGCACACGCAACCTTTTTACAACAACAGGTTTACGTTTGGTCGCGCACTTACGAAGGCCACGAAATCAATTTCATGGAGCTGTTCACGATGCGGTCGGAGCTCATGCCGTGGTTCCTCGCGCTCCAGGTAACAAAAAGCGCCGCTGCTATCACTTGCTTTTGCCTGCTTTTGCTCATGCACGCTTGCATGCTAAGTTCATTTCGGAGTAGAGTCAATCTAGCGCACTTAAAGGCCTCGTAATAGATTAAAAACTGGTATCATTTGATTATGTAAACCCTACCCCAATGGAGAGATGTGAGCTCGTTGTGAATCTCTAGATAATGTCTTATAGCTTTCTACGATCTGGTTAATGAGAAATTTATCTTTTGCTTGTCGTTCGATTTCTTTGCTGTCTTTGCGCAGACTTTCCTGTTGGAAGGCGAGTTTCCGTTGATGGATTTGGTGGGCATTGCTGCCGGCCACGTTTATTACGTGCTTTACTCCACCAAGCGCTTGTGGGTGCCGGGGTTCTTAAAGGCCGCCTTCCGCAACAACGCCTACTTGCAGAAGCGCTACGACGCGGTGGGAGCTGACTTCGCGATGGAAGGCGGCTAAAAGAGAGGAAGAGAGAAGCACTTGGGTGACATTTTTGGGGAAAATTTGACGAGAAAAATAGGAGATATGGAGTTTTAATGGGACTTAGTTGAACTATTGGCGCTTTTGTTCGTTCGTCTAGCCACTTATGACTCCTGCCAGCAAAGCAGGTATAGCATCCTAGTCTCGAGTGCCACGGCATAGACCTGGATTTCACCCGCAGGTTCGTCTTTTAACAAGGAGCGCATTTCGCACTTCTATTCTATTCTTCTGTATGCTATATCTGTATGCTACATTTCTATCTATATTCAACATCTATATCTAGCACAGAAAAGTGGGTAGTCGTTTATATCCTGCTGCAGTTGGGTTATGGGCGTAGGTGTGTATAATTGCAGTAGAACTAGCGCATAATCAGTTAATCGCTACATGTTCTTTGCTACTGACAGATACTCGCCCCTCGCTCCAAAATATTCAATAGGGTCCAATTGTCCAGCGAGTTGAGAAATGCATTATCTAAAAGGTTGCGTCATCTCCGAAAAATGCTGCGCCAGTTTCGCCACCCAGAAAACTCGGGTCATAATCAGTATCCAAGGTGTCGTCGCTCAGAATTCGCCAAGGGCACAAGTAATCTAACTCGCCCGAAGCTGCAGTGTCCCACGGTCCCACGAACCCTTCCCCACTGAGCTCTTGGTACTCGTAAGAAGCCTGTAACGTGGAACCACAAAAGAGCGAGTCCACCATATTAGCCCGATACGCTGCTATCTTTGTAACGAAAATCGTGACCTGTACAAAGAGCAAGACAAAATGTTCGTGGCTGTAAATCTGGCACGGATCAGTAATGGTGCTGGATTCAAATGTTCTACCATGTCAGGCAAGTCGTCAATAAGGTTGACGCATTCGTTCGGGTCATCTTCAAGATTAAACAGATAATTGTAGCGTGTGCTATTCGTTGGATCCCAAGCTATTGGTTGACTCCCAGGCACAAGCCAACTCGTTTCATTTCTTTCATTCAGGATCAGTTTCCACGGCCCAACAATTATGGCAGCTGTATCGTACCCTTGCCAAAGATGGTCTCCATCAAGGTAATCCAAATTCACCATGATTTCCCTTCGAGGGGATTCAGACGAATAGCTTCCCCCACCGCTTAGCATATGGCTCCATTGATTCACCCCATCAAGGCCTTTGCGCTGCCGGGTACTGCCTGAAATATCTCTGGAGCCTAGAAGGTCTCCTCGGCCAAGGACACCCTCAACTAAGGTAGGCAGCCAATCCGTAACATGCACCAAATTGTTGTACGTGATCCCACGACATAAAGTTGGGAGGAGAGGAGAATGAACGAATGCGGGGACTTTGATGCCTCCGTCAAAGAGGCTTCCTTTGGCCCCTCTCTTTGGCCAATTATTGCCGAATCCAAGGTACG
>Ga0307931_1003084_pt1 | contig 10357 bp, 11 predicted proteins | sample OrgLakmetageno47_FD_201816 | JGI IMG/M metagenome (GOLD analysis project Ga0307931, IMG submission 201816) | Saline water microbial communities from Organic Lake, Antarctica - #47 | ecosystem: Environmental > Aquatic > Non-marine Saline and Alkaline > Saline | place: Antarctica: Organic Lake... | reverse complement strand
AAGGAGCCAACGCTCCCAAATGCCGCCACGCTGCCTCCTCCTCCTAAGCTGCCAATGGTGGCGTCTGCTGGAGGCGCAGGTGGAGACACAGAGGGCACTGCCATAGCCCCCTGATTGGGCCCGACGATAGGGCTAGCGTCTGTAAGAGGGCAACATAAAGAGAAAGAGAAGAGTGGTGAGAAAGGTTTAAAAGGGAGAATGGTGCGCGTACGAAAGATATACACAATTTGGATAGCACAACATTGATCTCAAGGGGCGCACAGTAGTACAATAAGAAGTATATACCATCTATGGGAGAGAAGCTGCCACGAAAGTTGTTACGCGGGCGTGGCGACGGCGACTTATAAGACGAAGTCGAAGATGACAGGACGGTGGTCAGATGCTGTTCTGAAGACGCATCTTGACCGATGGCGAGCCGCGGCCGTCGCCCCACTTTTCCATTGCTGCGGTGATGACTGCTGTTGATTGGCTGAGAAGATGCCGAAGAAGTAGAAGCCGACGGCTGGCTGTGCGAAATTCCGAGGCGTGACGCGCGCGACGGCAAAGGAACCTCAGGGTCCGAATTGCTCCTGCTTCTGCTGTTGCGGCTGTAGTTGCTATCGCCACCACCTGCACCACCACCTCGACTATAGTAGGTAGCGCTGTTGTTGTTGCTTGGGGGCTGAGCGAAATGGGCTAAAGGCATATCGCTCCAGCTCAGAGATTCGCCCATTGATTCGTGGCTCGACACGCCCAACAAGGAATCTCCTGCGCCATCTCCAACGCTTCCATTTCCACCGTCACCACCGCCGCCGCCGCGGTTACTGCTACAGCCGCTATTGCCACCACCGCTGCTACTGTGAGCAGTAGCACGACTGCTGCCATCTTTGAACCATCGAGGTGACAGCTGCTCGTAGCCAAACTCGAGCAAAGGTTTCGCTGCTGCCGGTGCCAGCGCTGAGTCATCGACCTGCTTCCCGAGATTAGCAGCACCCATTCCTGAACTGCCAACGCTGTCGCCAGGCGTGTCTGAGCTAGCTAAAGGCTTTATCGAAGGATCGTTGCCAGTTTCTGAAGTAGCGACTGCAGAGGGCTTTGGTGATGCTTGGAGCGTTTTGTCTGCCCCAGCACTGTTGTTGCCATCACCACCATTGCTAATGGATCTGCTGCCGCCTTGGCCACGGCTGCTGCTGCTGGAATGACGAGCAGCGCTTCCAGGCTTCGAAATTTGCAACAAAGGTGCATTGCCAGTAGCTGAAGCAGCCGCTGACTGTTTGGCTGCGATCATACCCACTGCCATAGGAGTGGTGGCCAGAGGGCGTTGCAAAGCTGATGAAGAAGGATCCTTGGCTGAAGCAACTCCTCCAAGAATGGCGTCGAGCTCTCTTGAAAAGGCTGTGCTAGGAGCGTTAGCAGCTGCAGCTGCTGCACTTTTAGGTGCTGGAGCATCCCATGGAAGGTGCCGATGGACCTGGCAAAAATAAACATGAAGGGGAAGAGACGAAAACGCATAGTGCATAAGCATACGAAAATACGAAGGAGCGTAGAAACAGACCAAAGCGAAAGACAAGCACAGCTTTGATGCAAACACACAAACTAAACCCAAATAAGGGTCAACATTGCGAGGCGCTCATGGTGGTTGAACCTGGTTCGCGAAGGCACTAGAAGGAGGCACTGCGCCACACACAGCTCTAGGCACCCACACATCGCCGTTGGTGCTGCTCCTGTCTCCGCCTCCGTTGCCACCATCCACATTGTCGGCGACAGTGCCTTGCCACTGCCGGTCGATTGGTGCTGGGCTTGAGGTGGCTTTGAGCGTCTCAGGAATGCGGCCCTGGACACAAAAAAAAAGAGGAGTAAAAGTGATGACCATCACGAATATCCCCACTAGAATAGGAAAAGAGGAGACGAGAAGTGAGCACAGGAAGCGTAAACCTGTCTTTCCTTTTAGGGTGCGAAACAAAGAGAGTGAACATTTCACCGCAACGCTGCCTATGCAATGCCGCACCTTTTCCCAGTTAGGTCCAAGGGCGAGCTTGCCAACAGGTTCCGGATAAGCGCGGTAGTGCACGTGCTGCGGCTTTGACGGTGAGGACGAACTGCTGCTGCCGAACTGCCCAAAGCTGCTGCTGCTGCTCCGACCGTAGCCTAATGCAAGAGACAGTGCACTTGCACCGCCCTGTTACGAGGATAAATATGAAATCGAAGTTGTGACGGGAAAGAAGATTTAGTGGGAATAATGAAAACGTTTCTAGTACGGATAAGCACACACTGCGTGACTTAAATCTCTCTCGTACACAAGCACAACGAGAAGACCACCTCTTGAAATCGGTCTGCTTTACTGAGCTTTCCGCCAATCCCGCGTCGATGGCCGGACCAATGCTGCTTTGATTCTATTACAAACGCATTGCCCACGTCTAGGTTAACGGGCGCGCTGTTGCCCTCGCTTAAAGTTGGGACCACAGTCGGGTCCGAAAAACACGTGAGTCGGTGTGGCGGGTAAAAGCACCTTAAGAGGATAGCAACGAGCAAAGATCGTTTGACATTGATTATAGTCTATCGAAGGAAAATTTCTCTCCTATTATGCGAATGATAAGGCCCATGGAACAATGTTGTGATGTAAGACTGAGGTGCAATCCGGTGAAACGTGCTAAACGATGACCAATTCATTCTCATGAATAACCGCTGCTGTTGTTCTCACTTTTCAGACGGCTGCGAAGATGATACGCCGGATGCTTTTAACTTTATAAATTCTTCGAAGCTTCCTTTAGTAGCAGGCATCTAGCTCCACCCTGGCGTCACTAAAGAGCGGCTACACGAAGGCCGCGTTATTACTTCATAGCTTCGTGTCGTTCTTTTATCAGGTCCTGAGCATTTTACAGGGGGTTCGTTATTTAAGCGCAAACGACCAGCCGCCGGCGCCAGCCGCCTGACATCCAGCGCAGCCCAGCGGCCGCGTAGTGCATATTGCATATAGTCTTACCCTAGGTATCAATCTCATAACACGCACTTCTCTTCATGCTAAGCGAAGTCGCTGTGAGGATCCTTCATGCGAGTTGCGAGTCATATGGGTTAGTTGATTTGATTTTTACACATGCACCGCCTTCGCTGTGTTCGACGACAGCCGAAGGACGCACGCAGCACCAGCGCCTTTGCAATTGAAATCAACTCCCCAAAAAAAGGAATTCCCAAAACGTTTACACTCAGCCGAAATCCCTCTCTACTTCCTAGTTTTTCACCCGTGTCGGAGACGGGTCAAAAAAGCAAGAAACCGGCGGATAGAGAAGGCAAAAAGCTGGGCCGACGTCAGAGCACTTCCAGATTCGAAATGTTGCAAAGCCGTGCTCTCTCTGCCATTCCACGCAAGGTCCGGCAGCGAAAGGAGCAGCTCCCACTTCACTTCTTTCACTCGTTTAGCGGCCGCCCTGTTGCTGCTCAGGTGGTGCCAATTTAATCATGTCGTCAATGCGCAGGATGGTAATGGCGGCTTCGGTCGCAAAGCGCAGGGACTTGATCTTGGAAATGGCAGGCTCCACCTATGCATAGCGCAATCGATGAATAAGTAAGACGGCAAATGAACCAAAAATGTGCAGCAAAAAAAAAATACTTTTGTTCATGTGCAGCGAGCGCATTTTGACTTCCCCTCCCTCCCATTTTCTCACTCTTTTCAGTTTTTTCTTTCTTCTTGGTCTTCTTCCTCCTGAACTTACCACGCCAAACTTGAGGTTGTCGCGGACCACCCCACCCACAAGGTCCAGGCCCGCAAACTTGAGCTGCGGGTCCGGCGTTTCGTCGTGCTGCATTTTGAAGTGCTCGGCGCGGAGGGCCGCAACCAGCTCGGTGGCGTCTTGGGCCGCGTTCACGCTCAGCGTCTTGGGAATCACCTGGAGCGATGATGGCCGTGAGCGCGCATGTTTGTTTGATTGTGTGAAAGATGAGGGACAAGAGATACGGCCAATATACGCAGGCTTACGCGCATCTAGCACTCATACGATACTATACAAACTAAGATCAAGAGTGACGAGGCATATTTTTTTCAATAAGGGTACTGTGGTAGAGCGATTTCGGTTCCCTTTCTACGAGTGAGCTGAGCACGCTCAAGGCAAGCAGCCTACACACAACATGCTCACTGCCAAGGCTCACCAGAAGGGCTTCGGCGAACTCCAGCACGGCGTGCGACTCGCGGCTGGCGATGGTGCGCGCGAAGTCCTCCAAGTAAATGCTCAGGCCGCACTCCACTGCCCCGCCGCCCGCGACCACGTTGCCAGACTCCAGGGTGCGCTATGCATGGCGAAGCACGCACGTCAAGGAATTAAAATTAATTTTAGAATAAAAAAGTGAGCTGAAGCGGGCGCATCTAATTGTGAAGCATCTTACGCAAAGTCTAGAAAATCCACTCTTCTGGGCACTTCACTGGAAAATCAACACAGGTGCAGTGCCATGGTTTACGAACTCACCTTGATGACGCAGAGGGAGTCGTGGAGGGCGCGATCCATTTCGTCCAACATGTAGTCGTTGGCGCCGCGGAGCACCACCGTGGTGGCCCGCTGGGTCGCGCAGCCCCGCAGGTAAATCATTTCGCCGTCCCCAATGCGCTCTTCGCAGACCATCTCACAGGCGCCCAGGCATTTCGGGTCGAAGGTCTCGTTGCCTTCCATGTCCGCCAAAGTAACCACCACCTAAAGATGATCGAGGGCGGAGTATACATCAGAAGAAGGTGGCAGCGTACAAAAAGTATTTCAAAAAAAAGTAAACGAGAGTAAAATCAAAGAAAGCATGGCACCCTCCAGCACCTAAAAATTCAACCAAAACAACGTGACGATACGAATGAATACTTCTAGAAGTCCCATTATTACAACAGAGCAGCCACGGGTATACGCGCTACTGCTGTCCTAAGCACACCCAGTGTATACCTCGCCGCCAGTAGCGCGGGCCAGGCGAGTCAGGTCTTCCTTCTTGACGCGGCGCACGGCGAGGGCCCCCGCTTCCACGAAGTACCTGTAAATGTGACCAAAAGAAAGTGAACAGTAGAAATGAGCGAGTGAGTGGCGACAGATAATCATTCATGCAATAATAGACCACAAAGAAGCCATTGGACCATCAAGTACGTTCAAGGGCGTCTTTAGTTAAATAAACAAGCGTTTGCTTCCTGCATACATATGCACCATGACTCTTCTTACTTGAGGCACATGTCATCGATGCCCTTGGTGGTCAGGATCACGTTCGCGCCGGCTTCCAGGATCTTCTGAATGCGCTCCTTGGTAATGTCCATCTCGCGCTGCATGATGCCTTCCACTTCCTTCGCGTCCTTCACCACCACCTGTCAATGTACGCGTGGAGGTAAAATTATCGCCATCATGGTTGAACACCAAAAGAAAAATAAGTTCGGTCTACATCATTGCGAAAGCGGCACACCACACAAGCGAGATTTTAAAAGCACTTGAAAATACGGAAGAGATCATGATAAAATCGAAGAGTGCATTAAAAAAGAAGGAAGATAAGATATGGGCAAAATTCGCACAAGCAAATATAGAGTGGCAGTAAATCACAGCCCTCACCTGCACGCCGAGTTGCATCTTGTGGCGGGTCAGGTTGAAGTCCAGCATAGCAATCTTGGCGCCCTTGACCGCTTTCGGCATGGCCTGGGACGCGCGCACGTTGTTGAGCGCGAAGCCGTGGACCAGCTCCGACTCCAGCGCCGACTTGCCGTGGCACTTGAGGATGTGCACGGCGTTGATCGGGTAGCGCGCTTTCCCCTCGCTGTTGGTCGTTTTCACGGAGGTGACAGCGTCAACAGCGAGGCGGGCAAAGAAGTCCGACTCGGGGCCCAAAATCTTGGACGCCATGGAGGTCTTGGCGCTGTTGAGCAAGACTTCTTCGCCGAGCTCGTCGACTTGCACCACCATGTTGTTCTTGATGTACTTGACGGCTTCCCGCATCGCGAGGCGGAACCCCGACATCACGGTGGTGGGGTGAATCTTGTTCTTGACCAGCTCGTTCCCGCGGCGCAAGAGTTCGGCAGCAATGATCACCACGGAAGTGGTGCCGTCGCCCACTTCTTGGTCTTGCAAGTCCGCGAGCTCCACCAGCACTTTCGCGGCTGGGTGGTCCACCTAAGTGGAGAACAGGTGAAGATAGTGAGGGTAACGAGGGAGTTTGCTATGTAATGGGTATGCGTGAGAAGAGTGAGAAGGGAGGGATGGCTACTGTGGTGCAGAAATGGGCCAGGATACAAGAGCAAGTTCGTGAGTAGCATGGCTAGAGTGTACCTCAAGCATCTTAAGGATGGTGGCGCCATCGTTGGTGATCGTCACGTCGCCGATCGAGTCCACAAGCATCTAGGAGAAGAAGGAAACACCGACCGAGTAAAGAAGCGTGCATGAAAGCTGAGAACGGTTTAACGAACAGAAACGACGAATATGGCATTTTGAGAGCAGGCGCCGGCCATAAATATGAAAAGCATTACAAAAGCAATGCATAGAGAAAATTGTGATTACGCTTGGTTCATGCAGCGGTTTAATGCGCGCGCGTGCCTAACCTTGTCCAAGCCCACAGGGCCAAGCGAGCTCTTGACGATATTCGAAATCGCCATGACCGCCGTCACGTTGGCCGTGCGCACGTCCTACATATATCACGAAATAAAAAAAAGTATATGTAAATGAAACACAATATCACAAGCGGTATTTCATGCTCATTGAAGCGCCCTCTGTGCTCCATCTCTTCCGTGAAACAGCCACACGTTTTAGCGACCAGTGTAGGTTCCCTGCCCTACAGCCAAAGCCAGAGTAATGACACGACGAAAATCACCTGGCCGGTCGTGCGCTCGCCATCAATCATAGCCAATCCTCCATTCGACATCCTGCTTTTAAGTGCTCTGGCGTATCGGAGACGTCACGAGCAGTAGCAGGCAACAACTGGAGGCTCGGGAGCTTCGGGCGGCAAAAAGTAAAGAAAGAGCATGAAAATAATATTCAGATTTTTAAATTCACTAATATATTATTTGTGGAATAAAACCTATCAGGAATCAGGAATCCTTCTTCCTTCAGGAATCCTGATTTGAAAAAAAAAAAAAAAAGATGCCACTCGGGCACTCGGGAATGTGCGCCCGGTTAATTTCTTAGAATGAGTTTGCGCTGCTTTGGTTTTCCTCTCTACCTGTTAGCCTTCTAATTCCGGTCCTTCGGGGCCTGTCTCAAAAAAAGAAGCAAGGGCCGTAGGGCCGATGATTAAAGAACGACCAGGGAACAGGAAACCGACAAAGGCACGACGAACGTAAGCCATTTCCATTTATGAATCAGTGATACCAACTCTTTCCACCTAACGAGAACGTTCTAAGCTCTCGGGACGAACGCCCAGCTTTTTCTGCCCTTGTAACAGTTTCACGGGGGCGCCCCCACGGCCAACACTTGAAGTTAGTTGTCTACGAGAGCACGCCAATACGCAGCCATTCGAGCTGTGCTCACCCAAAAGAAGAATAGAAATCGAACTCGATTATCTGGCCGTTGCCGCTCGACGGCGGTTGGGCACGTCGTCTCGGACTGGCACTCGACAGGGAAGTGTAGCGCCCGTGTCTTGATCTTGCTCGCCGCAGTACGGAACCACGTCGGTGTGATCACACGACAAAGGGCAGAAGTAGGCGCCCGAAAGGGCATTACGGCAAATGTCTCCATGGCTAGATGCTAATTCGTGCCGCTCTAACAGGCTCTTGCTCTTGGCAAGAGCATCAGCCTGGGTGGGTGCGAGTGAAAAGAAACACCAACCAGAGTAAGGACAGAAAGCTACACGCACTTCAAACTTTGAAAAGTCAAAAGTAGCCTCGCAGTTTGCCAGTGAAATATTTACCGTTGGGTCCTGTGATTCGACGCAGCGTGGGTGGTTTGGTACGCCAACTCTACACGGAGCATCTCCTGAGCCAAACTGCTAGAGCATCACCGTAAGGAAATGACGTGGTTAGGCCAAGGAGAATCAAAAGACGGTGGTAGCATGGATTGAAACAGTGTAGCAGTCGCACCTTTAGTCCGCACCACGGCGGGCCTTTGAGAAGATCGCAGCCTTCTGGGCAGAAGTACTCGCCGGTAGCTTGCTCTCGGCAAATATCGCCGTGGTCTGTTGACCCCTGGAAAAACTCAAGCACCGTAGCGTGGCGCCGCGCTAAGGGCCAAATAGACACGTCGAAGTTGAGCGTAGCACTCCCTTCATCTTGCTGAGACGATTGGTTCCAGCAACGGGTGTCATCTGGTGACGAAACCTGGTCTAGCCGCCAGTCAGGGCCGCCTAGTCGTCTCGGAGTATGATTCGGCGTAGAAATGTCTAATCTAGAGTCTAATTCTTTGAGCGCTACGTTCGATGTGCGGCGAAGTTGTGTTGGTTGAGTTTTCTGGCCATATGCGCTACCTTTATCTATCGCGTGGACCGTTTCTTGGGCTAATGCATCAACTTGATGTGCTCGCTTCATTGGTTGAGTAAGCAAGAGCATACCAATTATCGTACAGCGAAACAGCATGCCGCAATCACCGGAAAGGGTCGTTCAAGCTAGAATGGTGCGCTTGGACTGCTAGTTAGTGTGTTTTGCTAATGTGGGTAACTGTCAAGTCGCCATGTCGCCGTTGTCTGCAAAGGTAATCAAGAATCAAGAATCAAGAGATCAAGAGTCTTCCCCAGTGTACCGTAATTGCAACGTAAAAGCTTCTTCCTACCTTTCCCTTCCTTTTTGGCGGGAAAGGCTAGTGTAAGCTCTCCCTTTTAGCTTGATTAGAACGACAGCTATCGTTCAAGGTTTGCCTTGCAAGGAGGCCAAATCAGCTCACTTACCTTCAATGGTTTCGTCCTTGCGTTCATGTTTTTATTTTTTAACCTATTGATGAACTCCTTTGAATCATAGGGTGACTTCGAAATGGCGCCCTCCGAGGCTGAGCGGCTGGCCTCCGTACGAACACGGCTAGCGGCCTTTGATTACCATGATCAGCTCGGAGCAGAATCCCTCGACCTTGTAGAGCGTCTCTTTGGTGATCTAGTTACCACCACTGAGGTAAGCATAGCTCCATATTGCTTACATGGCTTGGAACAATTATCTGGGGCCACTAGGAACACCCAACTGTGTGGCACTGCTCTGCTTGACACTTTTTATCTATTGGGAACAATGGCAGGTCTACCAGCAATTGAACGAACGCGAAGGACAGCTAGCGCACGAACTTTCATTAGCTCAGGCGCAGCTATTTCCACTCCGCAAGGACAACGCGCGCTTAGTGCGCGAAGCAAACGAGCTCCACCGCGAAGCTATTGCCGCAGCCGAAACTCAAAGCGCGAGTGCGCGCACAGCAGCCAAAACGCAAAGCCAGTTGACCTCGGCTGTTGAGGAAGCAAACTTTTTGCGAGCTCAAGTGGAGAAAAAGCTTGCCACGCAAGTCGACGCATGCAATGCCCTCCAAGAGCAAGTGCAGGTTGGGACTTAAGGAACAAAAGGTCTTGACAGTTAGCCTGCACCGCGCGTGCAATCTGCTCGAAATGGCATTCACGAGGGTTCTAGTTCCCATAAAAGTATAACAAATTCTTCGTGCGAAGTTTGTCTATCGGTGAATACTTCACACTGCATGTGTTTTGTTTTTCGATCTTTCGCCCTTATTGCAGGCTTACAGTGAGGCCTTCAACAGCGTCCATTCCGACCTCGCCCACGCGCCCGACAGCCTCAGCACCACCACGCAAACCAAAGTTGCGCGCGCAAAGGCCTTGCAAGTGCGCTCGAAAGGCAGCCAGTTGACAGGCGCGCACGGCAACTCGCCTTCTGATGCTATTGACGGCGAAGAGGAAGGTGAAGAAGAAAAGGCAGACGAGCGTGCGAAGGCGACGGTGGCCAACCAGCAGCAGCAAATTGCTAGCCTTGAGCAGCGGGTCCTTGAGGTGTGTGTGTTTGCGGTGTTAATTTGCGCTTCTGGCCTCTCTTTGACTTTGCTATAAACCGAGGAAAATAGTATAATCGTGCACAATATTGTATACCTTCTCTCGTGGTGCTTGCCTTTTGAAAGGCGGAATCGGCTCGAGCTCAGGCACAAGATGCAGTCGACGCACGGGAAGCGGAAATCCGCCGCTTGGCGGCACAGCTCGAAGCTACTTACGGAGTTGCCCGTACCAGCTCACCTGGAGGCAATGCAACATCAGGGGTGGCAAAGGACGATAACAGTTATGGCAGTGCTACTGCAGGAGCTGCAGGAGCTGCAGGAACGGCAGCAGGAGCCGAAAACAACATGGCTGCGGTGGCAGCAGCCCACAAAGCCAATGCTCGCATCGTGGACCAACTCACGTCGCAAGTCGACTTCTTGAACGCTCAGGTTGCTACCTACGAAGCCGCGGCGGAAGAGCAGAGGCTGGCAGCATCACAAGC
>Ga0307931_1003082_pt1 | contig 10359 bp, 14 predicted proteins | sample OrgLakmetageno47_FD_201816 | JGI IMG/M metagenome (GOLD analysis project Ga0307931, IMG submission 201816) | Saline water microbial communities from Organic Lake, Antarctica - #47 | ecosystem: Environmental > Aquatic > Non-marine Saline and Alkaline > Saline | place: Antarctica: Organic Lake... | reverse complement strand
CGAAAGAGAAGGCCAAACAGAGAGACATGCATTCTAGCCTATAAAACATGCATTCTAGGAGTAAGTGAAAAAAGGGCATGCATTCTGTGATTTCCTCGCTTTTATGGCCATGAGCCTAACATTATAACATTATCTGCGATTGGTCTCATCATGCCTTCAGAGTCATCAGGAGTTGTAGTTGCTAGCACCTTGAAGTCATTGGTATTCTAATTTCTTGTCCGCTGATTGAAGGAGCTTAGGTTGCCTATAATAATGCCTCCACGAGAGCACCGGCGGAAGGGCTCTGCCTGTCCGTGGCTGCCACTACTGGCCGTTGCTGCACTAGCAATTGCGGGCGTCCAAGTGTTCATGCACCATCAAGCTCATTTGCCAGCATCTCTCGATACCCACGCTTTCCTTTCCCCATCAGAAGTCCTTTGCAGCACCAGCAGCACTCTCAGCAGCGGCACCAATGACGCCGAGCAGCGGACAGAGCTCGAGGCCAAAAACAAAGCACTCACTCTTAGTCTCGCTAGCGCCGAAGCTGCACTACGTGAGAGTCAAAGCCGGGGCGATCAATTAGCTCAGGAAGCAGCTGCACTACGGCAACGAGCAGTAGGCTCGACCTCGTCCATACCTGTGCATAAAGCTCCTGCAGTAGCCGTACAACAGTTGCCCGAGGTCGTGCCACCGCTCTTGTATATGCCCCCCATCAACGCACAAGCCATGATCAATTCTAGCGAGGTCGTAGACGATAGTTATGCGCTGCGTTCCTCCGACTGCAGCATAATCTTAGACCAGCGCACGCGAATTGCAAATATGGACGAAGACTTCGCGTTTATCAAGGTAGGCGGCGAAGGTTACATACACAATTTAAATCCTTCACTCGAGCGCATGACTGCATTTCGATTCTAGGATTTTACCCCAGCCTAATTTTAATTCGCCGGTTTCATTCTTCTACTTCTTTCGAATGTGCTACCTTTTCTCCCAGTACGATCGCGGCAAAGTGCCATTCAACACGGAATGGGCTGCTTGCGACTTGCATCAGCCCGCCGTGCAAGCGCTGCATTGCTTGGACACCTGGCTGCTCACCCGCTGCCGCAACGACCTCCTCTCAGCGGCGCCTCAGGCGTTGAGCTCAGGGAAGCTAGCCCGTCAAAACCGCGCTGCTCAATCTAGCGTGAGCCGGATGGCTCGCACTAGTAGCAGCGACGGCGGCAGCTCCTTCGGCGGGAGCTGCAACAATAACCCACGCAACGGATTTCCTGGATGGTTGCACGAGGTGGCTTCTGCATACCCTGCCCTGGTTGGTGCTCTCGACGCTCCTTCATCAGTGTACGAAACGCAACTACCCTCGCGGCCTAGTGCCCACGTGAAAGCTAGCTCGGCGGAGGCTACCTCCCCTGTACTGGTTGCGCCTCCTCGCGGCGACGGCGGCGGCTTGCCAGTGTCTCGCCGCACTAGTTCGAGCAGCATTAGCAGCAGCAGTGGACGAGGTATAGATAGCGCGCAAACAAGTACGCTCCGTTACTATTACGTTGCAGCATGCCTGTACAACAGTGCGACTTTGTTGCAGAACGGTTGGGCGGACCAAATCGTGAAGCTTGCGACCCATTTGCGAGGCCGCGGGCAGGGAGAGCGGCCTGACGCTGCAGGCAACGAAGACGCAGGAAGAGAAAGTGAAACCCTACCTTGGAACCGCGTGTTTGTGTCGATCTACGAGAACGACAGCAAGGACAGCACTCCTGCTGAGCTGAAGAAATTGAAGCAACGGTTGGATGATTTAGGGGTAAGTCTCTCTGCTAGTAGCTGTCATAATTGGCACGCTTCTTCATTTGCTCGATATGAGCGAGTTTACGTGTATTCATCTCGTGCATGCTCTATATTTTGTTTTCACATTATTGCTTTATGACCTCTGTTGATATGTTATTTCTCGTCGCGAGGTGGAAAGCGCCATTGTGCACGAGCGGCGCGGCAAAGAAAACCTCGAGCCGGACCGCATCGATCGCCTAGTCTATGCGCGCAACAAAGCTCTGGTACCGCTCCAGGCCCAGGCCAAAACCGGAGACGCTCACGCGCATGGCCGCAAATGGGACAGCAACAGTGGTGCGAGCAGCTGGAACTTTGGCAATGGTAAAAGCAGCAGTAGCAGTGAGAAGAGCAGCCGCGAGAGCACGGCAGCAGCCGAAGACACTACTACAGCTGAAGCAGCAGCAACTGGAGCAGCAGCCGACGGGCGATGGGTGATATTCTTGAACGACATTGCGTTCAATTGGGAAGGCGTTGCGCTGATGCTCGAGACCCCCGTGCGCTACGACATGGTTTGTGGCATGGACACCCAGCACGTTGCACCGCCCATTGGGCCGCTGGCATCCTCACCTAACGGTCGCAGTGCAAGTCTTGACAACACCGAGCTCTACGACGTGTGGGTGAACCGGGATTTAGACGGCAAGCCGCTGACTCGAAAGAGCCCGCATTACACTCACCCTCTGGACCAAGGTACTTTTGACGACAAAGGCGGGTCGCTTCGGCGTCTTGCTTCTTTGATGCGTATGATCATTGTGCCAGCGTAGGCGTACAGTATGATCCACTTTCGCTCCTCTTTTTCTCTTATCGATTTTTGTGTCTTTGTGGCAGCGCTCTATCAGCGCAGCCTTCCGGTGCCTGTGAGCTGCTGTTGGAACGGTGCTGTGGTGGTGAAAATGCGCGCATTCATCGATGACTTACCCAAGTCACTCGTTGCCGCTGATGCCCACGCGTCTTCATCATCGTCGTCAAGAGAGACCCCAAAATCCACCACAACTTCTACCTCCCAAGGGGGCGTGGTGTTTCGGCGGCCCGCAACGGAAGTTGGTGGCGGTGCTTGCGACGAGTCCGAATGCACAACTTTCTGCCGGGACCTCTATGACCGAGGCTTGCAGCGCATTTACGTGAATCCCAAGGTGCGTGTGTACACGCAGAGCTGCTTTGTTCTTTTGCTTTGTTATTTTGCTTCGAGTTCTCGATGGCACTATAGCAATGTTTTTCTACTTCTTTCAAACTCATCGAAGTTTTTTTCTGCACAAAGCCATTCCGTCGCTGTTTCTTATTTCGATTTCTTTCTTGATATTCTCATCTATTGCTCCATCCTTAACATATCCTCTATTTTAACGTCAGGTGTGGTGGGGCTACTCTTATGGGAGTCAATCATCGAAGAGCCTAAAAGGCGGTGGCTCTAGCACTACTAATGCCAACAATCCATACAGCTGGATGACCCGAGGGCCGCGCGCTCAGCCGCCGTGGGGACTGACGGCGCCTATGCCCTTGCCACCAGTGGTGTCGCTGGTATTGGCCATCAACCGTGCCGAGCGCTACCCTGTCGCCATGGGCTGCTGCAGGTGCGTGCCTGCCGCTTTCGCTGTGGCTAATGCTCTTATTTCTCTCCTTCTCTCTCTCTCTCTCTCTCGTTGTCATTTTTATTTTATTGTTTGTTGACAATCTTTTATGTGGTCTATTCGCCTGTTGTCGTTATTGTTCCCTCTTAAATTATGCTCTTGCAGCTTGGCCAACGGCGCCAATTTCGCTCCCAAGCTCGGCCTTTTTGTGGGCTGTTTCCACCATTCCCTGTCGAGCATAGCGCAGCAACACATGCAGCATGCCGCCGCTCAATTGAAGAACCAACTCCGCGCCGCCGTGCTCGCGCCTCCCAGCCCATCTCTGTCTACCTTCAGTAGTGCTATTGCTTCTACCATCGCTGTCGCAGAGTCTTCAGCTACTTCTTCTTCTTCCAGCCGTCGGCAAAAGAATCGCCGCGTGGGCGAGGCGATGCAGAGCGCCTCAGCTTCGGGTGCCGACCCTGGCTTAACGGCCGCGGTGGTGGCTGCAGCTGCAGAGATGGGAACAGACGACAGCAAACAGGGTACACGAGACAGAGGAGGAAGTGGAGGCGAAGGAGACGACGAACGTGGCGCGGCGGTAGGGCCTTTTGCCACTTCTGGTGGAATCTGGAGCTCTGCTGCGGACGTTGTCTCAGAAGGCGCCCTCGTCTTCAACCGACGAGCCAAGTGCCGAGCGGTGTTTGCGACCCAAGCAACCCTCGGCAGTGGTGGCAAAAGCAATGGTGGTTACTATCCGGTGCAAAGCTCGTCCGTGCTCAAGCAGGGCGGCGTAGTGGACTATGCGGTGAGAATGAGTTTTTCTTTTGCTGAGATCTCTGAATAAAGTGGTTCATACGATTGTGTTTGAGGCTATGCAGGTGTCTTTATAGCTTTATCATTTAGTTTTTTTAGCATTCACTTTAGACCTTTCCAGTTTTTCGTTGCATCTCACCATAATTTGGTTCATCTTGCAACTACAGTCGATGGGCCGAACCACTCCAGCGCCACCAGGTGCCACCACACTCGACGCCAGCGATGCCGTGCCGATTCGCCGATTGCTGACCCGCGAAGACGTGTGGATGGCGCCGCCCATTCCCAGTGCTTTGCCCCTGTTTGGGGGTGACGGGAGTGGAGGCAGCATTAGCAGCAGGATTAGTGGCAGTGGCAGTGGCAGTGGCGTGTGTTCGACCGAGCGCGATACCTATCGATTAGCAGTAGGCGCAGCGGCAAGGCCGAGTTATGGGCCCGACATGTTGTTGGTCTCCGACAAGTACCAGTTTGTGTGCATCGTCATTTGGAAGGTCGCCAGCCGCACCCTTTTGAAACAGCTCGAAGGCTCTCTAGCAGACGGCGGGCTAGGCGCAAAGAGAACGGAGGGTTATGCGCTTACGCCAGCTCAACGAAGGTATGGACAAGAGACCTAACTAGGCTTCTGTCTCGCAGCATGTATTGTACAGTCATACTTACATTCTTCGACCTACAGGTGAACAATCCACAACCTCTTTTCACCCATCATCACACCCACCTCAAGCCCCTATTCATCCGCTCTTTTTCGCAGGTACACCACCTTTACCTTCGTGCGAGAGCCTTTAGCCCGGTACGTCAGTGGGTACTTCAGCGCCATGAAATGGGTGAAAATGAAGCGCCACAAGCCCTGCGCTGCTGCCCTCGCCAAAGCCTATGCCTCTGCGAAGAAATCACCGGTAAGGATTATAAGAAGAAAAAACAACGTCAGAATGAGAGAGCGAGATCAAGAATGAGATGAGCTATTTACTTTGTCTCATTCTCCTCTTACCTTGGTTTTCTTTTCGACTAATCTTGTTCCTTCTTCAACTTCTCGATTTTGGCTGATCGTTGGCACATGAAGGGAGCGGCAAGTGCATCTTCATCTTCTCGCAGTCGCGACAGCAGCGACTCGTCGTCTAGCACCTTAGACGACTTGAATTTTTTAGCCAACGGCGACATTGACCAGTCCGCCGAGACCGAGGGCTATCCCGGAGAGCCGGGAAGGTTCGTGGCGTTTACGCGCCGCTTTCTCGGCAGTGGTGTGGGCACCGGAGTCGCCTTTCCGGGGGTACAGCACATCTTTTCACAAGTAAGCAAGTTTTGGAAAAATAAATAAAACAACTGTCTTAGAAGAAGGAGCAAAGGTTTCATAAGCGCGAACGTTTCTGAAGAATTGGAGGACAGGAAAAGGCCTTGTCACGTCTCACGACTGCAAGCATGCTCAACCCCTCTTCCTTCTGACCTGTTCGTTCTGTCTGTTTTCACTCGCCATTATGTGTTCTGCGCACGTGGCCACACACACCTTCTAGGCTTCGTTTCTTTCTGTGACCGACTCCAAGGGTGCTCCCCTGTTCCCCCGGCTCGACTTTATCGGCACTTTAGAGCGTTTCGGCGAAGATTGGGCAAATCTGGAACAGCTCCTGAGAGCGAGACCTAACGTGCCACTCTTACCCCTCAAGAAAAAGTCTTCGAAAACCGTGCACCGCAACCCCACACCTTCGGGCTTTTCTGCGCACCTCAAATCTACTCTTCTGAATGACACAAAGCTCTTGAAAATGGTATGTGCGCGGAAAACATATTCAAATGTTAGAGCATCAAAAATTCCGCGCAAACTTCGTGCTCATAAATAGCTGGCTTCTTATTTTTATACCTCACTTGAACTAATCTCTTTCTCCTCATCATTCCTGGGCTTCTTCTCCCCAACTTCCATAGGTGTGCGATTTCTACACCCAGGACTACTTGTGCTTTGGCTACAAGCGCCCAGTCGGCTGCGAACCGCCGCCACCCAATGCACTGAAGAAGTGATGATGGGATAGTTGAGATTGCTATTTTAGTTAAACATTGAACTCTAGTGCACATGTTTGTACTTATTTACAAAGGGCTGCGGTATTATACCTCCCTTTTTCTTTATTTTTTTTTATCCAGAAAACCCGTTTTTTTATTTCTGATTGCATTAAGCGAATAAGGCGAATTCCGAGAGGCCTTTCAGTCATGAATAATATCTACGAATAGTACATCCATAAATTCGGAATGTTCCATGAGCTATGCGCCGTAAAAGTTTGGTGTAGAACGTAGGAGCAAGCATCCATGAAAATAAAAATAGAAAATAGGTGAGGCAATTCGCTTTTATATTCTGAATTAAAAATTGACGAGATTTTCTCTCCAACTCGGTGTAGAAGAAGGGGGCGGATGCATAACTGATCATCATTTTCCTACTACGGGCACTATTCGTATCCTTTCTAAAGTTCATCACGAGGACCGCCTTTGGTGCCATCGGTGAGTTCAAACGGTTTGGTGGCGTGCGTTTGAAGGAACTTCGACAAGTCGGCTACTTCGCGCCCGCCTTCGTACCTGGGGAAAATTCACCATTCACGCAATCAAGCAATGCGCCGTAAGAAAACCAATCAGAAGAATTGCGCATCGCGTGGTTACAATGAAGCATTGTTCAAGGTGGCAAAAAGCTAGAAGCTGCAAGTGGCGCGCAGAGTAGAGAGGTGAAAGTTTTCTACTTTTTCAGTTACACGAAAAGAAGGCGTGCGCACTTACGGAATAGGTTTTCCGCCCTTCGGGAAGAAAAAGATAGTCGGGAAGCCTTTAATAACAACGCCCTCAACATCGATCTCGTTGAGTGTGGCATCCATTTTGGCGATCAGCATGTCGTCTGATTTTTCGAAGAGCTCTCCGAGCGCGTCCCACTGTAAGAAATAGAGAGAGAGCAAGAAGCAATTCGAAATCAAGAGTGGACAGAGAGTGATGAATAAGTAGAACACAGAAAAATAATAAATATAGAAAAGAGATTGGACGAGTGTAAACGGTTATACCTTGGGCAAGAGAGACTTGCAATGCCCACACCACGGCGCGTAAAACATCACCAAGCAATCGCGCTCGGTGCTCGCCTCGGAACCGCACCGTTTGCTGAACGAGGTGCCCGTGAGCACTTGTACCGGCCCGCGCTCGTTGGAAGCCTTGTCTTCTTCTGACTTGAGCTGAGGGGTCAGCTCGCCGCGCAAGAAACTGGCTTCGAAGTCCCTTAAATCAGCAATGCGGTGCGCCTTCCCCCCTGTAAATGGGTACTTGCGCATGCTGCCTTCAAGGCGCATGTCTGCCAGATAAGTCTGAGGAAGGTCCTTTTTGTCGGTCCCGAAGTACGACATGACCTGAGCAGGTCAAAATCACACATTTCGAGAAGAAGGAGAATTTAAAAAAATGATGCACTCAAATTAGGGTTCAGATGCGAACACGTCGAAACAACGCACTCCAGGAACTGCATTCAAAGTCGAGGAAAGAAACACGAACCAACCTTGTCCTCAGTGCTGGGCACAAAGACATGCAGAATTTCGCCACGATGATCGTCAGCTAAGGTGTTCAAAGTATCGCGCAGCTGTGCGGCCACTTCCTCTGTTTTTGGGTCGTAGAAAGTGAGCACGTGAATTTTGAGGGGCCCACTGAAGATGGCTTTGCTCTTTTCGGGTGTGAAATCAAGCACCTGAGTTATGAAATAGACAGAGGTAAATTACACTCACACTAGCACATTGCACCCATGTTAAAAAAAGGCAAAACACATGCACGAGACTAGCGAGAGAGGAAAGATATTTGGAGGTACACACCTTGGGCAAAGAATGCGCAAGCACGAAGTCGACGATTTGGTCCACGGTCGTGTCTTTCTTGAGCACTAGCACGGCTCGCCGCTCGTCGAACTCGCTGAAAACGCACACCGAATCCAACGTGTCATCGACCGCTTCTCCAGGGCTGGTGCTCCGGCTGCTGCTGCTGCTGCTCCCAGGTCGGTGGGGTGGTTTCGAATCCTTGGACTCAGGAGGGGGGTACAAAGTAGCCAGCTGGTGGTCGGGCGAATACACGAACTCCAAGTCATCGACCTGACGTAATAGATGTAGAGCAGAGGGGTGTGAGCAGGGAAGTATTGTAAAAAGGATAAGAATTCCGAGTCAAGAGACGCCCAGCACGAGAGCGGTCGAATGATATCGGAGGTGTGCGAAAGAAACAATCAATTTATAATTGGGATAACGGAGTATGCGAGACAACTCAAAACACTGACCTAACTAAATTATTCCATGCTTGAAATTAATTGCGCGTCTCTTTGACATAATACCCTTACCCGCGCTGCTGCCGCGTGGAACAACTTGGCCGCAGCGCCATCCGTGTCCAAGAAGAAGCCTCCAACGAGCACTCGGCCCGCGCCTGGCCCTTGCTGCGCTAAACTCCTTTCCATGTCTTTGTTCTCCACTAGGAGGGTCGCCGCCGGGCCCGTTTTCTTCTTCATGTACGCGACGATGTCCCGCGAAGCTCGCCCACCGCTGTACTCCGTCCACTTGGAAGGGTCGCCGCCCCGAAACAGTTTGAGGCTCGGGAAGCCCCGCACTTGGAACCGCTCCGCGAGCTCTTTCTCTTCCGTCGCATCTACCATGGCCAGGCGCACCTGCGTCGAAAGCACACAATAGGAAGACCGTGACAAAAAGTACAACGCACTACGAGAATCGATTTAATGTTTTAGATACGTAATGCGTGTACAATTTCGCAGTGATCTGGAAATGGAGCTGCTTCTGTCACCACGACGGAAGCGTCAGACATGTATAGTTACGAGTGTTGAGGTCAATGGCCTGCGATCTGCTAAAAAGAAGTGATACCTGTCCGTCTGTCTCTTCCATTAACTTGGACGCCGCGGATTTGAACTCTGGCGCTAGTTTTTTGCAGTGCCCGCACCTATTTTTCACGTGAAGATTTGAATTATAAAATAATACACTTCATTCAAAACCCTAGCTAGCTAAAGCTTTTTGAGACTGACCACGGAGCGTAGAATTCGACAAGAATGCCCGTAGAATGCTCGGCGATAGTTGTATCGAAGTTCGACTCGTCAAGAACCAGTACGTCCCCGTCAGTGCTCTCAACCTGAAAAGTTGGAAGCACAGTGAGCACGCAGTTGATTCCGCTCGAGCTACAATAGTATTACCTCTTCACCAGAACGACACTCGCTTTCCATACCTCAAATCTCACGGCAGTTGCACTCCATGCCCAGCTTAGGATGAGAAGGAGAAATCCACGACTAGCTAGCATTGTGAGCGGCGTTTCGTTTCGATTCAATCGTCCTCCCGCTACGACTAGCAAGCTAGGCCTTCTCAGCTCTCCGATTAGTTTTTGAAGTCCGGCAAACGTTCGAAATAATTGCTGTGCTATTACGTACGGTAGCTACTTACAGGGGTAGTCTAGCCTTCGAAAAAGGAGGGAAATATGAAAGGCAAGAAAAACCATATCAGATATATGAAAGGCAAGAATCTCATTTTCAGTTGACTTCCAATATAATTATGGCGCGAACTGGGGCACTGTGCGTGTGAATGGACACGTGGCTGGGTGTTTTGTGGCTGCCTTTGTCTGTTTTATAATGCTAGAAGCACTTGCTGGATTACTCCTGTCAGGTGCTCTCCTTCCCCGGTAACTTCCATGTCTTGTGCTATTTCAATGAGCTCGTAGATACTAATGGTTCTTAGGGTGCGTGAGACACTGTTGACAGTAAAGTACATGGTTTGATTTCTTTACTTTATTGGGCTTGCTTGACCGCTTTGATGACATTTTATTACTAGTGCTTTGCGTTCTCTAGATGACTTTTTCTCTTCCGTGCTTCGGTGCTAGGTTGCGTGGCTAGATTACTGTTGCGCTTCCCTGCTTCGATTCATGGTCGCGTGGTTTGATGTATTGTATTGTGTCTGTGCTTCGATGCTAGGTCGCGCGGCTAGATTACTGTTGCGCTTCCCTGCTTCGATGCTAGGTTGCTTGACTTGATGTATTATATTGTGTCTGTGCTTCGATACTAGGTTGCGTGGCTAGATTACTGTTGCGGTTCCCTGCTTCGATGCTAGGTTGCTTGACTTGATGTATTGTATTGAGTCTGTGCTTCGATGCTAGGTTGCTTGACTTGATGTATGTATTGTGTCTGTGCTTCGATGCTAGGTTGTGTGATTTGATGTATTGTATTGTGTCTGTGCTTCGATGCTAGGTTGTGTGG
>Ga0307931_1003081_pt1 | contig 10359 bp, 5 predicted proteins | sample OrgLakmetageno47_FD_201816 | JGI IMG/M metagenome (GOLD analysis project Ga0307931, IMG submission 201816) | Saline water microbial communities from Organic Lake, Antarctica - #47 | ecosystem: Environmental > Aquatic > Non-marine Saline and Alkaline > Saline | place: Antarctica: Organic Lake... | reverse complement strand
CCTCTCCCTCCTGAATCATTCCGCACTTGCTTTGTTTGCGCAACGCACGCGCATTCCCACTTCTGCCCGCAGCATTGGCTTCTGTGCCATTTGGGTTTGTATTAGTTCGAGTTCGAGTTCGAGTAGAGAGCGGCAATGATGCAATAACCTGAAGAGTGGTGACGTATTTGACTCATTAGGATGACGTATAATTATCCAAACACAACAACACAACCGTTGGCTAAAAGATGACTAAATTGCGAGCACTAGCCGAATGCTAGCTTGTTTCTAGAACGGGGTTAGCCGTCGATGTGCGCACATTCTGAAGCCGATACCGTTGTGCGTAATAAGGCTTTAGCTGGTATTGAACCAATGATGGCTTGCGTGCACAAATCGCTCTCAGATGCGCACTGAGTAGTGAAAGTTCTAGCATCGAAATGAATGGCTTGATTACTGCAGCACACGATGCCATTGACGCAACGCTAGGCCAAGAAAAGCCTCCCGTGGGTATAGATTCGAGCAAGCACCATGTAGCTGTTCTTCTAAGCTTAATTCGGCGTCAACCTATTCTAAGGTATGTTTAACATTGCCCACATCAAGATTAACCTATTAGTATTGACACCTTTGTCGATGATCCAGAACAACTGCATGGAAGTACATCGGTTCTCAATCAGCTCTGGCGATAACTCCAAGACTAATTCTGCTTCTAAATGGCATCATACCCAGCAGCTCTATTCCGGTTGGTTTTGAGTTGATATCAACTACGATTCTATCTGAGCTTGAGACGTAACGCAATTTCATAATACCTCCCTTCTTGGCTGTGTACTAATTTTAGGGTAAGAGCGTTGCTGGCGCTGCTATTACGGAGGCTTTGAAGTTTCCGACGTCATTGGCAATATTGAAGTACGAAAGTGCGGTGGAAATAACCCCCCAAGCTGCTCGACTGCCTGCTTCAAGGATCAGACTGGGGTGGAAGAACTCATTGTTTGTTATGCTTGCAGCGCTCATAGGTGAAACGGAAGATCCTGCTTGTGATTGGCCAACATCAGGAAATTTAGATTGGATACACTCGCTTGTAGCCCAGATTGAGGAAGGTTTGAAGTCATTTCGTCAAGAAGTTCATTCTGTTGATCGAGCTGAGGTTGACTGGCTTCAGTGCATCATCGTTGAGCTCCGAGAGCGTCTTTCTAGCTCTAGAGCTTTAGAATCGAGTGCTTCTTTTCTTGCGCCTGCAGTACGCATACAACTATTGAATTTGCTTGCTCGTCACAATTTTAGACCTGAAAAGAAACAACTCTCTATGCCTACTGCTGGGCGCAGCTCTTTGTGCCCTTCAAGAAGTATTCACAGCCCAATCAGCAGCCCAAACTTTACTCGTTCTCCTCGGGCGATAAGGCTGACTTCGAAGGTTACCAACGACAATTCAATTGAAAGACTTGAACAGGGTTCATTCATTGATCTAGCCCGCCTTGAAAAATGTATTTTTGCACACGTAGATGTCGAAGATGCAGCTATATGTCAAGCTATCTTCCATCGCTGCGCCGTAACGAGCGAGAATTCGTCAATATTCGAAGTCCTGACAAGAGCATGCCAGTGCACCGCAGTCGATGTGAGTTTTTGCGTACTGTTTATCATATTTTTGCTACTTTTCTTATTGCCTTTGATGAATGTGATAATCTCATGGTGTGTTCTACTAGGTTCAATCGAAACGGGGCGCCTCAGAACTACCATCAGAAAATCATTGCATTTGGTCCATAGCTGCACGTGCGATGAGTATGTATTTAAATCGGAGCCATTGTGATCTTGTTCAGTGGCTCGAAACACTTGGTTCTGAAATTCAGAGTTTAACTGAGGCTTCGCTTGGCCCTCTGTGCGTTGCACAAATGGTTTGTGCCACTGTGTGCATAGTTGCACAGTCAGCTTCCTCCTCCGCTGCGCTCCGTGTTTCCCTGGCATCGTCCAATAGCGCACTTCTCAGGGCTACCAATGAAGCCGATTCTAGATGCTTTGAATTCGTTTGGGTTCGACGATTGTGCGCATTGCTTTGGAAATTTGTAGCTCTCAAAGGCGCAGCGAGTAAAGATGCTAGAGCTGTGAGTCGAGTGATAAAGCACTCCATCGCTCGGCTCATGTCAAGAGCTAGCTTACAAGATGGTTCAAGACATGAGTCTCAACGAGTTCAAAATAATTTAGATGATAAAGTGATTCCTCAATTGAGCCGCTGGTGTTCTTGGAGGGATGCTACGTTCAGCTTACTTGAGAACAGTGGGTCGGAAGCTACGCCAATTTATGATGGCTGCATCAATGTTATCATCGAGTTATTGTGGAGGTGGTGTGCGACTGGTATTCTACCCTTTGATGATCTCAACAACTTTTCGCACATCTTTGACATCAGTGCATCAATGAATATTCAAAGCAACCAAAACACTTCGGGTCGAGTCGAACGAGACGACACACATTTGGGTAACGCAATTGCATCGCTAACATCGGGCAGTGCATCGCCGATAGAACACGACACGTGCCTCTACAAACCAGCTCTCGCAGACAACATGCTTGATGAAGATGTGATCAATCAGAGTGTACCATATGTATTTGATCATATCATTGAGCCTCACGATTTGTCAACTAGGTTGGCGTTGGCAGCACTGAAAGTATGTCGGAACGGTGCGTGGATGCTTTCGACTTCTACTTCTTCGGGGTGGAACCCTTCAGGGAAGTCGTTGCAGCGTTCCCTCGCCCTTGCGATAGGGTATTCCAATGTAAACCTTGGACAAAATCAACGTACAAGTGACCAGGTAAAAGAGGCGTGCATGGAACTTTTAGGAGCTCTCGCCTTGGAGGACGCATGTGATGTTGCCGCTGCGCTATCTGGAATGGCTCATACTGCAGAAAGCGAGGATAGCAGAGGAGACAACAAAAAATGCCTGATTGCGCCCATTGCGTCATATGTGTCAGAATGGCTGTCAAAACATCTGTGCCCTAGCAAGATGAATGGTGATAATGTTTTGACTACATCTCGGTCGCCTCTTTTTAATCTTCTGGAGGATCGGCTTGTTTGGGAAAGCAATCATTTTACTTCACTTGTTGAAATTACGCTTCAAGCCAAATGCGGTTTGGAAATGATCCGCGCACCGTCATTGCCAGTCGAAGAATCCGTGCCGCAACCGCCTCCTTTTCTTTCACGAGGAGCCTCACTCTTAGATTCAGTTGTAGCCGCTCGATGCAACCCCTTCCTACCCCTTCCAACGCTTCCTCCATCGACAAGGCCTCGAAGCACAAACTCGTCGTCAAATCATTTAAGAAGTGGAGGTCGTCAAGAAGCTATTTTAGATGCAAACTTGAGCAACATTCAAAATGACTTGGAAGGAGTGAGAACCAGCCCTAATACTGATGACTCTCTTCATCTGATGTCGACTCAGCGTTTGGTGGCAACATTTCTATTAGGCGATGTCAATAACAATTCAACACTAGACTCAATGCAACTGTCTCAATGGTTCATTGAACCCATGAGAATGTCTTCACCAATAGTTTCAGCAGCAGCTGGAGCTTTTTTGGAATGCCTCTTGCAGCCTTCATGCGTTGCAATTCTGTCAGAGATGCAAGGGAAATCGACTGACCTTGGCCGTACTGCAGACTTATTCAAATCGAACGAAGAAGATTGTGTAGGCAATCGTGCGACTAATGCCAACACTTTACATCGGCGGCGGCTTCGAGGACTTGCATTCTTAGCGGAGGCGACTGAGACTGGTCTAGATGAAAGGATACCTGACGAGCTTGTCAATTTATCGCAGTGGGTTGGATCCAACTTGGTTTCTCCACCTCCAGTGCATGAGGCTCTCTCTGCCTCCGATGTCGTCGCTCCTGCCGTCTCCACACCCCGTGTGCTGTCGACACTCGCGCTGGAAGGATTTCTGCTGCGCCTAATTGAGGCTGCTGCCACGAGCAGCCCTAGCCTCAACGCTGCCGCTTCGCAGCTTGTCGAGGCCGTCGCTCACGCTGCTGCAGCCACTGAAGCTGCTGATCCGAACGGTGCTACGGCGTTTGCTTTTTCTATGGCTGAGGTGGGGGAAGGAGGAGCGAAAACATTTCACATGGAAGGTGCACGCGCTGCGCAGCGTGATTTGATGCAGCGCTTAGCGCCGTGGCTTCCTGCGTCACCTGCGCTTGGCGCTCTTGCCTCAACATGGCTCATGCAACCGCAGCTTTTCAGCGCTCACGCTTCGGCCACCAACCACTTCCGTGAACAACACAATACATGGAATGAAAAGCGCTACAGCGAGGGTAGACGGGGGAGCAGGCGCAGTGTTCAGAGTGCAACCCCACCTCCGGTGGCGGCGTGTTTAGACTTTTGCGCAGCACTTCGCCCTGCACCACACGAGTGGGCCCTTCGGCTCTTCACAGTGCCTGCTTTAGCTCGTGCAGCTTGCCCAAGCCTTTTGGCCGCTGCGCTCAACGGTGTAGGTGACGAGTCCACTGACGTAAGTAGTAGCAACGGTGGCATTGTGTCCACCGGCCTGCTTGGCAAATGGCGAGCAGCGGCAGAACACCTGTGGCGCCAATCGGGCAATGACGTCGAAAACAGCAATGGCACATGGAGTGTGCAACAGCGAGACGACGTTCGTAAAGGCCTCCGACAAGCTTTGCCCTTGTTGGCTGGAGGCGCGCTGTGGCTCAGCGTTTCTGCTGTAACTACTGGCCACGCAACAGACACGGGCACTGTTGGCGAAATAGATACCTATTCAAGCGACCCTGAAGGAGAATTTTCGGCCACATGTGATACATATTCGGTTCAGAATGATTTCGAGGAATCGTGGAGGACAACAAGCGGCAGGGACAATGACCATGGCAATTTATCAATCAATGCAAGGCAACGGTGGCAGGTGTTTGCGTGTGCAGCTTGGAATCCTGAAGGGCTTCTTGAAGAGTGTGCAGGTGAAGCTGGCTACGAGGACGAGGGTGAAAACGAATCGGGAAATGTAAGCACTGCACCCGTTGGTGAAAATGATTTGCTTAACGCGCCCGATAGCGTTGAGATTCTCTTGGTCGTGGAAGAGGGAACAGAGGGAGCATGGCGCTCTGTAGGGTTGAAGCAAAGGCACGGCTACTTTGAGCGCTATGCAGCGGCGGCCGCAGCGGTTGTCAAGGCATCGTCCTCAGAAACCACGCCAGCAATCGCCGATCCAATGGCTTCTTCTGGTGGTGCCGCAGCGAGATCCACGGACCAGTATCCGTGCTGGCAGCGTGTTGGGCCATCATATTGTTCTGCCATCAAATGCAGAAGTGATGATGTCGTGGGCAGTGAAGAGGCCAGTAGCGACGAGAATCACCACGATTTGTCACCCGTGTCAGTGCTCTTGGGGCCTCGGTTAGCATCCCAGCCAGCCGATGCTTTTGGAAGTGTGGAAATACTGAAAGCGCGAACAGCGAGGGCTGCAGAATCACCACAAAGGCAAACACCGCGCGCTGCGGCAGCGCTGCCTCTTGCACCATTTCTCAAAGCGATGCTGCTGGCGCCGTCGCCTTCTACGAGTGGTGCTGTGCACGACGTCGACGCTCACGAATTTGGATCTCCTGGTCGCCCCCCTTTACCGTCGTCTTCCGCTGCAGGGGCTGGGCTTCGCCCCTGGTTGCTCAGGCTTTTGGACGGCTTCTATTGCCCAGTGCAGTTTGGTGGTTCTTCAACGGCTCTCTTGGCCGCGTGCTTGCAGGTTTGGCTGACGACTTTTTCTCCTTGCCCTTCTTATGCTGAGGCTGAGAGTCATGCAGCAGAGGCAGTGAGGGAGTGTCTCTTAAGTCTAGCGGCGGCTGTAGAACCAGACTGTTTCGAGGTTGAAGATAAGGGTGGCAGTGAGCTTCCAAGCGATGTTGCCAAGGATGCCCCAACCTTGACTGAAATAAGAGAAAAAGGTGTCCAGGGCCTTGATTTGCTTCAAAGTTTAGTGACCACAGCAGCAGCGCAAGCTGAAGGTCAACTGCCACTGGTGGAAAGTCGATGGGCTGCACTCTTCGCAGCGTTACCGTTGCGCACGCTTGCAGCGTGCCCCCCGACGCTGCTGCTTTCATTGTCATCATCGTTGCCCTCATCACAGATATGGTCATCGCCGCCGAGGTCGCCAGCACCAGCACTTGAAGGTAGCAGTGGCGTCGATGAGAGCATTATGCTTTGGCAGTCACGCGGCGAAAAGGCGGTTAGTCTCCTTGTGTCTCTTTCGAGCCACCTCCGCGCTCTTTCACTCTTTTCAACGAAAATAAACCCAGAAGAAGCTTCGTGGGAGAATGAGTCTTTCAGCAGCAGCCACAATGGCCAGAATGGAGCTGGTGTTGGTACCATGAACAACGTTGACTTAGACGAAGACGGCAATGGCGCTGCTGCAGAGGCCGCAGCCTTGGCCTTGGCCGATGAATGCCTCGGCCCTCTCGCCGCGGCCGCTCTCGCGTGGGCTGACGCTGCTCTGCTGTGCGCGTCACCACCATTGCCACCAAGATGTGGCGTTTTTAACTCCAGGAGTCCTTCTGCTTCTCCTGTTGTACCTCCTCGGAAATGCCTTCTGTCAGCGACAACGCAGCAGTCCCTCAAAAAGTTCGCGCGAACATGCGTTGTGGCCGCCACTACTATTGCAACTGGCGAAAACACCTGCAGCATCAACACAAGCGCTGAAAATCTGCCAACGTCACCTCACGCTACTTTTCCAACGTCACCTAGCACTGCAACGATGACGTCACAAGAGGTGTCCACGCTTCTTCCGCCTAATATTTCGCCATTTGAAGCGACGATGGCGGCCCGTGCATGGGCAGCAGCGGACTCGCTCGCTCGCGTGCACCGCTTCACTGCAGCGCTCAGACTGTGGACAGCTTTTGCAACTTCTCGTGATAATGCCGTCAACATCAGCAGTAGTAGCATCAGCAGCAGTGGCAGTAGCAGAAGTATTAGTCAAAGCAGCAGGAGTAGTCCGGGATTGAATGGCATCGGTGCTATCGCCCGTGCGGCACAAGACGTGACGCCTCGCCGCCGCCAGATTCTTCGCCTACCTTCCCACGGTGGTGAATGGCACGGTGGAAACAGTGAAATGGCTGAGGTGCAGCCCTTGCCGGAGCTTAATGCGCCATCAAGGACACGTGCGCCTCCACCGCCACTGCCGGGAACCGAAGACCAGACCGACTATGCCTTTTACCATCACGAGCACGAAGGCAGTGTGTATCCTGGTGGTGCACCCCCACAAGGCTTTGAACCGCCGCAGAGCTACGATAATGCATGGTTGCCGCCTTGTCAGAGTCAGAACGATGCGAACGCACCTTGGCCTGAACATCCACCACCGCCAATGCCGTCGACGCATGAAGGATACATGCGCACAGCAGCAGGCTATGAGTCAAGAGGAGTTGCGGAGCCTCAGTTCACGAGCTATGGTGTGACTGCTCTCGAACGTCCTAGTTTTCAGAGTCACGAAGAGCAGCCATCCCTGCCTGAGCCGTCGGCTGTGCAACTCCCTTGGCAAGCACATTCACCCGATGCGAGCAGTAATGACCGCGGCCAATCTCTGCCTGTGGTACGGGATAATCCAGTGCACAATGGCCACGCAAATGGCGAAAACCACAAAGAACACGATAGCAGTCATGGCACGCAGCTGAGGGGTGGTTTGAATCCATCACTCAACCGAGCCAGAGAAGACGCGGCACCCGACGATGGGCAACTCTCCAGTGAGAAAAGACCTCGCGCCGTGAAGAGTGACACTAAGCGAGCTAAAGCGGCAGCATACAACGAGGAGGCGCCACCCAACGAGCTTCCGTCTCCACCAAAGCCAAAGCGAGTATCAAGCAGCAGTAGCGCCAAGAAAAGTGGTGGCCATGATAGTGAAGGCTCAAGCAGCCACAGCAGCGGCAGGAGAAGCGGAAGCAGTGCCAGCAACACCACCACCAGCAGCAACGGTAAGCGGCGACAGCAGGAATCAAATAAAAGCCAGCCGGTACCTCTCGATTTCCTTCAGGCCATTTCCCAAAAAGACAACAAGCGCCGCCGCAAGGAAAGTGGTAAACCGCATCGCCGATGAACTTACGACTTGCCGTCACGTCTTTGATAGATCGCGTATCCGAAACAGCCTCGGGCATCCTATCAGGTTACTTAAGACGAACTAGGGATACGATTTAGAATATCTTCAGCGATGTGACATAAAACTGAAAGACTGGCACGCACATGCGCAGACGAAGCCATGCTGTATACGTAGGTAAATAAAAGTTCTTACCGCAATAAATTTGCATATACATTTTATACTCATATATGATATATACAATTATATATTGCATGTGAGAGCTGGGTCTAGGGAACTCACGAGGCGAAATCACGGACGCATTAAGGATCTGGAAAGTGCTTTTAAAAATCACCAACCCAAATGAACGAAAATAAACTAAGTAGAGTGCGATGCAGGGACATCCAAGCAGCCTGAGTTCAGAACAACCCAACGACAAAGCAGCACTTACTAAGGTCTGAGCGGCGGGTCACCATGCAGTCGCGCACCAAATTCAATTGCTAGAAGAAGTTTGGCGTTTAGAAGGAGGCGGGTATGCCGAGCAATTTTTTTAGAGGGTGGCGCCAGGAGGCAGGATGTCAAGCACGTTGCCGAGCTTGTCGTGGACCATGAGGCCGAGGAGGCCCATTTGTGCGGCGCGGCCGTTGTTGAGCTCAATTGCGCGCTTGGACTCCTTGGTCTCTTCGTCGAAAGTATCCCAGCCGAAGTCAATGGCGCCGTTGCGGAAGTCGCCGGGGAACTCGCCAGGCTCGGCGCCGTTGGCGGAATCCTTCATCACGAAGAGCTCGAGGAAGCCCACGAAGGCGAGGATCTGGAGGGCGCCCGCCACAGGCACTTGGGTGGTGCCAGCCCAGCCGGTTTGGATGGACGCGAACGAGGTGCCAGCATAGTCGATGTCGCCAGGGAGGCGCACGCCCGCGGAAGTGGTCAAGAAGCCCGCCACGCCCAGCATGCAAATGCGGCCGTGCTTGAGCTCGACGTACCGGAGGCGGTCGAAGCGCTCCTGGTCTGCGTCGTTGAGGAGGCCAAGCGGGTCCCAGCAGCCGAGCGGAGGCTGAGCGCCAATCTCGGACTCGAAGGCCTTCACCACAGTCTTAGGGGCAGCAGCCGCGCGAGGCGCAGCCATGAAGGCGGAGGCCGAAGCCACGGTGAGGGCAAGGATGATGGAGCGGAACATCTGTGTTAAGTCAGAAATGAAACACCAGGAAACGATCAGAAGGTGTGATTGAGTGAACTACTTGAAGACGGGAGAGATTGAGTGGATTCTTAGAAAGATTTAACAGCGGAAGGGAAGCATATGGCGGAGATCATCTTGATATACATTGAAGGGGATAATGTTTAGATTTCGAAGTTGTGATCTATGAAGTGATGATGTCGGTCATGATACTCATCAAATCAACCTTCAAGTTGTTGTCACGTGCTTCGCTGATCTTTCGGGCGTATCTTTCGGCAGAGATGCAGATGGCCTCCAAACCGAAATAAAGCTGTAGCGCCCTCTACGGCTTTTTGGGTACTTTGCACTTTGCATGGCGTACTTGTCACCAGTAACCAAGAAAACCGCGGGTTTTCCGGGTTTTTACCCACTTCGGCTCAGCAGAAGATCCGGTGATTACTAATAACGCTGAAGGAAAACATAAGGTAAACCCAGTGGCCTCGTGGGTTTTCTTGGTTACTGCAATTGTCACGTGCCAATGATGATTCGCAAGCTGCTTCAAAGCAGAGCTGCAACGGATGCGATGGTGAGAACTTAGAGCGCAAAGAGTATAAGAAGGTGTGCAGTCCAAGACGATATGTGGAGTTGTAGATAGATCGGGACATGCTCATACATGCTTGATAGAAGTGGACACTCGAACTCGAACTAATACAAACCCAAATGGCACAGAAGCCAATGCTGCGGGCAGAAGTGGGAATGCGCGTGCGTTGCGCAAACAAAGCAAGTGCGGAATGATTCAGGAGGGAGAGGGGCATTGGCCAAATTCCTCGGAAAATTTGCAAAAAGCGAGGAATTTGTGGGTGTTGCGCACTCCGCAGAACAATAAAGAGGAAGGCGCGCGAGCAAAGAAGCTCGTGACATGCGGAACACGAGGTCCACTCGGCAGAGGTCAAAGTGTGCCTTTCAGCGCGCAAGGCGCCTATTGTTCTACCCCTGAGCCATAAGAGGCTTTGACGGGGCAGGAACTCCTTCCTCGTTCGCAGAGTGGCGGTGAAGAGAAAAGCCCCCCCTCAAAAATACAAACAACAACATGCAAGCGGGCCGCTTGTGGCCTAGCGGTCCCTCCCTATGAAAGAGCTAAACCCATATATCTTCCATCAAACGCCACGGACGCTAGTCGTGGTCGTCCTCCAGCGTTTTTCGAAA
>Ga0307931_1003080_pt1 | contig 10362 bp, 10 predicted proteins | sample OrgLakmetageno47_FD_201816 | JGI IMG/M metagenome (GOLD analysis project Ga0307931, IMG submission 201816) | Saline water microbial communities from Organic Lake, Antarctica - #47 | ecosystem: Environmental > Aquatic > Non-marine Saline and Alkaline > Saline | place: Antarctica: Organic Lake... | reverse complement strand
CCAACCGTTTGCGAAACTGCACAAAAAAATGCCCTGGCCCGCCGCTGGAACCGTGGTCAGCAGCTTTGGCGAATCCTATGCCAAAGGCAAACTGCGCCGCAACGGTTTACTGATGCACACCGACACAAGCGCAGAGGTGCGGGCTATTCATTACGGTCGCGTTGTATTCGCCAATTGGCTGCGTGGCTTTGGACTGCTGACCATTATTGACCACGGCGATGGTTACATGACCCTGTACGGCCATGCCAGCAGTCTTTACACCACAACCGGAGACTGGGTAAACGCCGGAGAGGCCATTGCTCAGGCCGGCCAGACCGGTGGCACCGACAAAACCGCGCTGTATTTTGAAATACGCCACAACGGCAAGCCCGATAATCCGTCACGCTGGCTGGCCGGGCAACCGGCGAAGCCCGGCAGCAGCTGACAAACGCCTGCGCTCCCGCCATACTATGGCGAGCTGAAGGAAATCTGCCAACTAGCGGAATACATACAGGATAAGTAAATGAAACTTGCCCAACGCACTCGTCATACTTTACCGATGCAGGCCCTCGTTATGGCCTCCTGTTTTGCCGCTTCCGGTTGGGCTTTCGCGCAGCAGACGCAAACCAGCACGATGACCGAGGCCCACGCGGGCATCAACATGCCCGCCAAACAGGCACCACTACCGCTGGACGACCTGCGTAAATTTACCGCTGTGTTCAGCCGCATCAAAGACGCTTACGTCGAGGAAGTCACTGACAGCCAGCTGCTTGAAAGCGCCATAAAAGGCATGCTGTCAGAGCTCGACCCGCATTCCGCTTACCTGGCCCCAAAAGATTACGAAGATCTGGAAGAAAGCACCAGCGGTGCTTTCGGTGGTTTGGGCATTGAAGTGGGTATGGAAAACGGCTTTGTTAAGGTTATTACCCCTATCGATGATACCCCTGCGCAAAAGGCCGGCGTGCGGTCTGGCGATGTCATCATAAAACTGGGCGAACAACCGGTAAAAGGCATGTCGCTGCAAGACGCGGTAGAGCTGATGCGCGGCAAACCCGGCAGCATTTTGCAGCTGACGATTATCCGCAACGGCGAAACAGGACCGCTGGTCATTCCGGTAGAGCGCGCCATCATTAAAGTCACCAGTGTGAAATCCCGTATGCTGGATGACGGTTATGGCTATGTTCGCATCACCCAGTTCCAGGCCGAAACTGGCAGCCAGTTCCGCGACGCCTTGACGGCTTTGAAAAAAAACGCCGGTGGTGCGCTTAAAGGTGTCGTTCTGGACGTGCGCAACAATCCAGGCGGCGTACTGCAGGCCGCAGTAGACACCGTTGATGCTGTGCTAAACGAAGGCCTGGTGGTTTATACCGAAGGCCGCGTGCAGAGCTCACGTCTGCGTTTCAGCGCCACAGAAGGTGACATATTGGCACACACGCCCATGGTGGTTCTGATCAACGGCGGGTCCGCGTCTGCATCAGAAATCGTCGCCGGCGCCTTGCAGGACCATCGCCGCGCCGTGGTGATGGGCACCCAGTCATTTGGCAAAGGCAGCGTGCAAACCGTGATTCCGCTGGACGAGACCCACGCTATAAAAATGACCACAGCCCGCTACTACACCCCGGACGGCCGTTCCATTCAGGCCACCGGCATAAAACCGGATATCGAAGTAAAACCGGCAGAGCTGAAAGAACTGGAGAGCCCGCCGATGTTTACCGAGGCTGATTTAAGCGGTCACCTGGAAGGCAAAAACGAAGCTGAAAACCGTAAAAATGAAGCTCAGAATGACAGCGCTAAAGACGCGAGCGATAACGCCAAGGAATCCGCTGAAGCGGTTCTGGATCGTGACTACCAGCTGCGCTCAGCACTGAACCTGCTGAAGGGGCTGAACATCATCAGCCACGCCGGCATGTCCAGCGCTCAGCAATAAGTTGCTTTCCATGAGCTACTTTTCGTGAAGTACTTTACAAAGAACGCTTGCCACAAGGCGTTTCCCAGCAAGCACCTTGTGAAACCGCGGCTATCGAATACTTCGGTTCGCACATTGCTGACTATGCTGTTGGGCATGGCCAGCGGTATAGCGCTGGCCGGGCCACCACCCACCATCGCCATCATCATTGATGACATGGGTTACAATTGGCAGGAAGGGGAGCGCTTGGCGCGCCTGGAACAGCCCATCACCCTGTCGTTTCTGCCCTACCGCCGCCACACCGTAGAACTGGCCAAACTGTCACACAGCCTGAACAAGGAAATCATGCTGCACGCGCCCATGGCCAATACCCAACATTTCGGCCTGGGACCCGGCGGCCTGACCGAAAATATGGACCAAGCCCACCTCACCCGCACACTGCGGCGAGCTTTGCAGTCAGTGCCCCACGTTCAGGGTGTCAATAACCACATGGGCAGCCTGCTAACACAGCACCTGAAACCCATGGATTGGGTGATGACAGAACTGGGCCAGTACCCGCTGTACTTCGTTGATAGCCGTACCATTGCAAGCTCGATAGCCGGCGATGTCGCCCGTGCCCACCGCATCCCCAGCTTTACCCGAGATGTGTTTCTGGATCATGAACAAACCGAAGAATTTATTGACCGGCAATTCAAACTGTTGATTCAACGTGCGCAGCAACAGGGCACGGCCATCGCCATCGGTCACCCGCACAAAATCACCGTAGATTATCTGGAAAAGCACCTACCCTTGCTGGATGAGCAAGGCATTGCAGTAGCAACTGTCAGCGGCGTTTGGGCCATTCGCAATGGCAATAGAACCATGTTTACAAACGAAAAAAAGCAGACCATAACGCCTGCTTACGCGAGAAAACCGGAATCGGACAGCAGCGCTACCCAATTGTAAGAGCTTGGCAGGCTAATCCCGCACTTCAATTCCCTGAGCTTTCATGAACGCTTTTGCCTCTGGAATGGTGTGCTCGCCAAAGTGAAATATCGACGCCGCCAGAACCGCGTCCGCGCCACCGAGGGTTACGCCGTCGGCCAGGTGCTGTAACTCGCCTACCCCACCAGACGCAATCACCGGCACCGTTACCGCATCGCTGATGGCGCGAGTAAGGCCCAGGTCAAAGCCAATTTTGGTGCCGTCGCGGTCCATACTGGTCAGTAGCAATTCACCGGCACCCAACGTCACCATCTTTTGCGCCCATTCCACCGCATCCAAACCTGTTGGTTTGCGGCCACCGTGGGTAAAAATTTCCCACCTGAGCTCTTCGCCCTCGGCGCTCACCCGCTTGGCATCAATCGCCACCACAATGCACTGGCTGCCAAAACGCTCGGCCGCGGTTCTTACAAACTCAGGATCAAACACCGCCGCGGTATTGATGGCCACCTTATCGGCGCCGGCGTTCAGCAGTTTGCGAATGTCTTCCACCGTGCGCACACCGCCGCCGACGGTCAGGGGAATAAACACTTCTGACGCCATTCGCTCAACGGTTTCATACGTAGTGTCACGGCTTTCGTGGCTGGCGGTAATATCCAGAAAGGTAATTTCATCAGCGCCCTGCTCGTTGTAACGGCGGGCCACTTCCACCGGATCACCAGCGTCGCGGATATCGACAAAATTGACGCCTTTCACTACCCGGCCCTTATCTACATCCAGACAGGGAATAATGCGCTTGGCCAGTGCCATGGGAATGCTCCGTACAGTCAAAGTTCTTGAAAGTGGTGAATCAGAAGGTCAGGCGTTCAAACTGTCACAATAAGCCTGCGCTTCGGCTACATCCAGAGTGCCTTCGTAGATCGCACGGCCGGTGATAGCGCCCAGAATGCCCTGATCGGCCACAGCGCCCAAGCGCTTTAAGTCGTCCATATTGGTCACGCCGCCAGAAGCAATCACCGGTATGCCGCAGGCCTTGGCCAGCGCCGCGGTGGCTTCTACGTTCACGCCTTGCATCATGCCGTCGCGGGCAATGTCGGTGTACACAATGGAGTCTACGCCGTCGTTTGCAAAACGCTGGGCCAGATCGGTTGCCATAACCTCAGACACTTCGGCCCAGCCGTCAGTGGCCACGCGGCCGTCTTTGGCGTCCAGGCCCACAATAATATGGCCGCGAAAACGTTTGCACATTTCGGTCACAAACTCGGGTTCTTTCACCGCTTTGGTGCCAATAATCACCCACTGCACACCGGCCTGCAGGTAGGTTTCAATGATCTCTGCGGAGCGAATACCACCCCCAATCTGAATCGGTAAATCCGGATACTTGCGCGCGATAGCCTTCACAATGTCACCGTTAACCGGCTCACCGGCAAACGCACCGTTCAAATCCACCAGGTGAAGGCGCCGCGCACCGGCTTCTACCCAGCGGGTTGCCATATCAACCGGATCGCCGCCGAACACGGTGGAATCGTCCATCCGGCCCTGACGCAGGCGTACACATTTTCCGTCTTTCAGATCGATAGCGGGGATAATCAGCATAGTGGTTGGTTTTCCAAGATATTTTTAAATTATTTTCCGGCCCAGTTTACAAAGTTCTTAAGCAATTGCAGACCCGCATCAGCGCTCTTTTCCGGATGGAACTGCACCGCAAAAATATTGCCCTTGGCGACCGCCGCCGCAAGATCAACACCGTACCGGGTGCAGCCGGCTATGTCGGCGTTACCTGCGGCTTCGACGTAGTAACTGTGCACAAAGTAAAAGCGCTCATCATCCGCTATTTTGTCCCACATGGGATGGTCTTGCACCTGCTGCACTTGGTTCCAGCCCATGTGCGGCACTTTCAGTCGCTTGCCCTCAGGCAGTCGTTTGCTCCCAGGTTCGCCTAAACGCTCGCCGTTTTCAGTCAGGTTATGGCCGAAAAAGCGAACGTGGGCAGGGAATGCGTCAATGCAGTCAACTCCGCCGTTCTCTTCGCTGTGGGACATCAGCGCCTGCATGCCTACGCACACACCCAGCACAGGACGATCGCGGGACACTTCTTTCACCAGTTCATCCACGCCCAGCCGACGAATTTCCGCCATGCAATCGCGAATGGCGCCAACGCCGGGGAATATGACCCGGTCGGCGCTGCGGATAAGGTCGGCGTTGTCGGTCACCAGCACCCGAGTATTCGGGGCCACGTGTTCTACCGCTTTGCTTACGGAATGCAGGTTGCCCATGCCGTAATCAATGATGGCAACGGTTTTCATAAATTTATCAATCCAGCAGTTGGAAACAGTTTCGGGCGCCTCGGATCAGAGCGTGCCTTTGGTGGAGGGCATAATACCGGCCATGCGGTCATCCAGCTCAATGGCCATACGCAGCGCGCGGCCAAATGCTTTAAACACCGTTTCAATCTGGTGGTGGGTGTTTTTGCCCTTCAGGTTGTCAATGTGCAAAGTAATCAGCGCGTGGTTCACAAAGCCCTGAAAAAACTCAGCGAACAGATCTACATCAAAGCCACCCACGGTTGCCCGGGTGAAAGGAACATTCATGTGCAGGCCGGGGCGACCGGACAGGTCCAGCACTACCCGCGACAAAGCTTCGTCCAGCGGCACGTAGGCGTGGCCGTAACGGCGGATGCCTTTTTTGTCGCCCACCGCTTCAGCGAACGCCTGGCCCATGGTAATGCCCACATCTTCTACGGTGTGGTGGTCGTCGATGTGCAAGTCACCGTCACACACCACATCCAGATCCACCATACCGTGACGAGCAATCTGATCCATCATGTGGTCCAGGAACGGCACGCCGGTCTGGAAGTTGGTTTTACCGGTGCCATCAAGATTTACTTCAACACTGATCTGGGTTTCGAGGGTATTGCGTTCTACCCGAGCCTTGCGTTCGGCCATGTGAGCTCCGTAACTGACTATTTAAAATCGATTTTAAAAATTTTAAGCACCATTGACGCTGGCTATAAAATATTTCACTGTATCATCTATACATGCCGGAAGCCTGCCGGTGGACTCATCACAATTATTGCCCTGCGCTATGCAAACACTTTCTTTAAATTGCGCATGTACTGGTCTACCAGCGAATTAAACTCGTGCTTGATGACCGGGCTGATGGCCAGCTTTAACAAGCTGGGCAAGGGCAGCGTCAATGCTGCATTGGTCTTGAACTTCAGGGTGGACATGGTGTCGCCCTTGGCGGTTATGACCCAGGACCCGCTCACAACGCCATTGCCCTGTCCCGCAACGGACTCCCAGCGAATGGTGCCAGCATCGCGATCAGACACATAATGGCAGGCGTACGCCGTTTGGATCGAGTACTTGTCGACACCTATCTTCTCCATTTCCCAGAGGTAGCTATTATCACCCAAGTCCGTCAACTTGTGCACTTTCGGAAAGTGACTGACGGATCGGGGCACATCCTCCAGCAAATCAAATACCTCATCGTAACTGCCGTCAATTTTCAGCTCGCGGCTGAGTTCTATTGATACATTGATGGCCATTGCCAACTCCTTGTTGTCATCATTAGAGACTGCGGTTGTCACAGAAATACGGCGATATTTTGGCCTAACGCTGCGGCATTGTCATACACTCACGCTGTTAATTTGCTAACCCTGCGTTATCCTTTAAACCACTGCACATTGATCTGAACAAAGATTTGAACGATCTGAACGAACAGGACTCGCCCGATGAAAGCACTACGTTACCTTCTCCTTACTCTTGTGGCACTGGTTTTACTGGCCGTAGCAGCGATAGCCACCGCCATGCTGGTGATTGACCCCAACGCTTACAAACCGCAGATTGAGCAGGCTGTAGAAAAGCAAACCCGTCTTGACCTGATTCTAGCCGGCGACATCGGCTGGTCGTTTATTCCCATTGGCCTAGAGCTGAACAGCGTTGAGGCCAAACTCGACGGCAAACGCTTCATCGCGCTCGAGCGCCTGGTCGCCCAAATCGATATCTGGTCATTAGCAGCCATGTCGCCCCGAGTGAACAACTTTGTACTGGACGGCCTGGATGCGCATCTGAGCGTTGACAAAGAGGGCCAGGCTAACTGGACCCGCATAATGCCAAAGAAAAACACGCAGCAAGATGCCTCCAGCGAGCCGGCTCCAGACGCGACTGACACAGCAACAGCGAGTGAAGGCTCGTCAGAACCACTGAACGTCAACGTCAGCAACGTCGAAATCACCAACACTCGGGTGCACTACACCGACGCCACCACCGGCCAGGAAATCACCCTGGAAGATTTCACTCTGGGCGCCAGTAACATCACCCTGGGCTCCGAGTTTCCGCTGGACATCAGCTTCCGGGTAGAAACCGCCGAGCCGCAAATGAGCGTAACCGGCAGCATTGCAGCCCGCCTGTCGGCCAACCCGGCGTTAGATGCATTTGCCGCATCGGACCTGGACGCAAGCTTCGACATAAAAGGTGAGGCACTCGCCGGTAAAACCGTCACCGCCATGATCAGCGGATCGCTGGCCGCCAACCTGGCTAACGAAACCGCAAATCTGAAAAGCGTCAGCGTCAGCTTTGCCAACCTGAGCGCCAGCGCCAACCTGGATGTAGAAAGCTTTGGCGACGCGCCAAAACTGGCGGGTAACATCGCCATCAACGAATTTTCACTGAGAAAACTGCTGGAGAATCTTGGCCAACCCGCTATTGAGACCAGCGACGGCGACGTACTCACCGCCCTGGCCTTCAGTACGAACATTGGCGGAGCAGCGGGCAAACCGGAGCTGACCGACTTAACCCTGAAACTGGACGACACCACATTCAACGGTTCAGGCAGTTATAACCTGGCCAGCTCCGCGCTTGTCTTTCGCCTCACCGGTGACGAGCTGAACGCCGATCGCTACCTGCCGCCGCCGTCGGACGCCCCGGCGACTGAAAGCGGCTCTGGTTCTAATTCTGGCTCTGGCCCCGGCACCGCGGCAACCCAAGCAGACCCAGACTCGCAGTTGCTGCCTCTGGAGGCCCTGCGCGCGCTGTTATTAGACATAGATGTGGGGCTGAACAAGCTAACCGTCAGCAACCTCCAGATTAACGAGATAAAAGCCAGCGCCCTGGCCAAAAACGGCGTACTGGCAATCGACAACTTCAGCGGCACACTCTACGAGGGCGGCTTCAACACCACCGCCAGCATCGATGCCCGCTCCGACACTCCAAAATGGAGCGTAAACACCGACGTGGCAAACGTACAAACACGGCCGCTGCTGAATAACCTGGCAGAAGTGGACATGCTCTCCGGCGCAGCAAACCTCAAAATAAACGCCAAATCCACCGGCAACACCATGGCCGCGTTGCGCGCTAACGCCGATGGCAAAATTACCTTCAACCTGGCACAAGGCGAGTTCCGCCGCATGAACCTGACCCGCCTGGCGTGTCAGGGCATTGCGCTGTTCAATCAGGAAACCCTGGGTACGACCAACTGGGGCACCACCACACCGTTTAATGACATGCGCGGCACCCTGAACGTTAACGGCAACACTCTGAACAACACTGAGCTGCTGGCATCACTTGCCGGCATGCGGCTGGAAGGCCAAGGCAACGTGGACATGCAGCAAACCCTTGTCGACTATGAACTCGGCCTGCGTATCGTGGGTGAAATCCATCGTGACCCAGCCTGCCGGGTAACCGACATTGTACGGAACGTGGTTATACCTCTGGAGTGCCGCGGCAACCTGAGCGGTGACCCGGCAGAGCTTTGCTCCTTCGACGGTTCGCGCTTCCGCGACAGCCTGCAAGACATCGCCAAAAACGCAGCCCGCGCCAAAGCAGAAGACACAATAAAAGAGAAACTGCTGGAAAAACTGGGTGAAGGCGCCGGCGACAAAGTAAAAGACATGCTCAAAGGCTTCTTTAATTGATGACTGACAACTTTGCCTCAGCCCTGTTGAACTGGTTTGATGAACACGGCAGGCACAACCTGCCGTGGCAGCACAACCGCACCGCATACCGGGTGTGGGTGTCGGAAATTATGCTGCAGCAAACCCAGGTAGCCACGGTTATACCGTACTACCAGGCGTTTATGCAGCGCTTTCCAGACGTTCACTCACTGGCGTTAGCACCGACAGACGACGTACTCAGCCACTGGTCCGGCCTGGGTTATTACGCCCGCGCACGTAATCTGCAAAAGGCCGCACAAGCCGTGGTGCAAGAACACAACGGCGAGTTCCCCCGCGACCAGCAACAGCTGGAAGCCCTGAGCGGCATCGGCCGTTCAACCGCCGCCGCCATTCTGGCCCAATCCTACAATATAAAAGCCGCCATATTGGACGGCAACGTCAAGCGGGTGCTGGCGCGCTATCACGCTGTAACAGGCTGGCCCGGGCAGACTGCTGTATTGCAGAAACTGTGGCAGTTCGCCGAACAGCACACGCCCAACGACCGTATTCGCGATTATACCCAAGCCATTATGGACCTGGGCGCCCTGGTATGTACTCGCCGCCGCCCGGGCTGCGAACGCTGCCCGGTACAGCAAAACTGCCTGGCCTACGCCAACGCTGAAACCGCGCTGTATCCCGGCTCAAAACCGAAAAAAACCAAGCCCGAAAAGACCGTCTGGATGTTGATACTGGAAGACAGCAACGGCCGCATACTGCTGCAGCGCCGGCCACCCAGTGGCATCTGGGGCGGCCTGTGGAGCCTGCCAGAGCTGGACCCAGCATTGGGCGAAGACGAACTGCAGCAGGCCTGCGAGCAGCAGCTAGGCCTAAGCTGTGGTGATCCACAGCGCATCAGCGGTTTTCGTCACACCTTTAGCCATTACCACCTGCACATACAGCCAGCGCGAATGAGCGCCAAACCCCAGAGCCGCGTGGCCGACGACAATCACCGCTGGCTGCACCGTGATCAAGCATTGAGCCTGGGCTTGCCGGCGCCCATACGCACGCTGCTGACCGGCCCCGAACAGACCACGCTGCTGTAGCAACCCGGCCGCCTTATTGCTGATATGATGTACAGAGTCTGATTTCCTTCGACACATCCCAAAATACCCACAGGAGCCCCCATGAGCCGTAACATTTTCTGCCGTAAACACCAGAAAGAAATGGAAGGTCTGGACAACGCGCCCATGCCCGGCGCTCGCGGCCAAGACATCTACGACAACATCTCCAAAGCCGCCTGGAACGAATGGCAAAGCCAGCAAACCATGCTGATTAATGAAAAACACCTGAGCCTGATGGACCCAAGCAACCGCAAATATCTGCAAGCGCAGATGGAACACTTCTTTAATAACGAACCCTTCGACAAAGCCGAAGGCTACGTTCCACCTGAGAAATAACCCTTAAACGCAGCCTGACGGGCAGCACTGAAAACTTGAACAAATTTTCAAAAGCCCTCTTGACTCAGTGCAGCCAAACCGGTTTAATAGCGCCCCGTTGCAGTACGGTATTGCAACACGCCCGGATAGCTCAGTCGGTAGAGCAGAGGATTGAAAATCCTCGTGTCGGTGGTTCGATTCCGCCTCCGGGCACCACTCTTTCCCTCTAATCAATAACTTAGAGGGAT
>Ga0307931_1003079_pt1 | contig 10363 bp, 11 predicted proteins | sample OrgLakmetageno47_FD_201816 | JGI IMG/M metagenome (GOLD analysis project Ga0307931, IMG submission 201816) | Saline water microbial communities from Organic Lake, Antarctica - #47 | ecosystem: Environmental > Aquatic > Non-marine Saline and Alkaline > Saline | place: Antarctica: Organic Lake... | reverse complement strand
GACCTTTGCTCTTGAGCAAATTTCTTCCACGATACCTTATGACTCCTTCTGCGATAACGATGCCGCTGATCTGAATTGACAACATTTATCAGCACGTAGGTAGGAACCGCGGTGCCGTGTTCATGAGCATACTTCATTAGGACCTTTGCTCTTGAGCAAATTTCTTCCACGATACCTTATGACTTCTTCTGCGATAACGATGCCGCTGATCTGAATTGACAACATTTATCAGCACGTAGGTAGGAACTGCGGTGCCGTGTTCATGAGCATACATGCAACATGGGCAGCCGAGCGGAATCTTTATGTGAAGAGGTGTCGAAATGAGCCTTAATGTTATGGCAAAGCCCTAAAATGGATAGCCGAGTCATCCATCCAATCGCTTTTGCGAATCCTTCATTTTGAGTGTATGAGGGTCGCTTCTCGTTGTCACAAAAGGCACAGTACTGTAGCTTCATAGTGCATCATGCCCGAATGGTTTTGCATTTGCAGAGCAGAGTCAAACGTGCCCTTAAATTCGCATCGCAGAGTCCACTTGTCGAATTTTAGCACACAAGTAGCTGTGAGACTTCGAGAAGGCACTTTGATGTGGATATGGCAACACCATGACAAAAGGCCGCATGAAATCCAGAACTCTGATTGCTGATTCACTCTCAATTATGAAACTCTTCCTCAAGTTATTTGACAATGATGTTAACGCGAAATTGAATATTTTACATCGTGGCTATTGCGCAGATAGAACATTTATAGTTACATTTTTATAGAAGAATGCTCCTCTATCAATAGTGGGCTGTCGTAGCCTACAGCGGCAAGGCGTACCTCGTTTCCCACTAAGGGATGCATAACAGGCCCAGATGCATTACGGAGGGCCAGCAGAGGGCCGCTTGGGCTTGTGTACTCAAACTTTTAATTATTCCTGATGTAGATAGTCCTTGATTCCTTGTGTTGGCCGTGTCTGTCCTCTCTCTAATTCTGGCCCCTCCGCCAAATCCTATGTACAGGTAATAGATAGACTTAAGATTTCTGAATCTGGCTTCGAATTCAGTCCAAAAGACTTCGATCAGGAAGACAATGCCTTAATTTCTCTGTGGGTATATTTGTCCGCATTCTCAGTCCACACAGCCAAGTTATGATCAATAGAAGCGCACGAGAAAGATATGTTACGCTATTGTTTTCAAGCGGGCCAGTCTTCTTCTCGGTTGCCTCACAGTAGGGGCTTCGCAGTTGGCTGGGGGTTCTTCACTCATGCCGTGATCTCCAAGTTGGAGTGAATGTACTGAGTCAGAACTTCACCTTAATCATAGCTGCAAGGACATCTGTGCTTATTTGACACAGGCCCCGAGGGGCCAAAATTGGAATGCTAACATGCAGAAAGGGCCAACTTGATGAAAGCAGTGCAGCTCATTCAACTTCAAATGCTAATGAGGCACCTAAGCTAATGCGGCCATTCATTTCGAAATGGCACCTCCATTCTTTCAAACATATCATTCGACCTGGCTCTTGCACCTCCTACAGCAGTGACATTTTCAAAGCCAAAGCAGTTGTTCGGGAAGGGGACTACGGTTACTGCCTCCTTAACTTTTCGTGCACAATCCCCTGGTGTGGATAAATGGGCTACTTAAACCGCTCTGACAACTGTCGTATCCACTCGGAAACTCAGACTCGTGTTACAGCTCAAGTTGGCCCGGGTGCAGGTACGTATTTTACTTCTATCTCTGTGTAGGTCCCGGGTGTCTGTGCCTAGAACAAAAGGAAACCCTCGGCGATCTCGGCTGCAGATCGGGCCATTCGCGTACATTTATACAACGGAATCCCAGTTCTCACGTCCCCACGGACCTCTCAAGCTGCCTTCAGCTTCATTAGTTTTCTTGCGTGCACCTTAAAGCTTTTCATTTGTGGTGAATTATCCCATATTCACAAGGTTACGATCACTTCCCCGCGTAAATCACGTGCGTATGCGTTGGTCTTAAAAGTCATTTGCAGCGTAACTGCGATAAATATACGGCAATATTTTGAGACAAAGGAAAACAACTTTCAGATCTACGAGCTACGTAGGTTTGATGATGATCTTGAGTGGCGAGTGCGATAAGGCTGCTGATTTCGGTTAATTCGGGTCGTTCCGGGTTGCGCTTAGATAGCCTCTGTTCGAGCAAAGAGCCAGGATGCGTTCCGAGGTAGGACGAAAAAAGCTCGGTGAAATGTCCTTTACAATCGAATTCTTTTTTGGGCTGGCCAAATTATTTGGATGCATATGACTCGGGCGCCGCGGCAGTTGCTTACTCGTTGGGTAGAATACTCTCGGCCGAATGGGTGCCCTGAGATGATATGCGGTCGGACATTAAAGGAGGCTCTAAAGTGCAAAGGGCTTCCAGTCAACTTCAAGGAATGGCATGCCATAACAGAGGATAGGTCACGTGCGCCTGAGTAGCTTCGTAGGTTTAGTTTCAGCTGCTTTGCTTATTATATCATCCTGTTAGCTTTCTAATTCCGGCCCCTCGGGTGCTGTCGATCGCGGACGTACTTGAAGCCTATGCCTCCTTTGCCTCCTTCCGAGACTTGATCCTGCAGGGTTTATGATAGCAAAGATGAACACTGCATTACGCAAAAGGGCACTCAGCCCTGTCAGGCTTGTTCTGGAGGATTCATCAATACGCAGCTTTCAGCTACTCACCTGTTAATGTTCTTTTGCAATTGGGAAGTATAATATAGTCTACTCTAATCAATTCACTGATCTGTTGTGCTCTTGTGTCAAGTGTTTTGAGACAGTGAGACAGGCCCCGAAGGGCCGGAATTAGAAGGCTTACAGGTAAAGATAGATTTCCTCCGTTCCTCCGTTCCTCGCTTTCCTCCGTCTCCTACTCAAGCTCGTTCCTCGCTGGCTCAACGCATCAATTCAGCTCGGTGATTCTCAGGGCTCCGTATTTCTCCCTGCCCAAGTGCTGCCGGCGCCGGCGGGTGTCTCTACAGTGTAGTCTAGTTAATACTCTCCCAATAACAAAGAAAGGCAAGTACACAACAGTCACAGAGGCACATAAAGAATACACTTGAGCTGCACATGCGCTCGCAAATTCGCTCCAGAAGGCCAATTAGGGCTCCAACTGGCGCCTTTCCTCCGAACAGGTCGGCGGGACGAAAGTAATCTCTAACATCGCGTGGCACGCCTGGGCGTTGTCCATGCCGCGGCTATAATGTCGACAGTCAAAACCAGTGGCCCCTTCGTAGATCTCTCGTGGACGTCTATTAGTTTTTAACAGTTTGAGACAGGCCCCGAAGGGCCGGAATTAGAAGGCTATCAGGTAGAGAAGAAAAGCAAAGCAGCGCAAACTAAAACCAAGAAGCTACTCAGGCGCACATGCCTGAGTGGCCATGGAAGTGATGGTAGCGGTCCAAAGTGGCACGCTCCTCCGTGCTCTGAGAGTGCAGCTCCAAAGAAGAGTTTCCGCCCGCAGAGGAGGGGACTACAACGAAGTCCCCCAGGCGATCCAGAAGAAGAGTCGCCCATCCCCATCCCCGAGCAACTGTGTGATCCCATCTCCCATCTGCGTGCAAGCTTCTATCTGAACAAGGCATTGGCTTCCGAAAAGCGAAAAGCCAATGTTGTAGAATACAGGTTACCTGATTTCTTAAAGACGTCATATAGCTGTAATTTCATTCACGCGGCGGAAATAACCTTCGATTGATACCAATACTTGACAAAAAACTTACTTTCCACGAGATATCCGCAGATTTATATACGTCGATCTTAATCTAGCATGTTCACTCCGTAGCTCATGGCCTTGAACTCATCACAATGAGCCTATGCGATTCCTTCCAGTAAAGATGCCTCTCGAAGATATATCAAAAGCACATAGCACCGCGCCATATCGTTACATGGTACGAAGTTCAGCACCAGCATCCCCGTGCCATGTCTCAAAAGTTCAACATAGCATCAGTGGGCTAGGCACAGAGCAATGACCTCGCTATCCATAAATGGCTCACGTCACTCATGGACCCGGCTTAATGCGCACGATGCATTCTACTTCCACTGCAATGCCTAGAGGCAAAGTATTTGTGCCAATGGCTGACCGAGCGTGCGTGCCGCCGACATCTCGGCCGAAGATAGCACCCAAGGTGTCCGAGCAGCCATTCATAACCAAGTGCTGCTCACAGAAGTCATCACTGCTTGCCACAATACCAAGCACCTTCACAACCTACCAAAATTGCGGCAACATGAAGCGCAAGAGATGAAATAACCACTGCCTGCGCAAAAATAAAACTCAACCCTAACCGCCCAGCCCCTCCCCTTCCTTGTGCTAAAAATCCTGAACACTAGCATCATGAATAACAATTTTGAAGCTCTCACCCTTTCAACGCGGTCGAGATCGCCCCCGAGTGCTTCCTTCATCGAGGCAACTAGATTGAGCGCGCAGCACTTGGCAGCCTCCTGGCCTTGGGCCACGGTTAAGCCTCCAGCACCGCCCGGCGTGAGCGTGCCCTTGATGAGGTCGCCAGCGCCATCCTTGGCTGGCAAGTGCCCACTGAGATATAAGAGGTCGCCGTCGCGAGACACCAGACTGTAATTCGCCTGCACATCATGGATACAAAGGCGCCATATCGCACAACATGATTGCCGTACTTAGATCCAACAATACCCGCAATCTCATTCAAACCCAGTCTAGCGAGCTCGAAGGCAACCCTATTCCAGCTTTATGGAAACAAACAGCGAAATCAAATTGGCGCTAGCAGAGGAATGTGAACCTTGGGAGCGCCTGGGGGCGGGAGAACAATCCCAGCAGCGGCCATCCGTTCCTCGACTTTTTCCGCACTAGCATTCGATGATTTCTTTGAAATCAAGAAGTAGGCAGCGACGAGCGCACTAATGGCAGCTACGCTAGTGGCCGACACGACAGTACCAGAAGGTGGCATTCTGATAAGCGCACCCAAGAAAGTGTTCAAAACCGAGGCGCGATGAGGCCGCGCGAAGTTCGTAATGCTAATAGATCAACGTAGTTTGATGTCTTATCTTATGTCGCCACGACCAAAAAGTGCCTACCAAGGATTTTTGTCCGTCCGTCCGTCCGTCACATCACAGACACAAAAAACCCTTGCGTGCTTGTTCTGACACGTTGTCACGTCACTGACATTAACCATGTTCTGACACCTTGTCACGTCATTGAAATCAACTACGTTGATCGTGGCGTGGCGGCGCGCACGCCGCTGCAGTTACAAAGTAGTGAAGCTTTTAAGTACTACCAATACTACTGTAACTTACTTACAGATTTAGTAAGCTTATGCGCTTATTACTCACTCACGACTGACTCACGTCACGACTTACGACTCACATTTCTGGATTTCTGGGCTTGTTGGCTCGGTGGTGGCTCGGTAGCTCTGCAGCCCTGCCTGCAGCCACGTCTGCACGTCTTCAGGAATAATCTGAAAGCTAATATTCTACTACGAAGTAGTATAGAAGTATCATGCTCAAATATTAGCCAATTGCCACGTCGAGCAAGCCTGTTTCCAACTAAGAGCTCGTTGTGGAACCTTTATACTATCACAATGTCTTGGCCCGCTAACGATAGTGCTTAGATGAAGCCCATTTTGATATAAAAATGAGGTCCTTCTCTTTTACATTGCTCTTACCACCGCATGATCCTGTGCGCATCCTCGAGACAGTTCCCGTACTATTGCTGTGGTTTTTCACGTTTTCACTCCGTATCATTTTGCTAAAATGGCCTGTTTGGTCTACGTACATACCTATCGTATCACCAGTCTATGGTTCAGGGCCAGCATGGCTGTCATCGCGCCGGCGTGAGGTCGCCATAATTGTGCACGTTGTAGCGGGTGCCATCGCCTTGGTATCTGGCGGAGTACAACTTGACAAGACGATCCGGCGAGGGTGGCCTTCATTTCACCGATGGTCGGGGCGTGTTTACTGCCTCATGGGTTTTATATCGATCGTTGCGCTGCGCGAGCTGCGAGCCACAACAGGCTTGCGCGAGGAAGACTTTAGTACTGTGTCTGACGTCACACCTGGAAACAACTTGAGCATGCGTCTCTTTGTTGATGCCGCATCTTTAGCGTGGATTGGATGTATGTTAGCGGCATGGTTTGAAGTTGCAGTGCGTCGTGATATAGAAAGGCACAGGCGCTGGGCCGTGGGAAGCTATTTCATCTTGCTCACTCCTATTTTACAGCGCTTTAGTGTGGTTGTTTTCACAACGGTTGCCTTGGTAAGAGACACTCATAGCACATGACCTTGAATGCGCATTAGTCTGAGCAATGTCTCTACCTTATAATTTTCGTTCGATCGCTTCTTCAGGTTATCAAACTGCAAATCGATGCATGTTTTGAAGTACCATTTTGGAATTCGGCTTGGGGCACAGTCCCTCCTCCTGACGTGTCCCCGATGAACGCCTTCCGAAGCACGTGGATTCCCCGTAGACCCAGTGATCACGTCGAAGGTCAAGCTGGGCCGCGAGTGCTTACTTTTGAGGGCTATGGGGTGGCTGAGAACGAGGTTTTCGCGTTGTCTGCGTGGGCTGGGCTTATCATAATGCTTTTAGCTGCTTTACTTTTTTGGACTCCATTGACGAGCGAGGAGAAAGAAAAACACGATGATGGTTCCAAGGAGCCTCTAGTCTTTCAGTCGGACAATGCAAACTCACAAACCGCAATTGATTCTACTCGACATCAAGATAGCTTAATTAGTGGCACGCATGACATCGATAGTGATCCCGTTCCAAACTTTAAGATGTTGGCGAAAGTGCAAGAGCTCACGAATGAAATGTGAGTCTTCTCCATCCGTTTTCTGTTTTCGAATATTCTTTCTAAGCTTTTTCTTCCCCCATTGATTTCTTTCATTGTCCTTCTTCTCACCAAATTCAGCCTCCATGCAGAGTCCTTCATATGTTTCTGTGCGCCTTATTATATATAGGTTGCCGTTCCAAACTCTCATCGAAATGAAGAAGAAATGGTCGGGGATGCGCGACGAAAACGAAGCCTTATGGCCCCTTTCCTCTGGACTACCGATTAGCGAACTCCTAAGTCGAGCTCCTGCTCTCATTGTGATTTCTTTAGCAGTATTTCTTGCGCCGCCTATGATTGTCATCCTATCCACCATTGGAACGTTGGCTGTGGTCTCAGTTTTGGCCGTGTCGTTCACAACGGTAGGTGTTTTGCTATCAATACCACTCTTCCTCGCCGTTCGTTTGAGTAGCCTTCTGGTTTGACTTGTACGATGACAATTTTATTTTGTGCGATAACGAATTGAGTACCAAGATCATGGTCTTCATGAACACGCAGAAGCCAATAAAAAACCCAGCGTGCGCACCAAATGTGGACCCGATTTCATGTATACTCCACCACCGATATCAAAATCTTTGGCTTATGCCTAGCTGCCTAGTGTTAAATGCCTTCATTGTCCAAGTAGCCATCTAATCTCCACACTTCTTAGTAGCCTCATTACTAGCAATTAAGGCGACTTAAAGAACATCCGAGCCCGAAGTGCCATCGAGACTAGCAGGGATCTAAGGATTATTATAGTCGAATTCGACTTCCTTGGTGTCAAGTGATAGTGGCTGTGTGGCTAGTGTATTTCCTGCAGGACATGGACTCTACTTGTCTCCATCTCCATCTCGCATGTGTTGGATATAAGGGTGAAGAGTGCAGTGTATCGAAGTATCGAATTCGTAGATGTAAACCTTGAGCCAGGCTTCCAGGACTGCCCGGTGGAGACCCAATCATGCTGAGTCGACGGCGACGGCACCATGCACCATGCTAAGTATGCTATTCGATTTTTACTTACACCAGTAGTCCAGTAGTCGTCTTCAATCACTCCAATTACTTCTATTATTCTTCTCAGGATACACTTCGGAAGAATCAATGATGTTGTGCAACCAGGGGGTGCAACTACAGCTTTTAATTAGTCTTCTCGAAGCAAAATTACAGACTGGACTTCAAGAAGATGACTCTTACTAGTCGAGGCCGAGAATGCTCTCAACTATGGCGATGAGTGCACTATTCATGATGCCGCACTCGCAACATGCTTTCGATACGGCCTTCAGGCAACGAAATATAGGCCTTGATAGCGCATATAGCAGAAGCTTGACTTCGGTGCACATTTCTCCTAGAGTCTTAACAGCGACGAGGCGTCTTGCGTCCAGCTTCGCCTCTGAAATATCGACCGTGCCTTCAACCAACACAGTTGTGGGATTGACAGAACATTTTGTGAGCGACACGATAGTATCTAAAAGCAATTTAGGTTTGCGGATTGCGCTGCCTGCTAGTGTGCGTAGCTTCGGGTGTGAGTACTGCAGTGCCCTTAAATCTTGGCCGCTGCGCACTAACGCGCTTACGTCAGCCCTACTATTCGCTCTTGGTGACGTGGTTGCGCAGATTGAAACTGGATCACGATTTTTAGGAACATCCTCTACTCCTTGGATGTTGCGGCCACTGATGCTTGATTTCTCGCGACTTGTGAAATACTCTTTCACTGGGGTCGGCTATGGAGTGATCTGGTCTTACTGGTGAGAGCCTCTACACATTCCCTGTTCCTTGCAGCGCTTTAAACATTCGCCAATTCTTTCAGCGTTGCTTTCAAATGGAATGCTTGCAAGTAAAACAAATCGGAAATTTTATCATCCAGGTACAACGCATCTGATACGTTTACGCGCGCGGCCTTTTCGAGCAATCTGATACGCCGTGGGTGGAGCGCATTTGCTGTGCGTGTGACACGCACCACAGCTGCAATCGTACTTGAACAAGTGGTGATGCAGCCCATAAACTACGGCTTATACATAATTCCTCTAACCACGGCTCTGAATGGAGGCGGGTTGGCGACTATCGCTAGCGAGGTGTTTGCCGCCTTAATTGCTTGAGCTCGATTACATTCATTCCCTCTCGTCTACCTCTTTCTCTCCTTTATACTCACACTGTGTTTTCAATGCACCGAAAAATTGTGATTCCATGCACACATGTGATTTATGATGCATAATTTAATCCGCTTTCAAATTTGGCCGCAACCTGTTGGAAACTTACAAAAGGTACATCGACATCTACCGATGCTGTTATGGGAAAGCGCCAAATTTTGGACTCTTGCGAACGTTATCATTTACACATTACCATTGCGCTTTCAGGTAAACTTATATCGTTCTTACGATAAAGGTGTTCCAAAATCTGCGCTCTTGCTGAATTGAAGCACGGCTTTCCTCAATCATCTCTTATCGTTTTTAGGTTTCGGTATCGAATGTATTTGACTTCGCCTGGTCAATATTCCTGTCAATGGCAGCCACATCGAATCTTTTATTCGAGGCATAATTCATTTGTGCCAAACACAAGGCAGGTTACGAAATTATATTCGTACTTCAATCTATGATATTTCTTCGCAAACAGCTGATTGATAGAGATGTATCGCGTATCGCTATTTCATAATTTTGCAACTCGCGCTGATTTATCTACTCATTATCCCGATGTGGCACCGCGCGGCACCCTCGCATTTTACGGGGAACCGAGGCTATCTTCGATGCAACTCGGTTGTCTTTCATAATACTGAGATCAACACAAGTTCCGTTGTAATTTCATTTCGCTGGTGTTTGGTTTGAGGAATGGCGCACGCGGCGACGCGGCTAGTTCCACTTCCACAAACCAATGGTCTATTATCGTTATCCATAACGGAAGTCGGTCATGCGCCCTCCTCACTCAAATTTCAAACCTGGTATATAGAAATAGAACATTCTGAGAAGTAAGTAAAGAAGTACAACAAAAGAAATTTCCCTTCGACTGCTTACTAAAATTGATGAATATGAATCGCAGATATCATTGATGGCCTCGATTACGAATCATTGAGAATGACCAGCTTACGAGGATGCATAATACATCAAGCCATCCCCCGTAGAGTAAGCAGCTCCTGCTCGTGTACTCCAACATAAACGCCTATAAGAGCACAGACTGCTTGGCCCCCTTCTTTGCAACGGGTACAGCTGCATCAGCAGGCTTTGGGGGCGTAGAAGCTGCAGGAGGTGTCGCAACTATCGCCCAAGGCTTCTGCTGCGGTGGCGCGTAATACTGGGCTTGACTGCCCGGCGCCAGCCCAGCGGCTGCTGCTGCATTTGCCCTGGCCGTCGCCACGCCAGCTCCACTGCCATTGAGACCATGGGCAGCACGAGGTGGCGCAAGCGATCCGCGAGACGACTCACCTGGAGCACGCGCAGGTATGTAGCCACTGCCGTCATCTTCGTCTGACTCGACTTCAGCATCAACAAAATCGTCGTCATCACTGTCGTATTCACCGTTGACGCCAGCTTCTGCTCTTCTTCTGGCCTGAGCGAGCGCATCGCCTGCGTCTGACTTTTCGACCTATTGAAGAGGTAAAATAGCACCACAGTGTACG